>Ga0255347_1001607_pt1 | contig 35038 bp, 40 predicted proteins | sample wastewater_treat_2_FD_192479 | JGI IMG/M metagenome (GOLD analysis project Ga0255347, IMG submission 192479) | Wastewater microbial communities from Lulu Island WWTP, Vancouver, Canada - plant24 | ecosystem: Engineered > WWTP > Wastewater > Unclassified | place: Canada: Vancouver, British... | reverse complement strand
CGCGGGCTCAGACAAAAATATGAAGAGCAGCTCGAGCGCTACCGGCGCATTCTTCAGAGGCTCTATCCCGGAGCCGCAGTGGAATACCATATCCTGCAGATCGACGAGGGAATTTAAAACTCTCTTTGCGGGGGAAAAAAATGTATTCAGGCAGAGCGTATGTTGTATTTTCTCAATTCGGACGGCATATGAAGAGCCGTGTTTGCCTGTCAAAAATAACTTAATGATATTCCGCGGCTACATATTGATATTTTCCTTTCTGTTTTCAACTTCTCTTCCCCGATAAATCTTGACAATTATATTCCTATCAATTAGCCTACGGTGAGTTTTTCATGAAGTCGCCTGTGGCGTGTTTTCATGCTCTGCATGGGGCGGGGGGAGGTTTAAAATGATCGGCGTTCTTATCACAACACACGGAAATCTGGGAAATGAATTGATTCATGCGGCGGAATCCATCAAAGGGAAACTCAAAGGCGTCATGCATGTGTGTGTGGAGCAGACCAGAGGCGTGGAGGAGTTGAAAAAAGAAATTAGCGCCGCGATCAAAAAGCTGGATAAAGGCCAGGGAGTTTTGATCCTGACCGACCTTTTCGGCGGCACCCCTTCCAATATTTCCCTGTCCTTCATGAAAGAGGGCAAGATTGAAGTCGTCACAGGGGTTAACCTTCCGATGCTTCTTAAAGTCTCCGATGTGAAAGAAGGCACTTCCCTCAACGAGTTCGCCCGTTTTATCAAGGAATACGGGAAAAATAATATTTCTCTCGCCAGTGAGATATTGAGCAAAAAAGCAACCGGGTAGGCAAGTGGCGGAATCTTACGACATCGCTCTGGTTCGTGTGGACAACAGGCTGGTTCATGGTCAAATACTGGAAGCCTGGGTGCCCTATATAGAAGCGGAGTGCATTATGGTCGTTGACGATAGCTCCGCGGCGGACTTCTTTTGTGAAACTGTCATTCGAATGGCGGTCCCGAGCCATATCGAAGTCAATATCTGTACAGTGGAGGATTTTGCCTCCCATTATTCCTTTGCGCGTGGCAAGGGAAAGAAAACCATCGTCCTGATCAGCAATATCGCCGACGCACTCAGGGCTCATGAGCTCGGATTCCAATTCGATAAACTCAACATCGGCAATATCAATCACGAAGAGTACCGCCTCTGCTGTTCGCCGTCGGTTTTTTTGTGTGACACGGAAATCGACGACATACTGAAACTCCTGCAGGCCAGAGGAGTCCATGTGGAAATCAGGCGCGTCCCGAAGGAGAAGGCAATTGACATCCGGGACGCCCTCAAAGAATTTTGCTTGTAGCGACCCACTCCACGGGGTGGAACTTTGTTTTAGACTAACTTACTGACCCCGGGACTATGTTGAAGTTAGTCAGAAGCGAAAATGAGGTACATGCCAGTTTGCTTGCCAAAATAATAATCATATCGGTAGCGGGAAGCTTCATGTGTCTTGACAGGATTTTTATCCAGGCCATGATTTCCAGGCCTATCGTTATCGCACCCGTGACAGGCCTGATCCTGGGAGAGCCGCGTACGGGACTGATGATCGGCGCGCTTCTTGAACTTTTCTGGATGGACCGTGTTCCGATCGGCATCTACATTCCCCCAAACGATTCAATCGCCGCCGCGTTCGCCACGTCACTGGCCATACTCGGCGGAGGGACAGCCGGGCCGGCGGGCCGCCCGATGATCGCGCTGGCTGTGCTGATCGCGATACCTTTCGGTGTTGCAATAAAGCAGATGGACGTAAAAATCATGCAGGCCAACAACCGCCTGTCGGACGAGGCGCTCAAGGACGCAAAAGAACTAAATGTGCGCGGCATTGAAAGAAAAACATATTTTGCTCTGGCAAGGATGTGGTTTTTGTACCTGGTTTCGCTTTTTGCCGTGCAGATAATTTTCATTCCCCTCGCAGTCAAGTTCTATCCTCTGCTGCCTGCCTCTTTCCATGCCGCAATGGCCATGACGTTTTATCTGCTGCTTACATTGGGGGTGGCGGTGGCTTTGAGTACTGTCAAGCTGCGCGGCGTGGTGCCGATATTTTGTGCCCTGTTTTTGATCATTGCCGTGGTTGTGGAACTTGTCCATGTATTGTGATGAGATAAAATGCCGCGTAACCGTCGATCTGATGAGCGAAGATGATCTGCCCGAGATTCTGGCCATCGAGCGTGAGTGTCAGCCGGCTCCCTGGACCCGGGCAATGTTCATCGACGAGATGAATGCGCCCCGCGCCCATTGCCTGACTGTAAAAGCGGAAGCCGGGGAGAGGGCGTTTCTGGCCGCCTATATTGTTTTCCGGTTTGTGGCGGATGAGTTGCATCTGCATAACCTGGCGGTTAGCAAAGAGTGCCGCAGACAGGGACTTGGTAGGAATCTGATGAACCTGATGAAAGATATCGGACTGCAGGCGGGGATAACCCGCCGGACGCTGGAAGTCAGGTCCTCCAACCGTGAGGCGATCGGACTTTACGAAAAATGCGGCTTTGTCGTCCGGGGCAGACGCAGAGGCTATTATGATGACACCAACGATGACGCGCTCATTATGTGGGCGGAAGGCCGGTAGGAAAAAATCATGAAAGATATATGTGTCGGGCTGGTAGCCGCCAACGAGGAAATCAAGCGCAATTATTTTCTGATGAAGGTCGCTTTGCCGGCCGCTTTTGACGATCCTCTGCCGGGGCAGTTTGTCATGATGCGCATCGCCGGACTGCAGGATCCTTTTTTGTCCCGGCCACTGAGTGTTTATGCTTTTTCCCGCAGCCAAAAGGGTTGCGTGATTGAACTTCTCTACCGTGTGGCAGGCAGAGGCACAGGCATCATGGCGGGTCTTATCGAAGGTTCCGAAGTGGAAATCATCGGCCCCCTGGGGCAGAGCTACCGGGTTGATCCTCTGATGAAAAACATTGTTTTTATCGCCGGTGGTATAGGGGTGGCGCCCCTGTCCCTTCTGGCGGGGCATCTGGGAGATACTTTCTGCCGTGAAACCTCATCGATGACCTTTTTCCTTGGGGCGCGAACGGCCGAAGAAATTGTCGGAATCGAGCTTTTACAAAAATACTGCTACCGTGTCATTGTTTGCACAGACGATGGGAGTATGGGGGAAAAAGGGCAGGTGACCGGCATTTTCAAAAAAGAGATGGCAAAATTCCCGCCTGCCGATACAGCCCTGTATGCCTGCGGCCCCAGGCCCATGCTCAAGGCGCTTGCCGGGCTGGTGGGTGGCAAATATAAATGTCAGGTTTCACTCGAAGAGCGTATGGCCTGCGGTGTGGGCGCCTGTGCCGGATGTGTCGCAGCGATAAAAGAGGGCAGAGGGAAAATGGCCTATAAACGGGTCTGTGCCGAAGGGCCCATATTTGATCTGGAAACGGTGATTTGGCAATGAGTGTCGGGTTGAAAAAAGACAAAACAGCCGCGGGAATGATGGTGAACATTGCCGGACTGCATCTGAAAAATCCGGTGATAACAGCTTCCGGCACGTTCGGCTACGGCGAGGAATACGCAGATTACATCGATCTGAATAAGCTGGGGGGAATCTCCGTAAAGGGGCTTTCCCTTGCGCCACGGGCAGGCAATCCGCCGCCGCGGATCATGGAAACGACCGGCGGCATGCTCAATTCAGTGGGCCTGCAAAACGTCGGTGTGGATGCTTTTATAGAGGAAAAACTGCCTTTCTTGCGCAAATTCGATGTGGCGGTCATTGCCAATATCTATGGCGAGAGCTATGCCGAGTACGCGGCAGTGGCCGCAAAGCTCGACGGGGTGCCAGGCGTTCATGCGCTGGAGGTGAACATCTCCTGCCCGAATGTCCAAAAAGGGGGACTCAGTTTCGGGGCTGATCCGAAGTCGGCGGCAGAGGTGACGCGGCGTGTCCGGGCGAAAAACAACCTGCCCCTGATCGTCAAGCTGACCCCCAATGTCACGGACATCACCGTGATTGCGCGAGCGGTGGAGCAGGCGGGAGCCGATGCTGTTTCGCTCATCAATACTCTGACCGGAATGTCCATTGACCTTGATACGAGAGAGCCTCATCTGAAAAACATTACCGGCGGCCTGTCCGGGCCGGCCATCAAGCCGGTGGCACTCAGGATGGTCTGGCAGGTCGCCAGGCAGGTGAAAATTCCTGTGATCGGCATGGGAGGGATCATGACGGCCCGGGATGCGCTGGAGTTTATGGTTGCCGGCGCCAGCGCCGTGCAGGTGGGCACAGCCAGTTTTGTCAATCCCTGTGCCGCCACGGAGATTATCGACGGCATACATGATTATATGAGGAAAAACAGAATCAAAAAAATCACGGATATCGTCGGGACACTAAAGACATGAGCATGGGAAGTAAAGCCAGGCAAATTATCGAAGGTGTGTACCAGATAGGCGGCCCGAATATCACCGCCGGAGAGGATGCGGCGGTTTTCCTGATCGACTTCAGCGGTGAGCTGGTCCTGATCGATGCGGGAGCAGGGGGCACTTCCGAAAAACTCATCGGCAATATCGAGATGCTGGGGCTGAATCCTTCCGCCCTGTCGCACGTCATTTTGACTCACTGCCATATCGACCATATCGGTTCGGCTCCTTTTTTCAGGGAAAAATACAAGGCGCGCCTTGTCATCCATGAACTTGACGCCAGGGCTGTAGAAGTAGGCGATTCTGTCCGTACCGCTGTCAACTGGTACGGTAGATCATTTCCCCCCACCCCCATCGATGTGAAATTAAATGGAGAACTTGAAGTGCTTGACTTCGGTGGGGAAAAGCTTCACCTCCTGCACACTCCCGGCCATACGCCCGGCTCGATCTCCGTTTATCTGGATCGAGCAGGCAAAAGAGTTTTGTTCGGACAGGATATCCACGGGCCGTTCAACAGGTCCTTCGGCTCCGATATTGCCGCATGGAAGGACTCAATGCACAAGCTCCTGGCGCTCGAAGCGGATATATTGTGTGAGGGGCATTTCGGCACGTATCAACCGGCAGACAAGGTGCGGGACTATATCGAGCATTATCTTGATGAATACGATTGAGTATTTAGGATAAAGGCTGAAGGACAAAGGATAATGGCTAAAGGCTAAAGGCTAAAGGCATAAGGACAAAGGCTGCAGGATAAAGGCTGAAACCCATGGTTTACAGCCCGTGGTTGTCGGCAAAAAATAATTTCCGCCGGCGTGAAAGCACGCTCATATCTGTAAGTCAAGTGTACGGAGGCGAAATCACAAGGGAGTGTTTACTCCCGGCCTTCCAGATATACAATCTGCTGATCTCTCAATCATCTAAATGAGCGCGAGGCTGTCGGCTACAGCCATGCCTGCCAGTGTAGGCCGAAGACGGCCCTCTTTGATTTCCAGCAGATTATTTTTCATGAGCTCATCAATAGGCTTTCTTTTCTCATTAAGCAGAACCGTTCCATATTTGGCTTTGTATATTGCCGGATCAATCCCGTCTTTGGTGCGCAGGCCAAGAAAAAGTGCCTCCAGCGCCAGCTGCTCAGTGGATAGTTCTTCCGATTGAGAAACAACAGTGCGGGAACGGACAATTTCGGTGATATACTCGCGCGCATTCGCAATATTCCACCAGCGCTTCTTGCCTGAAAAGGAATGGGCGGACGGGCCAAGCCCCAGATAGGGAACATGTTCCCAGTATTTCATGTTGTGGCGCGACCTCCATGATGGAGAAAGAGAAAAATTGGATACTTCGTAGTGATCATAGCCGTGTTGTGCAAGTACCAGGGAAGTGGTTGTGAAGAAGGCAAGCGACTCGTCATCATCGGGCTCTTTAATGCCGTCTTGCCGGTAGTGGAGATGAAGGGGAGTTCCAGGCTCCAGTGTAAGCTGGTAGCAGGAAAGATGCTCCGGCATTAAGGATGCGGCGGTTTTGAGTGTCCACTGCCACAGTTGGATGTCCTGACCGTGTACTGCGTAAATCAGGTCGATGCCGATATTGTCGAAGCCTGCCCGGCACGCCTTATCGAACGAACTTAGCGCTTCTTTTGACGTGTGTCTTCGGCCTAGAAATTTCAATATGGCATCGTCAAAAGATTGCACGCCGATATTGAGGCGGTTGATTCCCATTGAATAAAGGGAGCGCAAATACTCTAAAGACAGATCGCCGGGATTGGCCTCAAGTGTTATTTCCGCATGCCGGTCAATGTCGAACATTTTGTGTGCCGCATTGAGGATTTCGTCAATTGAAGATGCAGGTAACACGGAAGGGGTGCCGCCACCGAAATAGACCGTGTCGAAGTTGCGAAAGGCGTTTTTGTAAAAAGCCATCTCACCGATGATGGCCGGTGCGAAGCGGGGGGCAAGCTCCGGCGCGGCAATCGAGTAGAAGTTACAGTAGCCGCATTTGGCCAGGCACAAGGGAATGTGAACATAGAGTCCGGGGCTAGTCATTGTCCGATTTGAGGACTGCCAGAAACGCGCTTTGGGGAATGCTGACCTGGCCTATCATCTTCATGCGCTTTTTGCCCTCTTTTTGCTTTTCCAGAAGTTTCCGTTTGCGCGTGATGTCGCCTCCGTAGCATTTGGCTGTGACATCCTTTCGGAAAGCGCTGATGGTGGTGCGGGCGATGATCTCCCCTCCGATGGCCCCCTGAATGGCAATCTTATACATCTGCCGGGGGATTTCATCCTTTAGCCGCTCGCAGGCGATAAGCGCACGGGCACGCGCCCGTTCACGATGGACGATCTGGGACAGGGCGTCCACTTTTTCACCGTTGACCAGTATGTCCATCAACACCAGATTGCTTTCGCGGTAGTCGATCATATCGTAATCGAATGAGCCGTAGCCCTGGGTGACGGACTTGAAGCGGTCGTAGAAATCGAAAATTACCTCGGCAAGGGGCATTTCATAAGAAAGTTCCACGCGGCCCGGTCCCGTGTAATTCATATTGGAGTTGACGCCGCGTTTTTCCATGCAAAGCTTCATGACCACACCAAGATAGCGTTCCGGCAGCATCATCGAGGCACGGATGTATGGTTCTTCTCCTTTGTCAATACTCATCGGATCCGGGTAGTGCGTGGGATTGTCCACATAGATCTCGCGGCCGTCCTTGAGTGTAAAACGGTAGCGAACGCTGGGCACGGAAAGAATTATCGACAGGTGAAATTCTCTTTCGATTCGTTCCTGGACGATGTCCAGATGCAGAAGTCCCAGGAAGCCGCAACGGAAACCCTGTCCCAATGCGGCGGACGAGTCTTTTTCATAAATAAAAGAGGCATCGTTCAACTTGTACTTTTCGAGCGAGTCGGCCAGGTCCTGATAGTCATCCGATGCTATGGGATAGATGGAGGCAAACACGACCGGCTTGACCTCCTTGAAGCCGGGCAGAGGTTTCGGACAGGGACGCTCGTGATGAGTAATTGTGTCGCCCGTGCGGACATCGGAGACGGTTTTCACGCCCGCGATGATGTAGCCCACCTCGCCCGCCGAGAGCATGTCGCGCTTTACCCGCTGCAGCATAAAATGCCCCACCTCTTCGACTTTATAGATGGCGCCGCTGGACATAAAGCGGATGATGTCACCGGCTTTGATCGTGCCATCAAAAATCCGGCAGTGGATGATGGTACCCCGGTAGCTGTCATATTGTGCGTCAAAAATCAGGGCGGCCAGGGGTCGGTTATCGCTTCCAGTGGGGGCGGGAATGCGCTCCACGATCGCTTCGAGGATTTCCTCCATGCCGATACCCTCCTTGGCGGAGGCCCGGATGTGCGTATCTGGATCGAGTCCCAGTTCAGAGTCTATTTCCGCGAGCACGCGGTCGATATCGGCAGCCGGCAGATCAATTTTATTGATGACCGGAATGATCTCAAGATTGTGCTCCATCGCCAGATAGAGGTTTGCCAGTGTCTGCGCCTGCACCCCCTGCGCCGCGTCTATGAGCAGCAGCACCCCTTCACAGGAGGCCAGCGAGCGGGAAACCTCATAGGAAAAATCGACATGACCGGGCGTATCAATCAGATTGAGCGTATAATTTTTACCGTCTTTCGCCTGATAAGGGAGGGAAATCGCATTACTTTTGATGGTAATGCCCCTCTCCCTTTCAATGTCCAGATTGTCGAGTATCTGATCCTGAAAATTTCTTTCATTGCTGACGCCGGTGAATTGTATGAGTCGATCGGCAAGAGTTGATTTGCCATGGTCGATATGAGCGATAATGCTGAAGTTTCTGATATTTTCCATAAGTGTCAAAAAAAGCCTTCCCGGTTGTGGAAGGCTTTTATACTAAAATCTTTCCGGATGCAATTATCCGAGTTTACGAATCAACTCCTCGGAAACCTCCTTCACGCCGGGACGGCCGTTCACAACGATGACCTTTGTTCTTTCCCTGAAGAAATTAACCGCCGCCAGTGTGCCCGTTTTGGTATCATAGTAAATGCCGTGTCGCTTGTCGATAGCCTGAGAGTCCTGGTCATCGGCACGAGTGGATAAATCTTCGCATCCGCAGACCTGGCAGACGGTTTTGCCGTCATGAGTATGGGGTTTTATGGCATCAATGTAGATATTGTTGGGGTGGTTGTTGTCTATTCTGCAGAGCCTGCGGCCCATAATACGGTTCTTGGATGTTTCACGGTCGAGGTCAATTTCGATGACGATATCCAGTTTGATGTTTTCTTTTTTGAGAGCATCCCAGAGGGCTTCGGCCTGTGCCAGATTACGGGGGAAGCCGTCGAGCAGCCAGCCGTTTTTGGCGTCACCCTCTTTGAGACGATCCAGTATCATCGGGATGGTGATGTCATCAGGCACCAGTTCTCCGCGATCGATATAGGCTTTGGCTTTTTCGCCAAGCGGAGTCTTGTTGGAAATGTTCTGACGGAAAATGACACCGGTTTCAATGTGTGGAACATTGTATTTTTTCTGAACGATTGCTCCCTGAGTCCCTTTGCCGCTGCCGTTGGGGCCGAATATTAAAATATTCACTGTAATTTAACTCCTTTCCGGTAGATGATTAACGCGGCCCTTATAATGTATTGAAAGAAATTTCGCAATGATAAAAATTGACCGGCAGTCTGATTTTCTTTTTTGCCTTTTGAGGGCGGCAATCAGTCGTTTTTCTCTTCTGTCTGCGGCTTTTGATTTTTATCGGGTTTTTCGGTGGTAAGCTCGTTGATGGCGGCGGCAATAGCAATTGCCCGACTAGAACCATCCTGATAGTAGGGAATGGCTTTGCGCAGGTGAAAAAGCGCACTGTCCCTTTTGTTTTCTTTTTTAAAATACAGACCGAAGTAGTAATGCGATTCGCCCGGCCGGTTGAGTTTTCCCTGGCACATGGCAATCTGGTACAGCACTTGAGGGTCGTCCGGGAGTCTGCTTTCCAGAAGTTGATAATAATTCAGACTTTTTTGATATTCCCCAGCCGTGAAATAAGCTTTTCCCAAAGCCAGGATAATCTGTTCGTCATCCGGATAAAGCACTGTCGCCTCGAGCAGATGGGTGATGGCAGTGGTTGCATCGCCGGTTTTCAGGCTGACCAGACCGATGCTTTTGAGTATGTCCGCGTCTCGGGGAGCAAGGGCAAGAGCCTTTTTCAGCAATTCCAATGCCACAGCCATATGGCCCAGCTGATCTTCCGAGAGCGCCAGCGCGTATAAAAGATCGACATTCCTCGGGTCTTTTGCCAGATCTTGTGTGAGCTGCCTGTGATGCTTGCGCAGGTCGTCCGCATCTCTGGCGACCAGAGCCTGGATACGCAAAAAATTACCTACAATATTTTTGGCTCCCCCTGTGTTGCGGTACTGGGTTGCCAAGAGGCTGTCGAGATAGAAAATACGGTCGTCGGTTCCCGGGTGGGTACTCAGGTATGATGGTATCGTTTTAGAGAAAAATTCGTACTGTTTGATGATTTTAAGAAACTCGACCATGGCGGCCGGGTAATAGCCGGCATCGACCAGATAGGTAATCCCCATTCGGTCCGCCTCTTCTTCGTGCTCACGCTGATATTTGAGGCTCATCTGAGTAGCCCCGGCCAGCGAAAAAGCGGCGATGGCCGCCGATGTCTCTCCGCCTCCTCCAATTAAAGCCGCCGCCACCAGACCGGCCAGCATGGCGATATTTAGTTTTTTTGATTTTTCAATGATCGAGGCGATATGACGCGCGTTGGCATGTGCGATTTCATGTGCCATAACTCCGGCCAGCTGGGCCTCGTTTTCGACCGCTGAGATGAGCCCCTTGTTGATGTAGATATAGCCTCCGGGTGTGGCAAAAGCGTTGATGCCGGTATTGTTAAAAATGGAAAAGGTGTAATCAAAGGGAGCTTTGTCGGAGCCGGCAAGTATCCGGTTCCCGACATCTGTAATATAGGCGTTGAGCTTCTGGTCATGGAGGATGAAGTTATCCTGGTCGAGCTTTGTGTAGATATCCTTGCCTAGCTTTTTCTCATCTTCAATTGTGAAGGCGCCGCACGCCGGTTGACTAATGATAAGCAAAAAGAGGCTGACCGCCGCAGCCAAAGAAAAATATTGATTTTGAAAAATTTTAAACATATTTAACCGTGTGGATTTTTTAACTAAACTCATAATAGCGGCATTGCCGGTTTAAGGCAAGGTTTTTCCGGGAAAATAACGGAAGCAGCGCATAGGGAGGTGAGGCTTTGAACAAAGCGGTGATCACGATTGACGGTCCGGCCGGGGCGGGCAAAAGCACGGTAAGCAAAGCTGTTGCCGCTGAATTGAATTATCTCTATCTCGATACGGGCGCTCTTTATCGCGCCCTGGCCTATAAGGCCATGCAAAACAAAATCGATATTCACAATCGTGAAGAAGTCGCCTCGTTTTGCCGCCAGGTTCAGGTCCAGCTCAAAAACAAAGGTGACAAAATGCAGGTTATTGTTGATGGTGAGGACCCGGGTGACAAAATTCGCAACGAAAAGGTAGGACTGGCCGCCTCTGCAATTTCCGCCTATCCGGCGGTGCGCGAAAAGCTCCTTGCACTTCAAAGACAGGCGGGGGCAGGTGGGGGGATCGTTGCTGAAGGCAGGGATATGGGTACAGTTGTATTTCCTGATGCACGTTTCAAGTTTTTTCTCGATGCAGGCGTTGAAGAGAGGATTAAAAGGCGCGCCACGGAGCTTGCCCATAAAAACAAAAAAGCCGATACAGGTGCAATCGCACGGGATATGAAGGCCAGAGACAAGAATGATGCATCCAGAGACTTGGCACCATTGGCAGCTGCTGAAGATGCGCTGGTTATTGATTCCACTTCACTGAACGTGTCACAAGTCGTCGAGTTAATTCTGAAGCGTATAAGGGAGGCGATGTTGTAAGACGGCCCGTGATAGTGAAAATCGCATGGATTTGTCTTGCTATTTGATTTTCTGTATGTTAGTTGTCACAGATTAAAAATGTTCAAAGAAATAGGGGGTATTCGTTAATGGTCAACAACAACACAAACTCGCAAAACGAAAAGGAGGTTATTAAAAAAACTCCACTTTCCGGCGAAAAATCCACCATGGTACAGCCCAAGGAAGAAGACATGGGGTTTAAAGAGCTCTACGAACAGAGCCTCAGCCAACTTCAATACGGTGATGTCACGCGCGGCACCGTTGTGCAAATTACCGCCGATGCGGTAATGGTCGATGTCGGCTGGAAATCGGAAGGTTTTATTCCCATCAGGGAACTCAAAGACGACCAGGGAAATGTGACAGTTTCCGTTGGTGATGATATAGAAGTTTTTATAGATAAAAGAGACGCCGATGGCACTCTGGTGCTCTCCAGAGAAAAGGCGGCCAAGCTTAAAGTCTGGGACGAAATCAAAAAAGTCAGCGAAAACAACCTGACTATTAAAGGGAAGGTGACCGATAAGGTAAAAGGCGGTCTCTCCGTCGATATCGGCATTACCGCTTTCCTGCCCGGCTCTCAGGTTGATGTCCGCCCCGTGAAAGATCTGGAGCAGTTTGTCGGCCAGACGTTTGAGTTTAATATTTTGAAGTACGACCGCAAACGTAACAATGTGGTGCTTTCCAGGCGTTCCATCGTGGCTGCGCAAAGAGAGTTGGAAAAACAAGAAGCGCTGAAAAACATCGTCGAAGATGCGATTGTGGAAGGTGTCATCAAGAACATCACCGAATACGGAATTTTTATTGATCTGGGCGGCATCGACGGCCTGCTGCATGTAACAGATATCTCGTGGGGCAGAATCGCCAAACCATCAGAGATGTTCCACAAGGGTGATAGCATTAAAGTCAAGGTTCTTTCGTTCGACCGGGAAAAAGAGAGAGTATCACTGGGACTCAAACAGCTTTACGAGAACCCCTGGGACAATATTGCCGAACGTTATCCTGTCGGAGCGCTGGTGGAGGGTAAAGTCGTTAATTTGACCGATTACGGTGTCTTCATCGAGCTCGAGCCGGGCGTGGAAGGCCTGATTCACATCTCGGAGATGTTCTGGACCAGAGAAATCAAGCACCCCTCCAAAGTTTTGAATGCCGGTGAGACCATCAATGTAGTGGTTCTTGAGGTAAACGCAGAGGCAAAGCGTGTTTCTCTGAGCCTGAAACAGACCAGTCCCAATCCATGGGAAAAGCTTAAAGAAAAATATCCTCCCGGTACAATTGTGAAAGGGCAGGTCAGAAACATAACCAATTTCGGCGTGTTTGTAGGTGTCGAAGATGGTATCGACGGCCTGGTACACGTTTCGGATATATCCTGGAAACATCGCGTCTCCCATCCTTCGGAGTATTTCAAGAAAGGGCAGGAGGTGGAGGCGGTTGTTTTGAACATTGACGTGGATAATGAGAAATTTTCGCTGGGTATTAAGCAGATCGAAAAGAATCCATGGGAAGAACTGCCGCAAAAATACGCGCCCGGCAGTGTCGTGACCGGGAAAATTACCAACTTCACCGATTTTGGAATTTTTGTGGAAATTGAAGAAGGAATTGAGGGGTTGGTGCATATTTCCGAGATCAGTCAAAAGCGCGTGAAGTCATCCACGGAACTTTACAACGCGGGAGATATCGTTTCGGCGGTGGTCAAAAGCATCGACCCCAGAACAAAAAAAATCCGCCTGAGCATCAAGGAAATGGAAGCGCCGCCGCAGACGGCCGCTCCGACGGGTAACCAGTACATAAACAACAGGGAAAATATCGGATCCACTCTTGCGCAGGCACTGGCCGACGTCAAAATCAGCCCCCAGCCCAAGGAATAAAAAAATATGAAAAAGCATCCGGTAATTTCTGGACTGGTTTTGCTGGTTCTGATCGGAACGTTGTTTTATCTCTTGTTTTACCGGGTCGGGGCACAATCCGGCAAGGTAACAACGCGGGGGTTTTCGCTCGGTGAAAAAGTGGGCGTGGTGCCGATAGAGGGAGTGATCTCCGATTCAACTGAAATCACCGGATACATAGATGAGTTCGGCAAAGATAATTCCATCGTCGCCGTGGTGATACGCATCGACTCGCCTGGCGGCGGTGTCGCTGCATCCCAGGAAATTTATGACGCCATAGTGGCTCTCAAGAAAAAGAAGAAAGTCGTCGTTTCCATGGGATCCATAGCAGCCTCGGGTGGCCTTCTGATTGCCTGTGCCGGCGACAAGATCGTAGCCAATCCGGGCACCATTACCGGAAGCATCTCGGCGATTATGCAGTTTGCCAATATTGAAGAGCTCCTTAACAAGATAGGCGTAAAAGCGACGGTCGTTAAAAGCGGACCTTACAAGGATATCGGCTCACCGGTGCGGGAAATGACGCCGGAAGAACGAGCGATCATTCAGGAATTGGTAGACGATATCTACGACCAGTTTGTCGAGGTGATTGTCCGTGATCGCCGGCTCACGCGTCAGCAGGTCGAGGCGATTGCGGACGGAAGGGTTTTTTCGGGACGCAAGGCCAAGGATTTAGGTCTGGTTGATGAACTGGGCGATATGGCAAGTGCCGCCCGCCTGGCGAGCTCACTGGCGGGAAAGGACGGAACATATGATCTGGTCTATCCGCAAAAAAAACGGTCTTCGATTTTTTCCTATATTATCGAAAAAACGGCGATACAGATCGGCCGGTCGATAACCGAACAGTTTCAAAAGCGTCTCGGAGCCGGTTATCTCTACCAGCCCTGACTTCTCACGCGGGAAAACCTGAATATGACGAAAAGCGAGTTGATAAAAAAAGTACAGACAAAATTTCCTGTATTTGAACAGGGCGACGTTGCGCTGGTGGTGAAAACCATTTTTGATTCCATGGCCCAGGCTCTGAAAAGAGATGAGAAAATAGAAATCAGAGGATTCGGGACCTTCAGCGCCAGAAAAAGAACAGCGCGTATTGGCCGTAACCCCAAATCCGGGGATTCGGTAGAGCTTCCCGATCGGAAAGTTCCTTTTTTTAAAACAGCCAAAGACTTGCGCTTGAAGGTAGACCGTAAAAATGAGCTATAAAAACATCATTCTTGACAAGAAAAAAGCCTACGCGGTGATTCAATTCAACCGTGCCAAGGAAATGAACGCCCTTTCCAAAGAAATGAGGCTGGAATTTAACGATGCACTTGAGAATGTGGAAAACGATGCGGAGATGAAGGCCCTGATCATTACCGGCGGAGAGTACGTCTTTTCGGCAGGTATGGATATCAAGGAAATGTCTTTGCTTTCCAATGTCGAAATTGATGATTATTTCGAATCTATGAATAGATATCTGAATAAAATATATTCATATCCCAAGCCGGTTATTGCGGCGGTCGGCGGTATCGCCCTCGGGGGCGGCTTTAATATTGTCACTGTATGCGACCTGATTGTCGCATCTGAAAGTGCGATTTTTTGCCATCCGGAGCTGAAATTAGGTTTAAGCCCGCTTTTTTACCCCTTGAGTCAGATTGTCGGCGTGATGAAGGCAAAGGAAATCGTCATGCTCGGAGAACCGATCGGGGCCATCGAGGCACAGCGTATCGGCCTGATCAACAAAGTGGCACCACCTGAAAAATTCATGCAGGAAGCGGAGAAAATGGCCGAGGTCCTGTCGTCCAGGTCAGTTAAGGCACTCGAGGAACTAAGAAAGATCTGCTCGGTTGTGCCCAGAATGGACAAAATTGCCGCTCTTGACCTGGAGATGTCCATCGGAGGCATGCTCTTTGCGCGGGATGAGCGGAAAATTCACATGAATGAAGTTCTGTTTCTGGAAAAAGTTAGAAAGAAAAAACAAAAATAGATCATCCGTCAAGCAGACGATCTGTTTAAATATAAGTCAAACGGACGTTGCCAGGCTGCCGGTTCAGAAGCTGTCCCACTCGTTGTCTGGAGCGGCAAAGTCCTTGAGCTGGTCTCTCCTCTTTTTGTGCTGGAGCTTTTTGAGCGCTTTGGCCTCGATCTGACGGATTCTCTCCCGTGTCACCCCCATCATTTCTCCGACCTCTTCCAGTGTAAACGGACCGTAATTGCAGGCGACCCAGGTGCAATTCAGAAAAGTTTCACTTTTAACACGCCACTCGCAGGTGACATCGGTGCAAATTTCCTGTATCAGACTACCTTTTTTTTGGCATATGTAGGTGTTTATCATCCAGGTTATCCTTTCGGTTAACAAATCGGCCGTAACTTATTGAAACTTAAATTATTTGTCAATGTTTTCCTGTAAAAAGAGAGCCGGTCGCGACCTTATCGGACAGGCCAGGGATCATATAAGGCGTTAAAAAGTAATCTTTTCCTTGGGCCGCCTTTCCGGGACATAAACATGAGGAATTTTCCCCTCATTCCATTCACTGGAAACATATAGATTGCAGTAGCAACTTCCGTACTCTCTGACGTCATCGGCACGGTAAACACAAGGACAGATGATGTCGCGGTCTTTTTGGCGGTCTCCAGAGGCGAGCCGGCAGGGACAGGATGTATAACCGTAACGCTCTTTGTTGATCAGCAGATCAGAAAGTATAGAGAGGGTCCATTCCCTGTCTTTGTTAAAGAAAAAGCCTTTAGGCTCCTGGGCCTTCTTCAGCATTTCATATAGTTCAGCGGCTGTCATTAAATCCCCAGTGCCTCCCTGATATCGTTTTCCCTGAAACCGATGATGATTTTTTCACCGATGACAATTGTCGGAAAAGAACGCTCGGGATTGTACTGCATGACTTCATCAAGCGCTGCTTTTCTGGCTTCGTCTCTTAAGATATCCACATCAGTTGCATCAAATTCTATGTTATTTTCAGTTAAGAATTTTTTGGCGGCTTTACAGTGGCTGCAGGTTGTAAGCGTGTAAATTTTTACTTTTTTGGACATTGAGGAGTCCTCCTTTTTAGAGTCTTATATAAGCACTACCGCAGCGATGTCAAGAAGCGCATCCCGAATTTGATGCTTAAAGATTGATTGACAATAACCGGCAATTAATATATTTGACTCACTCATTTAAGGAAAGTGAATACCGTATGAAAAACAGTGGTATTATCGCTTATGAAGGGCTCCCCTTCGTCATAGTTTCACTCGCACTTACCATTGCCGCCTTTTTTTCCGGCATTACCTGGCTTGCTATTTTTCTGACCGCAATTACCGTTTTCATTACTTGTTTTTTCCGTAACCCGCAGCGGGAATTTAAGGATGAAGAAAATCTGGTGATCTCACCTGCAGACGGGAAAGTCATTAAAATTGAGGATGTTGACGCAGAAGGCACAATAAACGGCCGTTTCAGGAAAATAAGTATTTTTATGAATGTTTTCAATGTGCATGTAAACCGGGCGGCGTATGGCGGCACTATCGAGAAAATAGTTTACCACAAGGGGAAATTTCTTTCCGCCAATCTCGATAAGGCATCAGCGGAAAATGAACGAAACGAGATTATGATCCGTACTCCTGACGGCCGGACCGTCTGGGTTGTGCAGATTGCCGGCCTGATCGCCAGAAGAATTGTATGCTGGACGACCGGTGGGGCTACTGTCGCCAAAGGAGAAAGAATCGGTCTGATTCGGTTCGGCTCGCGTGTTGAGGTTTTTCTTCCCGCCGATTCCAGGATTGTAGTCAAATTGGACGATAAAGTCCGGGCGGGGAAAACCCCTCTAGGATACCTCTCATGAACGACGAATCACGGAACAACCAAGAATCCCGCCTTAAAAAAATAAAATTCAAAAAAGGCATTTATGTTCTTCCAAACCTTCTTACCACGGCAAGCCTGTTTATGGGCTTTTATTCAATTGTGGCCTCCATTCAGGAGAAATTTTTCTGGGCGGCGGTGGCCATTTTCGCCTCACTGGTTTTTGATGGCCTGGACGGCAGGGTAGCCCGCATCACAAACAGCACCAGTAAATTCGGAGCTGAGTACGACTCTTTATCGGATCTCGTCGCTTTCGGCGTCGCCCCCTCTCTTTTAGCGTATGTCTGGGCAATGTCGTTTTATGGAAAGCTTGGCTGGATGGCAGGCTTCCTTTTCGTCGCCTGCGGGGCTTTGAGGCTGGCGCGCTACAACATCCAGATCGGAATTATCGACAGTAAGGTATTCAATGGGCTTCCCATTCCCGCGGCCGCCTCGGTGATCGCCGCCACGGTTATTTTTTTCCACGATCTCGGCGTTGAGGGTACTTTTCATAATCCCGGTATTGTTATCATGGTAACGGCCCTGTCGCTTCTGATGGTCAGCAGTGTCAAATATTACAGTGGCAAAGACATGAAGCTGTTTTCCCGAATGCCGTTTCGGGCCTTTTTGGCAGTTGTCGGAGTCATACTCATCTTTGTTTACAAACCGGAAATATCGATATTCGTATTTTTTGTCACTTATGCGCTTTCCGGGCCTCTGTGGTGGGTAATAAAGACTATCAGAAAGAGCAAAACGTCTGACACCGGGGCAAACCCGGCCTGAATAACCTCCCACGAGATGACAAAGGCGAGTTCCGGTGGCTGGCTATGAGAATAACCGGTGGTGAGTGCAGAGGCAGGGTGTTGAGTTTTCCTTCCAGGTCACCCCAGAGGCCGACAACCGATTTTTTGAGATCGGCCCTTTTTAATCTGATCGGCAAGCCTGCACCGGAGGAGATTTTGGATTTATATGCCGGTTCCGGCTCAGTCGGTTTGGAGGCCTTGAGCCGTGGAGCCAAACGGGCGGTATTTGTTGAGAAAAACAAGGAGCTGGCCGGAATTATAAGAAAAAATGCCGGTATATGCGGATACATGGACAGAAGCCTGATTATGGAAGCGGATGTCCAGGCAGCGCTTGACGATCTGTATGAGCTGGGTCAGAAATTTACTTTTGTCTTTGCTGATCCCCCTTACAATCAGGGGTTTGTCGCAGAAACGATCAAGTCATTGAAAAATTCTTCCGTTTGCCGAGATGACGGAATTGTCGTGTTGCAGCACTCGGTCCGCGAGCCATTGCCCCCCCCTGAAGGATGGGAGCTTGCGAATCAGAGGAAATACAGTGATCATTTTTTAAGTTTTTTAAGGATGGATAATGCATGACTCAGGACAGGTTTGAAAACAAAATTGCAATTTATCCCGGCTCTTTCGACCCGATCACCAACGGGCACGTGGATATCATCAAAAGAGGCTTGCGCATTTTTGACGAGATTATTGTTCTTGTGGCTTGCAACCCGCAAAAAGCTTTTCTCTTTCCCATGGAGGAAAGATGTCAGTTGATTCGGGAAATATTTGCCGGCACGGAAGGGGTTCGCGTCGATGCTCATGCCGGTCTTCTTGTTGATTATCTGCAAAAAAACAACATCAATGTCATGCTGCGGGGCATGCGCGCCGTATCTGACTTTGAATATGAATTTCAGATGGCGCTTATGAACAGGCGCCAGACCAGAGATATCGAGACGGTATTTCTGATGAGCGGATTCAAGTGGTTTTATACCAGCTCCAACTTAATTAAGGAAGTGGCGCGCTTTGGCGGTACCGTGAAGGGCCTGGTACCGGAAAATGTCCACGCAAGACTGATGGAAAAATTCGCTAATCAAAACCGGGCAACAGATTAGCCTGGCTTTCAGAAAGACTATCATACCGGAATCAACCGGTTGCATTACAAATTTGGAAGGACGGAAGATGGGAGGCCTTTTTGGGGTAGTCACTGAAGATTCTTGTGTACGAACCCTTTTTTACGGAACAGATTATCATTCACATCTGGGCACGGAACATGCCGGCATGGCGGTACTGGGACAGAAAGGGTTCTACAACACAATCCACGAGATATCACAGGCTCAGTTTAAATCACGTTTTGTGGACGATTACAGGAAAATGGAAGGCCATTCAGGCATCGGGGTTATTGACGATGAAGCGCCTCAGCCCCTTATTTTCCGTTCCAAGTTCGGCGTGTTTGCCGTTGTGGCCACAGGGCTGATTACCAACAAAAAAAAACTGGTCGAGGAACTGCTCAATGAGGGTGTCTCCTTTTCTGAGATGGCCGGCGGCGGCGTCAATAACGCCGAGCTTGTCGCCGCACTCATCAATCGCGGCGACAATATTGTGGAAGGGATCGCCTCGATGCGTGGCATTATTGAGGGCTCCATCTGCGCTTTAGTGCTCACCCGGGAGGGCATTTACGCGGCGCGCGACAAGGCCGGCCGTTTCCCGCTGGTGCTGGGCAAAAGCAGAGAGCCGGGTGTTAAATCATACGTTGTGGCCACAGAGGCAAGCTCATTTGAAAACCTCGGCTATGAACTGTTCAAGTTTCTTGGCCCCGGTGAAATAGTCCTTCTTTCGCCTGAAGGGGTGAAGCAGCTCAAACCGGCAGGGCCGGATCTGAAAATATGCGCTTTCTTGTGGATCTACACCGGATCGCCCTCATCAATTTATGAAGGCATCGGTGTCGAAGACACCAGGGAACGCTGCGGTCGCTATCTGGCCAGGCGCGATAATGTCGAGGCGGACTTTGTCACAGGCGTTCCCGATTCCGGTATCGGGCACGCCATCGGCTACGCGATGGAATCAGGGATTCCCTACCGCAGGCCATTGGTTAAATACACGCCCGGCTACGGTCGTAGCTATACCCCGCCCACGCAGGAGATACGCCATCTGGTGGCGGAGATGAAACTCGCCTCTGTCAGAGACGTCATCAGAGGCAGCCGCATGATCGTCTGTGATGATTCAATTGTAAGGGGGACGCAGTTGAGAAACCTCACAGTGAAAAAATTATGGGACCAGGGCGCAAAGGAAATCCATATCCGCCCCGCCTGTCCTCCGCTGATGTTCCCCTGTATTTACGGCTCCTCCACCAGGTCAATTTCCGAACTGGCTTGCCGCCGGGCGATCAGGGCGCTGGAAGGGAAAGACATAGAGGACGTGTCCGAATATCTCGATCCCTCATCCGCCAGGCACGCACAGATGATCGAATGGATCCGGCAGGATTTGAATGTGTCATCTTTGAAATACATGACCATCGAAGATATGATAGCGGCAATCGGCCTGCCCGCTCATCAGCTGTGCCTATATTGCTGGCTGGGGAAACAACGAACAAAAACCCTTCACAATTGAATTGTAAAATACTTTAAGCGGCAATCCTAAGTACCGGCTCCAGCTTATATTTAATTGTGCGGCTCACTCTGCTTCGGGGCGTAAAATAGCCATTGCCCGCAAAGCGCGCACATGTTATAAAATCGCCGTGATATGCAGGAAAGTCTTATTTCTATGGATGTTGATTCAAGTATCAGGAGAAAAACAAAGCAAATTCAAGTCGGGTCGGTAAAAATAGGCGGCGATGCGCCCATCGTGGTGCAGTCCATGACCAATACTGATACACGTGATATCGGCGCGACCGTTGCCCAGATTCGCGCACTGCAACAGGCGGGCTGCGAAATAGTGAGGGTGGCTATCCCTGACGAAGAAGCTCTTCTGGCCCTGCCGTCCATTAAAAAGCAGATCCAGATTCCGGTTATCGCCGATATTCATTTTCATTACCGGCTGGCCATAGGAGCGATCAAAAAAGGTGCCGACGGCATCAGAATCAATCCTGGCAATATCGCGCGCGACAAAATCGCGGAAATAATCAAAGCCGCCCAAAAAAGCCGCACGGTCATCCGTATCGGCGTCAATTCCGGTTCTCTGGAAAAGGACCTGATTATTGAATATGGCGGATCTACGGCCGAAGCCCTCTGCGCGAGCGCCATGCGTAACATCGCCATGTTTGAGGACATGGACTTTGATCTGATAAAACTATCCCTGAAATCATCAAACGTGCCGACCATGATCAACGCCTATCGCCTGATCAGTGCGAAGACGGATTACCCGCTGCACCTGGGTGTGACTGAGGCGGGAATGACCGCGGATGCGGCCGTGAAGTCGGCGCTGGGTATCGGCATGCTATTGTATGAAGGGATAGGCGATACCATCCGGGTTTCCGTCACGGGAAGTCCCGTGCAGGAAATGTCCATTGCCTACGGAATACTGCGGGCGCTGGGAATTCGTAAAACAGGGGCGGAAATCATCTCCTGTCCCACCTGCGGCAGATGTCAGATCGACCTCGAGGGGCTTGCCGGAAAAGTCGCCCATGCATTGGCCGGCAGGAAAAAATACATCAAGGTAGCGTTGATGGGCTGCGTTGTGAACGGCCCGGGCGAAGCGGCGGAGGCGGATATCGGCATCGCCGGCGGTCGTGGTTTCGGCATGCTTTTCAAAAAAGGTGCGGCCTACAAAAGAGTCGAAGAAAAAGATTTTGTACCGGCATTGCTTACGGAAATCGATAAAATGGACAAAGAACAATAAGGAGGAAAAATGCGCTACTCGCAAATGCACCTGCCCACCGGAAGGGAGATACCTTCCGATGCGGAAGTGATCAGTAATCAGCTTATGATTCGGGCGGGAATGATCAGAAAACTGACCAGCGGGATTTATTCATATTTGCCGCTCGGTTATCGTGTGATCCGTAAGGTCGAGCAGATTATACGCGAAGAAATGAACCGGGCCGGTGCCCAGGAGGTGCATTTGCCGATGGTGCAACCGGCGGAGCTTTGGCAGGAATCGGGCCGCTGGACTCATTATGGCAAGGAACTACTGCGTTTTCGCGACCGCAACGGCCGCGAATATTGTCTGGGCCCCACCCATGAAGAGGTCATCACGGATCTGGTGCGCCACGATATAAAAACCTACCGCCAGCTTCCGTGTAATCTGTATCAGATTCAAACCAAATTCCGCGATGAGGTTCGGCCGCGCTTCGGCGTGATGCGCTGCCGCGAATTCGGCATGAAAGACGCCTACAGTTTTGACACGGACGAAGCGGGTGCAGAAAAAAGTTATGAAAAGATGTTTGACGCCTACAATAGTATTTTCCGCCGCTGCGGACTGAATTTCCGGCCTGTCGAGGCGGATTCCGGCAGTATCGGCGGAAGTTTTTCACATGAGTTTATGGTCATGGCCGATTCAGGCGAGGACTCGATTGTATTTTGCCAAAACTGCGATTATGCCGCGAATATGGAAAAGGCGGAACTTCCCGCACCGCAAAATGAAAAGGCAGCCCAAAAAGACTTCCTGCCCATGGAGAGCATAGAAACTCCCGGAGTGCGGACGATAGAAGAGGTGAGTTCCTTTTTGAATGTAAGCCCCGTGCAAATCGTGAAGACATTGATTTTCAATGCTGATGAAAAACCTGTGGCGGTACTCATCAGAGGTGACCATGAGGTCAACGAAATAAAGGTGAAGAATTATCTGGGGGCAAACGAACTAGCTCTGGCAAATGATGACATGATTCTGGAGGCAACCGGCGCGCCCCGCGGATTTGCAGGCGCCGTAGGCATCAAAACACACATCATCGCGGACCATTCCGTGATGAATCTGGTGAATCTGGTGACCGGTGCCAACCGGGAGGATTATCACCTGAAAAACGTGAACATCGGCCGTGATTTCAAGGTTGATTCCTATGCCGATCTGCGTGTGGCACAGGCGGGAGATCCTTGTCCGAGATGCGGCGGCACGATCCGGATCGCACGCGGGATTGAGGTCGGCCATGTCTTCAAACTGGGGACAAAATACAGCCGGGCGATGAAGGCTTCCTACCTGGACAAAGACGGCAAAGAAAAAATCATGATCATGGGTTGCTATGGCATAGGGATCGGCAGGACCGTGGCTGCCTGTATCGAGCAGAACCACGATGAACACGGTATCATCTGGCCGATGGCGCTGGCTCCCTATACAGTGATCGTCACTCCCGTCAATATTAAAGAAGCGGATGTCATGAAGGTGTCCGAAGACATTTATGCCGGCCTGCTCGCCTCCGGCGTGGAGGCAATTTTAGATGACCGTGATGAGCGGGCGGGAGTGAAATTCAAAGACGCGGATCTGATCGGCATACCGCTCCGGATCGTCGTGGGCGCCAAAAACCTCACCCAGGGAAAAGTCGAATTAAAAATCCGTAAAACCGGTGAGAACAGGCTCATTGATGTGGGCGATATTGTCAGGCAGGCAACCGGGATTATTGAGAAACAATCTAGTGAAACAAACTGATGAGTAGGCCATGGGCGGGAAAATTCCATGCTGAGAATCACTGATATCCTCGATAAGGCACAGACATATCTGGAGCCGGAAGAGCTGGAGATGATTCAGAAGGCCTACATTTATTCCGCTACGGTGCATCAGGGACAGGTACGGCTCTCCGGCGAGCCCTATCTGACCCACCCGATGGAGGTCGCCGGCATACTGGTGGACATGAAGCTCGACGCGGCAACGATCATCAGTGGACTTTTGCATGACACGATTGAGGATACGCTGACCACCAAAGAACAGATTGAGCGTGAGTTCGGGAAAGACACGGCTTTTCTGGTCAACGGACTTACCAAATTGAGCCGCATTTCCTTCGGCTCGCAGGAGGAGAGGCAGGCCGAGAATTTCCGGAAAATGATTCTGGCGATGTCCTCGGATATCCGCATCTTGCTGGTGAGGCTTGCCGACCGCATCCACAACATGAGAACCCTTCAATATCAAAAGCCGGAGCGCCGTATATACATTTCTCGAGAAACAATGGACGTCTATGCGCCGCTGGCCAACCGCCTGGGGATAAACTGGATGAAAATGGAGCTGGAGGACCTCGCCTTTCAGTATCTCTGGCCGGAAGCGTACGAGGAAATCGCCACACGCGTGGCAAAATCCCAGGAATCGCGTAACCGCTACACCGAAGAAGTGAAAGGGATAATCTTCCGGGAGCTGGAAAAAGTATCCATCAAGGCCGAGGTCGAAGGGCGTGCCAAGCATTTATATGGCATCTACAAAAAAATGCAGGAACAGCATATCAATTTTGATGAAGTTTACGATGTCATCGCTTTTCGGATTATCGTGGACTCCGAAATGGACAAGACCTGTTACGAGGCGCTCAGCATTGTGCATGCCCTGTGGAAGCCGGTACCGGGGCGTTTCAAGGATTATATCGCCATGCCCAAGGCGAACAATTATCAGTCTCTCCACACAGCGGTAATCGGACCTTACGGTGAAAGGGTCGAAATACAGATCCGCACCAGGACGATGCATGAGTGGGCGGAAAAGGGCATTGCGGCACACTGGCGCTACAAGGAGGGTAAAGGCTTTCAGGAGGCGGAAGACAGCCAGATAAAAAAACTGAGAGAAACTCTGGAAATCCAGCAGGACATAAAAAACCCCAGAGAATTCATGTCCAATTTGAAAATGGCGCTGTTTCCGGACGAGGTATATGTTTTCACCCCCCATGGCGACGTGAAATCTTTTCCCAAAGGGGCCACCCCCATCGATTTCGCTTACAGCATTCATACTGATGTTGGACATCAGTGTATCGGCGCGAAGGTGAACCGTAACATCGTTCCTTTGCGCTACCAGTTGCAAAACGGTGACCAGGTGGAAATCATCACGCAAGCCGGCCATCACCCCAGCAAGGATTGGCTCAAATACGTGGTCACTTCACGGGCGATTTCCAAAATCCGCAACTGGATCAACGCCGAAGAGAAAAGCAGATCCCTGATGTTGGGTAAAGACCTTCTGGAAAAGGAATTCAGAAGACACAGCCTGAAGTTCGCCACTTTCATCAAATCCGAAGAACTAAAAGAAATTCTAAACGAATACTCTCTGCCGACGCTCGATGACCTGGTTTCACAGGTCGGCTTCGGCCGCATCTCGGCCAAACAGATTGCCAATCATTGCCTGCTCGATAAGGAGGGCAGGGCCTACCGGGGACCGGCAAAGTCCCCGGAAAAAGAAAAAAAACCGGCCGCGCCTGCCCCCATGGGAATCACTCTTACAGGGATCGACGATGTCATGGTCAGGTTTGCCAAATGTTGCAATCCGATTCCCGGGGATGAGATTGCCGGCTACATCTCGCGCGGGCGGGGCATAACCGTGCATGCTCAGAGCTGCCCTCATCTGAAAAGACTGGACTCCGACAGGGTGGTCGAGGTCGAGTGGGATCTGAGACAGAAACACGCCTACCCGGTGCACATCAGGGTGATCTGCAATGATCAGAAGGGTGTTTTGACCGAAATAAGCTCGGTCATCACGTCCTTTGATGTGAACATAAGTTTCGCGCAGGTGGAAACAACGGACATGATCGCCAAATGTGAATTTGTCATCGATGTGAACGACACGCACCAGCTCAACTCCATTTTTGCGGCTATCCGTCAGTTGAAAATTGTCCGTTCGATTGAAAGACTCAACAAAGGCTGAAATATCCCGAAAATCTTTTTGTTTATTGACAAACGGGGCTGCCCTGCTATAAGAGGCGCAATTTAAGTCAGGTTTGTAGAAAAAAACAGGTGAAATGATGCTTGAAAAATATCTTGGCCACAGAATATTTGTTTATTTGTTGCTCGTTGCATTCTTTATACTCTATCCTCTCGGGGCACTTGCCGGACATGTCGTGGTGATCGATCCCGCTCATGGCGGCACAGACACAGGTGTGACCGCGAGTAAAATCACCGAAAAGGATTTGACACTGGCAATTGCGCTGGAGTTGAAAAAAGCGCTTGATAAACAGGCAGGAATTGACGTGGTTCTCACCAGGGACACTGATAAAACATTATCGATTCAAGAACGTCAGAAAAAAATCCTCGAGGCCAAACCGGCGCTGGTTTTGAGCCTGCATATAAATGCAGGGTTTGGCAAGAACTCATCCGGATTTGAACTTTATTATCCGGGCTTTACCTTTGACTCTGCCGGAGATACGAAATCAAAAAAAGGGAGCGCAGCGGCGGGAAAAAAACACTTAAATGACACTGTGAAGCTGGCGCGGATCGTACAGAGAAGTCTCGACAATCTGTTTGTACGCAAGGGCAGGGGACTTCGCGAGGCGCCCGTACCTCTTGCAGAAGGCCTAAGCGTGCCGGTGCTTGTCGTGGAGCTGGGATTTGTCACCAACGCCGACGACAAGAAAAAACTGGTTTCCCCCAAAGTACAAAAAGATATTGCCGGAGCGCTTGCCGCGGCGATCAAGTCCTTCTTTTAGGAGCGGGCTTTGTACGAACGGAGCAATAACCGGAAATATAATGAGCTTCGGCCGGTGACGATAGACATCGGCTACCTGAAACACACACCCGCCTCCGTGATGGTGGAATTTGGAAACACTAAAGTATTGTGTGTCGCATCGGTCGAGGAAAAAGTCGCCCCTTTTTTAAAAGGCACGGGCAAGGGATGGGTGACGGCAGAATATTCCATGCTCCCGATGTCCACACAAACCCGCCAGGCGCGTGAATCGGTGCGGGGAAAAATAGGCGGCCGCACTCATGAAATTCAAAGGCTGATCGGTCGGTCGCTGCGGGCGGTCACCGACCTTGCTGCTCTTGGCGAAAGAACAGTCCATCTCGATTGCGATGTGATTCAGGCGGACGGCGGGACCAGAACCGCTTCCATCACCGGGGCATTTGTGGCGTTGGTCGCGCTTTTTAAGGAGATGAACCGTTCAGGGCAGTTGGATAAAATCCCCGTTCGTGATTATGTTGCGGCACTAAGTGTGGGCATCGTCGAAGGTGCGGCTCTTCTTGATCTGGATTATGAGGAGGACTCGCATGCAGAGGTCGATATGAATTTTGTGATGACCGGCGGCGGGCTTTTTATTGAAGTCCAGGGCACAGCCGAACAGGCACCATTTAATCAAGACCGCCTCGATGAAATGACTGCACTTGCCAAAGACGGCATTGACCGGATCATCACCTTGCAGCGGGAAGCCTTGGGCGGGTGGCAGGCATGAGAATTGTTTTTGCCACCAGAAATGAAGGCAAGCTGAAGGAATTGACACAGATGCTTTCCTCAAGCGGCATTCGGCTTATTTCACTGAATCACTTCCCTTCATTGCCAGAGGTGGAGGAAGATGGTAAAACCTATCTTGAAAACGCCTTAAAGAAAGCCAGGATCATTGCGGAGGCGACCCGGGAAATGGTGCTGGCGGATGACTCCGGAATCGAGGTTGAGGCGCTCGGAGGTGAACCGGGAGTTTATTCCGCGCGCTACGCAGGTGAGGGAGCCACGGACGAGGAAAACAACGCCATCCTCTTATCCAGACTCAAAGATGTCCCCCCCTCGGAAAGAAGGGCATCTTTTCGATGTGTATTGGTTTTGTACAACCCGGATGGGGACTATCACGCCTTTGAGGGCAAATGGGATGGATTGATTATCGATGAAGCCCGCGGCACAAACGGCTTCGGATATGACCCGATTTTTTTGTGGCCGGAGGCGAACCAGACGGCAGCCGAGCTGCCGCCCGAGATCAAAAACAAAATAAGCCATCGCGGCCGGGCTTTTCAAAAACTGAAAGAATATTTGACCGGAGAATCACTCACGGGGACCTTCGGGGCGTAGCGCAGTCAGGTAGCGCGCTTGGTTTGGGACCAAGATGTCGCAGGTTCAAATCCTGCCGCCCCGACCATTAACTATTTAATTTATTTAACTTTTATGCCCGTCGTTTGTTCCTCTAAAAGCCTCTAATTCTATGACCCTGTTCTCTAGTGCTTCGAGCATCCTGACAGGCGTCCGCGTAACGTATTTTCGCGTCATGTCTGTTGTTGTATGCCCATAAATATCCCTGACCATTTCTAGGTCAACCCCTCTGTCGAGCAACTGGCAGCCGAGGCTGTGCCTGATTGCGTTTTTCTGGTTGATGTGGACACCGGCTACCTTGCAGGCGGCAGTCCATATTTCGCGCATCTTTCGTTCGTAATAGGGATGCTTCCCGTCAAAAGTGAAGATGAAGTCGGAAAATGATGCAGGGGCCGCTTTCAATATTTCCAGCGCCCTGGAGGTCAGGGGTAGTCTTCTGATCCGGTATGTCTTGGTTACTTCCCTTAACTGCCCCTGGGAGAAAGCTCTCTTGATAATTACCTGCCCGTCCTCGATGCTGTCTTTTTTGAGCGCCCGCAATTCGCCAATGCGTCTATCCGGGCGGCGTTGGTAGCAAGCCCTTTGGCGATGGTTGTCACATTTTCCTTTTGGTGCTCAACGGCCCTCCAGAACTCTCTCGCCCCTTGCGCAACTCCTCAACAGCTTTAGATAGCTCTGTGATCTGATTTTGCAGCCCCTCAATAATAAGCCGCAACTGCCAATCCCCCATTTCTTTTTTCTTTCCAGTTGTTTTTTGCCCGGTCAGCAAATAATCAATCGAAATTCCGCGCTCCGTGCAAAAATGAAGTAGGTCTTCAAATGGGATAGTGCCACGCTGCCGCCAATTATATATTTGTTGGGACGGATTCTGTTTGATGCCAAGCGCACGGGCCACGGCAACATCGGAATCAACCCCCAAATGCTCTTTAATTCGTTGTATTATTTCGTCAATCAACGCCATGATTATTAAACTTTATTTAATCTATGCATTATGTTTAAATAGCACCATTCTTACGATACCCGAGCAATTATTCTTGTTAAGAAAGACGGATCGGTCGGTCAATTTCACGCAAGCCGAAGTTGGCGATCTAATCGACATGAAGGCGGGAGCCATCTGCAACTACGAGAAGGGCCGCCGCCCGATCCGTGTCGCTGATTTCCAGCTAATCGAGGCGTTGTGCAAACTTGAAGCTAAACGCAAAAAAACCAAACCCATTTCCAAAATAAAAACAACCTAAATTTTCAAAAGGGGGGCGATGGCCGAGGACATGAAGATTGATAAGTTGGATGAAAAAATCGAGGTGAGGGTGCGACCGTCTTAAAAATTAGCTCCAGAAACTCTCGCCAGAACAAAAGAAACCGCTGAACATAAATATTCTCAAACTCTGCGCCGAGACCGTCCACTTTTTTCAAAAGTATTTTCCTTATATATAGAACAGACAGCGATGGCCGACATCCCCTCTATTTTTACTTACCGCCATTAATTGACTTTTCTTATCTATGTGTTATGGGAAAAGCCGCGTATAAAAATATATTAGCGGACCCGGGTCTTGTGAGGTTTACCCTCTTAAGTGAATTCATCAGGAGGTTAATTTGAAGATAACGGTAAAAAAAGGAATGCCGCAAGAAGTAAAAACAGATGCCCTGATTCTTGCTTTGTGTGAGGATGAAAAAAAACTGTCCGGGCCTGCTGCGGCCATTGATCATAAAGCGGGTGGACTTTTAACAGAAATATTAAAAAACGGAGATTTCGAGGGAAAGGATTCACAACTTGTAACATTATACACAAAGAAAGGTGTTCCTTTCCGGCGCATAGTGCTTGCCGGCCTCGGCAAGAAAAAAGAATTGACACCGGATAAAGTACGTCTGGCATTTGCCGGGGGCGCCCGCCATGTACGTGAGTTGAAGGTAGTTGGTGCGTCACTGTTGCCGGATTGGAATCTGCTTCCGGGTAAAAAAAATGTTCTTGCCGCCTCTATTGTGGAAGGGGTTCTCCTCGGTCTGTATAAATATCTGCACTACAAAACAAAGGAAAAAGATACCAAAAAATTTTCACGTCTCGAACTCCTGTGTGATCCGGCTGATTATGCCCTGATTGCTTCCGAGGTAAAAAAAGCAAGTGTCATTTCGGATGCCGTGTGCTTTGCCCGCGATCTGGTCTGGGCACCGGGAAATGAAATGACTCCTTCTATTCTGGCTGCCCAGGCGCGTAAAATTGCGGATGGGAAGAAACTTACCTGCAGTGTGATAGAAAAGGCCAGATTGAAATCTCTGGGGATGAATGCGTTTTTGGCAGTGGCAGCCGGAAGCCACCAAACACCCAGGTTTATTGTTCTGGAGTACAAGGGAGCCAAAAGAGGTGCGCCGCCGGTGGTCCTCGTCGGCAAGGGGCTCACATTTGACTCAGGCGGCATCAGCCTCAAGCCTTCGGAAAAAATGGATGAGATGAAGATGGATATGGCAGGAGGAGCTGCAGTAATGGCGGTGGCCAGGGCGGCGGCACAACTGAACCTTTCCGTGAACCTTGTCTGTCTGATCCCTGCCACGGAGAACATGCCCGGCGGCGGTGCTTTGAAGCCGGGAGATATCATAAAATCATATTCCGGCACTACGATAGAAATAATCAACACCGATGCGGAAGGCAGACTGATTTTAGCCGACGTACTGGCCTATGCCGCCAAATTCAAACCGGCGGCCGTTATCGATATCGCCACTCTTACCGGTGCCTGCATTGTGGCGCTTGGCGAAGAGGTCATAGGTATGTTTGGTACCGACGAAGGCCTCAAGGAAAAAATCAAAAAAGCATCTGAAAAAACAGGTGAGCTGCTTTGGGAAATGCCCCTGTGGGATATGTATTCAGAAAAGATTAAGAGCGACGTTGCCGATATCAAAAATACAGGCGGGCGTCCGGCAGGCGCGATAATCGCGGCCGCTTTTTTGAAGAAATTTGCCGGAAATCATCCCTGGGTTCATCTGGATATCGCCGGCCCCGCCTGGGCCTCCAAAGACAAACCCTATATCCCGAAGGGCGCCACCGGAGCAGGTGTACGCCTCCTTATTGAATACCTGCAAAGCCTTCAGGCAAGCTGATAATGCAGATGCTACTGGATATTCAGGATTTGAAAACAGTATTTACCACCTCACGGGGTGAAATCAGGGCCGTAGACGGAGTTTCCCTGTCTTTACGGGCGGGCGAGACAATGGGAGTGGTCGGTGAGTCCGGCTGCGGCAAAACCATGCTGGCACTCTCCGTGATGAATCTCATTCCCGCCAACGGACGCATCGCGGACGGACGGATCCTGTTCGACGGAGCTGATCTCTTGTCTTTACCGGAGCAGAAGATGCGCGAAAAACGCGGACGGGACATCGCGATGATTTTCCAGGAGCCCATGACATCTTTAAATCCTGTTTTGCGCATCGGCCAGCAGATAGAAGAGGTAATCAGGCTGCACCTGCATCTGTCTCCGCGGGAGGCCAGACAGGCAAGCAACCGGATGCTGGCGGAAGTGGGAATTCCATCGCCGGAAAGAAGGGCAAGGGATTATCCCCACCAGTTGAGCGGCGGGATGAGGCAGAGAGTGATGATCGCCATGGCGATGTCGTGCCGGCCCCGTCTGCTTCTGGCCGACGAGCCGACCACAGCTCTCGATGTAACCACACAGGCGCAGATTCTCAATCTCATTTCATATTTGCAGGCCAAAAACAATATGGCGGTCATGCTGATCACCCACGATCTCGGAGTGGTCGCCCAGATGACACAAAAAGTTGCGGTGATGTACGCGGGGAAGGTGGTGGAGCTGGCTCCGGCGGACAAACTGTTTGCTCGTCCTGCACACCCCTACACGATAGGCCTAATTGAGTCACGGCCTGCAGGCTGCGATGCGTCGGATGAAAACGGGGGCTATCTGAAGACTATTCCGGGCACCGTCCCCAGCCTTTACAATCTTCCGCCCGGCTGCCGCTTTGCCGACCGCTGTGCCCGGGTTCAGGATGTCTGCCGCAGACAGGAGCCGTCTTTGAACGAGGTTGAAAAGGAGCATTTTGCCGCCTGCTATTTTCCGCTAAATATGATTCATTGAGAAAAAGAGCAACGCATGAAGAAACTCCTGATGAACATAGAGTCGCTGTATAAAGAGTTCACCCTGGGTGGGGGATTTTTACAAAAGCGGACCGGTGTTGTTCAGGCCGTCGATGATGTCAACTTACAGATATTCGAAGGTGAGACGCTGGGGCTGGTGGGTGAGTCAGGTTGCGGAAAGTCAACACTTGCCCGTATTCTCATGCGTCTGGAGGAGCCGCAAAAAGGAAAGGTTATATTTGAGGGGCGTGATATTTTCGCCTTCTCTTCAGAGGAACTGAAAGCCTACCGTCGCAATGTTCAGATGGTTTTCCAGGATCCTTATTCATCACTCAATCCCCGTAAGACGGCACTGGGGATGATTACAGAGCCGCTCAAGATTCACTCCTCGGGCAGCCGTGAGCAAAACAGGCAAGCTGCCTTAAAGATTATGGATAAAGTGGGGCTTACCCACGAGCAGGCAAGGAGATATCCCCATGAGTTCAGCGGCGGCCAGAGGCAGCGTATCGGCATCGCACGCGCGTTGGTACTGCAGCCCAGGCTGATTATTGCCGACGAACCTGTTTCCGCGCTGGATGCCTCCATTCAGGCACAGATACTGAACCTGCTCAAGGACCTCAAAGATGAATTCGGCCTGACCTATTTGTTTATTTCACACGACCTCAATGTGATCCGGCATGTATCGGAGCGGATCGCCGTGATGTATCTTGGACAGATTGTGGAGGTGGCCGACAGGCACGACCTCTACCACGCTCCGGCCCACCCCTACACGAGAATGCTGCTTGCGGCCATTCCTTCCTGTGTGCCGGGGGGAAGAAAACAGGCAGGTATGGTGCGTGGTGAAACAACTCAAGCGCCAAATGCCGGATGTCGTATCAGCAACCGCTGCAGCTACAAAATCGATATATGTCTCCAACAAAAGCCGAAGCTTAGGCCCGCAGGCCAAAACAGGTGGAGTGCCTGCCACCGGACGGGAGAAATCTAGTTTATGCCTGAAGAAGAGCATGTGTTTTGGAAAAACGGAGTACTCAAGGGAGAGGGCCTGTACCGTCCTGCTACGGGGGAGCATGGAGTCGTTATATGCCATCCTCACCCCCTGATGGGAGGTTCGATGCACAATAACGTTGTGGAAACCGTCCAGAAGGTTTTTTCGGCACACGGATATGCCACACTACGCTTCAACTTCCGCGGTGTCGGCAGCAGTAGCGGAACCTATGATGAGGGCAGGGGGGAGAAACAGGATATTGTATCAGGATGCGATTTTTTAAAAAGCCACGGTGTTACACAAATTGTGTTGGCGGGCTATTCATTCGGGGCCTGGGTTGCCTGCCGCCTGCTTGCCGACGGCGGATTGTATAATAGCAATATTATTTTGATTTCTCCTCCGGATAAATATTTTGATTTTGACTGGAGTTATGAAACCCCGGCTGTGAAGCTGATTGTCTGCGGCGACTCGGATATGTTTTGTGACCCGGACGCCTTGAGAAAAAAAGCGCTGCAACTGGGTGCAGAGTTTGTGATGCTGGGTGGCACAGACCATTTTTACAGCGGCCGGGAGGGTATGCTGGCGGGAGTTTTAAAAAAATATTTAGAAGAAAAAGCTTGATTTTAATAAAAATAATGTTAAAGATTCCTATCAGGTGTCGACGGACCGGCCGGTGGCAAATGCATGAATTGTATTTTCGGGAAATTTTTAGTGCGAAGTTATTTTGTAAAGTTGTGATAAACCGCTTAAGGCTCTTTCACGCGGAAGGGCCTTGGCGGTTTTTTTTAGTTTCCTGACGGTCTTGGCTGCAGGAGACAAATTCAGAAAGGGGGACTTTAAGCATTGGCAGAAGGAAAGGTAAAATGGTTTAACGAGAAGAAGGGGTTCGGGTTTATTGAAAACGATGAAGGTGGAGATGTTTTTGTACACTATAGCGCCATTACCGGCACTGGTTTTAAAACTCTCTATGAGGGCCAGAGAATCCGTTTCGAAATCGAACAGGGTAGCAAAGGCCCCAGCGCAGTCAGCGTAACGCCACTTTAGTAAATCCATTTGTTAACTTGAGAAAATGCCCCGCTGTCCGCACGGGGCATTTTTTTTGATATTTTTTCATTCGGATTTGGCATTGAAAAAAAATATGATCGTCATATTGGGACCGACGGCTTCGGGCAAAACAAGACTGGGAGTGAAGCTCGCGTCTTATCTGCAAGGCGAAATAATTTCAGCAGATTCCCGGCAGGTCTACCGCGGCATGGATCTGGGGACAGGTAAGGACCTTTCTGAATATCGCCTGCCGGACACGACCATTCCCAGCCATTTAATCGATATCATTGATCCACGCCAGGAGTTTAACGTTTTTGAATATCAGAAAAGATTCTATGATGTTTTCAGATCATTGCGCGCAAAGGGCATATTACCGATTGTAGTAGGGGGAACGGGCCTTTACCTGGAAGCGGTTCTGGCCGCCTATGAGATGCCTGAGGCAGGCAGTCATGAAGAATTAAGACGGGAACTGGCTGATAAACCGATAAATGAACTGCAAGATATTCTTCTGGCGATGAAGCCTGATTTGCACAACAAAACCGACCTTGAGGATCGCGAGCGGCTAATCAGGAAAATAGAAATCGAGCAGGCCAGAAAAAATAAAACCGGTGTAAATATACAAAGACCTGAGATTAATGCCTATGTTTTCGGTGTTCACTGGCCCAGGCCGCAGTTAAGAAAACGAATAGCGGCACGCCTGAAAGAGAGACTGGATGCCGGGCTGGTCGAGGAGGTTGCCCGACTGCAGGCCGGAGGGCTTTCCTGGGAGAGGCTCGACAGTTTCGGGCTGGAGTACCGCTATGTGGCCCGCTATCTCCAAAAACAGATGACCACAGAAGAGATGATCAACAGCCTCGAAACGGCTATTGGCCAATTTGCCAAACGACAGATGACCTGGTTTCGGCGCATGGAAAAAAAAGGCATCCAAATCCATTGGGTGGGGGCTCACGACTATGACACGATTCAGAGCAGGGCCACGGAAGTACTAAAATGAAAAAATCCTCGCTACTCGACGATTATTTGAATAAATACGCAGCCGGTCATCCCTGGGAACTTGAAGGAGGCTCTTTAGAAGATATTTCTCAGGTTGTCATCATTCCCGCCCTGGCGGAAAAAGAACATATTTTCGAAACACTGGCCTCTCTGGCAGCAAATAATCCCACGGTCCTGGATCCTGACTTTGACACTATCTGATAAAAAACATAATGATTACAGGGGCATAAAAAAACGTGGGGCACTACAGAATAAGGGGGAAGTATAAATCAGGTTAACTCATAGGGCACCTGTGATCTTTTCAGGCCAA
>Ga0255347_1001603_pt1 | contig 35124 bp, 35 predicted proteins | sample wastewater_treat_2_FD_192479 | JGI IMG/M metagenome (GOLD analysis project Ga0255347, IMG submission 192479) | Wastewater microbial communities from Lulu Island WWTP, Vancouver, Canada - plant24 | ecosystem: Engineered > WWTP > Wastewater > Unclassified | place: Canada: Vancouver, British... | reverse complement strand
CTTGCCCAGGTTTCCAATGTCGTGCACTCTTTGTTTTCCAGTATAATGGCTTGTGCTGTTCTCATGCATAAACATTTAATATCTTTAATCCCTTATGTCAAGATAATTCTGACGCACTACACTAGCGATTCCCAACCTTTCCATCTAATAATAGACGGTCTTCTTTAAGTTCTCAAAGATTTTGCTTGATTTAGTGCAACCTGATGTGCGTACTTTGAAATAAATAGAACCGTCCCCTTTTATACTCTAATAGTTATCTGCGCTACTTTCGTAAAAGTGATTTGTGTTCTGAGGAGCCTTATCTATGGACTTATCGATCAAAGAAGTAACTACTCTGCGGGAGTTACGCGCGTTTATTCGTTTTCCCAACAAGTTGTACCGGTACAACCCCTACTGGGTCCCCGCGCTCTTTATGGATGAATACCAGACGTTCCGCCGCGACAAAAACCCCGCTTTCGATTACTGCGAGGCGCGTTACTGGCTGGCCTATCGCGGACGCGAAATCGTGGGACGGATTGTCGCTATCCATAATCGCGGGGCTATCGAGAAATGGCAGCAGCCGTATCTGCGTTTTGGCTGGGTGGATTTTGTGGATGACCCGGCAGTGTCGGCGGCACTCTTCGCGCAGGTAGAATCCTGGGCCAGGGAGAAAGGGGCGATCGCCGTGCACGGACCTTTGGGATTCACCGACCTGGACCCGGAGGGGATGCTCGTGGAGGGCTTCGAGGAGTTGGGGACAATGGGTACGCTCTACAACTACCCCTACTATCCCGTTCACATGGAACGGCTTGGCTACGTCAAAGACGTGGACTGGGTCGAATACGAACTCACCGTCACGCCGGAGCCGCACGCGACCATCGCCAGGATCGCCGATCTCGCTAAACGACGGTATAACCTGCGTCTGTTGCAGGTTCGGAACAAAAAAGAGCTGTTGCGTCCCCGCGCTGAAAAGGGGCGGCCTTCTTACGCGCGCGAACTGTTCGAGGTGCTCAACGATGAGTACGAGCATCTCTACGGCGTCGTTCCGTTGACCGAAAGACAAATCGAGTATTACATCAACCTTTACTCTGGCCTTATTTCTCTCGAATTCGTCCCTCTTGTGGTGGACGAAAACGATCGTCTGGTGGCTTTCGGAATTACAATGCCGTCTTTGTCCAGAGCGTTGCAAAAATCCGATGGGCGACTCTTCCCGTTCGGTTTCGTCCATCTGTTGCGCGCTCTGCGGCAGGGGGACCGTGCGGACTTGTGCCTGGTCGCTGTACGTGCTGAATATCAGGGAAAGGGCGTGAATGCGATCATGATGGACGCTATTCACCGGATCTACTTGCGGCGCGGTATCACTAAAGTCGAATCCAATCCCGAACTGGAAACCAATGTCGATATTCAGGGGCAATGGAAGCATTACGAAACGCGCCAACACAAACGACGACGCTGCTTCGTAAAACTTTTGGCTTAGGATTCCAATGCCCGTCCTGGCGAGCCTGCGCGAAATGGCTATCCATGGACAAGACTGCCCGATTGCCCGCCAGCTTTAGGGGGAGCGGCGTATGCCTTATACCTGGTTTCTCTTCGACGCCGACAATACCCTGTTCGACTACAACAAAGCCGAATCTACAGCGTTGTTCCGCACGTTCGAGCAATTCGATTGCGCCTTCGACGCGGCTTACCTGGACGCCTACCACGAGACGATAGACTCCAGAACCTCGGTGTTTGCCATCCCGTTGAACGGGCTGGAGTTGACGAGGATTCCTTCATACACATAGGCTTCGGTCATCGTCGCCGCATCCAGTGCTTAGTAAAAGGGGACGGTTCTATTTTTCGTGAAAAGAGCGTGCCGGAGAGGTCTGTCTGATTTCCGGCAAAACTGGATTCCCTGGCGTCTGGACAGACCGAAAAATAGATAGATTCTCAAAACGATAGATGACGAAAAGTATCCTCAATACGCCCGGCCGTGACGAGCCACCACGACCTGTGCCAAAAGACTCTTGACACACAAGAGACGGCTTAATATACTGCGACCAACAAAAAGCAAGTTCTTATCAATTCAATGACCTGCTGTTGATATTACAGACCGGCCAGTGGCCATTAATGTGACTCTCTTATGAATAAAAAAGATAAAAGCAGCGAAAGACTTTACGGACTGCTGGCTGAACTGGCTGATACGGTTGAAATACGAAATATCATCTCAGGAATAGCTAGAGCCTGGCTTGCAAAAGAAAACGGTACGGGCATTTTCAGACGATTAGCTGGCAGGCCATCAGGCTGGGCTGTGGAGAGAATTGTAAATTCTGATAAAAACCTGGGCCGGCTGAATTCGTTTTTCGAAAATAGCGAAAACATTGAAACAATTATTTCCGAGCTGCCTGCAATTGCAGGTGTTGTACGGGAGTTAATACATAAAACTGTCATTTCATTTGAAAAACTGCCAGTTGAAAGAAAAAAGGACCTTCTTGACAGTATTTTCACAAATTGGAACAGCGGTAGTGGCAAGAGCCTTGTAACCCGTTTTGCATGCATTTTTGAGGAAATAAGCCGTGATGATCCCCTGTTTTTTTCAAGCCGCCTGGTTCCAGTATTGGAAAGGTTTATTTCTGAAACAGATTTTGGAGACATCAGAAGTTTTTTTGAAGCTACATCTGAAGACTTTGAAGCCATTGTTAAGGGCCTTGCTGATACGTTTTTTGAGTATCCCGCAAAGCTGCTTGTGGCTGTATCCATTCTGCCGGGAATTATAAACTCGGTCTCAAAATCAACTGATGTTATCCTTAACCACCTGAATAACCTTCCAGTGGATATTTTTGCAGACCTTCTTCTTACAATGCTTGAGGAGATAGATGCCGGAACAGTTGGCAAAATCTTTTTAAGGGTTAATGAAGTCATACGCCAGGCGCAGACTGGAAGCACACTCATTGGGGAAGTTGATGCACCGAAATTCACAGTGAATATAAAGGATAAAATTTCAGATTTCCTTGATGAAATTGATCCTGCCCTTACGATAAAGGCACGTAACGCTCTTATTGATGGAAGAGAAACGGTTATCTCATCCATAATTGATGCTTTGGAAGAACGGCCTGAACATCTGAACCTCTGGCTTGGCCAGCTTGCTGCAAAGAGAAATTCAGAAATACGTCTTTTCAAAAGAAAAATACAGGTTATAGAATCACTTCCGGAAGAAGAAGCCACGGCGGCACTGTCTGCCGGTCTGTCAAGCTGGAACGCCTATGATCTTGCCGATGCAGTTAACACCATCTGTCGCATGATGAACAGAATGCACGTCATAAACCCGGGTATTATAAAGGGCCTTGTTACGGAGTTCGTTAATACAATCGACAGGTATGAGCTTGAAGATACTCTTGACTGGGCTGTAAAAGATATTGGCACAGCAATACGACCGGTTTTTCGCGCTTCAGCTCCATTTATCATAAGAGAACTCATAGGTTTTTTTGAAGAAGGTGAGTTCGATGACGGATATGACGAAGCTATGGCAAAGGCAAAGGAAGACCTGGGTCGTTTTTTGGGCTTGAAAGGAGAAAAGAGCCTTGAGTGAGCTGTTTAAAAAAGCTGCGAACTCCATTAATGTTCCAGAGATTGTGGAACTTAAGAATAAGGGAGTTAAAATAGTTGGCCACACATGCTCTTTTGTTCCCGTTGAGATTTTTTACGCTGCAGATATAGTTCCTGTACGTCTCAGGGGAATTGAAACGGAAAGCATGTCAATTGGCGATGCCTATTACGGACCTTTTGTGTGCTCTTTTCCTAAAGCAGTTCTGCAGCAGGCTGGAAAAGGCGGTTTTTCATTTCTTAATGGTGTTGTAATAACAAGCGGTTGCGATGGAATGAGAAGGCTTGATGAGTGCTGGCGAAAGATGTCCACTGATTTCGAAGGTACAATGCCGGGATTGTTCACCTTTCTTGATGTGCCGCATAAACCCCATGATGTTGCCCTGGAATGGTATGAAAGCCGCCTGCGGAAACTTATAAAGACAATAGAAAACCACTTCAATGTTTCGATAACGGATGAAAAACTTAAAAATGCGATCTCTTTTCAGAATAAAATTAGAGTAAAAATTAGAGAGCTTACTGATCTTAGAGCTGAAAATCCTGTTTTTATAACGGGAACGGAGGCTTTTGAAGCTCTGATTGCAAGGACGGTTCTTCCTGCTGATATTTTTCTCGAGGAACTTTCAAGACTTATCGAAGAAGTTAAAAACCGTAAAGAGCCTGTTTCTGATGGAAGAAAACGCCTTTTTGTCACCGGCAGCATCTGCGATGACATCGGTCTTGTCGAGCAGATCGAAGAAAAAGGCGCCATCGTAGTTGGTGAAAGCGTGTGTTACGGCATGAGAAATACAACTGAAATGGTTTCAGAGACAGAAGACCCTGTGTCAGCCCTTGCGTCCCATTACCTCTCAGGCTCCATCTGTCCTAGAATGTTCGGCTATTACGAGGCAAGGCGCGATGCAATTATATCAATGGTAAAAGAAACCGGCGCAAATGGAGTTATAATGCAGAACATAAGGTTCTGTGACCTCCATGGTTCTGAAAACGGGCTTCTTGAGCGAGACTTTGAAAAAGAAGGCATTCCTTCAGTGAGAATTGAAAAAGAATACGGCCCCCTTACGGACAAAGGTCGTCTCAGAATGCGTGTTGACGCTTTCCTTGAACAGATTGGTAGAAAAAGAAGGTCTTTTTCTGCCTAGAAATATGAAATCATGGCAATTCTTTTGTCCATTTCAGAACAGAAGATACCTTCAGATAAAATGAACAGGAATATTTAAAATGAGACCTGAACTTAAAGAATACGCCCTTGACCTTCTCTTTGCCAGGTCATTTGAAATAGCAAGAAAAACAGCCCGATCATCGGAAAAAGAACGGACTTATCTTATGAAGACGGTGCCTTATATCAGCGGAATCCTCGAGCCGATACTTGAACAGGGAAAGCCGGCAATCACATTTATTGAGCTTTTGTGTGATTATTACACTAATATTGTAAATGCAAAAGCAAACGGTAAAAAAGTAGTAATGACGACTTTCTGCTTTGATCCAACGATATTTTACGCCTTCAGCAATCTCGTTCCTTTGACCCTTGAAGTTGGTTCAGTTATCTGTTCATTTTTATGGAAACGTGGCTCCTTCGACTTTATGGACTTCTGTACCGAGGTTGGTTTTTCTGAAACAGGATGTTCTGCCCAGAGGGGTACCCTTGGGGCCTATCTGTCGGGGACAGGGGCCGAAATTGATATGGTTGCAATAAACATGGGCGGAGTTTGTGATACTAACGGAAATGCGTACAGTTTTGCCGCCCAGTATCTCGGTAAACCTTTTTACGGACTGGATTATCCATCGGAGCTTACATCTAATGAAGTTGCAGATTACCATCACAGAGACTTCAGAAATCTCATAAGATTTATTGAAGATAACGGTGGTGGCGACTTTGATATAGACAGGCTTCGTGAACTTCTCAATGAAAAAATAATACAGGATGAACTGACAAACGAACTTGAAGAGTTGCAGCGTCTCGTGCCAAATCCTGTTCCCGGACTCTTCCATATGATGATCTATGCCTGCCGTTACACCTGGACTGGAGATAAAAAATTCACAAGACTGTTGAGAGAAATGGTTGAAGTGGCCAGCAAAAACGCTGCCAAGGGAATTTCCGGCCTTGGAAAAGAAGAAAAGTGCAGAGCTCTTCTTATCTATATAGACAATTTTGCATTCAACGCGGGAATGTTTCAATGGTTTCATAATAACCAGGTTTCTCACATGGGAAATCTGCTCACAAGATTCTTTCCGCATAACGCCCCGTACAGGCGTGATGTTCCAGGCACATGTTACAGGATAGATACGACAGATCTTGACACCATGATTGACAGCCTTGCCGATATTAATGCAAGAATGCCCATGACAAGAACCATAAGAGGGCCTTATGACGCTCCAAACATGTGGTTTGAAGACTCTCTGTCACTGGCACAGATATACAGGGCAGACTGCTGTATCTATAACGGCACACCCGGTTGTCGTAATACATGGTCAAACGTGAAACTTATCATGAGAGACCTGGAAAGACACGGATTCCCCACCCATCTTGTTTATGCGGATGCTTTTGACGGCAGAGTGGAAAGCTGGGAGACAACTGCCACGCGGCTTGATGAATTTTTTAATATCAGGGGGTTGCTATGAGTTTTGTGGCTGGATGCGATGTGGGCTCTCTTGCAGCCAAGGCAGTAATTCTGAAAGGAAGACGTGTTGCAGGCTCAGCCGTTGTAAGGTCAGGACCCAAACCAGCCTTATCAGCGAAGAAAGTAATGGATGCTGCCCTTGAAGCTGCCGGAATAACCATGGACAATATTGTCTGCTGCTTCGGTACGGGATACGGTAGAGAAAAAATTCCCTTTGTAAAGGAAAGTGTTTCAGAAATATCATGTCATGGAAAAGGTGCAATATTTCTTATCCCAACAGCAAGAAGCATAATAGACATTGGCGGTCAGGACTGCAAGGTCATGAGGCTTGATAAAAATGGTGATCTTGAAAAGTTCATTACAAACGATAAGTGTGCTTCAGGAACAGGAAGGTTTCTTGATGTGATGGCCAAAGTGATGAACATCGACGTGTCTGAACTTGGAAGCATGTCCCTTGCTGCAAAGGATCCAGTCACCCTTGCATCCATGTGTACTGTATGGGCGCAGGCAGATGTTATAAAATATATCAATGAAAGACGTTCAGCCCCTGATATATGCGCAGGTGTAAATGCAGCCATGGCAAACAGAGTGGCGATGATGGCTAACGCCCTTGGCCTTGAAAATGACATCTGCATGACAGGGGGCGTTGCAAAAAACAAAGGCGTTGTTAACGCTCTTTCAAGGATTATGGGAAAAAGAATAAAGGAAATCAGACAAATTGATCCCCAACTTGTGGGCGCCCTTGGAGCAGCCCTTTTTGCACTTGAGTCCATCAACTGAAAAAATATAAGCATGGAAAGGATAAGGATAATGATCACTGCCGGTTGTGACCTCGGATCAAGAACAGCCAAAGCCGTTATAATGGAAAATAGTACAATACTTGCGAGTGCCGTGATACCTGCCAGATTGAACCCCGTTGAGTCCGCAGAAGAAGTCATCAATCTGTGCCTTGAAAAGGCAGAGCTTTCCATGAACAGCATTAAAGCGATTGTTGGTACAGGGTATGGTCAGCAGCAGATACCCTTTGCCACACGCCTTGAATCTGAAATTGTGTGCCATGGAAAAGGAGCTTTTTTTCACTATCCTTCAGCGAGAACAATTGTAGATATTGGCGGTCAGGATTCAAAGATCATAAAACTTGATGAAAAGGGAAATGTTATTCAGTACAGTTACAACGACAAATGTGCAGCAGGTACAGGCCGTTTTCTTGAAATCATGGCCGATGCCCTTGGATTTGATCTTGAAGATATAGGCGAGGCAGGAAGAACATGCGTTGAAAGATTATCAATTTCCAACCAGTGCGTGATATTTGCCGAAACAGAAGTCGTATCTCTGATAAACGAAGAAAAAGAACCGGGAGATATTTTAAATGCCCTTTTCCGTGCCATGGCAGATCGTGTCTGTTCCCAGGCAAGAGGGCTTTTAATTGAATACGATGTGATAATGACAGGAGGCGTGGCAAAAAACACAGGAGTTTTTGAAGCACTTGGACAAAGTATGGGAGTCTCTTTAAAAACAATTACAGATATGGACCCGCAGCTTAATGGAGCCATGGGGGCAGCCCTTATTGCAGGGCAGATCTCTTCTTAAATAGAAAATATTATACTTCCGCAACAGGAACACCTCTTATAAAAATTGGAAAAACTCTTTTCTTCTGTTATAAATATGAGAAGGCAGAAATGAGGCAGGATCGTTTGCAGAAAAATTCCGAACTCATTTTATTTGGGACAGCGGGGCTGTTGAAAAACCCCTGTCACCCTGTTTCAGACCCCGTTTTTTTGTCAATCGGCGCAATAATCCTCTCCTCGTTCTTTCCATCCGTACGTGAAAGCATAAAAAAGTGAGCATAAAGAAAAAGAGACCGGAAAGAATAATCATTAATCTTCCTTGTTCAATCGTATCGACGGCAGTTTCCCAATGAGTTTAACAGTAGCCTGTTCCGCGAAATCCAGCAGTTCTCCCATCACAAAGGCGGCGACACGATCATCACGCAGCTCGGCGGCGTCGCAGTATCGTTTATAATAAGGAAGAATACCGGCGGCGTTTTGAGGAATGGAATAAAAGGTTTTGAGATAAAACTGGTAAACCGGCTTGAATGAATTGAATAAATGGCGCAATACATTGTTCCCGGCCAGTTCCATCAGTAAAGAATGAACTTTATAATCAATTTCTGCCAGTTGCGCCGGTTTTTTCTTATTTTCAATCATGCTGCTGATCATGCCTCTCAAGGCCGCCCGGTCCGGATCCGTCATCCGTATCACGGCACGACCGGCACAGTAAGTTTCAAATATTTTTCTCAATTCCAGCAGTTCGATGAGAATAGATTGATCAACTTCCTCGTTACTGGAAATAATATCCACGAGCAATTCCAACGGCGCTTCTTTTCTAAAATCAGCTATGAAAGTACCGCTTTGCGGCAGTGTCTGTAAAAAGCCCAGATAAACCAGCCTGGCAATGGCGTTGCGAATCGTAATTCTGCTTACACCGTATTGCTCGGCCAGTTCCCGTTCCGCGGGCAAACGATCTCCGGTTTTCAGGTTCCCCGATAATATTTTCTGTTTGATGTCCCGGATTATTTTATGAGAAAGTTTTTTATCCATGGCAATTTTACCCGTAATTTCATTAATAATTTATCTTAAATTGGTATTACCAATACCACATTTTATGTTTATAATCAAAATAATTATTGACTAAATGGTGCTTTTTATTATTATTGGTATGACCAATATCACGTATATCTGTTTTATGAGAGGACGTAAATGCAGGAAGCGAAAATTGAAGCAGTCAGCGATAACAGGATATCTTGCCTGAAACGACAGGTGCAGGAATATGATAGAGGCATCTGCTCCGAGCGAGCGCTTTTATGGACGGAGTATTTTAAAAATAAAGCCAACCGAAAAAAGCCGATAATCGTTCAAATGGCCGAGGCGCTGCGCCATGTCCTGACGAACAAAAGCGTAACGATCTATCCGGATGAATTGATTGTCGGGAATTTTACTTCGCTGCGGGTCGGCGGCATCATTTATCCGGAACTGCACGGCGTACCGGTCATGCTGGATTTGTTTAAATATCCGAAACGGACTGTCAACCCGCTGAGAATTTCTCGCCATGAGCAGTTCAAACTGGCGATGACTCTGCCCTTCTGGCAGAACCGTTTCCTTGTCGCCAAAGCTTTCCCCAATTTATGGACACGAGCCCGCTATTCCATTGAACAGCTTCAGGCGAAAGATTACTACATTTATGAGGCGGGCGGCATAGCGCATCTGGCTCCCGACCATGAAAAGCTCATCCGGATGGGCGTGGATGAGATCAAGAAAGAAATAGAACAATTCAGAGTGAATCATAAAAATCCCGATCAGGATTCATTTTATGAGGCCGCGCTTATCGCTGCCGAAGCGCTGGCGTCATTTGGCGGGCGTTATGCAGAATGCGCACAAAAGCTGGCGGATGAAGAAAAAGATAGGACGCGGCGAGCCAAATTGCTGGATATCGCAAAAGTATGCCGTAATGTTCCACGCCATGGTGCCAATACCTTTCATGAAGCTCTGCAGAGTCTTTTTTTTCTGCATATCGCGATTTTTCAGGAAAGCATGGGTGAAACAATCTGTCCCGGACGAATCGATCAGATACTTTATCCCTATTATTTGAGCGATCTGAAGACCGGACGCATCACTCCCGGGAAAGCCCGAGAACTGCTCGCGGTTTTCTGCATCAAGCTTTGCGAAACCATCCCCGTCTTTTCACAAGCCATCACGAATCTTGCCGGTGGAATGCCCAGCTGGCAGGTAATCACCATGGGCGGAACCGACAGGGAGGGCAACGACACCACCAACGCCTTGAGTTATATGCTTGTTGATATCGCTTCCGAACTGCGCATGCGCCAGCCTAATTTTCACGCACGACTTCACCATGCGTCTCCACCGGAATTCAAAAAGGCCATTTACACAGTTCTGGCGGACGGCAGCAATTCTCCGGCGTTGTTCAATGATGAAGTGATTGTTCCCGCCATGATCGGTGCCGGCTACAAGATTCACGACGCACGCGATTACGTGGCTATCGGCTGCGTCGAACCTACCGCGCCGGGCAAAACGCTTGGTTCCACGGACGCGGCCATTTTGAATGTCCCGCTGGCCGTGGAACTGGCGCTCAATGAGGGACGCCGTTTCGGTTCCCGCTTACGCTCCGGCGTAAAGACAATGCCGGTGGCCAAGATGCAAACAATGGATGAAGTTTCCTCGGCTTTTGCAACCCAGCTGGAATATTTGATTGGTCGTTTGATCAGTGATTTAAAAAATATTGAGCGGGCTCATGCCGAATATCATCCGACACCGTTAACCAGCCTTTTCATCGAAGGGTGTCTGAATTCCGGGACGTGCTCGACGCAGGGCGGCGCCCGTTATAACTTTTCAGGAATACAGGGCGTGGGTATGTCCACAGCGGGTGATTCGCTTTGCGCAATAGAACATCTCGTGTTTCAGGCTAAGAAAATATCCCTCGGCCGGCTGCGGGAAATCCTGGTCGCACGTGAAGCCGATCCTTACTGGTTTACGTTAATGCGCAAAGCTCCGAAGTTCGGCAACAATAACCATCAAGCGGATTCCTGGACAAAGTTTGTAGTCAGCGAGTATGTGCGCATATTAAAAAATGCCGGGAGAAACACCCGCGGCGGTCAATACCTGGCCGGAATTTATTCCAATACGGCGCATATGCATTTCGGCAAGATGACGGATGCCCTGCCCTGCGGAAGACTACGCGGTGAAACATTCCCATCGGGCATGGCGCCGCAAAACGGCATGGATCGCAGCGGACCGACGGCGCTGATTAATTCCATGAATAGTATTGATTATGCACCGATCGCCAACGGCATAAACTTTAATCTGAAGCTAGACGCCAGCAGTGTGCGCGACGAAAAAGGGCGCAACATGCTTGCTTCGCTGTTGGATGTTTATTTTAAGCGCGGCGGAATGCAGGTTCAATTGAATGTGCTGGACAGCGCGGTGCTTCGTAAGGCCAAAGAACATCCTGACCAATACCCCTTTCTTCTGGTCAGAATATCCGGTTATTCGGTTTATTTCAGTGATCTGTCGCCGGAATTGCAGGATGAAATAATAAACCGCACCAGCAACGCGGCCTGCTGATCAGATATAAACACAAAAATAATCTTATGCCGGCAGGGATATTAAAAGCTTTCCCAGACGGCGCATCATACTGCGAAGGTCGCGTGTCATAATTCTCAATCAGGGGTAAAGATATTGACTTTGTCTTTGGACGCGACCGTACCGGCAACACCACAAAAGTCTTCTCGCGTCATGGCTGAAAACAGAGACGGATCGGAAGGCGTGAAAGCGGCAAAACGCTTTCCGTTACCTTCTCTTCCGATGACAACGCCATGGCAAGGCGTATTATCCCGGTCATACATTACGGTACAGGTTTCAATCGTTGCGCGACCTGACGGCGTCGGATCAATTTCAGGTTTAGGTCTTTGGTCCACGGCCTGCTGGCAGGAACTTATGTCTGCTGTAGCCGCTGTATTTGCTTTCGGAGGCCTGGTGGAGCAGACTGCCGCCGAGTGCTTGGTCATATAAAAAGAATTTCCTGTGACCAGCCCCGTCTTGCCTGGATGTTGACGCAAAACCCCAACCATTTATGCCATGGCGTGCATGACATAGTTGTTTCCCGGCCCTCCGAAATAAGGATGCCCGCCGGTGAAACAGCGATGGAGAATCTGGCGCGTTACATCATCAGGGCATCCTTCTCGCGGAACTCATGCGCTATCTGGGAAGGGAAGGAACGGTGGTTTATAAAGCCAAGGCCTGCTCCGGACATCGATCCGGGGACGGCAAGGATCAAAAGACCTTCCCCGCCCTGGAATGGCTGGCGGCCATGCTTGCCCCGTACTTGATACGGGGTGTTCGCATATCCACAATCGCGGCGAGCAGATGGTCAGATATTACGTCTATTACAGCAACGTCGCCCGGGGTAAACGGAAGGAGGCGGATACGGACGATGTCATCCCCTTCATCACTGAACCGGCGGAAAACACTAAAGCCCTCCGGAAAAATTGGGCGCGGCTGATTCAAAAGATATATGAAGTTGACCCTTTGATTTGTCCCAAATGCAAGGGAGTCATGCGGATCATCAGGTTTATCGAAGACGTTCAAATCATCCGGGAAATCCTTACACATCTGGGACTCTGGATGAATCGTTCACGACCGCCACCCAAAATCTGTGCCGCCATTACATGATCCGAATCCAAAGCCTCCGACTCTTACGCGCACCCCCACATCTTGTACCCATAATCCCCTACACACAAGAAATCATTTCTTATACTGCCGACAACGAAAAGCAAGTTCTTATCTATATCAATTCAATTACAATCATTCCGGCATATCATGAATAAGGATCTGTTGATTGCTAGTGTCGCACACCTCACATCCTGTTCTCACAATCTTCTTGACAGGCAAGTCCGAACTTCATATGTTCAACGCATAAAAAGCAAGTTCTGATCATGCGATTCAATAACTATGAAGGGAGAAAACAATGAAAAAGAGGAATGTCTTAATCGTTTTTGCTGTTTTACTGGCAATGCTTATTTTGGGCGGTTGCGGCTCTTCATCAGATGGAGACAATAACGAAAACAGTAATGAGAATACATCGGTCGTTGTCACCCTGGACGCTCAGGGAGGAACAGTCATTCCTGCCACCAAAGAAGTAACGGTTGGCGGTGTCTATGGGAGTCTGCCAGATCCGACAAGATTTGGATATACTTTTATAGGCTGGTTCACAGAGGAAACTGCCGGTGATCAGGTAAACGAAGATACAGAAGTCACCAATGCCCAGGATCATACCCTTTACGCCCGGTGGGAAACCGCTCTCTCCCTTAAAGAAGTTACCGTTACCTTTGATGCCCGGGGTGGAAACCCGGCGCCGGAACCCATGACAGTGACGGTAGGTTCTAGCTATGGACCTCTTCCGGTAGTCAGCAAAACAATGTTCTCTTTTAAAGGCTGGTATACCCAACCAGCCGGCGGCAAAAAGGTGGAATCCCTGACTAAAGTCACCAATGCCCAGGATCATACCCTTTACGCCCAGTGGGAGCCATTAATACTGAAAAAAATCGTAACCGTTACCTTCGATGCTCAGGGTGGAACCTCATCTACTTCCACTAAAAATGTAACTGTTGGCAATACCTACGGAGAGTTACCAACACCAACTCGTTGGGACCATACCTTTCAAGGCTGGTACACCCAACCCACCGGTGGTGTCGAGATTACAGCACAATCAACCGTATCCGTAAACACAGACCACACTCTTTATGCACGGTGGCATTATTTCGGTTTAGGCGGATCGATTGCAGCCTACACCACCGGCTATGAAGAAGATTCTAAAGTTTCTGGAGGAAAAAATAAAACAGACATTAAGGTACCCGATGGAACAGCGAGTGGTGACCTATTAATCCTCATCTTTGATTGGAACGACAACAGAACTCCTACGCCGCCGAAAGGATGGACAACTCTGTCTTCTGGAGTGTCCGATAAAGGCGTCCGCCATAGCCAGACGATCTTCTATCGAAAACTAACCGGTTCGATTTCAAATTTTTCAATTGATAGCCCCGGCGGCGGAACCACATGGATTCTGCTGCGTATTCCCGAAGGTGATACTCCTGTAGCCAGCACTGTAGCCACAGGGGGAAGCTGGTATCCTGACCCGCCTGAATTGACTCATCCTTTTGCTGCAGGAACTGATGTTTTATGGATTGCAGTTGCAGGCTTCTCTAGTCATTATTTCCAAAATGTAACACAGTGGCCTACAGGATATGACGACAAGAAGATTCACGTGGACAGCATGACATCCTCTACCGAACAGGGAGTTGCCAGGTGTGTCAAGACGGCAGTTTGTTCACTGAAAACAACAACAAACCCTCAAAATCCAACTCTTTACACGATCTCCGGTCCGAGCAGTACCGATAACCCCGCTTGGTGTGCTACTACCATTGCCGTTAAGCGCCGTAATTAAATAAATCACTGCAGAACTGCCGTTTGCGGTTAGACAGACAGGAATGCCGAACCCGTAATTCCCCCTGGGTTCGGCATTCCCCACCATAAACCTCTTCGACCTGAAGTGTTTCAAAAAATCTCCCGGCGACAACGTTATCATCAGGATTACCTTTGCACGATAGACTGATCGACAATCTGTGTTGTAAGAGAGCAGTCACATATTCCCGGATAGTGCTGCGCTTCTTGTCATCCTGAAATTTTCTTGACACTCAGAGAAGCCCTGTTTATACTCAAGTCCATCAAGAAAAATTTTTGTCGATTGAATTTGCACCCGTCTATCGATGGAGTGACTTAAAAAGGAGGATGCCGTGAAACAGACCCAACCTTTGAAATCCGCCCGGAAAAAATTGACTTTTTTCCACAACGCTTCCAAACCCTATAAAGCCCTGCGATCCCACCTGGACAGGCAGCCCGTGGGATTTCCCCGGACACTGACCGGAACAGAAATCCGTCTTCTTAAAAAGTTCTTCACCATTGAGGAAGCCAGAGTCGCGCTGTGTCTTGATTTTCGCGGCCAGACTTTTAGCGCCCTTTCGGCAAAGGCCAAAGAAATGGGGTTTACAGATGAAACTCTTTTAAAAAATCTGCTCCTGTCCATGGAAAAAAAAGGAAGCATTTTTGTCCGTCAGAATGGCTCCGGCTTTACATATGCGCTTCATCCGTTTGTTATCGGCATGTTCGAAATGCATTTGAGCAAGATGGACGCCTCCTTCTTTCTGGACACCCATCAATATATGCTTGAACGGCTGATCATAGAATATCTTTCCACAGAAGTCCCCCAAATGCGGGTGGTTCCCATACATGAAAGCATTACTGCGGCTCAAAACGTGGCGACATACGATCAGATCCGCGAAATCGTGGACAAGGCAGGAGACAGAATCGCCATTACAAACTGTATCTGCCGGACCGGAAGGGATATGATCGGAGATCCCTGCAAATTAACCAAACGCCGGGAAGTCTGCATGGGATTCCGGGATTACGCGGATACCTACAGCCGGAACGGATGGGGACGGTTGATCGATAAAACCGAGGCGCTTGAAATTCTTGACCGGAATGAAAAAGAAGGCCTCATTCTTCTCGCTTCCGGATCCCGCGAGCCCCTGTTTGTCTGCTCCTGCTGCAACTGCTGCTGCGGCATCCTGGAAATGGTGAGCGCAATGCCCAGACCTGTGGATTTTACGGCCGGGAATTTTTATGCGGAACTGGATGCAACCGCATGCAACGGATGCGGAAAATGTGTGAAGCGATGTCACTTGAACGCGATCACCTATGATAAAAAGAAAATCTTTCCCATTGATCTGAACCGTTGCATCGGCTGCGGCGTCTGCGTTCCCACCTGTAAAACAGGCGCTCTCCGGCTGAAAACGAAGGAACCTTTATTCATTCCGCCGGCGGATCATGATGATCTTTACGAAACAATCATGCGTAACAAGAGGGGACTGGTCGGTCAGCTGACCCGGATGTCCAAGGCCGTGATGGGGATCAAGATTTAGCGGATCAGGCAGCCGGACTCGATTGAGGCTCCTGGAAATTAAAAAACGGAGGGAAACATGAAAAAGACACGCCTGGTTTTGGGAATGACGGTTTGGCTTGCATTGACAGGCCTTTGCACAGGCATCCTGTTTCAGGGATACGCTGCCGCCGAAAATCAGCAAAAAAATGTTACGATTGACGCCCGCATCACTCTTTCGGTGCTGATTTCTCTGACGGAAAACCATATCAAGAAGGTCGAGGATTCACTTGCCATCCTCTCGCAAATGGACGCCACCCGCTCCGGTGACTGGAACAAAATCAGGCCGCTTCTTGCGGAGATTCAAGCCTCCTGCATTCCCGGTGCCTTCTGGTTTGCGCTCCCCGACGGCTCTTATTACACGACCGACAAAGGACTCACGGGACAAACCATTAAAGACAGAGAATATTTTCCGGGTCTGATGGCCGGAAGAAAGATCTCCTATACGCTGATTGTCAGCAAATCCACCGGCCGTAAATCGTTGGTTTGCGCCTCGCCAATTACGAAAGACGGTAAAGTGATCGGCGCGCTGGGCGCCTCTCTTTTTCTGGAAGAGCTTCAGGAGACGCTCAAAAAGGAAGCGCAAATGCCTGACGATATGATATTCTACGCTCTGGATAATCACGGCACGACCGTGTTAAGCTGGAAAAACGAACGCACCTTTCTAAAGCCTTCACTGCAGGGAAGTAAAACGATGGCCATGGCCGCGAAGGAAATAGTACGCAATGAGTCGGGGACGGTTGAGTATGAATTTCAGGGACAGGCCTGCCGGGTGATCTATCAAACATCGCCTTTAACCGGCTGGCATTTCGCGCTGGGACATACCCTGAAGAAGTGAAAGCAGAAAATTCATGCTTCGCAGCCGCGTGCGTACAGGATTTGATTTCGTTCGTGTCAGTGAAGCGTACAGACGGCGATATCCAGTGTCCTAATGGATCTGGAAGTTTTTCCGGGCGATAACGGTCTCACACTCAATTGCCAGACCCTGAAGCGTTTCCAGCCCGCCCACGTTCCCGACCGCCGTCAATAAATTCTCCAGACCATTGGGGATGTGGTGCAGAAACGCGGTCCTGTGTTTTTTGAGTCCGAGAAAGCCATAAGCGCCCAGCGCCTGCAAAAGACGCTGGACAGACCCCATCCAGAAATTTTGAACGAACTCAGCGTGGCTGTAAGCCGGGTTCATCAATTCATAGTAAAAACTTAACAGCTCGTTTCTTTCTTTGTCTTGAAAAGTAACGTAAGGGTCGCAGATCAGGGAACCGAGATCGTAAAAAAGGCAGCCTTTGCGCATGCCCTGAAAATCAATCAGTACGGGGCTTTCATTTTTTATCATGATATTCTGCGACTGAAAATCACGATGAATCAGGGACGGTTCTGTTTTTTGCAGGTGTCCAGAAAGCGCGCTGAGCTCCTGATTCAGCTTCGCGGCATCCGCGGATGAAAGTGTAATCCTGCAAACCTCCCCGACAAGATTCTCCAGAAAATAGTCATGCTCCCACTGATAGAGGCGTGGGCCGTAGCTTTCGTTCAACGGCACATCCGCGGGAATCGATTTTACGTCAAAAGAGTGCAGCCGGTGAATCTGCGCGAGTGCCTGAAAATAATAATCACGTCTTTTGATCCAGGCCTCCGATCTGAGCGCCCACAAATCAACATCGCCCAGATCTTCAAGGAGTATAAAATGCCCGGCCGTGTCCTGAGCGAACATCCGCGGCACGTTGATTCCCAGCGATGCCATAAATTGATTAATGCCTGCCCAGCGGGCATTTTCCGCGACCTCAACGCCGTAATGCATAAAAATGAAACGGTTGCCATGCTCAAGCGTCACCCGGAAGAAACCCCGGTCGGAGCCTCCCTTTTTGATCGGAGCAAGCGAAAAATACGCCGTGCCCAAATGATCCTTCAAGAACCTGTCTATCTCTTTCCGCATTGTTCCCCGTTTTCGTCCCTGCCCGGCATGACCGGTAATCCGCAATCACAGGATAACGGGAGTCCCGTTTCTTTTAAACGGTTATACTCCTCCACCGTGCCCACGTCATACCACAAACCGTCATCGATGACGGCCGCACCGACCGACCGCGGATTTTCACGGATCATCTCCACCAGTGGTACAACAATCGATTCGATCTTGCCCGCCGTTAACCGTTTCAGGAAAGACTTTTCTAAAATGTAAATTCCGGCAAAAAGACATTTCTTGACGCCGTCATTTTTCAGGATATGCCGCATGTCGCAAACAAAACCCTCCTGATCAACGCTGACATTGAGCAGCGGGCCGGTTGAACGCAGCGCCAGCGTAACGGGCGTTGACAGTTCAAAATGCTTTTGCATCAGCCCCTCAACCGGCATACTGGTGATGATATCGCCATTATAAACCATCAGGCGTTCGTCTTCTGTGATCAGATCTTCAATATTTTTAATTCCGCCCGCGGTATCCAGCAGAATCGGTTCATGCCGGAATGTGATCGGAATACCTTCATAATGATGATCGGGAAAAGCGTCGGCATATTTTTCCGCTCGATGATGGGTGTTGACAATGAACCGCCTGATACCGGCAGCTTTCAGGTGCGCCATTGCATATGTGATCATCGGATAACCGCCGACTTCCAAAAGCGGCTTGGGCGTGCTTTCCGTTAACGGCCTGAGCCTCGTTCCCAGCCCCGCCCCCAGAATAAATGCCGTTTCGACAATAAAGGGGACGGTTCTATTTATTTTGTTCATCTTCTGATTCTTTCCGCGGTCTCCCTCTTTTTCTAATGACGGCATTCAGTTTAAATTTCTTCTGCACCTGCTTCGAAAAATTTGCACTTCCATATATCGTTCTGCGATCCATCTCCCCGCGCATCGCATCCTTCTTCTGAAACATATCGTGAACAAATTTCCGGTATTCCTTTCTGCTATTCTTATCATCGGAAAGGTTTCCATAGATGACATGCTCGTCAACTAAATCGTCTCTCTTCCCGTAGGCATTGGCCCCATAACTGCTCCAGCGATAATCCTTCGGTTGGTTCACCAGTCCCGCCCGGACGGGGTTCAACTCCACGTAACTGCCGCAGGCCAGCAGGTATTCGTCTTTGGATACAATAATGCTTTTGAATCGGTCCTGCCAAAAATGGCCGGCATACTTATACTTGTTTTTGAGGTGCTGGACATAGGATAAATTGATACCCTTCATGATCTGGTACAATTCTCCGCCTTTATTTGAAGGTTCTATCACCAGATGAATATGATTGGTCATCAGAACATAATGATAAAGCTTAAACAGATATTTTTCTTTGTATTTTAAGAGGATGTCGATGTACTTTAGAAAGTCTTCTTCGTCTTTGAAGATATCCTGTTTATTATTGCCCCGCGCAAGGACATGATAAACAAATTCTTTGGGTGCGATTCTCGCTGTTCTCGGCATGGCGGATGTCTATCAGAACGAGAATCTTTTGTCAATTAAATAGAACCGTCCCCTTTTCTAATTGCCGGAGCAATAAATAGAACCGTCCCCTTTTCTAACTTTTCAAAGTTTCTTCCCGTATTCCGGATCAATCTTCACCAGCGCCGCCGCGATAAACCCCGGAATGGTTGTAATGATAATCCAGATGAAGAATTTCTGATAACCCAGCATCTCCTGAATCCAGCCGCTGCTCATCGCGGGAATCATCATCCCCAGCGCCATGATGCCTGTCGCGATGGCATAAAATACCGTCTTGTATTCGCCCTGCGAAACCATGATCATATAGATCGTGTAGGCCGTAAAGCCGAACCCGTAGCCGAATTTTTCCACCGCCACGGCGGAGCCGATCAGCCATAGATTCTGGGGAAGAACGTAAGACAGATAAACAAAAATCAGATCCGGCAGGTGCATGACAAATACCATCGGCCAGAGCCAGTACTTCAGACCGTTGCGGTAAATCACATAGCCGCCCAGAAGCCCGCCCAGCATCAGCGCGATCACCCCGATGGTTCCGTAAATGATGCCGACATCCGCGGTGGAAAGCCCCAGCCCACCCGTTTCCCGGGTATCCAGCAGAAACGGCACAACCATTTTCGTGAGCTGCGCCTCGGCAAAACGGTAAAACAGAAAAAAGAAAATGATGACCAGAATGTCTTTACGCCGGAAAAACAGGGTAATGATGCGAAAATACTCGGCCAGAAAATTCTTTGATTTGTCCCACGGAGCGCTGACATCCCCGGCCGGTTTTGGAAGCGCGAAAAAATGATAGAGGAAAAAAGCCAGGAATAGAGCTCCCACACCGATGAAGGCCAGGGACCAGGCCCGGACCACCGGATAGCCGTATTGCTCCAGCATGCCGACCCCAAAAACCAGACCGCCTTCGGCGGCAATGGTGGCAATCCGGTAAAAAATAACGCGCACACCGACAAACGCCGCCTGCTGCGGCGCATCCAGCCCCAGCATATAGAAGCCGTCGGCGGCGATATCATGCGTGGCAGAGCTGAAAGCCATCAGCCAGAAAATCGCCAGAGAGTAACGCACATAATTTGCCGCGGGCAATGTCAGGGCGACACAGGCAAGCGACGCGCCGATCGCCAGTTGCATGGCCAGAACCCAAAAACGCTTGGTGCGGAGAATATCGACAAACGGACTCCAGAGCGGCTTGATAACCCAGGGGAGATAAAGCCAGCTGGTGTACAGGGCAATCTGTGTGTTGGAAAGCCCCAGGTTCTTGTACAGCACGACGCTGACCGTCATGGCAATCACGTAAGGAATGCCTTCAGCCAGATAGAGAGAAGGAACCCATGTCCACGGTCTCCACAAAACGGATCTTGAATTTGAAGTTTCTGTATTCGTTGCCAGCATGATCTGTTGTTTCTTAAGTTATGTGGTTTCGATCAGTATAATTTCTTCAATTCAGCACCCTTGAAGTAGTGCGCCAGGATTTCTTCCGCCTTGAATCCTTTGGAGGCCATCACCGCCGCGCCGATCTGACAGAGGCCCACGCCGTGCCCCCATCCGCCGCCATGAAACGTAAAGTGGCTGATCTTCCCTTCTGTGTCTTTCTCGACGGATACGACAAACGCGCTGCTCAACAGATGGCTGGGCGACAGCCAGCGCCGGATTTCCAGCTCTTTTCCCACGATCACTGTTCTTTTCGAGCCTGTGATTTTCAACCGAGATATTCTTCCGGACGGACCGCGCTCCAGAGGTTCGATATCCAGCAGGCAGCCGAAATCCATCCCGGATTTCCTTAAGATGATGTCTTCAAGTTGTTTTCGCTCGTACCTCACCTGCCAGCGATAGAAATCAGGCGTCTCCTGATCAAAAGCCGGCAAGATCTGCTTCAATAATTTTTCATCGGTCGTGTCGCAATAGGTCTTGGGCCTGCCGGTCAGCCATCGTTTTGCGTCATGCTCCGTGCAGACAGGGGCGCGCGGGGTGTCATCATCGCTCACATTGGACAGGTAATCATAACGTATGTCTTCCCAGGCGGTCGCAAAAACCTCCGTCTGTCCGCCACAGCATTTGCCATAGCGCGTATCGCAGATTTCACCCTGATAAACCAGAAATTTCCCGCGCGTGAGTCCGATCGCCTGATGAACGTTGGCGGAAAGAATCCGGGTGATGCCCTGGTAGCGCTGACAGTGATCGTCGGCACAGACATCAAAACCATCATGATCGTTGACATCCTGCCAGACGACCATTTCTTTTTCAGTTTGGATCGGCGCCGGAGCTCCTTTCATGTTTTTTTTCGCCAGCATGCTCACCAGCCAGCTGCGGGCGGTGATGGCCTGAGCCTTCAAAAACTCCAGCGGCGCTTCAGCGGACATCTCCGATGAAATCACGCACTCCAGGTAATCCTCCAGCGGGATTCGATTGATCAGGTTAAAAGCGGAGCCGGTGAGGGCGGAAAAAATCAGATCCCCGCGAAAGGATTGTTCCTGGGTCCGCTGCCAGTGAAAGTCAATGCCGATTTTTACATCCGACACGGTAAAGAAGGAATCGCCTTTTGCCGATAAAATCACTTCTTTCCCCCGGATCACTTCCCTTCCCGAAGCATCGGCAAGCGAAACCATGCCTTCATCGGCAATGACCGTGCAGCGGCCTTCCAAAATCCGGCCATCTCCCAGGGCAAAAGCGCCCTGCAGGAAAATCCAGGCTTCCCTGTAATTTTGCAGCAGGGCGACCAGAATGTGAGGTTCGCGTTTCATCATGGCTCGTTTTTATGGGTAAAAGCGGAAGATGTCAAGAAATAGCTCTTGAATACCGTTATTTTATCGTGTATGACCCTTTCAGGAATAAGTATGTCACGGATGATTTATGGCGCATATATGGCCAATCGGGGGTGGCAAGGGGGGCTCTGGCAAAAGTTTTCTGGCCAGTTCCATGGCACGCCTCCTGGCAAAGTCGGGAAAAAGAACATTATTAATTGACCTGGATCTGGGGGCAGCCAACCTGCACACCATGGTGGGCGTACCCTATCCGGAAAAATGTTTCTCCGATTTCATCCTGAAGAAGGTAACCGACCTGGGTGACGCGGTTCTGACAACGCCCTTCCCCGATCTTTTTCTGATCAGCGGTGCTCATGACAGTCTCGATATTGCCAATCTCACCTATGAAAAGAAAATCAGGACGCTCCGGGCCATCTCCAGGCTGGACTATGATTATATTATTCTGGATCTGGGCGCCGGTACCGCATATAACACGCTTGATTTTTTTCTGGCATCGCGTAACGGTATTTTCATCACCACGCCAGAACCCACATCCATCGAGAATGTTTACCGGCTGATACGCGCCATCTACCTGCGCCGTATCCGCCATTTTTTCTCCGCCTCCGATTTCAAGAAGCTGGAAAAGAAAGTCAGGGAACGACTGGGAAACGATTCTTGGAACAAGCCGGAAAACATCGTTTCGGTCATCCGCGGAGAATTTCCCGAAAAATTTGCGCTGATTAAAAAAGATTTCAACGCCTTTCACTTTAAACTGATTCTCAACCAGTTACGCAAGCAGGACAATACCGCCCTCGGTGAGCAGATTTGCAAAATCATTAAAAAGCATCTGGGAATCAACGTGGATTTCGCGGGGAATATTGCCTATGACGAGCATGTCCATGATGCCATCTGCCAGAGGGTGTGTTTTTTAGACCGTTACCCTCATACGCGCGCCGCCAACGACCTGCGTGTCCTCAACCGGAAAATGAGTAACGCCTTCGGCGAACAACTGATCTTCAACTACCTTTAATACCCGGAAGGTGGAATGGAAAAGGATTTCGATCAGATGAATTATTATGAGCTGCTGGATGTCCAGCCCGGGGCGTCAGCCCTAGAAATCCGCAGCGCCTACAACGCGGCCATGCAGATGTATCAGCCCGATTCGCTGGTCAGCTATTCTTTTTTCTCCCGGGAAGAGCGAGACAGAATCCTTGCGCTACTGGACACCGCGTACTTCACGCTGATCAATGAGGCACAGAGGGCAAAATATGATCAGACGCTCAACGGTCCGGACATGGAACTGCATCGTGGCGTCAAAAAACCGGTCAGCATATTTGACATCAGACGCCAGAGCGCCCAGATCTCTATCAGAAAAAACCACACCGCCGAATTAAAAACAAAAATTTCCCAGAGCCGGACCATCGCGGAAATTCTGTCGAAACAGGAAATCCGGGGCGCCGACCTCAAAGCCATCCGAAACGAACTGGGCGTGACCCTGGAAGCCATCCATCAGGAAACCAAAATACGTCTCGATTATCTGAACAGCCTGGAAGAGGACCGGCTGGACAAATTACCGGCAACGGTTTTTCTGAAAGGATTTGTCAAGGCCTATCTGAAAAGTCTTTGTATTGATCCGGTTGACGACGTCAGCACCCGTTACATCAACAGTCTGCCGCACAAAAATTAGCTTGACAGCGTCGGCCTTTGATGTTCATGATCCAACCCAACGGCTCAATTGATTTTTTGAATGAAGAGAAAAAGTTTTTTCCGGAAACATGTTGAAAAACCGCAGGTTCAGACGCATCGGTCATCAGATCATTCAATGAAGGAGACAAAATGAAAAAGATTTTTTCATATCTGTTCGTGCTAACGCTCATCGTGACGTTCATGTCCGCCTGTTCATCTTCGGATGAGAAAACAACGCGGGATGACTCCAAATTAAAATACCTGAACGATTTTCAGGTCCGGGCGGATGCCGGGATGGACCAGGTCACCCTGGACTGGCAGATGGACCCGAAGGCCGAAACATACAACATCCGCTATATCGAAGATGACGGAACCGGAAACCGGCCGGACTACACCATCATGAAAGCCGTAACGCCGATCACAGGCGTTCTGAGCGCGCCCTATACGGTGAGCGGTCTTCGATCGAACGCCGCCTACTGGTTTTCTGTCTCCGGCGTCAATCCCAAAGACGAAAGCTACCTGTGGCTTCCGGTGAAATCCGTGACAACAAGCGCCCTGTTGCCCCGGGCCCCCGAAGATGTCCGGCCCAATCCCGGAAACGCGAAAATCACCCTGACATGGACACCGGTTTCGGCCACACCGACGGTGACCTCCTATAAGATTTATTGCTACTGGCAGGAAGGGCTGGATGCAGGCATAGCGGAAACCATCACTGTTGAAGGACAGGCCAGCCGTACAAAAACGCTGGACACGATCCACTGGAAAGCCGGAAGCGACCACGGAACCCCTCTTGCCGGAACAACCACCGGCCTTAAAAACGGCAGAACATATGTCCTGTACGTGACAGCCATCAGTGACGCCGGCGAAAGCAGCCCTTCGTTTGCCGTTTATGTGACACCCAGTGAAAATCCACCGCCAGTCGCTCCCGTTTTCCTGACCGCTCAAACGGGAAGCACCTCCTCCACCCAGATTCTGTTGCAATGGACAGAGGTTGCCGGCGTCGGGAATGTGTCCTACAATATTTACTACGGTAAAGCCAAAGGGGTAACAAAAGGCACCGGAATAAAAGTCGTGGCCGGAGATACCAATCAGGGTTATATGACCAGCCTCACGAAAAACATGAAATATTATTTTGTGATTACGGCAAAAGACGACAACGGAGAAAGTTCGGAATCCAACGAACTGTCAGTGACGCCGACCGTTGATTGATGATAAAAAAAGGATCATGGACGTTCGCTTGAGCAAAGGGAGCTTTGCAGCTCCTTTTTGCTCACCACAAAAGAAAATCAGCCCGTTGAGCTTTCAAGAGATGGGTACGTTGAAATATCCTCCTGCCGGCCATGACGTATTGAATCCATCCGAAAATTATGTTAGAGATACGTCCGTTGCGGCAGAATGGTGAAATAAATGAGTGTTTTTGAATATATAGCTTTAGATGCCCACGGGCGCCGACGCAAGGGGTTTGTGGATGCCCCGGGCCTGGCCGCGGCCCGGCAGAAACTGCGCGAAGATAACGTCTACCCCATCGAAATCAATCAAACGGAGGCAAAGAAAGAAACCGCTCTAGCAGGCGCTTTGAAAATCGACATTTTTGAAAGAGTCTCTGCCGGAGAAGTATCCACCTTTACCCGCCAGCTCTCCACCCTTTTAAGCGCGGGTATGCCTCTGGTACCTTCCCTGACCATCTTAATGAAGCAGTCCAAAAACGACCTTCTGAAAAAAGCCCTCGCGCAGATTCGCGAACAGGTCACGGAAGGCAAGAGCCTGACGGACAGCATGTCAGCATTTCCCCGGATATTCCCTCCCTTTTATCTGAACATGGTCAGGGCGGGAGAAGCCTCGGGGACCATCAATCTTGTTTTGGAGCGTCTGGCCGATTTCAGCGAAAATCAGCAGCAGTTGATGAACAAGCTCCGGTCTGCCCTCGCCTATCCGATCATCATGTTTTTTATGGGAACGGCGGTTATCTTTCTGCTGATGACCTTCGTTGTTCCCAAAATCACCGGTATTTTCGAGGACATGAACCAGACACTGCCCCTGATCACCACCATCCTGATCACGGTAAGCAATTTTCTGAAATCCTTCTGGTGGCTTATTCTGATGATCATCTTTGCGGCCGTGGCGGCCTTGAAATATGGAACCACCGGAACGGAAGCCGGCAAACGCCTGTGGGATGTCTTTAAGCTGAAAATTCCGGTATTTGGGCCAATCAACCGCAAGATTGCCATTGCCCGGTTCTGCCGGACACTCGCCACGCTGCTGCAGAGCGGCGTTCCGCTGCTCGCGGCCATGGAAATCGTGCGGAATATCGTCAACAATGTTGTAATCGGTGATGCCATCCATCAGGCCGCCAAAGATCTGGAGGAAGGCCAGGGGCTTTCCGGTCCACTGACCCGGAGCGGCATGTTCCCTCCGCTGGTCACGGAAATGATTGCCGTCGGGGAGCAAAGCGGCACGCTGGAAAATATGCTCAACCGTATCGCCATCGCTTATGAAAACGAATCTCAATCGGATATCACCATTATTACGTCAATCCTGGAGCCGGTGATGATCCTGGTCATGGGACTGGCCGTCGGTTTTATTGTGGTCTCGATCCTGTTGCCGATCTTTGAAATGAACCAGTTGGTAAAATAATTTTTAAAAGGAGCCTGACATGAAGCAGATTAGAAAAAAAATAACCAATTCGTCCGGTTTTACACTGATAGAACTCATGGTGGTCATCATCATTCTGGGGGTTCTCGCCGGAATGATTATTCCGCGCGTCATGGGAAGGCCGGACGAGGCCAGACAGGCCAAAGCCAAAATACAGATGGAGAGCTTCGAATCGGCGTTGAAATTATACAAGCTGGATAACGGCAACTACCCCACAACGGAACAGGGACTGCGTGCTCTGGTGGAAGCTCCAACAGCCGGCAATCTTCCCAAAAACTGGCGTCAGGGCGGTTATCTGGAAAAAGGCAAGGTACCCAAAGATCCCTGGGGGAATGACTTTGTTTACCTGAGTCCCGGCAGCCACGGTGATTTCGATTTAACGTGCCTGGGCAAGGACGGTGAACCTGGAGGAGAAGGTGTCGACAAGGACATCAACAACTGGGAGATCGAATAACAAGGCGGGGTTTACCCTGGTTGAATTACTGCTGGTGATCGCCCTGATCGGCATCGTTCTTGTTCTGGCGGTTCCTTCTATCCGGGATACGTTTACGGGGGACGATCTCAAAAAAGCCAGCCGCCAGCTTGTCGGCCTGGAAAGAAAGCTGCGCGCCGACGCGGTCCGTGATCAGGTTGACTATCTCCTCTGTTTTGATCTGGCCAACTCCACCTACTGGGTGATCGCTTCCGACATGACACCGGAAAAACAAAAGGAAATGAAAAATCGTCCGCACCGTCTGCCCTCCGGTGTCACGATTCTGGACGTTGTGGACGAAAAGGGCATCAAGAAGTCTTCGGATGAAGCGAGAATCAAATTCGGTAAAAACAATATCTGCCCGCCCACGGTCATCCATTTGGGCGAAAACGAAGACAGGATGACCATCGTCATCAACCCCTTTCTGGGAGTGACAGACATCTACGACAAATACATCGAGATATCCAGAAGCTCTCTGGATCACGACATCCCCGATTTCAGGTAAAACCGTATGGCCGCGAAAAAAAACAACGGGTTCACGTTAATGGAAGTGATGCTGGCGATGGCCATTCTGGCCATCGCGCTGGTATCCGTCTTTCAGTCACAGTCGCAAAGCATTTCCATGGCCGCGGACTCCCGTTTCCAGACCACGGCCGCCCTACTGGCTCAGAGCAAAATGGCCGAGGTGGAAGCCGCTCCCTCTCTGGATATCAGCCAGAAGGACGGGAACTTCGGTGACGATTATCCGGACTACGTCTGGCACATCAAGATTGATGATACGCAGCTGGCCCTGTTTAAACGAGTGGAAGTCACTGTAAGCAATAAGTTATTTGCCAAGCGCGGGACCTTTCAACTGGTTCTTTACAAGTCGGTGAGAAACTGATTGATGATCAAACGTAACCCTGACAAAATGAAACACCGAAACGGATTCACCCTGGTCGAGGTCCTGATTGCCATTTTCATTCTGGCACTGGTCATGTCCACCGTTTATGTATCCTACAGCGGCACATTGAGAATATCGCACCAGATGGAAGAAGAAAGCAACATCTACAAAATGGCACGCTGGACAATGGACCGGCTCATCAGAGACCTCTCCTCCCTGCAGCCCTCGGGCAATTCTTTTTACTTAACCGCCGAAAAAGAAAAAATAGACCGGAAAGAATTTCATACGATTCATTTCTGGTCCGCCGCGCATCTGGCCTTCGGCGAAAAGGAAACCAGCGGCCGTCCGGCAACCGTCAGTTACTATGTTCGTGAAGAGGGTTCTGAAGGTAGCGTCTCGCTGTGGCGGGCGGATGTTTCCGGCGCCAGACCCGATGAAAAAAAAGAAACGGCCGAAGGATACGTCATCTGCAAAAACATCGAGGCGTTCAAATTGACCTTTTACGACCAACAGGACCGAGATATGGACTTATGGAATACGTCCCCCGCGTCGGGTCATGGCGAGCAGCTTCCCCGCGCCATCAAAATTGAATTAGCCTTATCGAATATTCAGGATAAGGAAAAACCCTATAAATTTATGACGAGGATATATCTTCCATCCCCGAAACGGACACCATGAAAATAATATTCCGCCATTTACAATCCCTGTTTAGGCAACGCCGCGGCTCCACGGTCGCGCCCCGGTTTGCCGCGCTTCGCAACAATCGGGGCGTCGCGCTGATCACCGTTATCCTGATCGTGGTGATCCTGGTCGCTGTCGTCATTGAACTCAACCGCTCTTCCCGTGCCGATATTTACGATGCGGCCAACTTAAGTGACGGCATCAAGTTAACGTATATCGCCAAATCCGGATTTTATGCGGCGTCGGCTCTCATTGCCGCTTCGCCGCACGGGTACAATACCCTGCGGGACGACTGGGCCAAGGCGGAAACCCTCTCGCAACAATCCGCCAGTTTTTTTACCGACGGCTACTTCATCGTGAAAATCGAAGACGAAACCGGTAAAATTCCGATCAACAAACTGGCCAATGGCAGCGAATACAATCCGGATGTCCGGGAGATGCTTCTCCGGTTGCTCAGCCAGCCGGAGTTTGATCTCGACAGCAAGAAAATAGACGAAATCATCGATTCCATCAAAGATTGGATCGATCCGGATGATGAATTCACCGGCAGCGGGGCGGAAAATTCCTATTACGCTTCCCTCGATAAACCGTATGAAACAAAAAATGCTCCAATTGATTGCATTGAAGAATTGCTTATGGTAAGGGGTGTCACCGAAGAGGTTTTGTACGGGACAAAAGACAAACCGGGACTGGCCGGATTCATTACCGCGAACAGCGATGGGCTCGTCAACATCAACACGGCGCCCAGGATGGTCTTAAGGGCCCTGTCCGATGACATCGATGCCGATAAGGCTCAACGCATGGACGAATACCGCAGCAATGACAGCCATGATCTGTCAGATACGAACTGGTACAAGAAAGTTCCGGGAATGGAAAGTGTTCCGATTAAACAGGAATTAATAACCTTAAAAAGCAATTATTTCAGCATTATTTCCGTTGGGAAGATGAAAGGTATGAGTCGAAGCATCAGCGGCGTGGTCAATAAATCCGAGCAGAGCGTCCAAACCATCCGGTGGAGACAGGACTAATGCCCAAAACGATATTAGGGCTGGATATCGGCCGGCAGAACATCAAGGCGGTTTTATTCACCCGGAAGGGACTGGCCGGTGGACGGATTCTGGATGCCCGGATCCTGGATATTCATGCCAGCGGCGGCATCGAAGCGGCACTTCAAAAGCTGGCCGAAGACAAACAGTACACGGAGGCCTCCTGCCGTCTTGTCCTGCCTCCGGCCGATATCATGTTCCGGCAGGTCAATCTGCCGTTCCGCGATGACAGCCGGATCAAAAAAACGCTGCCTTTCGAGCTGGAGCCGTTGATCCCTTTTTCGGTGGAAGATGTCGTCGCCGATTATCTGAAAATCCCCCATGACGGACTTCTGGTGGCCGCTCACACGAAAACCGCCATTAGCGACTGGATCACCCGAGTGGAGGGAACGCTCTGCAAGGCACCGGTGATTGATGTGTCCACGGCGTCCCTGGCCTCGCAACTCCTGGCCGATAAACCCCAAGGTGCCTGCGGCCTCATCCTGGATATCGGCGCGACATCCACAGCCGCCGTCTTTTATGAAGAGGGAGCCATGGTGCAAATCCGTTCTCTGACCTTTGGCGGAACTCACATCACCGAAGCGCTGGCCCAAGACCTGAATACAGGCATCCCAGAAGCGGAACAGAAAAAAATCAGGGCGGACTATCCGGCAGAATGCGCCCGGGTGGAGGCGTTATGCCGCCGCTTCTGCTCGGAGCTGAAAAACACCGTGGAATACATGACCCTTAACGGCTCGCTGAAGAAGGGCCCCGATCAAATAACCCTCACCGGCGGGGGAGCCCTGTTTGTTCTGTTGCAGAAAGAGCTGGAAAACGCCTTTTCGCTTACCCCCGAATTGCCGGACCTTCTCAAGATGAAAGGAATCGAAACTGAAAACGGCGTCCGGCTGCAACCGCAAATCATGAACGCGGCTGTCGCGGCCGCCCTGCGAAGCACATCCGGCCGGAAATCCTTCAATTTACGGCAGGGAGAATTCACGACGCAAAGCATCGGTCTCAATCTGAAGGGACAGCTCCGGTGGGCGGGCGTCATCGCGGGCATCCTATTGATTCTGGCGGTGGCCAATCAGGCACTGGACTACACGCTCAAGACGCATCGTCTGAACAGCATCAAAAAACAGATCGCCATGATCTTCAAAAAAAATTTCCCCGAAGCGGGCAGCATGGTGGATCCGGTTCAGCAGCTCAGGACAAAGCTGGCCGAAAACCAAAAGGCGTTCGGCTTTTATAAAGGAGATTCGGAAACCACTGTGCTGAATATCGTCAAGGAAATTTCCGGGAGGATTACACCGTCGCTGGACGTTACGGTCCACACCCTGGGTTTTGAAAACGGCGTGGTTCTGATGAAGGGCGAAGCCAAAAATGTGGATGACGTGTCGGCGATCAAAACTCAACTGATGGAATCTCCGTATTTCAAGGAAGTGACCATGGGATCGACCAGCCTGACCAGGGAAGGCGGCAACGTCAATTTCGATTTAAGGATTGAAGTGAAATGATCAGAAATCTGTGGAACAAGCTGGATGATAAACAGCGCTACCTGGTCGCCGGCGCGGGTGGACTGATACTGATCGCGCTGATTCTGGAACTGGCCGTTTTTCCCTTCTGGGATGCCAGAACCAGGCTTTCAAAATCCATGCAGTCCAGCCAGAAAAAACTCAACGAACTGATCGCGCTGGATGCCGAGTTCGCCGCGCAGGAAAGCACGATGAACGCCATCAACCGGGCCATGGCCGCCCGCGGCGCCGATTTTTCTCTGTTCGGCTATCTGGAAAAAAAGGCTTCCCAGGCGTACGTCCGGGGGCGCATCAAGCAAATGAATTCGTCAAAGGGAATGCAATCCGGCTCGATGGAAGAGTCGCTCATCGACATGAAACTGGAAAAAATCACCATCAAGCAGCTTACCGATTTTTTATATTATGTTGAATCGCCCGCGGATCTGGTCAGCGTTAAAAAAATAACCGTCTCCAAAATGAAGGAAAGCCCGGAATACCTGAACGCGCAGTTGCAGATATCCTCTTTCCAGAAGGCGCACCCATAGGGGGGAAGGAACTCGACGAGATGATTCACCGGAAAAAAAATGTCTTAGGCTTCACGCTTTACGGGATCGTGATCACCGGGGTATTTCTCTATCTGCTTTTCCCCTCGGAAATCATTCAAAGCAGACTGGAGGACGCGCTCCAGTCATCGCATCTGACTTTAAAAAGCGAATCCCTGAAGCCGTCCCTGCCGCTGGGCTTCAAGTTCAGGAACATCAGCGTCGGATCAGCGTCATGGGGAGCCAGCCCGTTTCAGGCAGACTGGCTGGATTTGCAGTTCAACCCGCTGAGCTTCTTTCAGAAAAACAAATCCATCGGTCTGAGCGGCAAGGCTTACGGCGGCAAATTTAAAGGCAAACTGGGTTTCGCTTCCTTTTCCAAACCGGATCCGCTACACGAAGCCAACGTCAGTCTTCAGAATATTAATATCAACCGTTTCGCGCTCCTGAAAACACTGATGGGAAAAGACGTGAGCGGACTGGCGCAGGGCACACTGAACGTTGCCGACGCCGCTAAGGGCGTTTCCTCGGCCACCGGGTCCGTCAATCTCGTTTTTACCAAGGGCTTCTATTCCCTGGCGGAACCGTTTTTGGGCATGAGCCGGATTGATTTCGATACCGTGGAAATCAAGGCCCGTCTGCGCGATGGCGGATTCAAACTGGAAAAATTCACCGTCTCCGGCCCCCAGATACGATGCACCTTCAAGGGCGATATCGCGCTGGCGGCTCTGTTCAAAGACAGCCGGCTGAATTTGACCGGCGAGTTGGAAATTCTGGGACAAAACAAAGCCAGGATGAACGTGACCATCGTCGGCACGCTGGCCAACCCCGAGATGCGGTATATATAATGGTTGAAAGCATGAGGCTAAAATTAACAAGGATATTTCAGGAATGGTTAAGCAGAACCCGGACGGCCAGCCCGCTTGCGACTTTTGACATGGCTCTGGTGCGCCCGTTCCTCATCCTGCTGGCGATCACCCTGTTGTCCTATCAAACCGTCGATCTCGCCTACAAAATTACCGGTTACGCCCTGACCAAAGAGCCAGCGGCCATCCGGAGAACAGTTGCTCCGGCGGCGGCAACCGGCCATAAGCAGCGGATGAGCCTTGACCATTACAACATCATCACCGAGCGCAATCTCTTTCAATCCACCTTAAAAGCCGTCAAGGACAAGGAACCGGAGGGAGGACTGGTTGAATCTGACCAGCAGAAGGCCAACTTCGATTTAAAGGGCACCGTTGCCTGCAACTCGTCTTTCGGCTATATTTTTGTCGAGGAGCACGCCAGCAAAAAACAGAAGCTCTACCGGATCGGGGACATGATCGGTTCCGCAAAACTGGTCGATATCACCCGGAATTCGGCCACCATCAGAAGCGGCGGACGGGATACCGTCATCAAAATCAAAGCGACCATTGAAGGCCCGTTGCTTCCCGATGAACCGGAGAGGTCGTCCTCCAGAAACCTCACGCTCAGCAAAAAGAGCGTCACCGACAACCTCGCCAATCTGAATGAAATCATGAAACAGGCGATCGTGAGACCCTTCATGAACAAAGGCGTGCAGGAAGGATTCATTATTTCCAACATTGCGCCGGACAGCCTGTATGAAAAAATGGGATTGAAAAACGGGGACATCGTCATTGATGTGAACAACAGAAAATTAAGAGGCGCCAGCGATCTGCTGCAGGCCGTCAACCTCATGCAGACCGGCGCCAGAATTTCCGTCAACATCAAAAGAGACAACAACCCGCAAACCATCAACTACACGTTCGAATAATGCGTCAGGGAAAACCATTCATATGTATGCCTCCTATTTTGGTTTGAAAGAAAACCCGTTCAGCCTGTCGCCGGAACCGCGTTACCTGTTTTTAAGCGAACAGCACCGCGATGCCCTTAACTGTCTTCTTTACGGCATCAAGGAAAAGAAAGGGTTCGTTCTGCTCTCCGGCGATATCGGCATGGGGAAAACGACCATCTGCCGCAGCCTGCTGGCCTCGCTGGACGGTTCCGTCGAAACAGCGCTGATTTTCAATACCGCCGTTTCCGAACTGGAACTGCTGGAAACCATCCTGGGTGAATACGGTGTGGACATCCGCGAAGCATCAAAAACCAGAAAATATTACATCGACATCCTGAATGATTTTCTTCTGCAGAATCACGCCGCCGGCAAAACGGCGGTGCTTCTGATTGACGAGGCGCAGAACCTGTCGCACGGCGTGCTGGAACAGGTCCGGATGCTGTCCAACCTGGAAACCGAAACGGAAAAACTTCTCCAGATCATTTTGATCGGCCAGCCGGAAATCCATCATCACCTGATGCTTCCCGCGCTCCGCCAGCTCAATGAGCGCATCACCGTCCGGCATCGTCTGAAGCCCCTGTCACCGCTGGAAGTGCGTGATTACATCCGGCACCGTCTGGCCGTCGCCCGGGGTCCCGGTTCGCTGAAATTCACACGGGGAGCGTTCAGTTGGGTCTATCATTATTCGGAAGGCATTCCGCGCCGCATCAACGCGCTTTGTGACCGCGCGTTATTGATTGCCTACACCAAAAACACCGGCACGATCAGCCGCAAAATCATCCGGCTGGCTGCGCAGGACATCGGCATGGATTATTTTCAAAAGACGATGAGCTTCGGGAAGAAAATACTGGCGCGTCTGGCCCCCTGAGCGCCGGAGGATTGAATAAAACAGGGAAATATTTATGAGTTACATCAACAACGCGTTGCGCAAGGCGCAACAGGACAAAGATTCACAATACAAAGGTTACGAAAATATTGTATCCGCCTCCGGAAGAAAGCCCAAAAGGCCCCGCCGATGGCTTTCCCTGGCGGTCGTATCCGTTGTACTGGTATGCGCGGCGGGGATTTCAATTTTCTATTTCCGGTCACCGGAAAAGAAAATGCCGGCAGCCCCCTTGAAGATTGCCCGCCCGCAAAGTGCCGTCCCCGCGGTTTCTTCCGTTCCGGCTGCCCCGAATGCTCCGGCCACGCTTGAACAAACCCCGCCCGACCGGCAGGAGCGTGCGGAGATGGCGCCTGTAAAACCCGTTACCGGAAGCGCCGGCGATAAAATGGCGGAGCAACCCCCGGCCGGGTCAAATCCGGCTGCCGGGCCGGTTCAGCAGATGACACCGGAAAAAGCGGCAACTGCACCCGTTTCCGAAAAGAGAGACAGGATTCCGGCAGCAGATGAAACGGCCGATGTCCAAACATTGTACGCGCAGGCGCTGAAAAACCATCAGGAAGGACATCTGAACGAAGCCAAAAAATTATACAAGCAGGTGATCAAACAGAACCCGCGCCATGTCCAGGCCCTGAACAATCTGGGCGTGGTTTACATGAAAAAAGGCGTTTATAAATGGGCGACAATCCGTTTGCAGGACGCGCTGAAACTCAAGCCGGATTATGCCGACGCCCATTACAACCTGGCCTGCGTTTACGCCAAAACCAACGACACCGAAAGCAGCCTGCTTCGTCTGAAGGAAGCGGTGGATTTAAACCCCGAAATCAAAACATGGGTAAAAAACGATAAGGACATGGAGAATCTCCGTGATTTACCCGGCTACAAAAAACTAATGGAGAAGCCATAGGCAAGCGATGAAAAACCAGGAAAGGATACAGAACAAGCGCGTGATGATGTTCGTCATCATCCTTCTGCTGATACTACTGACGGGAGGCTTGAGCCACGCAGCCCGGATATCGGGCATAGAAGACCTGACCCACCCCGTCTCCCCGGAGACAGACACCATCGTTCACGAAGACGGGCAGGCAT
>Ga0255347_1001596_pt1 | contig 35191 bp, 28 predicted proteins | sample wastewater_treat_2_FD_192479 | JGI IMG/M metagenome (GOLD analysis project Ga0255347, IMG submission 192479) | Wastewater microbial communities from Lulu Island WWTP, Vancouver, Canada - plant24 | ecosystem: Engineered > WWTP > Wastewater > Unclassified | place: Canada: Vancouver, British... | reverse complement strand
CAGCGTAGGGGTGTGCTTTACAGCACCCGCAAAACAGCGCACTTCAAGTAGGAAGTCTCCGGCATGGCGGTCAGCACCGGATGATCCGGCGATGCGCCCCGCATCATGAGCAGCTGCACCTGCCGGGCAGTACTGCGTGCTGCCCGCTTCAGCATCTCATCAAAAAGCGCGCCATCAAGAAAATGAGAACAGGAACAGCTGATCAGAATACCGCCGGGTGTCAGCTTCTGCATGGCACTGCTGTTCAGATTTTCATACAGCGCAAAAGCGGCATTCTGCTGTTTTCTGCTCTTGGCAAAAGCGGGCGGATCCAGCACAATGAGGTCATAGTCCGTGCATTCCTGAAGATGCTTCTCCACTTTCTCCTTAATAAAAGTGAAACGACCTTCAAACGCATTCATTCCGGCATTTTCTTCAGCCTGTGCCAATGCTGCTGCCGAGCTGTCAACGCCTGTAACAGAGAGGGCTCCGCCCCGGGCAGCATGAAGCCCCCAAAGTCCGTGGTAACAGCAGCCGTCCAGCACACGGGCACCCGGGGCAAAGCGTTCCGCCAGCTGCCAGTTTTCCCGTTGATCCAGAAAAAGCCCCGTCTTCTGTGCCCCTGCCGGCAAGAATCCGAGACGCAGACCGTTCAGTTCCAGCACCTGCTTTTCCGGCGCCGCACCCGCTTCGAGCCGTTCTTCCCTGAAAGCAAAAGTAAGAGAGGACACCCCAGGAACAGCAAGCAGTATCTCCTGAAGGCTCTGCCAGTGCCTTCTGTAAAAAGCACAGCCGGACTGGAGAACAACGACGCTGTCGTAACGGTCGGCAACGAGTCCGGGCAGTCCGTCACTTTCCGCATGAATCCAGCGGTATACAACAGATCGGGGAAACAGGTGTTCACGGAGCACGAGTGCATCCTGCAGGCATTTTTTCCAGAAGGAACGGTTTATTTCTGTCTGATGGTAAGACAGCACCCGCCCGCAAATGCCGCCTTCCGCCTGATAAAAAGCACGGGCAACAAAACGGCGACCTGAGGAATACACGTCAAAGATGTCGCCGTCCTCCAGATCGGGCAGGGACATAAATTCATTTCTGTAGCACCAGAGATGTCCCCGCTGGATGCGACGTTCTTCCCGGGCTTTCAGCGTGGCGGTTGGTATGGCGGATGCGGACATGGCAGTTTCCTGAGCGTTAAAAGTGCGGGCACTGCCTGAAGCAATACCCGCACAGAAACAGTAAAAATGAATGGATTAGCCGCGCAGAGCGAGCACTTCCTTTTCGTAACGCTGGATATCAAGCATCCAGGCACCCGCCGGAGGCACATTCTGCTTCACGCAATAGTAATTCCAGACCGCACCGAAAGGAAGGGTTTTCACTTCTTCCAGCAGTGCAAGGCGCGCCGTGTAGTTTCCGGATTTTTCAAGTTCGCGCAGGTGATTGGTGGGCTCGAGCAGGGCAATCAGAAGTGCTTTGACCATTACCCGGGTACCAATCACCCAGGCGGCAAGGCGGTTGATGCTGGCATCAAAGAAATCCAGGCCTATATGAACGCGGCTCTCGAAATTGTTGCGGATAATCTCTTCAGCAATGGCGCGGATTTCATCCGTCAGCATGATCACATGATCACTGTCCCAACGCACGCCCCGGCTTACATGCAGCAGGATCTCGTCAAGAAATGCCAGCACGGAACTGATCTTGTCGGAAATAACTTCAGTGGGATGAAAATGCCCTGCATCCAGGCAGAGCAGTTTTTTGCGGCTGAGTGCATAGCCCATATAAAACTCGTGCGAGCCGATAACACAGCTTTCAGAGCCGATCCCGAACAATTTACTTTCCACGGCGTCCAGATTTTCAGAGGGATCAATGGCTTCTGCAAAAACGGCGTCCAGTGCGTCCCGAAGCAGTTCTCTTGAGCGGTTGCGGTCGACGGGCACATCCTTGTAGCCGTCGGGGATCCACAAATTGGTGACACAGGGATTATTCAGTGCTTTACCGAAGGCTGCGCCGATTTTTCTTGAGGCAATGCAGTGATCGATCCAGAACTGACGGATGCCGGCATCGTAGCTCGACAGTGTGAATCCGTCGTCCGCCTTGGGATGGGCAAAGCAGGTTGGATTGAAATCAACACCTACGCCCTGCGCTTTCGCCCAGTCTATCCAGTTCTGAAAGTGGGCAGGCTCCAGCGCGTCACGTTCCACTTTCACCCCGCCTGTCTCCGCGTACATGGCATGGATATTGAAGCGATGCTTTCCGGGAATAAGACTCAGCGCCTTGGCAGCATCCTGACGGAGCTGCTCAGGCGTAACAGCCTTGCCGGGATAATTGCCGGTTGCCTGAATTCCGCCGCCACTGGCAGAACTGAGGCTTTCAAAACCACCTACATCGTCTCCCTGCCAGCAATGAAGTGAAACGGGTATGGACGCAAGCCGATCCATGGCGGCATCCACGTCCACTCCAAGTGCCCCGTACACTTCCCGGGCATGCTCATATCCCTGTGTAATCTGTTTATCTGTCGGTGCTGAAAACATGGCTATCCCTTTCTATGATTAGTTTTTACCGGCAGCTGTCGCTGTCGGTTCATTCGCAGGGCAGTTTGATGGCTGCTACCCGCGCCACCTGCTCTTCCCGGTACTGCTGCAGTTTCTCCCGGTATTCCGGGTGGCTGTTCGCAAGAATCGAAATCGCCAGGAGCGCCGCATTGGTCGCACCCGCCGGGCCGATGGTCGTGGCACCTACCGGGACGCCCGGGGGCATCTGCACCATGGCGAGCAGCGCATCCTGGCCGTTATAGGCACCGGTCTGAATGGGCACGCCGATAACAGGTTTTGTCGTCAGTGCGGCGATGGCACCCGGCAATGCGGCAGACAGCCCCGCACCGGCAATAAAAACCTCCACGCCATTGGCGTCAGCGGTGCGCACTCTTTCGGCGAGAAGATCAGGGGTACGGTGTGCCGACAGAACACGGCAGCAATGAGGTACGCCAAAGTCTTTCATGATCGTATGGGCACGGTGCATGGTTTCCCAGTCGGATTCGCTGCCCATGATGATGGCAATCAACGCTTTTTCACAGGAATGCTCCATAATTCTTTCCCTTTCTTTTCGTTTGCGCCTTCCCGTTGTCAACAGGGAAAGACTGCCCTTATTTACACCAGGATCACACTAAAAATGTCTTTCGATATAGTCCAGCGCCCCATTGAGGTCGGGCAGGATTTTAGTACAGAACTTGACCATCCACGGAGACATGTCCTGATAATTCTCCGGGCAGAAGGCTATGACGAATTTTCCAAGATCATGGGATGCATAAAAAACTTCCATGGAGGTACCGATGGAGGCTTTCGTATAGTTTACAAGCAGGATATCTGCCGTCCGCACATCCTGAAGATCAAATTCCACGATCTCATTGGCACTGTCAATCTCACGGTCGCGGAAATTACGCCGCATCGGGTCGAGCAGGATAAATCTTCCCGCAAGCCTTTCCTTGGCGCGTTGCCGCCAGCTTTTGCTGTCGTCGGGTGAGGCATCCATGATAGGACCGCAGAGATAGATTGACTTTGTCGCTGGAATCATAAAAACATCTGTCCTTATAGAAGAGCTGTACCTCAGTCCAAAGGCAGCACACGCATATTTTTAAAAGAAATAGCCTGTCCGTGATATTGAAGACCTATATGTCCTCTCCGGCTCATGTCTTTATAGGCTTTTTTGAATTTATTGGGGGATCCGTCCGGATTTTTACCCGCTTCCGTCCAAAGATCAAGATTGACTCCGGTGACCTGTTCCCCGTTGAGCAGGACATAAATATGATTGTCTTTCACAATAATGACGTATTCATTCCACTCGCCAATATCTTTCAGCTTCGCATCCCGCGGAGTCACACAGTCAAAAATGCCGCCGCAGCGGTGCCTGGTATTTTTTGCGCCTGCATTGTCCTGCAGAATCTGTACTTCAATCGCACTGTTAATCCAGTCGTCCAGATCGTCACAGCGCAGAAAAACTCCGCTGTTTGTATCCGCTTCGCATCTGAACTCCAAAGCCAGCATAAAATTGCCGTATTCCTCTTCAGTCCAGATATCGCCCTTGCCCCGGGCAGTGAGAATCCCGTTGCTGAACTCCCATCCGTCTTTCTCGCAGATAGCATTTGACAGATCTGTTTTGAAAAGCGGCTTCGCATTGGCCAGTTCCATCAGCAGGAACATTACGTCCGGAGGCATGGTGACAAAGTTTTTTTCGGACCAGTCATCCGCCTGAGCGAACAGGGAAAGACCCAGAAAAAGCAGCACAAGCACTATGGATGTTTGTTTCATTACTCCACTCCAGTATTGTGGTTTAAACAGGACGCAGCCGCGTCACTGTTTGGAAAAAACCTTCCGGATCCTACCATTTCCGGAAGCACTGAATAGTATACCAATATTAGATATGCCACTTCGTATTATACCTAATCGTCGGGTAAAATGCCGGATTCACAGCTTATTCTTTTTCAAGGCGCGCGAATCAATGTATCATCGGATCGCTCCCGGATCAAAATGCGCTCTTTCATAACATCCTCCTTTTTCAGTTCTTCTTTGTTTTACGGTACTAACTGGTTACGTTTCAAAGTTGAATCTGCATCCCGTCTCTGCGTAAAAGTCTCGCAGATATCTGTATTTGTTGTAGAATACAGTAGATACATTATTCTTTGGAGCAGTTTTTTATGACATCTTCTCACGCTTCCTCCGCGCGACTGACTCTGCTGGTACTGGCAGTGGGTGGTAATGTCAGCCAGGGTATTTTAAAAGCATTGAAACGGAGCAGTCTTTCCTGCCGCATAATCGGTACTGATCTGAGCGAGCTGCAGATGGGATTGTATACGGTGGACCGGGGCGTTCTGGCACCGCACGCATCTGAGCCGGGCTTTGAGGAATGGCTTGTCGATCTCTGCCTCAAAGAAGACGTGGATGCCGTCCTCAGCGGCTGCGAGCCTGTTCTTCGGGTGCTTGCGGAGATCCGTGAAAGGGTGGAGAGCCGGACAAAAGCAAAGTGTCTTGTCTGTTCGCCCGAGATCTGGCGCCGCTTTGATGACAAGTTACTGGGCTGTGCCTGGCTGAAAGAGCAGGGCTTTGACTATCCCGATTTTGCAGCCATGGAAGACGATGCCGAGGTGGAACGGCTTGTTTCCGGGCACGGGTACCCGCTGCTGGCAAAGCCCCGTATCGGCGGCGGAAGCACGGGAATTGTCCGGGTCGGCGACGATGCGGATCTTGCTTATGTGCGCAAAAGAGAGGGCTATTTACTGCAGGAATACCTGACAGGGAAGGAAAAAGAGTTTACAATCGGCTGCTTTTCCGATCGGGATGGCTATCTGCGTGGGAGTATTGTATTTCATCGCACGCTGCTGGCAGGGACGAGTTACCGGATCACAGCGGGCGCTTTTCCGGAGGTTCGGAGCATGGCGGAGGCCATTGTGCGCCGCACAGGGATTACAGGGCCGTGCAATCTGCAGTTCCGGCTGACCGAACGGGGGCCCGTCTGCTTTGAAGTGAATCCCCGTTTTTCAGGAACGACCCCTATCCGTGCCGCTTTCGGGTTTAATGAAGTGGAAGCGGCGCTCCGTCATTTTGTGCTGGGCGAAGAAGGAATTGATCTGCCCGATGTGACTGAAGGAATTGCGCTCCGTTACTGGAACGAGCTCTATGTGCCTGTCGAAGCGCGGGATCAGCTGCTCGCCGAAGGCTCTATTGACCCTTCGGTCTTTCCGGGTATCATTACCGAGCCGTACGGAGGAATCTGATGCGCATTCTTGTCACCGGAGCGGGCGGACACGTGGGCGGGGCGGTGCTGCAGCGGCTTTATGCGGAAGGGCATAGCCTGATCGCCCTCGGCAGGAATCCGCTGCCCTCCCTTTCCCCGGAAATTGAAATGCTTCACGTCGACATTACCTCTCCGGATGCTGCTGAGCATGTGCTTCAGAAAGCATCGCCGCTCGATGGCGTTGTGCATTGCGCCGCCTGTCAGACAGGCGACGCCGAGGCACTTATGAAAACCAACTATTTCGGCACCAAACAGCTGTTGGAAGCGGCGCGAAAAGCGGGAGCTTCCCGTTTTATCTACCTGGGCAGCATGAGTTATCTCCGTCGCCCGCTGGAGCTTCCTGTTACTGAAGTGCATCCGCTGGACATGGCCGGGCCCTATGCCGCCTCGAAATATCTGGGAGAATGGATCGTTCTTCAGGAAGAAAAGGAGTTGAAAGGGATAAGCCTTCGGATTTCTTCACCGGTGGGCGCAGGACTCAAGTACCGTCGGATTTTTCGGTTTTTTGTGGAAAAGGCGCTCCGCAACGAGGATATTCTACTGCACGGGCAGGGCGGCAGGCGGCAGGATTATGTGGATGTGCGGGATGTGGCAGAGGCGGTGCAGCTGGCGCTGACGAAAGACACAGGGCGCGGTGCGGCGCTCTTCAATATCGCATCGGGGCGTGCCTTGTCCAATCTAGCCCTGGCGGAGCGCTGTATTGCCGTGCTGAACTCCGGCTCGGAAATCCGTTTTTCGGGCGAAGAAGACCCTGACGAAAATATGGCGTGGCAGATCAGTATTGACCGCGCGGAGGCACAGTTGAATTATGTGCCCCGATTCAGTATTGACGACAGTATTCTTGCTCTTGCCGGGGAATTGGAGCAGGCTTAGCGGTGCTTTTCCGTGCCGTACCACTGGCGCCCTTCGTGATCGAGATGAAGCACATAGACACCGCTCAGGCGTGTGGCGTCCCCGAACCGGTCAATGACTTCCTTGGAGAAGAACCAGTCCGCGCCTTCAAAATGGTTGAATTCCTGATAAGGCACCTTCTCCAGAATATCCCGTCGGATGCACTGAAAGAAGCCCAGCGGATAGCCTTTTGCCTCATGATGCCTGGTTTCAATGGCCTCGGCGGCAATGGCATCGTACTCCTCCCAGGGCTTTCTTTCGCCCAGAAGGATGGCATGGGTCGTGTCGGGCGAGAGCATGTATCTGCCGTCGGGCGCAATAAAATGACTCTTTTCAGAAACAGCATCCACCCGGGCAAAGATATCGGGGGGGAGGACAATATCGGCATCGAGCAGGGTGATCCATTCGCCTGATGCGGCATGAAGGGACTCATTGATCATGAAGCCCTTGGAGCGTACATATTCTTTCGGAAAGGGCACCCGTACAATACGCAGCTGCGGGAAGCGGCATTCCATGGCATCGATGAGATCTTCGGCACCGTCCGCACCGGGCACATAGGCAAGTACGACTTCGAGCGCATCGAGCGGAAAGTTTTTCTGATGCGCCAGAGAAAGGAGTGCCGCCTGAAGTCTGCGCGCATACCGGACGCTCACAATAATAACGGAATATTTAATACGGCTGAGATCCTGTTTCGCCTTTGCTTCCTGATCCCACAGCAGCAGTGTCGTGGTCAGCACATAGCCGTCCACATTGTGCATGGAAATGCGAGGCTCCAGAATGCCGGGCAGCCGTTCAGGCACCCGGGAAGCGCCGGAAAACTCTGTAGGCTGAACAAGTACGCCATCCCGCAGCAGGGCATAATAGCCGTCTTTATCCACATGCAGTGTGAGTTTATGGGAATAGTCGATCATGGGGCAGACGATTTTCGCATGCCTGCCGAAACTGAATCCGATCTGTTCTGCGATACCGCCGCCGAAGGTGACCATGAGCGTGAAAGGCGGTGTGATCCGGGCAAGGACAGTACTGATCATTTCTCCCCGGGAGAGAGAAAACCAGCGCTTGAGATCGCCGCCGTCCCAATGGTTGTAATGGTCCTCAATCGCATAGTCCAGCACAGTCATTTCTTTTGACGGCGGGGTTGCCCTGGAAATGCGCAGCGCTTCTTCGGCAAGCGCACGCTGATGCTCGTGGAAATGCCGGCGTTTCTGATCAATCACATCAAACCAGCGATGCCGCTGCGAGGGTACCGTTGCTGTCGTCAGAAGAGGCGTGCCGCCGAACGGGGTTACGTTGAGTGATGAAAATCCCTTTTCAAAAAGGGCGGTATTGCCTATGCACAGGCGGTAAAAGCGACAGCCCGTGCAGGCGTCGTGCCTGACGGTTTTCTCCCAGGAGGCGACAGGCAGGAGCTTGTGCCTTTTTGCATGCTCTTTTTCGCGCTGCACCGCAATCCAGTCCGGGCTTATATAACGGCTCAGCCGCCGCAGCAGCCAGAGGCGCCCCTCTATCCGTACCTTTCCGAAGACCCAGGGGAGCAGAAGATTGTCGGCAAGGTTCCGTCGGCCCTGGCGGGAGGCGAGAAATTCGTCCAGAATCAGGGACGCCCGGGCGTGACCGAAGAGAAAAATACGCTTTGCCACCGCCCAGGAAGCATAGAGGTACTGACTGTGATCCCGGAAGAGTTCTTCTCCGCACAGCACATTGCCGTGGTTATCCTCATCGACAAGACAATAGGGGATATTGAGGAGTGTTACATCCACCTTCTCCCGGTTGAGCCGACGTGTCAGGCTGTTCATCCACTGAAGGGACTCGGAAGAAGGTGTCCTGAATTTCTTTCTTCCGCCGGAGAAATGTTTTTCCCAGGTGAAAGAGACGGCATCTGCCGCCTTGAAGCAGGCAACGCTTTCTTCCAGCCCGGGCAGAGAGCGCATTGTCAGTGGCAGCAGAACGCGTACAGGAATTTTATGCTCCTGTGCCCGGCTGATCCATTTGCTGAGCGCGCCCAGTTCCAGTGTTTCAGGAGCTAGCAGGATGTCGAGGAGTTCCAGTTCAGGCAGTGCGTCGAAAAAGGTGTCGTCCTGCAGATTCTGAATGCGCAGCGAGAGCCGGATGTCTTCCGTCTTCGCAAATTCCAGCAGCTCTGTCCATTCGTCAACGCTTCCTTTGCTGAAGGCAACATCCACTTTTTCAACTTTGAACAGTGTGGTGTTGAGGCGCATCCATTTTTTCAGACAGGTGATGCCGTATGCCCGGCCTTTTCTGTTGTGGGAAAGGATGATGCCCCGGGAAGGCAGTGGTGCATCGGCGTTTTCCGGCACGACATCGTGAGCGGCGGCTGTGTTGTCCAGACTGTTCTTTTCATCCATAGGTGCATTTTACCTTGTTACGCTTGTACAGCGGAAGGGTCTGTTTCTTTCTGTGGGGTCACTTTGATGGCACCGGAGAAATAAAGATGCCGGCCCGGCGCAAAGCGGAGTCCTGATTGTCCGGAGGGGCGCAGCGCCTGCAGGACTCTGGAATTCTCCGAAAAACTGGTGTTGAGCACGGTCTGGCGCAAGGGAAGTTCCGGATCATCGGTGCACAGGGTCAGCATCGGGAGAGAAGGACTTTCTGCCGTCATAGCGACGCCGCTTTCATAGTTCCTGTTCAGATGTACCCAGTGCCCCGCTTCAGGTTCAAAGTCGGGAAACACTCCCTTTTCCCGGTCCGTTGTCCAGGAGGTGTAGCTCTTCGGCAGCACCAGACTGAAGTGGTATTCCTGTACATCCAGTTCCTCTTCTGCATGAAGCCAGACCCGGATGCCGAGGGCATTTTCACGGGGGATCAACTCCCACTCCTGAGCGAAGGGGAAACGCCGTGATTTGCCCACGATCCGCAACCCTGTGCCCAGAGGCTCCGGCTCCTGCCAGGCAAAATTCTGGCTGTCATTCCAGAGGTGCGCAATCAGCATGGAGCTGTACACATGGAGGAATGCCGTGAGCGGTTCTTTATCCCAGAGCAGACGGATGCGGCCCTGCTCAAAACGCGCTTTGAGTCTTCCGCAGTCGAGACTTTCTCTCGCAAGCAGATGATCCAGAATCTCAGCGGCAGCCACGGTTGTATCCAGACGGAGTTCCAGAAGGGGATGCACGCCCGGTGCAAAGTTTTCCTGTGAATCAGGGAAACGTGCGGTGTAATCGAGCACTCTGCAGGCACTCATGTAATCGGTATTCGCCCAGAAAAGCCCGAAATGGGGGTTGGTCTTGTTGAACTGAAAGACCACGGCAGGCAGAGGTGAATCTGTTGCGGGAAGGGCGGCGCCGCTGCTGGCGCTTGTCTCCGGTGCAGCCACCACGTTCCAGGTGATGTCTCCCGGCTGGATATCCGGGAAGGTGCCGGACATATGACCGCAGAGCCAGGTGCCGTATGCCGCAGGCAGATAGCATTCCACATCGATACGGGAAAGAGGGCAGCGCTGCTCCACATCCAGTGCTGCCTGCCAGTGGAAGACACCCTTTTCTACTTTCAGTGTCCAGATCAGCCTGACCGGCAGGCGCATCATTCGCCCCTCCGCACGGCAGCCCCGGCTGTCCCGCTCCACAACGGTCCATTCCGCATCAGCACTGCTGTGATGCCTGCCAAGCGATTCGATGTTCATCGTAAAGCCCGAAGGTGCCGTCATTTCCTCCTGCTTGTGGAAAAGGGAGATTCTGCCGTCGCAGTGGATCGCTTCCAGATCGCCGTCGGAGAATGTGTGAACCCCTTTATCCCTGCCCACCTGACGCAGGTAATAGGTGATGGTTTTCTGCGGGGTATCGCGCTGAATAATTCTGCCTCCGTCCAGAAGGATCACTCTTTCGCAGAGGGTATTGACAATACTCAGGTCATGAGAAACGAAAAGAATGGTCTTGCCCTGCTCGCGCAGTTCGCCGATCTTCCGGCGGCATTTGCGTTGAAAATCCTCATCGCCTACGGCAAGCACCTCATCGGCAAGAAAGATGTCGGGATTGACAAAGGCCGCCACAGAAAAGCCGATGCGCACGTACATACCGCTTGAATAGGTGGCTACGGGCTGATCGATGAATTCTTCAATCCCGGAAAAGCGGACGATGTCGTCAAAGACAGCGTCCACCTGGGCGTGGCGCATACCGAGCAGTCCCGCATTCAGATAAATATTTTCACGTCCGGTGAGCACCGGATTGAAGCCTGCGCCCAGCTCCAGAAGAGAGGCGACGCGTCCGAAAACCTGGATTCTGCCGCTCGTCGGAAGAGTGACCCCGGCGATCAGACTCAGCAGGGTGCTTTTCCCCGATCCATTGCGGCCGATAATGCCCAGCGATTCACCGGGGTGCATCTCCATGGAGATGTTTTCCAGCGCCGTGAAATCCTCCGCCTTTGTGCCGCGAAGGAGATCGCCCAGACTGCCGCGGCCCCGCAGCCCCAGCGCACCGCGGCGGGGCGGGAACCGTTTGGTGACCTGTTCGAGAGTGATAATGGGATTCATGTAAAAATGCGCCCTTTGCTGGTGAGTACGGCGGGTCGCCGCTGACCGGCTCTTTTATTGAAAGCCAGCCAATTTCTGAGAAAACAGCCTTTTCCTGCCGTGCCGACCCGGGAAAATCATACCTGATTCAGTGCGGGAAAGCAAAGGGGGAACGGCACAGAAAGGGGCAGTTATTCCCCGCAAGAAGAAGCGGAAGGCATCCGGGAACATATGAATCTCCCGAATCATTTTTGTTATGATCCACTGATTACACCTAAGGAACCGCCATGCATCCCCGCGCTAAAAATATACTGTTCAATTTTGCTGCTCTGCTGATCGGCTGTATCCCTGTTTTACTGATGCTGGCGGCTGGAGAGCTGTACCTTCGCTGTCGAAGCAGTGCAGTGCCGCGGATGCGGGATGTGATCGAACATAACCTCAGTGATTTTTCAATTCCCGATCCTGTGCTGGGGATGAAACTTCTGCCGGGCTATGAAGGGGCGCATCATGTCAAGGTCAATGGATCTGAAGTTTTTTCGGCTGAATACCGGATTGATGAGGAAGGGCGCCGTATTACACCGGTAGAACATCCGGAAAGCAGAGACAAAGCTGCGCTTTTTTTCGGATGCTCCTTTACTTTCGGGCAGGGCGTGGAACAGGATGAAACGCTCCCTGCCTGCTTCGGAAGGGAATGCGAATCCCTTCTGCCTGTCAATTATGCGGTAGGCGGGTATGGACCGCAGCATTTGTGGCTGCAGATGAACGATCCGGAATTTCTGCGTCGGGTGCCCCGGGAGCGTGGTGTGGTGATTTATGGCTTTTTTAATGATCATATTAACCGGCTCCTGGGTAATAAGCGCATGATAGACGACTGGGGGGGGTGGCTTCCCTGGCTCAGCTTTGAGGACGGACGGGTGGTGAAGCACGGATTCATGGGTGACCGTGACCGAAATGAGCAGGGTACATTGAATTTTTTAAAATCTTTTCATATGGGAAGATTTATTCTGAAGCGGCTGGGGTTGCTTCAGGCAAAGCAGTTTACAGACGAAGAGGGTATGGATGGATTGGTCGCTTTCCTTCTCCTGATTAAAGAAAAAATCGCTGAAATTTTACCCGGCTATCAGTTTGTCGTTTTTTCCTATCCCTGGACCTTTAAAGTGGAAGGTCTTACAGAGCGCATGCAAGCAGCGGGTATTCCCTTTTTCGACTATACACATGCCTATCCGGATCAGAATGCGAATCAGGATCGCTATTTTTACAGAGATGGTTTTCGCGCCGTTTGGGGGCATCCGAAAGCAATTGTGTATGCCGATGTGGCAAAATGGCTTGCTCAAGATCTGGCTGAGTACTGCGGCGGCGATGAGAAAACAATAGGCGACGCTCTTTGAAAGGTGTGGTGTTTCGCCGTTCGGGAAAGGAATTGCCGTGACTGATCGCACAAAAAACATACTGAAAAATCTGCTTGCTCTGGTGATAGGGCTGGGGCTCTTATGCACGCTTCTATGTGGCGCCGAACTTTTTCTGCGCTTTCGCGCACATGAAGATCCGAAAGATAACCATAAGGATTTTTTTTCTTATGTGCCGGAGCTGGGCTGGCAAATCAAAGAAAATTATTCCGGGCACCATCGACTGCGCGTCGGTACCGAAGAAATATTCTCCGTCCATTATGAATTCGATGCTCATCACCGCCGGATTACCCCCGTAACCGATGCGGACATGAGGCAGAAAGCAGCGCTTTTTTTCGGATGCTCCTTTGTTTTCGGCTTTGGCGTGGAACAGGAGGATACACTGCCGGCATTTTTCAGTCGTGACTGTACTTCACTCTTGCCGATAAACTTCGGCAGCCCCGGGTACGGACCGCAGCATATGTGGCTGCAGATTCAGCATCCTGATTTTCTTGCGAGTGTCCCCCGGGAGAAAGGCATTATCCTTTACGGTTTTATCGACGACCATCTAAGCAGGCTTATGGGCGAACCCAATATGATTGCGAACTGGGGTCCCCGTCTTCCCTGGCTGGATATTTCGGAGGAAGGGGTCATTTATAAGGGGCTGATGAAAGACCGCGAGTCTGTCTTTACCGCGCTGCGTCAGAAACTAATGCGCCTTCATACCGGGCGTTTTATTCTAAATCGTCTAAGCCTCCTTCCTGTTGCGCCGTATACGGAAGAAGAAGCGCTTCAAGCGCTTGTGTGGCTTCTGTCAGACGTAAAAAGAAAAGTGAATGAATTGCTTCCGGGCTATGATCTTGTCGTTTTTGCCTATCCGGGTGCTTTGCGGGCGGCCGGTCTCGGCGATGCACTTGAAAAAACAGGGATTCCTTTTTTTAATTACAGCAGGCTCTATGATGGGCAGGAAGCAGCCCTGGGGCACTATTATTATGCGGATGCTCCGCCGAATCCCTGGGGACATCCGAAACCGGCTACCTATGAAAAAGTTGCCGCATTACTGGCAAAAGATCTGGCTGAGTACTGCGGCAGCGATGAGAATACAATAGGCGACACTCTTTGAAAGGTGTGGTGTTTCACCCTTCGGGAAAGGAATTGCCGTGACTGATCGCACAAAAAACATACTGAAGAATCTGCTTGCTCTTTTTATCGGTCTTGCTCTGACCGGAAGCATGCTGGTTGCAGCGGAAGGGTATCTGTGGCTTCGTGCGCGCAAGGCGGCGCATGCGGCACATGCACGTCTGGACGACAACCAGAGTGAGTTTTTTATAGCAGATCCGATTCTGGGCGGTAAATGCAAAGAAGGCTTTAAAGGGCCTCACCATCTGCGCATAAACGATAAGGAAATATTTTCAACCTACTACGAATTTGATGATCACAGCTGCCGTATTACGCCTGTGGATCATGCGGATGAACGGACAGAAGGAGCGCTTTTCTTCGGCTGTTCTTTTTGTTTCGGCTTCGGGGTGGCGCAGGATGAAACGCTCCCCGCCTGTCTGGCAAAAGAATGCGATGCGCTGCTTCCTGTAAACTTTGCGAATCCGGGACACGGACCTCAGCATATGTGGCTGCTGATTCAGCAGCCGGATTTTCTGAAACAGGTGCCCCGGGAAAAAGGTGTCGTTCTTTTCGGATTTATTGATCATCATATCCCCAGACTGATGGGCGACAAAGATCTGGTCTCCACCTGGGGCAGGCGTTTCCCCTGGCTGGAGATTACGGAAGAAGGTGTGATATCCCGGGGGTTTATGGAGGATCGTGAAGCGAACAATTCCTCTGCTCTCAAAGTGCTGCAGCGCTTTCACCTGGGGCGTTTTCTCGTCGACCGGCTGAAGCTGGTACCCGCCAAGTTCTACACGGAAGAAGAAGGCTATCATACGCTTGCCCGGCTTTTTACGGATGTGCGTAAGCGCCTGAAAGCACAGCTGCCGGACTATGAACTGATTGTATTTGCTTTTCCGGGCGCATTGCAGGGACCGCAGCTCGGCGAGGTGCTGAAAGAATACGGGATTCCTTTTCTGGATTACAGTGGATTGTACCGCCATTTCGGCGAAGAAGTAGGTGATTACTTTTTTGCTGATTCTCTGGGAACCCGATGGGGGCATCCGAAGGCTCCGCTGTATGCAGATGTGGCAAAAAGACTCGCCGAAGATCTGCAGGAACACTGTCACAGGCAGGGCGGATCAGAACAGGAGACGGAGGCAGAATGAGCAGAAGTGTATATGGCATTTGTTTATGCATGTTCTTCCTTGTTGTTCGATCCGTGCCGGCAGTGGACTACGATATCCAGCTGGACACGATCACAAGCGGCTATGACGGAATTACCTGTTGGGTTCATCCTAAAGCGGGGCTGATTCCCGGCGATACTCCGGTTGTGGTGATGACGATGCAGAAACTTCTACTCAGCGGTTCGGACGTATTTTATGCGTTGAACGAGATGCGTACCGATGATCTCGGAAAGAGCTGGCAGGGGCCGGTGGAGCATGAAACGCTGGGACGTCGCATGGAAAAAGGATATGTGTCCGTGATTTGCGATTTCACGCCCCAATGGCATGCCGCCTCAAAAACACTGCTGGGTACGGGGCACGTGGCGCGCTATGAAGGGGACAGACTGGCAAAGGATTATTCCCGTGAGACGGCTTATTCCCGGTACGATCCTGAGAAACGAAGCTGGGCTGCCTGGAAAAGTCTGAAAATGCCAGATGATCCCAGGTTTTACAGTTCCGGTGCCGGTTGCTCTCAGCGCGTCGATCTGGAGAACGGAGACATTCTGCAGCCTGTCTATTTTGCGCCTGAAGGAGAGAAATGCTATTCCGCCACAGTGCTGCGCTGCCGTTTCGATGGCGAAACACTGTCATATGTGGAGCATGGTGATGTTTTGGAACTGAAGGAGCCACGCGGCTTTTGTGAGCCTTCCCTGACTGCTTTTCAAGGTCGGTTTTTCCTGACCTTGCGCAATGATATCAGGGGGTATGTGACCCGGGGGAAGGATGGATTGCATTTTGAAGAACCGCGCCCCTGGACTTTTGATGACGGATCAGAACTGGGCAGCTATAACACCCAGCAGCACTGGGTGACGCATCAGGACGGACTCTTTCTTGTATATACCCGGCGTGATCCGGACTATGATCATGTATTCCGGCACCGTGCGCCGCTGCGCATCGCACAGGTGGATCCCGACCGTCTTTGTGTGCTCAGGCATACGGAACGCATTCTGGTGCCGTCCCGGGGTGCCCGGCTGGGCAACTTTTCTGTAACACCGGTGAGTGATCGGGACGTGTGGGTAACCGTGGCGGAATGGATGCAGCCGGCAGGCTGTGAGCGTTACGGTTCCGACAACGCTGTTTATGCCGCCCGTATCCGCTGGCACGAGCCGGATTGACCGAACCGGAAAAAAATTGACTTCCTTTCATCAAATCAGGTAAAGTATTACCTGCCGTGCCGGAGTGGTGGAATTGGCAGACACGCATGGTTCAGGTCCATGTGCTCGCAAGGGCGTGAAGGTTCAAGTCCTTTCTCCGGCACCATTTCTTTACCGAGTTTAACGCCGTCCTGCAGTGCAGAGACGGCGTTTTGCGTTTACAGCCCCTTCCGCAGTCTGAGCAGAAGGGCAGATAGCAACGGTGGAGCCAGGATATGAGCAAAAAGACAAAGAAATGTGAGTTTAAAGCGCTGGATAAAAGCATTCCCTTTTTGGGGCCCGAGGCGATCGACAGTGCCTGTCTGGAATGTTTTCCTTATGAATACCGGAACACACCGTCGGGCAGTGCCATGGAAATCCGGATTGAAACCGACGAATTCACCTCCGTATGCCCTTTTTCCGGGCTTCCCGATTTCGCAACAGTGCTCATCGAATATGTGCCGGACGAACTTTGCCTCGAACTGCGCTCTCTCAAATATTATCTGCTGTCCTACCGGAACGTGGGGATATGGTATGAACATCTGGTAAACCGCATGCTTGAAGATCTGGTGGCGGCATGTGCGCCCCGCTCCATGACGGTGGAAATAGAATGCCTGCCCCGGGGCGGCCTATCCAGCACCGTCACGGCGACCTATTATGCTGAACAGTCAAAAAGCCGCAGTAAAAAATCGAAGAAATGAGGCAGTGCCTGCCAGCCCCCCGGATGACAGCGCAGCCGCTCCTGCAGCTTTGCGAAAAGGCAGGCTGTCGTGAATAAGTATCTCCCTATTCTTTTTCCGCTCCTGATTATCTTCGCCGGGCTTGCCCTGCGCATCCCGTATTTGGAAGAAATCAGACACACACCGGAGTTCAAATACCCGCTCTACGATCCTGAATACAATGCCTATTGGGCGAAAGGCCTTGCTACAGACGACTGGACTGTGCCGTCCGGCGTGCGCGACCCGGAAATCAGGACGACGCCGCACGGCAGGCCGCCCGGCTATCCCTGGTTTCTTTTCCTCATTTACCGCCTCTTCGGCGTAAGCGATACTGCCCCGCGCATTGTACAGATGCTACTGGGGCTTGTAAATGCACTGCTGCTCTACAGCCTGGGGAAGCGGATCTTCGGCGCCGGCACAGGCTTTCTTGCCGGATTGATGATGGCGCTTTACTGGGTCTTCCCTTATTATGAAGGATTGCTGACATACCCGGCGCTTGCCATTTTTCTGCTGCTTTGTCTGTTCCACTGCCTCCGGAGCTGGCTGCGGCAGGAACGATTCTGGTCGCTTGCCCTGTCAGGTATATTGTTGGGTGCCTTTGCGCTGCTCCGTCCCAATGGACTGCTGCTCCTTCCTTTGCTGCTTCTGTGGATTCTTCTGATCAGCCTCCGAAAGAAAGTGCCGCTGCGCCGTCTGTGCTTTTCTCTGGTACTGCCGCCTGTCTGCTGCATTGCTGCGGTGGCGCCCGCTTTCATCCGCGACTATGTTGTCGCCCGGGATCTGGTGTTTATTTCATCTTATGGCGGCATCAATCTCTATGTGGGCAATCATCCGAATGCTTCGCTCGTGGAGCCACGCATTCCCGAACTGATGACCTGGGCGGGGGTGGATAACTGGTCCTGCTTCGATTATCCCGCCATTGTCCGCGGTCTTGCAGCGCAGCAGGGGCTGGAATCCATGCGCTTTTCCGAGGCGAACCGCTATTTTTACCGGGCGGCGCTGCATTTTATTACAGAGAGACCGGGGCTTTTCTTCGCCAATCTGATCAGGAAAATGCTTCTCTTCTGGGGGCCTGTGGAAATCACAAACGACACGGTGCCCGCCTGGGACAAATATTTCTCCCGGATACTGCATCCGCTCCCGGGCTTCCCCTGGTTCTTTGCTCTTTTTCTGCTGGGAACGGTCTGCCTTCTTGTTGATAAAGAGAAGCCAAGGAAGCAGACAGCGAATGATCTGCTGCTTTTTCTCTGGCTGACAATACCGGTGTACTGCCTGTCCGTGGTTCTTTATTTTGTTGCCGGGCGGTACAGGGTTCCGGTGATACCGATGGTGCTCCTCTTCGGTGCGTACGGTATTGGCGCGCTTGCCCGGAGCTACAGGGCAAAGCACTATAAAAAAGCCTTGGCACTCACCGTACTGCTGATCCTCTTTTTTATGCTGTCTCATTGGCATATGCCCGGCTATGAAGCCTCTGAAGCGACCTGGCATCTGCGTCATGCTCTGGCCTGCAGCCGCTCCGGCATGCCTGAAACGGCGGAAGCAAGTTATCTCAAGGCGCTGGAAAAGGGAGCGGATTCCGCTGTGGTCTATGCCAACCTCGGACGGATTCATGTGCAGCGGGGCGATCGCGAAGGCGGAATGGCGCTCTACCGGCGGGGGCTGGAAGAACACCCGGATAATGCGATTCTGCATAATAATCTGGGGTATGAACTGTACCGGGAAGGAAAAAGGGAAGAAGCGCAGCAGCATTATCTCCGCGCCATAGAAAAAAATCCGCGGCTGGCTCTCGTGCGGATCAATCTGGGACATCTGCTGGCGGAAGAAGGGAACAGGGAAGAGGCTTTGGCTCAGTATGAAGAGGCGCTTCGGCTGGAGCCGCAGGATTATGCCGCCCTCTACAACTGTGCCCGGCTGTACTTTGAATCAGGGCGAACGACTGAGGCAATCCGTCTCTACAGGCGTGTGGTGTCCCTTCGTCCGGATTGGGCGGAAGCCCTGAACAATCTTGGATATTGTTATGCGACGGTCGGTCAGATAACAGAGGCGCTGCACTGTTATGAAAGAGCGGTGTCGGCAGATCCGTCCTATACGCTGGCGTGGAATAATCTGGGCAATGCACGGCTGGCAATGGGCGATGAGGAAGGAGCGCACTCCGCTTATGCAGCAGCCCTCAAAGAGCGGAACGATGATATCTATGCGCTGCATAATCTTGCCCGGCTCTTTGAAAAGCAGGGGCATCAGGAAGAGGCTGCATCCTATTGCGAAAAAGTGCTTGCAATAGCGCCGGACTATGTTCCCGCGCTGGAGTTGCTGAAAAAACTGAAACAAACAGCCGAACAACCCGAGTAAAAAACTCCCGCCGGACCAGAGGCGCTTCGGCGCCGTCCCCGCACACCTCGTCCTTCCTGCCTCCCTCCGTCATCCCTGCCTCCCTCCGTCATCCCTGCCTCCCTCCGTCATCCCTGCCTCCCTCCGTCATCCCTGCCTCCCTCCGTCATCCCTACCTCCCTCCGTCATCCCTGCCTCCCTCCGTCATCCCTGCCTCCCCCTCGTCATTCCTGCGAAGGCAGGAATCTTAATCAGGGTATGGACGCCTTGACTTACACATCGCCCTGATCCACACCAAAGGCTTAAGGACGTACAAACACAAAATAATCCTTAATTTAAAAAACATTCCCGCGTAGTTGTTACCAACGGCACGTCCCTGATTCAGTACACTTCGCGTTAAGATTCCTGCCTGCGCAGGAATGACGCCGGGGGGAGGCAGGTATGACGGGAGAAAGCAGCAATGACGCCTGAGGGGGACGTACCGGCGGAAGGGAGAAATGACAGGAGCGTGTGTGGTCTGTGATGTTGTGTGTATGTCCCGAGACATTACTCCGACTCAGAGCCGTGTGCCTGTCTTCGTCATGACCTGCTTGTGTGCCAATGCGGAGATTGGCGTTCCCAGGGGGAGAATTGCTATGTCTCCGGCGCTATTCCTGTACGCACCGTCGTCACCGCACTCTCCGCTGTCCCCGCACACCTCGTCATTCCTGCCTCCCTCCGTCATCCCTGCCTCCCTCCGTCATCCCTGCCTCCCCCTCGTCATTCCTGCCTCCCCCTCGTCATTCCTGCCTCCCCCTCGTCATTCCTGCGAAGGCAGGAATCTTAATCAGGGTATGGACGCCTTGACTTACACATCGCCCTGATCCACACCAAAGGCTTCAAGACATACAAACACAAAATAATCCTTACTTTAAAAAACTTTCCCGCGTAGTTGTTAACAACGGTACGTCCCTGATTCAGTACACTTCGCGTTAAGATTCCTGCCTGCGCAGGAATGACGCCGGGGGGAGGCAGGTATGACGGGAGAAAGCAGCAATGACGCCTGAGGGGGACGTACCGGCGGAAGGGAGAAATGACAGGAGCGTGTGTGGTCTGTGATGTTGTGTGTATGTCCCGAGACATTACTCCGACTCAGAGCCGTGTGCCTGTCTTCGTCCTGACCCGCTTGTGTGCCAATGCGGAGATTGGCGTTCCCAGGGGGAGAATTGCTATGTCTCCGGTTCAGCTCTTCTGTGTGAGGAGTGTATCCGTTTCGGAGCACGGTGCGAGCTGTGCCACAATGGTGGGCCGGGGGTTTTTGCCGCAGAAGAGGTCGAAGCGTCTTGCGCCGTCCTGATCCGTCCCTTTTAATGTGCAGCTGCTGTCCATGAAAACGGGGCCTTTAAAGGCAACATCAAGCCTCTGCGGCCCTTCGATTGCGGGGCCGGGCAGGGCTGTGAGACAGCGCGCCAGACTCCACATACCGTGAATGATATCCCGCTTGAATCCGAAGAGTTTTGCCATGATGCGGGAAATGTGGATGGGATTGAAATCACCTGTAATCCGGGCGTACGTACGTCCCATTTTCTTAGGGACATGCCAGGAAGCGGTGAAGGCTTCTTCGCCCAGTTCGCTGAAAGCCGACCACGGATGGGCATCGCCGATTTCTCCGAATTTTTTTCCGCGGAAAAGATAGGAGTTCACACTCTCCCATATTACGCTTCCGCCGGAAGAGACCAGCGTGGTCACGTCCACTTCCAGTCCGGCCTTTAGAATACGCGCATCGCTGAAAAAGCATTTCAAATCCACCGGTTCTGTTTCACTGATGGCACGGCGCTGCAGCATGTGGCTGCGGGCGTGGACGGCACCGAAGGCCTTTGCCGGAAAACGTTTGTCGGCCAGAAGATGAATATGCATGGCAGAGGTGAGCACATGCGGGTACAGAATGGGGAATGTGCCGTCATTTTCAAATCCGCAGACATCCCGATATTGCTGAATGCGCGCTGCCGGATCCACTGCCTTGTTCCATTGAGCTTCCAGTTTTGGCAGTGCCTCAATACCCTGATAGGCTGCCCTGCCGGGCATAAAAATATTTTTATAGGCACTTAACAGACCGGGTCTCTGCTGGAATTGAAGGATTGCAGCCATGTGACTTAACTCCTGTATCCGAAATGGAATGATAAGGTCAGCGATAACACTCACCTTGCCGTTTCTCAAAAGATGCTACACCACTACGTTACTATTTTAGAATATTGACTCTGCTTCTCACAAATAAGTGTCACAGACTGCCACGCATTTAGTTTGGCACGCTTTCCTTCAGTTCGCCTTCTTTCGACTGTTCCCCTTCCGCTTCTTCCTTCTCGCCGATGGCAAAGAGAAAAGCCCGGGGGTCCAGGCTGTCGTACCCGCTCAGAGCGCCCCAGTGGATGGCATATATACCCGGTTCGAGCGGATAGCCCGGATAGAGTTCAACCAATTGCCCGTCGCTGTCGTCCAGAATTCGGGCAATGAGCGGTAATGCCGTGTCGGCGATCAGGATTTTTTCCCCGGCCTCTGCTTCTTTTGCCGGTTTCTGCTCCTGCTCCTTTTTCTTTTCCTCTTTAAGAGTTAAAAAGCGGAGTTTGTGCAGCAGGGCATTGTACGGCTGGACTTTATAGGCGAGAAAACGGAGTTTGTCCTCCTCTGGCGCTTTTTCCGGATCTTCCCAGGGCAGGATCAGCGTCGGCTGCACAGGTGTGCCGAAGATGGGTTCCCCTTTGCCGATGGTATATCGGTTGATTCGGGGATGTTCCAGTGCTTCATAGCGAAGCGCCTGCCTGTAAAAAACACCTTCCTCCGCTGGAAGAGGCATAAGCACCACATCCGGCATTTCATTGCTTCCGAAGGCAAGACTATCTACGGCGACCCGGGCGGAGGTGTACCCTGTTTTATAAAAATGCAGAGATGTGGCACCTCGCACAGTCCGGATTGAATAGCTTCCGTTGGCGTTGGAGAGCACTTCTTTATCCTGCCCTTCCAGATGCACCGAAACGCCGGGCAGCGTTTCACCAGCCGCATCGTAGATCGCACCACGTATGACCGCCTGCTGCGTGCATCCGCTTTCAATCAGCGGAAGGAACATAAGTACAGCCGCTGTCAGAACGAAGCGAAGCCTTTTCAGGGTGCGAACCAGCGCTGTCATAAATACCTTTCCTGACCGGTAATTCTGTTCATATAATGTCCATTGCGAAGCGCTGCTTCCAGCGAATCGCCCTGGCTCTCGTCCTGCTCCACAATATAAAAGCGAACGCCCGCATTTTTCAGATCAGGCAGAAAATGGCGCCAGGGAATAATACCTTTTCCAAGTTCCGTGAAAGTGGCGGGCCCGCCGTCACGATCGGGCTGGTAGTCTTTCACATGTACCAGCGGAATGCGTCCCTGATACTTGTCCAGCAAATCTTCAAAGCTGATTCCTGCCACACCAGCCCAGCCCAAATCCAGTTCCAGCTGGAGATGTTGAGGATCCGCCGTTTTCAGAATCAGATCCAGAATGCGGTCTGTGCCGTAGCGTGTAAATTCATGCGCATGATTATGGTAGCACAAGAGATACCCCTCCTTCCGAAATGCCGCACCCAGCTCATCAAGCAGCCGGGCAGCATCGATCCAACTTGCACGATCGGGGCATTGCTCTTCGCCCAGCCAGGGCACGACAATATAAGGTGCACGCAGTGTTTTCGCCTGAAGCATGACCATTTCAGGCTGCGCCGACAGCTCTTCAATACCCACATGCATACTGACTGCTTTGAGCGCTGCCTGATCCAGAAAAGTCTTGAATTCGGCGGCAGATTTCCCGTAAAGACCTGCCAGCTCCACCCATTTATATCCTGCTTTGCGAAGTGGTTTCAGTGCTTTCATCAGGTCTTTCTGGCAGTGATCCCGAATGGAATACAACTGCAGTCCATAAGGATAAAGGCTCATGGCGATCTCCAGGATTTTTCCTGCAGCGCTGCAGGAAGATTTGCTATGGGTATTGAACTCTCCGACTCAAAAGCCGTACCATCACAGAAGCAACAGGGAGTACAAAAATGACAGTAAAATATTTTTCAGGACTCATGGCAGCGCTGATGCTGCTACCGGTCTGTGCCGGTGCCGCATCGCTGCGTGCCGTGCTGCAAAAAGAACAAATTGACGTGTTGGCACAGGAACAGCTGGTTACTTCCTATAAAGTAAACAAAAAACAGAAGTATCCTTATTTCTTTCCGGTCAACGGACCGGTATCCCATGCCAGTCTGACCACGGAAACTTCAGAGCCTTTTCCGCATCACCGCTCGCTATTTTTCGGCTGCGACAGGGTAAATGGCGGAAATTACTGGCAGGACAGCCTTCGCGCAGGACAAATTGTATCCTTGGAGATGAAGGTGGAAAAGGCGGAAGGGGAAGAGGTTGTCTTTACCGATACCTGCGAATGGCGGCAGCCCGGTAAGGCGCCTGTGCTTCGCGATTATCGGCAGATCACCGTCAGCGCCCCTTCTGATTCGGTGCACGTCATTGATTTTCAGATCCGCCTCGTGCCTCTGACAGCGCTGCATATCGAAAAAACCAATCACAGCCTGTTTGCCGCCCGGATGGTGCCCGAACTGAGTGCGGAAAAAGGCGGTGTGCTGATGAATGCGGCGGGCGATACCAACGAAGCAGGAACTTTCGGCATTGTATCACCCTGGTGCGATTACAGCGGAAGCCGTCAGGGAAACACGGAAGGGCTCGCCATTTTTCAGCATCCGGAAAATCCATGCTATCCGGCACCTTGGTTTACCCGGGATTACGGCTTTTTCTCGCCGACGCCCCTGTACTGGCCCCCATCCGATGACGGGATCCGGCTGCAGGAAGGGGAAGAACTGCTCCTGCGCTACCGGGTCATCCTGCATGCAGGCACTGCGGAGGAAGCGGGCATCCCCGCTCTTTTTGAAGCCTATACTGCCGGCGCGGCTTCCTGCGGCAATTGAACGAAAGGAAAATGCGGATTCATGGTAGATAAAAACAGAAAAAAACAATTCTTCGATCAGTTAAAGAGGGATCAGCGTGAACGGGATGCCGGGTATCGGGCACAGGCGCTTAAACTGTTTCCCCATATGTGCCAGCGCTGCGGAAGAGAATTCTCCGGCAGAAACCTGCGTGAACTTACCGTACACCATAAAGACGGAAATCACTTCAATAATCCGCCGGACGGAAGTAATTGGGCGATGCTCTGTCTTTACTGTCACGACGATGAACATGGCACGCTGGAGCAGCGGGGGATTGCTGATGCCGGCGATTTTGCACTGACAAAAGATGATTCACTGACCCACAATCCTTTTGCACAGCTGAAAAAGCGTTTTGCGGAATCGGACGGAGAACAGAACGGCCCCGGAGAAGAACCATGAAAATCCGCATCCTTTTCGCTGTTACGCTGCTTTGCCTGCTCACGGTACACACCGGAACAGCAGCCGCCGCTGAAGGCGGAGGCACAGCGCTTTTTTTTGAAGATCCTGCCTTTCCCGCCGATGAGCGCACCGTGCGCTGCCTGAAAGAACTGCTGACGCTGGAAGGCTATGCGATCATGCCTGTGAATGCGGAGGCTCTTTGCAGCACTGCGGAATTGACGGCGGCACACAATACCCTGCTCGTGCTTGCCGATGCGGCACGCCTGCCCATGGCGGCAATCCCCCCAGTAACGGCGTACCTGAATCAGGGCGGCAATTTGCTTGCCCTCAATGCGCCTCTGTGGCAGGAGCGGCTTACCCGTTTTGGGGATGAGTGGCTCAGCCTGGAAGCATACCGGCGGCGTATGGCAGGTACGGCACCGTCTCACTGTTTTCTTGATTTCCGTGCGGAATCGCTCGCATCCTGGCACCGCAGTGCCTACCGCATGGAGACCGATACACGCTTTTCTCTTGTTGTCGCCGATGAGCTGGGCGAAGGTAAAAAAGCGTTGCTTGTCGATATGCCCGATATGGAAGGCTGGGACTCCGCCTGCCGTTCTTTCGAAACATCGCCTTATCCGCCGGGACATGTCATGACCGTCTTTACTGCAAAAGGCGGTCCCCGGACAACCCGGCTTGCCGTGGAACTGCGGGAACGGGACGGATCACGGTGGATGGCAACAGTGTCTCTCTCCCCGCAATGGGAGCAGTACGTGCTCCTGCCGGAAGAATTTGAGTTCTGGGAGAGTGTGTATGCCCGGAAGGATACCCGCCTCAATCCTGCCAATGTGGAGATGATCGCTTTTACCCTTGCCTATTCCCATACGGGGCATCTCCACGGACAGCACAGTTTTGCCGTTGCTGACGTAGGCTCCGCCCCGCTCGACGAGAGGTACAGAGCTGCACGCAAGGAGATTCCCGTGCCTGCTTTTGAGATTCTGGCGCCGTCCTACAAATTTTATCCCATGAGTGATGTGACAGCGCTCGTGACCGCCGAGGACGGACTCTTGCCTGCCGGTGCCCCGGCGCCTATGCCCCGTGCCATGATGAGCATGCATCCGCGACCCGAGGCAGGCGGTTTTGACAAAGGGCGGCACTGGCGCTGGCTTCCCCTGTTGGAAGCCAGAGGCTCCGATGGCACGGTGCGCGGCTATCCTGCCGTCATGTTCTTTCAGGACAGCACTTTATGTGCCGGAGCATGCCGGGCATCCTTTGCCATTGATGACCCGGGCTGGTACGTTTCTTCCGCCGGGAAAGAACTGCTTCGTTCTGTGATTCAGCGGATGCGCATGCCGCTTTTTCTGCTTGACGGCGGCGCCGACTGTTACACAGCCTTTGAGGATCAGACGGTACAGGTGGGCGCTACTGTAGCGAACCGAAGTGGCGGAGACGAAGCCGTTCAACTGGAATTTGCGATAAAAGATAAAAACGGCTTTCACACCGAAAAACGCAACATGCAAACAGTGATCCCTGCCGGAAAGGAAATGGCAGTCGAGTCTTCTCTCATGACTTTGGAGGGAAGAGACATGCCTGTTGAGATCAGTGTACGGCTGCTTCAGAAAGGTGAAGTACTGGACGAAGCGCATCACATGCTCCACCTCTGGCGCCCGTCTGCTTCGCCGAGTTTTGTTGCTGCCGGGAAAGGGCGCTTTGATCTGAATGGGAAGCGCTGGATTCCCCACGGGGTCAACTATATGCCTTCTTCGGGCATCGGCGTGGAGGATAGAACCTATTTTGAGAAGTGGCTTGGTGCCGATGCCTATCACCCCCGTGTTATCCAGCGGGACCTTGAACGCTGCGTCGCCATGGGCTGCAATGCGCTGAGCATTTTTATTTACCATGAATCTTTGAAGGGACATAACCTCCTTGATCTTCTTCGGCGCATGGACGATCTGGGCATGAAAGCCAATCTGTCGCTGCGCCCGGGAACACCCATGGACTTCAAGTGGGATCTCATCAAAGAGCTCATTGAAGTGCACCGCCTGAGTGAAAATGATACCGTCTTCGCTTATGATCTTGCCTGGGAGCCCCAGTTCAGACCTCACGAGCGCGAACCTTTCAATAAGGACTGGGAAGCGTGGGTCGTTGAACGGTACGGAAGCATTGAGAATGCCGAAAAAGACTGGGGCGAGCCTTTTCTCCGGGACGAAAACGGCGCCCCTCTGAATATTACCCCCGAAATGGTTGGCAGAGCAGGGCAGGGCGCGCCGCGTATGGCGGCATACCGACGCTTCCTCGATACCCTTCTTTTTGAAAAATACAATCAGGCACGAACACTGGTTCACAACATTGATCCCAATCATCCCGTCAGTTTCCGCATGAGTATGGCGGGAGATCCAACGGATTGGCAGACAGATGCGCTCCTCTATGACTTCGCCTATCTGGGCGGGGCGGTGGATATTTTCGAGCCGGAGGCATACGGCAGGATAGGCGACTGGGAAAAAGTGAAGCCCGGCGCCTTTACTTCCGCCTATGCGCGTTGGGCAAATCCGGCGCTGCCTGTATTATGGGCTGAGGCAGGCGTGCATGTCTGGGACATGAGTTCTATGAAGCAGGGCGAGGACATGCTCCAGTTTCAGGCACAGTATTTCGACGATTTCTACCGGATGCTTCTTATGAGCCGGGTGGACGGCATTTTCTGGTGGTGGTATCCCGGCGGATACCGATTTGACGAGAAGAGCGACTACGGCATCATTAATCCTGATGGAACCGACAGACCGTCAACCAAAGTAATCCGAAAATATGCGCCCCTGATCAGCCAGATGGAGACTTTGCCTCCTGTAGATGAGTGGCTGCTTTTTGACAGGGATAAACATAACAACGGGCTTACCGGTATCTACAGTGAATTGAAAAAAGACTTCTGGGCAAATATCGAAGCCGGCAAAGTGCCCGGTCTTCGCACCTCAGGCACCGGAACCGATACGCGGACCTGTCCCGCATTGGCTGTGGGCAATACGCCGCTCAATGGAAACAATCCGCCCAAGTATATGGACAGTGTCTTTGATCAGGTCGCCCGGAAAGATGAACAGGGCGGATGGATACCGTTGAAAAATAGAGCGAGTGTTTTTCTTCCGCAGACGGAAGAGCTGAATCTGCAGATCTCTCTGACGAATCTTGGTGAAGCTGCGCTGGTTCCACCGGATGAAAATCGGAACCAGGCGGGTGACGTTTATCTTACTGTGAGCGGTGCCCTGTCGTTCCGTGTTCCTATCACACAGGACGTGGGTCGTTTTCAAAGTCTGACTATGGAGCTGTCCCTCACGGATGCAATACGGGATCAGTTGAAAGCGAGCGGGACGATCCGTTTGCAGATGGAAGCCCGGGATCGCAGCGCATTCGGCTCGGTCTTTGAATTGCAGTTGAAAAAAATGCAGCCATAAGGGAGGGCAAGGATGAAAAAGGTAAGTCGTCGTGAAATGCTTTGCGCCATGGCGGCCGGTACAACGGTGGCACTGCTTCCCTCATATCTGGCGGCAGAGCAGAAAGCAAAACGCCCGAACATTGTGTTCATCCTTGCCGATGATCTCGGCTACGGCGGACTCGGCTGCTACGGTCAGAAGAAGATCAAGACGCCTTGTATCGACCGCATGGCGGCGGAAGGCATACGTTTCACCCGCGCCTATGCGGGCAGTACAGTCTGTGCGCCGTCACGCTGCGCGCTGATGACAGGGCTGCACACCGGACACTGCCGGATCCGGGGCAATCATTCATTGGTCCGGCGTGATGCGCTGGCGTTGCTTCCCGACGATGTGACCGTGGCGGAAACGCTTCAAAAAGCCGGATACCGTACTGCTCTGATCGGCAAATGGGGGTTGGGCGAAATCGGCTCTTCCGGTGCGCCGCGAAATAAGGGCTTCGATGAATTTTTCGGCTATACCGATCAGGGGGAAGCGCATAATTACTACCCTGAATGGCTCTGGCGCAATGAAGAGAAAGAGCCCCTGCCCGGCAATGTACTGGAAATGCCCCGGGTTTCCAAAGAGCGGACAACCTACAGCCATGATCTGTTTACAAAGGAGGCGCTTTCTTTCCTCGGCAGGCAGAACGGGGAAAAGCCTTTTTTCCTGTATCTTGCCTATACCCTGCCCCATGCCAATAACGAGGCGACACGGGTACGTGAGCACGGCATGGAAGTGCCTGACGAAGGATCCTATGCCGGAGAAGACTGGCCGCCGGCCCAGCGTTCCCATGCCGCTATGATCAGTCGCCTCGACCGGGACGTGGGCAGGGTTCTGGATTTACTCCGTGAAAGGGGACTGGCTGAAAACACGCTGGTCTTTTTTGCCAGTGATAACGGGCCGCATAAAGAGGGCGGTGCCGATCCCGCATTTTTTGAAGACAGCGGTCCTTTCCGGGGCTTTAAGCGGGATATGTATGAAGGCGGCATCCGGGTGCCCGCCATTGCCTGGTGGCCCGGTGTGATTTCGCCCGGACAGGTGAGCGATCATTGCTGGGCGTTCTGGGATTTCCCCGTCACCGCATCAAGCCTTGCCGGTGTGGAGGCGCCGTCCGGAGACGGTATTTCCCTTCTTCCTCTTCTTACCGGAAAAGGGCATCAGGAAACTCACGAGGTTTTCTATTGGGAATTTCACGAAGGCGGATGCAGGCAGGCAGTCCGTTTCGGTGAATGGAAGGCGGTGAAGCCGGGTAAAGGAGAGAAGCTCGAGCTGTACCGTGTGGAAGAGGATCCGGGCGAAGAGAACAATTGCGCCGGTCTCTACCCGGAAAAAGTGAAAGAAGCTCTGACCTATCTCCGGCGTGAACGATCGGAATCTGAGGACTTCCCGCGTCGATGATCAGAGCGGCTGCGCCACCTGTGCCAGGCGCTCCGGATCCACCAGATACAGATGCCGGTTTCCCAGCGTTACGATACCTTCCTCCTGCAGAGCACGCAGCGTGACCGTGACGGTTTCACGGGTGGCTCCCACAAGATTTGCCAGTTCCTGATGCGTAAGACGCAGAGGACCGTTGTCTTCCCGCTCCGCCTCCTGTCCGGACAACTCCAGCAGGCGGCAGGCGATGCGCTGGCGTACCTCCATAAAGAGCAGATCGCTGAGGCTTTTTTCCACGTCCAGAGCGCGGCGACAGCAGTGCCTGGCAAGAGCCAGGCTCAAAGTGCCTTCTTCCTGCACCACTTGAAAGAAGTCATCATAGCGAACCAGCGTTAACACTGTGTCGGTTAGCGCTTCGGCATAATCTTTCCGCTGAGATCGATCCGCAAGCCCTTCTTCGCCGAATAGATCGCCCTTAAAAAGATGCCGGTAGGTGAGTTCCCGGTGCCTTTCAGTTACATGGGTGATTTTGACCCTGCCCGAGCGAACCCAGTACACATAGTCACAGCGATCATCAGGGAAATAGATGATCTGCCTCGGATCATAGCGCCGATGCCAGGCGAAGGTGTCCAGCCGGGCTGAAATGGACGGATCCAGACCCAGAAAGAATTTTTCCTCTGCCAACGACGGCAAAGTCAGTCGTGTGGTCGTACGCATGCTGTAAATTCACTTGACAGAATTGAGTCACTCAAGATAAAAAACTTCTTCAAGCGGCAACTCAACAGGCGAGTTGTCCTGATTCGTTTCCATAAGGTCCGCCATATATGCCCACCAGCGTTTTACAATCGGAAGCGACGGGAGGGTGGCTGCCGTATTATCTTCCGTGAGATGCTGAAACGCGAAAAGGGTTCCCGTTGCGTGATCAAGGTAAATGGAATAATGGGAGATGCCCGCTTCCTTCAGCGCTTCGGCAAGCTCAGGCCAGATCGCATCATGACGCCGTTTATATTCTTCTTCATTGCCCGGCTTCAATTTCATAGTATAGGCATTGCGCATGGCGGTTACCCTTGATGCTGACGACTTAAAAAAGATCAATATTCCGACCCCACAAGTATAGCATGATGCCCGATGGCACGAAAAAGCCTTTTACGCGAGAGAATCCAGTGCTTGCGCTGCCACCGGAGAAAAATGCGCGGCAGGCTCTTTTCGTGGTATGGTAGATTCCCGTGAACCTGTAAAAAAAGGAGTACCTCCGATATGTATTCGCGCCATACCATTCATGCTCTGGTTCTGTCCGCTTTTGTCCTGTCTCTCTGTGTTACGGTTTTTTCAGAAGAGCACGTACAGCAACCCCTTCCTTTTCCTGCCGAACTGGTTGCATTTCAGCCCTGCAAAGACAATCCCGTATTTCAGGCGGGCAAGCCCGGTGACTGGGACGAAAATATCCGGGAACGGGGCTGGATTTTGTATGAAGATGGTGTGTATCACTTATGGTATACGGGCTACCGCAGCGGTCCAGATGAACCGCGGCTTCTGGGATATGCGTATTCGCAGGATGGCATGCACTGGGAGCGCCACCCGGATAACCCGGTTCATCGGGAAGGCTGGGTGGAAGATATGAGTGTTGTAAAAGTGGGGAACCGCTGGTATATGTTTGCGGAAGGGGCGGGCGATCTCACCCATCTGCTGACCTCGGACGACCGTATTCACTGGGAGGATCATGGCGCGCTGACCATTCTGAAAACCAGTGGTGAAGCAATAGAGCCCGGCCCTTTCGGCACGCCTGTCATCTGGCATGAAAAGGGCGTCTGGTACCTCTTTTACGAACGGGACGATATCGCCGTGTGGCTTGCCCGGTCAGAAGACTTGAAAACCTGGATTCATGTGCAGGATGAACCGGTGATGAACCGGGGACCTCTCGCCTACGATCTTGACATGATCGCCATGGATCAGGTGATCCGGCACGGGGACTGTTATTACGCCTATTTCCACGGTCTGTATCCCGGAGGGAAACCGAGAGAATGGTGTTCAGCTATTGCCGCTTCCCGTGATCTCATCCACTGGGAAAAATACTCCGGTAATCCGCTGATCCGCGATGATAAATCCAGTCCGATTGTGGTGCAGACCGAAGAAGGATATCGCTTCTATACCATGCATCCGGCAGTATATCTCTTCCTTCCTGCAGGCAGATAGAACCGGTTTCGGGGATATAAAAAATCACGCCGCCCAGTTAAGAGCGGCGTGACAGAAATCTACCGGTAAATGGATGAGGCTCAGCCCGCAAAGAGCGGCGCAAGCACCAGAGCAATAACGCACATAAGCTTGATCAGAATGTTAATGGAGGGGCCGACCGTGTCTTTCAGCGGATCGCCGACCGTATCGCCTACCACAGCAGCCTTATGGGCTTCAGACCCCTTGCCGCCGAAGTTGCCTTCTTCAATGTACTTCTTGGCGTTGTCCATGGCACCGCCCGAGTTGGCTGTCTGAATGCCGAGCATGACGCCGGTGGCAATAGCACCGACAAGCATACCCGCAAGACCGGCAGAGCCAAGCGGGGACAGACCGATAATCAGCGGGAAGACAATGGCAAGACCGCCGGGAAGAAGCATTCCCTTGATGGCGCCCTGTGTCGCAATGCTGACGCAGGTGGTGCTGTCGGGATGGACGCCTTCCAGACCTTCGCGCAGTCCGGGAATTTCACGGAACTGACGGCGCACTTCCTGAATCATCGTGTCCGCACAGCGGCCGACAGCGCCGAAAAGAAGGGAGGAGAAGAAGAAAGGCATCATGGCGCCGATCAGCAGCCCGGCAAGGATGTGCGGGTCGGCGATACTGACTTCCGTCACTTTGGCGGAAAGCATGAAAGCGCTCAAAAGGCCGATAGCGGCGAAGGCGGCAGAGCCGATGGCAAAGCCTTTGCCGATGGCGGCGGTGGTGTTGCCCACAGCGTCCAGGTTATCGGTGATATGGCGAACCTTGGGATCCATGTGCGCCATTTCCGCAATACCGCCCGCATTGTCAGCGATAGGACCGTAAGCATCAACAGCGACGACCATACCGGTCGTGGCAAGCATGCCAAGCGCAGCAATGGCAACGCCGTAGACGCCGGCGTAATGGGCGGCGACCATGACCGCAATGGCAAGAACAAGCACGGGCAGGGCCGTACTCTGCATGCCGACTGCAGTGCCGTTGGTAACGGCAATGGCGGGACCCGTCTGGCAGCCTTCAGCCAGTTTCTGCACAGGACGGTAGCTGCCGGATGTAAAATATTCGCTCACGAAACCAACGACCATGCCGGCAATGATACCGACGACGCACGCAATGGCGGGTCCGAATTTACCGTAAGCAACGCCTTCAAGCGTAAAGCCTTCTCCACGAAGCCAGGTATAGGCGAATACGCCGATAATGGCAAGGACGGCACTGATATAGGTGCCGTTCATGAGCGCACTCTGGGGATTGTTCTTGGCAAAAAGCTTCACATACATCACGCCGATGATGGAGGCAAAAATACCGATGGCGGCGACAAAGAAGGGGAAGGATCTTACAAACTCGGTTGTGCCCGGATTGGCGGCAAACATGATGCTCGCCACAGCCAGCGGCGCAATGATGGCTTCCACATAGGATTCAAGCAGATCGGCTCCAAGACCGGCAACGTCGCCCACGTTGTCGCCCACGTTGTCGGCGATCACTGCGGGGTTGCGCGGATCGTCTTCAGGAATACCCGCTTCCACTTTACCCACCAGGTCAGCGCCCATGTCGGCGCCTTTGGTGAAGATGCCGCCGCCGGAACGGCCGAAAAGAGCAACCAGAGAGGCGCCCATGGCATAACCGTTTACAATAGTCGGATTGCCGTCAAAAATTTTGTAGATAATGACCAGACCGAGCAGGGAAATGCCGACGACCGCCATGCCCATAACAGCACCGCCGCTGATGGCGATGTCCAGGGCCCCTTTCACTCCGGAGTGCTCGGCGGCTGCTGCTGTGCGTGCATTGGCGCGGGTGGCAATCCACATGCCGACCACACCGGCGCAGGCGCTCGCCACAGATCCGGCAAGGAAAGAAACAGCTGTTTTCCAGTTCAGCGCAAGGTCAGGCTTTACCATGCCGAGGACGACAAAGAACAGCATTATTACCAGAACAAACCCGCTGACCCAGGTGTATTCCCGCTTCAGAAAAGCGGCCGCGCCTTTCTGGATCTGGGTGGACAGGAAGGCCATCCGTTCGGTGCCCTGCGGCTTTGAGAGCACCTGCCGCGCAAGATATACGACGAAGAGCAGCGCGGCAATTGATGCGGCTCCCGCCACCTTCAGGAACATGTCAAGGAACATAATAATGTGTTTCCTTCCTATTGGTTATGGAATTCCTGAACGAGGTCAGCCCCCGTATACGCCATCGTATAAAGGGAGTTGCTCATCTTCAGGATTCCGGCTTTTCCAGAATCAGAAGCGCTTTCCGCGCCGCGTCCTGCTCCGCCTCTTTTTTACTCCAGCCACTGCCACGACCCTGCAATTTGTCGCGGACATACACCGCTACCACAAAATGTTTTCGGTGATCCGGACCACTGCAATTTACCACTTTGAAGAGGGGTAAAGCAATATGTGATTTCTGACAATAAATCTGTAGCAGCGATTTATAGTCCCAACAGTGCGGTGACCGCTGCAATGCCGCAAGATCTAACGAAAAAATTCGAAATACAAAGTCGCGGGCGGCTTCCCACCCGGCATCCAGATAAACCGCACCGATCACTGCTTCCAGGCAGTCGCCCTGAAGACTGCTGCGCTTTCTGCCGCCGCTCTGTTCTTCACCTTTCCCAAGAATTATCATTGACGAAAGGGAAAGTTCGGACGCAATGCGGGCTACATTGACCCGGCTCACTATAGAAGCGCGCAAACGGGTATATTCGCCGGGTGTTTTGTCCGGAATCAGTTCAAAAAGCCGGTGAGAAATGGCAAGTTCAAGAACTGCATCACCTAAAAATTCCAGAGATTCAAAATCTTTGCCGCTTGTTGCCAGACCCTCAGGCAGGCTGGAAGAATGCGTCAGGGCACGGTCAAGCCACGAAGGATCATGGAGCGGTACAGCGATCTTTTCCGCAAAAGCGCGCAGAGCGCGGATTCGGTTGGCATCTTGCTGCATGGTGCTTGCTGAAGGGTGCTGCGGCTGATGCCGGTCAGACACCGCTTTTAGTCCTTCTTACTTTGGCTTTTCTTAATATAGTCGATGGCGTCACCAACAGTGCTGATGTGTGCCGCATCGTCTTCAATGGTGATATTAAACTCCTCTTCCAGAGCCATCATCAGTTCCGTGATATCCAGAGAATCGGCACCAAGATCTTCGCTGAAGCGGGCATCATCCGTTACCTGCTCCAGAGAACGGTTGCATCTTTCCGCTATCACCTGCTTGATTTTCAGGGCAAGATCATCACTCATGGTTACTCTCCTTGTTGCTGTGGCTTTTCAGACCGCGACGGGGTACAGGGAAAATTCCCGGAAACAGACCCGCCACACCGCTGGCAGCACAGATACCGGTTTCGGACAAGGCCGCACTTCCAATCAGGATGGCTCCAGCAGATTAACTGCAAAAACTCCTGACCCGAAAGAAGGCAGGCTGACTGTCAACAGTACTTCCTCGGTTGTCTGCATGTGAAAAGAAACATTTCTGACTGTTTAGTTCAGCGGACTGCTATTATTATGCCATAAACAACACCGTATAACCAAAATGTTTGTATGCTAACAGTCCGCAGTCGGAAATGCAGGGAGAAACTACGCAAATTCCGGCGCTTCAGGCATTTTCTGAATCGTCCTGCACCGTCTGTTGTTGTTGCGTGGTAAATACAGGGAAAGTCTGTGCAAAAAAACAGCAAAAAATAACTTATTCCCTAGTCTGTACCTGCATTACTCTGCATTGCCCCCCGTCGTCATTCCTGCCTCCCCCCTCCGTCATTCCTGCCTCCCCCCGTCATTCCTGCACACCCCGTCATACCTGCCTCCC
>Ga0255347_1001595_pt1 | contig 35226 bp, 29 predicted proteins | sample wastewater_treat_2_FD_192479 | JGI IMG/M metagenome (GOLD analysis project Ga0255347, IMG submission 192479) | Wastewater microbial communities from Lulu Island WWTP, Vancouver, Canada - plant24 | ecosystem: Engineered > WWTP > Wastewater > Unclassified | place: Canada: Vancouver, British... | reverse complement strand
GCGGTCGCTCGCCCTCCACCTACCGGGCAACCAGGAGCGAGTGTAACCAAGCGGCCAACGGTGACCGACTCAAGATCGGTTCTCGCAGGAGTTCGCAGGTTCGATTCCTGCCACTCGCATATAGACAGGGAGTTCAAATCCCTGACATTTTCCCCTTTTTGCCGATACGGCACGGGAATGGACTTGATTTCACCAATATTGAACTCAGGATCAGACACAAACCAGGCATAATCGGAAATTCTGCCTCAAAATCGCTCGAGAACGCGAGATATGGCGTTCTTTTTCGAGTGGCTTACCGGGGAACGGAACAGCGCGCGGATTTCGCCCCATTTTCCCCTTCTTAGCCGAAGTGGTGCCGCACCAAGGACGGACCGTCTGATAGAGGGGGTAGTGGTCACACAGGGACCATCACCCCCGACAGCTCATCACACTCCACCTCGAGTTCATTCACCAGCGGTTCAGGCTGGCCAGGGTCGCCCTCACGTCCCGGCCAGGCCATGAACCCCGCCGCCGCAGGACCCATACCACCAGGAACCCCACGGCAGAGCCGATACCGATCCCGAGAACGGGATCCATGATCACGCCAGCGCCGGCACGGCGTCAGCCCACGCTTCGACGGCCGTCAGAATGCTGTCGGCCTCGTACGACGAGATCGTCAGCCGGTTCCGCGTGAGGTTCAGCGTGTACGTCTCGCCGTTCGCGTCGTGGCAGCGCAGCCGCGCCGAGAACGAATCGGCGTCCGTCTCGTGGACGGCCGTGCCGCCCATGGCGGTGGCCAGCGCCGTGTTCGCGAGCACGGTGGCGACGTTCGCGGTGTACGCGGCAACGGTCGGACACTTGATCGAGACCTGGCCGACCGTCTCGGCCTCGTTGTCCTCGTAGATGACGCGGCCGGTGTAGGCCTCGCTAATCTTCTCGACGGGGTCGTGAGTCTCGGTGCCGACCTGGTAGCCCGTGCAGCCGAACGGGTTGCTCGTGAGCACGTCGTCGACGACTTCGGCGAATGCGGTCACGTCCGCGATGGGCGTGGCCAGGATACGCACGGCAGTCTTGACGACGCCGCTCTGGACAAAATTTGCCATCTCCTTACTCCTCGGGATACAATCCCTGCAAATAGGTATACAGTACAGCTATTTATTCTGCTCAAACGATGGGAGATGCCATACAGAACGATTCTTCCATCCACAGTCGTCCACCCCTCTGCCGGCTCGCTTCCGCTTCGCTGCTCGCCGGCACGGGGGAGGGGGCTCGCGCCGCCCCCTCCCGCCGCGCTGATGGCGCGGCACTCTCCCCCGCGGCCCCGATCACGATAGCCTGGAGGATTCCCGTCCTTCCTGGGCGGGCGGGTGGGATCGACAGTGAGCCGGCCGGAGGTCGGCGAGCGTCCCCGCACAGGAAGACACCGACCCGGCCGAGCATAAGTGAGGCCGGCGGCGCGGTCGCGCAGCGACGGCGCCGGACGAGGCGCGAGCGGTCCGCGGCAGCGGTCCGCGCGGCGCGAAACCGGGACCGTTGATCCACGGCCAGAGGGCAGGCGCGCGGTCGCGAACGAGCGCCGGCGTACGGTCGCGAGGAGCGACGCCGCGCCGTCTCCGCCTCTCGCGCGGGGACGGGGGCGGGTGGCGGGCGTCCGTCGCAGTGTGGCGAGCGCCTCGAGCATTCCACGTGACGGTGCCGGCGCTTCTCCATCGCGGACGGAGCGGCGGGTCGGCGATCTCCTGCCGCGCTCGCCGAGACCGTGGGGCGGGCGGTCCGCGCGCCAGGAAAAGAGGGGATCAGTCCTCGTCCGGCTCCATGATCGTGATGACCGGCTCGCCCTCGTCGCCGGGCCCGATCACGGCCTTGAGCGTAACCAGCCTCGAGAAACCGCCGATCGTGGCGTAGAGCTGGTACCGGACCAGCGAGCCGGCGCGCGGCCGGGTCTTGATCGCGTAGTGGAGCATCCAGAGCACGTCCCAGAGCCGGCCCTCGACCGACTGCCCCGGAGTCTCGTCGGGCTCGACCACGCCGACCCAGACGGCCCGGGTCACCGCGACCGGCACGCGGTAGCCCATCTCGCGCGCCGTCTCCGTGACGTCGACGAGCACGCCGTCCCGCAGGGCGTCAGCGCGCGTGTACGCGACGATGACCGGCCCGAAGAAGGGGTCCATCACCGCCGCCTCCGGTCGCACTCGGCGTCCGGCGCCGTCATCACCCGCGGGCAGTCGGGGTCGGTGCAGACGCCGTGGGCCTCCGGCGCGCGCTCCGACGGCGGCTGCCACCAGGAGCAGAAACGGCAGGTGTTCATGGCTCATCACACCTGCAGGGGAAGCAGTCGCACTCGCCGCACGGCCGGCACCGCTCCTCGAAGCGGCGCCAGAGATCGTCCAGGTCCTGATCGAGCCGGCACGCGAAGTCCTCGTCAACGGCGGCGCCGGCGTCGTCGAGGTAGTGAGCCAGCCGCCAGTAGAATTCCCGATAGGCGCTCTCGACCTCGGCGAAGGTGGGGTTGAGCGGGGTCGGCATCAGTCCCAGGCCTCCCGCATCGCCTCGAACCGCTCTTCCGCGGCCCGCTCGGCGGCCTCGTCGTCGCACTCGCACGGGTCCCGGCCGCAGTCCTCGCCGCAGTGGTCGCAGAGCCGGCAGATCTCCGGCTCGTCGTCGTTCGAGTCGTCCTCGGGAAAATAGGGGCGCATCAGGACCACGCCCCCGCCCGGGCCTCGGCAGCCTCGCAGAACTCGGCCGCCATCAGGGGCAGTTCACGCAGGATGCAGTACTCGTGGGGACATTCGCCGCAGAGCCGGTTGACCAGGGCGGCGCGAAGCGCGCTGAACTCGAGCGGCCCCATCACTCCCGCACCCCCCGCCAGGGTTCCGCGATCGCGCGGGCCGCCGTGACCGCCACCGCGGTCCGGGCCTCGAGGTCATCGATCCCGAGAGCGCGCGCCGAGGCGAGCGCGTCGCGGAGGGCCAGGACGCGGCGGTAGTCGGCCAGCCGCGTGCCGGTCATGTAGCCGTAAGGCGCGCCGAGCAGGATGTCGAGCAGCGCGCCCGAGATCGCGCGGTCGGCCTCCTCGGCGGCCGTCAGGACCCGCACCGGGGGCCGGTCCGCCTCGATGACGGCGCAGATCCGGCGCATGTACGCGCGGGTCTCCTCGCGCGTCCGCTGCTTCCAGGCCATTCACGCCACCGCCGACGCCGGCGCGGTCGCGGCGGAGGGGGCGGCGGCCCCCTCGATCTTGCGGACGATCTTCGATGTCTCGCCCAGGTCCCGCATGTAGTGGACCGTGAGCTGCCGGGTCGGGATCTGCAGGCAGTCGCGCCCGAGCCGGACCAGGACGGATCGGCCGGTCGAGGAGACCTCGGCCGAGGCCGCCGGGACCCGGACCGGCTCGACGTAATCACCGGTGAGCCGGAGATGGTAGAGTGGGACGGTCGCGCCGTCGAAGAGGCGTGCGACCTCGGCCGCGGCGATGTAGTAGGTGGCGAGTTCGCCGTTCTTCAGGCTCAGCCGGATCGCGTCGTGCTGCCGCACGGCGATCCCGATCGTTTCGTAGGTTTCTGACATTGCTTGGCCTCGCAGTGCTTCGCACTACAGTATTCTATAGGGGCTCTGAGTATTTATGGTTATCCATTGGTTAACCAAAGAAAAACCAATGAAAGTATTAAATTAAATAACGGTTGACCAATGGTGCATGCGTGAGATGGAAATTCGGATCTCAGGATACGCCGTTGTTGAAAAGACAGTGACGGCAGTTGGGAACACCGCTCACGTAACCGTCCCCAGGGCTTGGCTGGGGAAACGGGTCAAGGCAATACTACTGGACCCGGTCGATGGTGACGAGTAATCAGCGATCGGGACACAGACGACGGCCGCGATCTTGCGCAGAGCAGAGCGCTTATCACACAGCACATCGACCTGTACCCCGTCCTCATGAGGGCCGGGGGGCAACTACGATTGGCCTCGCAGTGCTCCCCCCGTTATCATTCCTTCGTTCTTCTCTGAGCCGTCTGCCGGGTCAGCGGACGCCCGCGCGCGGACACGCCCGCCCCGATGATCCGCCCGACGACACGACTTCGCCGGCCGGCGCCACCGCATGAACCGGAGAGGCTCGGCCCACGTCCACCGCGGATCACGGGACCGGGCGAGGCCCCGGCGAACGCCCGCCACCCGTCCCCCTCCCCGCGCGTAAGGCCGTGACGGTGCGCCGTCGCTCCTCGCGTCCGCAGCGGGGACGCTCGTTCGCGACCGCGCGCCTGCCTTTCGCCGTGGCCGGACGGTCCCGGTTTTGCGCTTCGCGGACCGCTGCCGCGGACCGCTTGCGCCCCGTTCGGCGCCGTCTCGCTTTCGCTCGACCGCGCCGCCGGCGTCCTCGCCTCGAGCTCATCCGCCGGGATTCCCGCCCACCCGCCCGGCCGCCGACCTCGCCGCACCTGTCGGCGCGGCTTCGCCCGGCGGCCTGGCTCTCTCATTCACCGTGGGCACGTTCATCGAACAGAGGCATCTCGTCATCGTCGCAGGGGAGGTGCCGCGCAGAGCGCGGCGGAGGGGGCGGCGCGAGCCCCCTCCCCGTGCCGGCGAGCAGCGGAGCGGGAGCGAGCCGGGAACCAACTGCGGTAACGGACGCCGCCCGTTGCCGGGAGGGGCAGCGCCGGCAAAGAGTGTGTGCCCTTTACAGCACTGGTCGATACCGCTCACGGAGCGGTCGCCGTGAAGATGACCCTGAGGCACCCGAGCCGGGTCTTTCCTATGAAAAATCTCTCCCGAACAATTCATGACGAAATCGATCATATGCAGAAAACAGTATCATCATGGCAGATGCCTCCGGGTTCCGAGATGCAATCCAGTCTGTTTTCCAGCAATCCGAGAACACCGGTCTAGAGTTCGTGGATATCCGGTCCGGCGACATCCATAGGCGGGTGGGGGGTTACCCGGGCTGCAACCACAAAATGCCGCTCTGCTGTTCCGTGATGAGATCGCTCATGGGAGGTAACGATCGGGTGATCCAGTCCCCGCCGAAGGGAAACGGGGCGAGCCTGGTTATCAGATATTTTTTGCCGAGGGGACAGGTATCCTCCTCAGGACCCTCCATCACGTCATCAAGATCCACCGCGTCCGGTTCGCAACGATACGCAAGCTCAAGGGGGAATTATCGATCCGAGGATCCCATCGACCTGGACAACCTGGGTAAATATGCACGGGAGGGTCCTGGATCCGCCAACAGGGAGACCGGGACGGTTCCGCCGGAATCAATGCGAAGCTCTGCTGCTATCGCCGAATTCGCCCGCCTCCTCGGCGAAATCCCAATAGATACTTGGAACCGCATCGTCGAGAACGAGCCCGAGTGGCAGGAGATGGAACGGTTCCTGCCGAAGTACGGTTTCGGGCCCTTTGCCGTCCTCATGACGGCCTGCGGCTTGAACGACTACCAGCTCAAGGGAAAGGCAGAGTACGCCTACTGGCCGCCGATCCGGGAGCTGCTCGAGACCGCTCCCGTGCCGAGGAGCCCGGTGGGCCTCGGCGCAACCCTCGCCGAGTTCTACGAGCACGAGCGACTCGCCACCGACAAGCTCGATCGCCTCGCCCGGTTCCTGAAAAGCCCGCTCGCGGCCGACCTCTGGACGTCCACGCCAGAGGACGTCAGCCGCAGGTTCGTCTCCATCTGGCAGGACCTTGCGAATGTCATGCGGCAATCGCCAGAGAAGAAGACCATCGTCTTCGCGATGAAGTGCCTCGCCGTCGCCCTCCTGATGGCCGGCGAGAGGACATTCCCGTTCGAGCGGATCCAGATCCCCGTCGACATCCGGATCAACGATTTGACCGCGCGGCTCGGCGGCCCGACTGGGTCCGACGCCGCCGTCCGGGCGTGCTGGGACGGCGTGCTCGCGGACATCCGGCAGCGAAACCCCGCGGTCACCATGGTTCACCTCGACAGCCTCGTTTGGCAGCTCGCGGGGGAGAGCGGCCATGGCCGGCGCCGGTATTTCGATTCGATCGGGGTTCCCGCCGCGATCGCCGATCGGTGTATCGACATCCTGGAAGGGAGACCGGCGGAGACGCGGGAAGAAAAGCCGGGAGGGAAGCAGGCGGAGAGACCGATGGCCCACAGGGCGGCGGGCAACCGGCGAGCGCTCGTCCTGATCCCGTGCAGCAGCGGCAAAACGCCGCCGCGGGCGCCCGCGGCGGGCGCGGAGCCGCTCGAGGGTCTATCAGGGATGCGCGAGGCGCTTCTCTCGAAGCTCGTGGCGAAGCCCGATTTCCTCGAGCTCCCCGCGAATCGAAAGGGGATCGGCGATCCGTCGTCCCCGGCGATCCCCGCGATCGACCTCTATTCGGGGAAGCTCCACACCGCGGCATCCAGGTCGCTCAGGGCCATGGCAGACGGCGCGTACCCGAACGTCGAGGTCCTGATCGTCTCCGCCCTCTACGGGCTCGTGCGCCTCACCGAGCCGATCAGGCAGTACGACCTCACGATGGCCGATCCCGTTGGCGACGGCCGGCGCGTCTATCAGTACTGGACCGACGCCGGTCTCTGGAAGGCGCTCGCGGCGTTCATCGCCGAGGAAGGGATCACGAACGTCTGGAGCCTGCTCCCCGACTCGGCTCCAAACCTCTCGCAACCGGGTTCCCCCTACCACCGCGTCTTCGAGCCCTTCTGGTCCCGCTCGAGGACCGGGATGCCGATGTGCATTCGCATCATGCCCTCCGGCGCGGCGAATGCGACCGGGATACGCCGGGCCCAGTGGTTCAAGCACGTCCTCGCCCGAATGCCCGATCACCTGACCGCCGAGGCTCCGGCGGCCCGGGAAGTTAGCGACCTGCTCGACTTCCCGATCGCCTACCGGAGATGCTGATCAGAATCGATGATACTTCAGGTGATTTCCCATGAGTGACAAGTCTGAATACGCCCCCACGGGCTCGACCCTCTTTCTCTCGATCTGTTCCGGAACCAAGAACGCATCGGGAAAGGGCAATGTACCGTACAACGAAAGCGACTCGATCAAACCGAAGCTCTCGACATCAGGATGGGCTGCACTTATCCAAGCCCGGCAGACGGCGCTCTCTGTCCTGAATCGCGAATACTACAACGGGACCCCGCTCAAGGACTACCGGTATAACCGCGGCTTGATACCCGGCCCCGACTTCGGCAAACCGATGGTGGCCGGGGATGACCGATACTTGCCTGCCGCATCCCTGTATTCCGGTCGCTTCTATCTCACGCTCGGAAAAGAGGGCATGGACGCGCTCAACGCATCGCCGCATCACATGCTGATCGTCTCGGGTCTCTTCGGGCTCGTGACTCCGGCGGAGCCGATCCAGTTATACGAATGCCCGCTCGAGGATCTCCCGGCCTTCTCCGACGTCTGGCAGAAGGACAATCGGCTGACCAATGTCCTGCTCGATTACGTTCGAACCAATAACATCACAACGATCGTCGATCTGACCGCGCAGCAAGAGTACCGGTCCCTTATCAATTGGAAACTTCTGAACCTGCGCGAAGGACTCCGATGCCTCCATGCCCACAACCAGGATCATGTCGCGGACGAGGGCCTTCCCCATCTCGGTGCTTTCACCCGTGCCGTACTCATTCCGATGACCGATGATCAGCTCCACGCCATCGATGCGCCGAGGATGTTCGAGACGAACTGCCTCAGTCCCGACATACTCCCCCCGGAAGGGTGGCCTCTCGAGGAGTCCCGAAGGGTGGAGCGAATGATTCGCGACTCGGAGAACCGCAGGGTCGAGTATAAAGCAACGCTCATCGGCAACGCGAAGATCGATCTGCCCCGGGATCTGGGTTATTCATTGGAGATGTACCGGAATATGAAAGCGGTTGCCAGTTTCATGAACACCGAGGGAGGGGATCTGCTCATTGGAGTCAACGATAACAATGCTGTCGTGGGTATCGGCAGCGATCTCAATCGGCTCCGAGATCAGCGAAATCCGAGAGACTATTATCTTCAGGTTCTCGACCAGATGGTTGTCGAATATCTCGGCAAGAACCTGACCAGATACGTAACGCCGGAGTTCCGTTCCATCAACCAGAAATGGATACTTCGGATCAGAGTTGAACCTAGCGAATGTCCCGCAGTATTGCGCTTGGATCAGGACGGGATGAGAACTCGCCAATACTGGATCCGTGCGAATGCCTCCTGCCGTGAATTGCGAAACAATCGCGAGCAGGCATCGTGGATGCAGACCCACAGTCAAAGACCGTGTTAGTTCATCAGGCTCGATGGACGTCACGGCAAGGGCGAGAGCCACAGGGCCTGACAGCTGTCAATTCAATTCGGATCCTTTTTCCCCGGACGCGATCACCATCATCATATGCAGCTCAACCCCCGGCAGTTCGAAGCCGTCGAAACCGCCGGCGTTCAGCTGATCCTCGCCGGCCCGGGGTCGGGCAAGACCCGGGTGATCACCGAGAAGGTCATCCACCTCCTCGAGCGCGGCGTCAACCCGGCCGCCATCCTCGCCCTGACCTTCTCCGAGAAGGGTGCGCAGGAGATGGCCGACCGGATCGCGAACCGGACGGCGGGCGTGGAGGTGGCGGTCAGCACCTTCCACGCCTTCTGCCTCCAGGTCCTTCACGACCACGTGCTCGAGTCGGGCATCGCCATGCACGCCGGCCGGATCTCCGAGACCAACCAGCTGGTCTGGGGGATCCGGAACATCGACGCCTTTGGTCTGACGACGGTCGAGGTCGGGAACAACGCCGCCGGGGTGGTCGGCGACATGCTCGACGCGATCAGCTCCTTCCGCGACGAGGCGATCACCCCGGGCGAGCTCGGCGCGTATATCGAGGGGAGGGAGACGGCCGCGGAGGAGGCCGACAGCATCGAACTCGGCCGGCTCCGCGACCTCCTCTCGGTCTACCGGGCATACGAGCGGTACAAGCGGGACGAACACCTGATCGACTACGACGACATGGTCCACGAGGCCGTCCGTCTCCTCGAGCGCCGACCGGACGTGCGGGACGAGTACCGCCGGCAGTACACCCATGTCCTCGTCGACGAGTTCCAGGACACGAACTACGTCCAGCTCCAGCTCCTCAAGCTCCTGGGCGGCGACCATCTCTGCGTCGTCGGCGACGACGACCAGACCATCTACCGGTTCCGCGGCGCATACCTCACAAACTTCGACGACTTCCGCCGGACGTGGGACTCTTGCTGCGAGACCCTGCTCGACCGGAACTACCGTTCGACCTCGAGGATCCTCGCCCTCGCTCTCGAACTCATGGCGTCGGCACCGAACCGGCAGCCCAAGGAGATCCGGACCGAGAACCCCGAGGGCGAACCCGTCGTGGTCGCGCAGTGCGCGAACGAGGCGGCCGAGGTCGCGTTCATCCGCGACGAGATCGAACGGCTGCGTGGGACCGAATTCCTGCCCCGCGGCGAGGAGTCCTCACGCACGTTCCGCTACCAGGACATCGCCATCCTCTGCCGGAAGCGCGACAAGGGCGTCTCCCTTGCCCGCGCGCTGACGCAGCACGGGATCCCCTGCACCTTCCGCGGCGACGTGGAGCTGTTCGCCCTTCCCGAGATCCGGGACGTCATGGCCTGGCTTCGGGTCGTCGACAACCCGGTGGCAAACGGCGTCGCCTTGTACCGGCTCATGCGGTCCGCCGGCATTCCCGAGGTCTCGGTGCAGCGGCTCATGGCCGGGGCCCGCCGGTACCGGGACCGCGACCTCGGCGACGATGGGGTATACTCGGCGATGCGCCACGCGGAGGAACTCGTGCTGTCCGACGCGCCCCTGATCGCGGAGCTCGTCGCCTCGGTCGACCGGTTCGTGGCCGAGAAGGCGGCGAAGGGGCTGCCCCAGCTGGTCCACGCCATCCTGATGCACGGCGCCGGCCTCTACCGCATGGCCGTCGGCTCCGAGCGGTCGCAGTCGATCGCCGCGCTCAACGCGTTCTACTCGATCGTGGCCGACTACGACGCGATCACGAAGGAGACGACCCTGCCCGACCTCCTCGAATACCTTTCGCTGATGGCCGACTTCCGGATCGACCTCGCGGTCGAGGAGCAGGAGGATGCGGTCCAGGTGATGACCGTCCACAAGGCGAAGGGCCTGGAGTTCCCCGCGGTCTTCGTGGTCGACCTCTCGGAGCGCAAGTTTCCGCTCAACTACCAGTCCAAGAAGTTCACGGTCCCCGAGGACCTGGCCAAGGGGCTGAAGACGGGCCACGACGAGAAGGAGCTCTTCCGCCAGGAGGAGCGCCGGCTGCTCTACGTCGCGATGACCCGCGCCGAGGAACGGCTCTACCTGACCCACGTCCGGGCCCACGCGGGAAACAAGACCGAGGCGAAGCCCTCGGTCTTCCTGCAGGAGCTCGCCTTCGACCGGAACCCGCTCGTCGAGGTCCGGCAGGTCCCGGCCCCGGCGGACGACGCGCTGGTGCCGGGGGAGGTCCGCGACCCGCTCGACCTCCGCCGCGAGGCCGAGCTCGGCCAGCTCGCGCGCGCCGCGGCCGAGGCCCGGCACACCGCGGCCTTCGTCCACCTCGTCGCGCTCGAGCGGCTCCGGCTCCAGGCGCAGGGTACGGACCCCGCGTCGTTCGACCCGGCGTCGTTCCTGTCCGCCCCGCTGCCGCCGCCCGAGGCCGTCGTCTCGGGTTGCGACCGGGGGGCCGCATGCCTGCCGAAGGCCTTCGCGTTCTCCGCGACCTCGCTCGGCTGCTACGACTCCTGTCCCCGGAAGTTCAAGTACCAGTACCTGCTCGAGATCCCCGGCACGCCCGAGACGTACTTCAGCCTCGGGACGGCCGTTCACGCGGCGATCGAGCTCCTCTCGAAGGACCGGCAGAAGAGGGTAGCGCGAAGCCGCGACGACGCGATCGCGACCCTGCAGGCGTTCTGGGACCCGTCCGCCTACGACTCGAGGAAGCACGAGCAGGAAGACTGGGCGACGGCCATTCTCCAGCTCGACAACTACCTGGCCTGGGAGGCGGCGAACCCGAACGAGATCCTCGACGTGGAGTGGAAGTTCTCGTTCCCGTTCGCCGACCAGGTAATGAAGGGGAAGATCGACCGGCTCGAGCGCCGCCCCGACGGACGGCTCGCCGTCGTCGATTACAAGACGGGCAAGGTCTCGAACGCGCCGGCGAAGAGCCGGCTGAAAGACGAGATCCAGCTGAACCTCTACGCCCTCGCGATCCAGGAGGAGTTCGGCGTGCTGCCGGCCGAGGCGTCGTACCTCTACCTGCGGGAGACGAAACGGTTGCCGTACCAGCCGAGTGAGGCCACGGTCGGGCCGTTCCGGGAGCGGCTCTCGGGGGTCATCGGCGCCATCCTCGCCGGCGAGTTCCCGGCGGTGCAATCGCACGGCTGCATGTACTGCGATTACCGGGAGATCTGCGGCACCGAGCCGGCGTCGTAAAGGGGAGATCCCCTACCGGGTCTTATTCCTCCCGCGGCCTTTATCACGAGGGATCGTCCGTGCCGATACTCTCCGGCCTCGCGATACCTTAGAGTCTCGCCAGGCTGCACTCACGACTGAGCGCCTATCACGTTAGCATTGATTGAAAGTAGAGCATCGAATATTCCAGATGCTGTTAGTAAGACCTTGCCGAGGTTCTGCTACGTGATGATATCCAAGATAAAAGGTACAAATTATTGCGTTACTATTAGGTAGCCTGGTTATGGTAATAATTAAATCAGATAAACCAGACATCGCGAACTTGAAGGAAAAAGGCGATGTCGATGGATTGATCAAGGCACTGAGGAATCAACAAGATAAGGACATACGGCAGAATGCCGCTGAGGCACTTCGCGATTTCTACAACAATAGCGAAGCCGCAGACGCATTAGTCGCCGCACTCAAGGATTCCGATGAAGGTGTGCGAAAGGCATCTTCCTGGGCGTTGGGGGAGCTTCATGCCTCTCACGCCATCGATCCGCTGATCGCCGCGCTCCAGGATTCGGATTCCCAAGTTCGTTCGTCAGTCGTCAAGGCACTAGGAAAAATCAAGGACGCCCGTTCCGTAGAGCCATTAATCGCTACACTCCAGGATCCAGAAAAAAATGTGCGTTCGTCCACCGTCGTGGCGTTAGGGAAGATCGGTGATCCTCGAGCGGTCGAACCACTGATCGCCGTTCTTAAAGATTCGGGTAAGAGCGTGCGTTCGCCTATCATCCATGCGTTAGGAAATATCGGCGATCCCCGCGCTGTCGAACCACTGATCGCCGCACTCAAGGAGTCGGGGAAGAACGTGGGTGTGCGGACGTCCGTCATCGATGCCTTGGGGAAGATCGGCGATGCCCGTGCCGTCGAACCGCTGATCGCCGCACTTGGAGATCATAATTTCCGCGTGCGTCAGAGTGCGGCCTTGGCGCTGGGGAGGATTGGCGACTCCCATGCTGTCGATTTCCTTATCCCCATGCTTGAGGATGTCGAATCCGTCGTACGTTCATCTGCCGCTTGCGCGCTGGGAAATATCGGGGATGCACGAGCTGTTGCCCCACTGATCGGCGCGCTCGATGATCTTGATGATATTAACAAAGACCATGCCATCACATCGCTGGGGGAGATCGGCGATGATCGCGCGGTCGAGCGGCTGATTGCCGAGCTCGAGGATTATAATAGTCACTTCCACTTCCGCGCCGCTGAGGCTTTAGGCAAGATTGGCGATGCCCGCGCTGTCGAACCGCTGATCGCGGCACTCGAATATTCTGGTATGGTCAGCTGGCGTGCCGCCGAGGCGCTATGCGAGATCGGCGTTCCGTCCATTGATCCACTGATCGCCAATCTCAAGGATTCAGATAAAGACGTGCGTAGACATGCCGCTGCGGCGCTGGGACGTATGGGCGACCCGGCGGTAGGCCCACTGATTGGCGCGTTAAAAAACTCGGATTCTTCCGAGATGCGCGTGCCGATCATTGTGGAACTGGGAAATATCGGCGATGCCCGTGCCGTCGAATCGCTGATCGATGCACTCAAGGATGTTGATGATTTTGTGCGCGACCGTGCTGTCGTAGCGCTGGGAAAGATCGGTGATATCCGTGCCATCGAACCACTGATCGCCACTTTCAACGATACCGATTCCCAAGTACGTGAAGTTGTCGTCTGGTCGCTGGGTGAGATCGGCGATGCCCGCTGTGTCGAGGCACTGGACGCCGCGCTCATCGATCCCGATTCCCTTGTGCGTACCCGAGCTGCTGAGGCGTTAAGGAAGGTAGGCAATGATTTCTATGGTGACCTGGGGAAAAAACCAACCGAATAGCGCCGAGCGCTAACGAGGAGTCGGTGGGAGGAAACCGACGCCGAAGAAAAATACCGGCACCAAGGGCCACAGATGACGAGGAATGCCTTGACCCTTTGCAGTCACCGGGCTCCAAGGAGAACCGAATTGTGGTTTTCTCTTATCGACGTTCCGAGACGAAATCGATACCTATTACCAATAAGAGATCGATCTGCGTTTGAGCGACAATGTCGACGCCGCATACCTCTCCTGATGAATATCACCCTACAAGTCCGGTACTCATTCTCGGCATCTGTTCATTGAGTAAGCGGAAGGACGTAGAAACAGATACTCCGACTCCGTACCAGAGTAATACATCCATTGCAGCACGGCTGAAACACAAGCCAGCCGTTGACCGCCTCTTCCAGGGAAGGAAAGAGGGTTTCGAGCTGATACGGGAGAGCAATATTGAGAATAACGGCGCCCTGCTCCGCGATCATCCCTACAACGTCGCGCTCAAGGGGGCTCCCGATTTCCGGGGCGCGGCCCGCGCCCGGTACCTTCCCGCCATCGACCGATACATCGGCCGGTTCTACCGGCCCACGAACGATCAGGGGGAGACCCTCGTCCTCCGCGACAAAGTTCTCCAATCGCCGCATCATCTGCTGATCATCTCCGGCCTCTACGGCCTACTGCTCCCGAACGAACAGATACAGGTCTACGAATCGCCTCTCGAGGACGTTCAGCAGATACGGGACGTCTGGATAAAGGATGAACGACTCACCTACATCCTCGCTGCATATATTCTGGCGCAGGGAGTCCGCCTTGTCATCGATATGACCGGGCAGCGGGCATACCAGGAGATGATAAACTGGACGAAGATCAGGGCACTGCCGAACGTTCGCGTCCTTCACGCGATGTCCAAGCTCGGTCCTGGCCCGGATCAGCTCCGGTCATTCGGACTGTTGCTCTACGATCGCTTCCTGGAGACGCCCTCTGAAGGGCTTCTGAGCCTTCCGTCAAACCATGAGTTCCCCGCGACAGACGTGATGCTCAGGGAGACCTCTGCACCTCCGAAAGAGCAGTCATGGCCTCGCGAACCGACCGAGCTCGAGGCCGCGCTCGTCGAGATGCGCATAGGTTTAGCCCGGTTCGAGCAGACCACGGAACAGGACTTTGCCACCCTGTTTGGACGCGATCAGGGAAAGGCACTGATCGAGCAAGCCAGGCGTCAGGGATCGCCCTGGCATGTATCGATGAATCCACGGCTGCCGGCCGATATCGACAAATTCGACGATCCGGGGGTCAAGAAATTACTTCTCGAGCATATGGTTCAGCTGCTGACGACATTCCCGGTTCCGCGTCGATGGGAGAATGTCCTAAAACTCCAACGGATAGGGGGATATCAAGGATGGCGTCTCAGATTCGGCCACTACCGGCTCCAGTTCTATACCGACGAGGGTGAGCGCCAGCTCTACCTGCACAGCTTCGACCGACGTCGGGAAACGGGAGAAACGTACGATTTCTCCCAGGTGAAGGCTTCAAAGATCAGGGAGTACTTCCTTCGTACAGAGGAGTAGAGGCGGCTCCTTCCCCGTTGTGATTGTGGGTCCGTTCGATTCGTCGGCAACGGTCGCAGCGGGTAGAACTCGGCCGTGACCACGGCCATGTTCACGGCGTTAACGGATGGTTGGTTGACATCGAACACCTCCATTGGCCGATCCGTGATGATGCAGATCCGGTTGTTCTATTCGCATCGCAGCGGGACCGGTACTGGGCAAAGTCGGCGGCATGGCCGGTGCATCAATAAAATCAGGCCGCTTGGTGACCTTGAGCATTAATGGACAGGCGGCACTGGTCGATTTCCTCACAGTGGTCCCTCCTTGCGAAGAGAGCGGTGGTGGAGGGGATGGTGAGTGTCAAAAGAGAATCGTGCTGATGCTTGACGTTTTTTTTGGCTTCTCATGCCCGACGGAGCTCCTACCTGGCAATCAGACCAAAGAGGAGCTTCAGGTCTCCTCTGAGGCCGTCATCTCTCGGCAGAACGCCATGGTCGGCGCGACGAGGCCGAGGTGATGGACCTCGGGGTTGACCAGGACCGGGCGGCCGAGCTCGCGGATCAGCGCGAAGACCTCGCGCCAGGGGATCGGGTCGGCCAGCGACGGAACGACGCGGTGGAGCCGGTGGATGTGGAAGGCCTTCAGGGCGTCGGGCGGGATGGCGCCGAGGTGCGCCAGGAAGTCGTCCTTTGTCTTCGTGTAGAGCTGCTGCACGTCGAGGACGACGCCGCAGTCCCCCGCCAGCTCCGGCGCGGCGGAGGCCAGGTGCGCCCAGAAGCGCGCGATGGCCTTCCCGGTTCCGATGAACTGGCCATCGGTCCGGTTCTCGAGCAGGACCGCTGGCGCCGTGCCGAACCTTTCCTCGAAAGCATCCCGGATCGCGGCCATGCCCGCGACGACATCGCCGTTCCCGTTCCGGCGGTCGCCGGGGTGGATCTCGACCGCTGCCGGCGCGGCGTTGAGGCGCTCGGCGACCAGGATCGTCATCTCGACCAATGCATCGGTCCAGTCCCGGTCGTACCACCGGAGCGGCGCCGGCGGCGACGGGATCCCGTACTCGCCCCGGCGCGGCAACGACGGCTCGGTGTGGAGGATGTACGGGAGGGGCGCCGGCCTGGTCTCAGCGTCGTAGAGCTCTGCGACGGCCCCAGGCGTCAGGGGCGAGCCCACCGGAACCCCGGTCCGCTCGACCTCTCCACGGTTCTTGACGAAGTCGCAGGGAACTTCGAGATAGCTGCACCCGAGCTCCTTGGCGAGGGATGCCCGAGAGGAGAGGCCGCCACGCTGCCGGAGGGACGAGAGGTTCGGGAAGACGAAATCAAACTCGGTCATGGAGCACATCTAATTCGGACAAGGGTCCGGGTGAAGAAATCCTCAGCGAGACCCGACATATAGTATTCGGAATAGTTATCTCTGTGAACCTCGCATCACGTTTCTATCGACGCGAAACAGGACGGCGTATGAAACTCTACACCATCGGGTTCACACAGAAGGACGCCGAGACCTTCTTCGAGACGCTCAAGGCGAACGATGTACGGAACGTCCTCGACATCCGCTACAGTAACAACTCGCAGTTCGCAGGCTTCACGAAGCGGGACGATCTGCCATATCTGCTTCGGAAGATCGGCGGGATCTGCTATCGCCACTGGGAGGATGCAGCTCCCACCGCTGATCTGATCAAGCGTTACCGGGATGGAAAGATCACGTGGACCGTATATCGAAAGGAGTACACCAAGCTCATCGGATCACGCAAGGTCGCCGACGACGTCACGGCCGCGGAACTCAATAAGGCCTGCCTCCTCTGCGCGGAACCAGAGGCGGACCGCTGTCACCGTCGAGTGCTCGCCGAATACCTTAAAACCAAGTTCCCGAACGTGGAGATCGTGCACCTGTAAAGCTCACGGTGTGCCGTTCGCCCACGATCGGTGATCGGCCTTAGAGGAACGCGAGCGTTTCGGCGAACTTATAACATCATATCGACAATCGCAATTATCGGCTGCCCCGGCGAGGAGGCCCTTCGGGCGGCCATTGGGTGTTCGCAGATGTTCAAGCTCCTCCATACCGCGGACTGGCATATCGACGCGCAGCCCGCATTGCTCCAGGGAAAACGCGACGAGTACAAAAAGCAGCGGTACAGAACGGCCGAGGCGATCGCCGACCGTGCACGGCGAGAAAAGGTCGATGCCGTCGTCATCGCCGGCGACCTCTTCGACCGGTGGGAGATCAAGTACGCGGTCCTCAAACGGACGATCGAGATCCTGGATAGGTTCGCCCCCATCCCCGTCTACATCATCCCCGGCAACCACGACCCGCTGATCCCCGACGGCGTCTGGGACAGCCGCCTCTGGAAGACGGCTGGCGATCACGTCCATCGGTGCGTCTCCGAGTCTGCGATCGAGATCGGCAAGAACGCCGTCCTCTACCCCTGCCGCCTGCTCGGCAAGAGCAGTGCGGAGGACCCGACCTGCTGGATTCCGGCGCGTGAAGAGGAAGACGACCGGATCCGCATCGGCCTCGCGCACGGCTCGGTCCAGCACCGGCCCGAGTACGACGAGATCCCTGTCGACCCCGACCGGGCGACGAGTGTCGGCCTCACGTACCTCGCCCTCGGGCACTGGCACTCGCCATACGCCGGAGGCCGCGCCGTCTATCCCGGCGGTATCGAGCCGACCCGGTTCGGCGAGCCGGTCGGAGGGTTCGCCCTGGTCGAATTCGCGGATGGCGTCGCCGACCCGGCGATCGAGCACTGCGAATGCGGGACGTTCTGCTGGCACGACAGCCAGCCGGCGATCCACACCATCGAGGATGTACAGGGACTCCAGGCCACCATCGCCGGCTTGATGGCCAGGCACGAGCTCGTCCTCCGCGTCGCGCCCGATGTCTCCCAAGTCACGGACTCCGGAGTGTTGAACGAGCTCGATCGGCTGCGCGACGACGTCCACGAACGGGCATTCTTCAACGACTGGGAGTACGACGACTACCAGCGCGTCGTGCTGACGGACCCCGATTCGGTTCCGGCGGGCATCATCCGGACGGTCTGGCAGGAGCTCGAACGGATGGTCGAGAGCGGAATGGCCAACCCCGAGGTGGCGCGGGCGGCGCTGATCGAACTGCAGCGGATCACGCAGCAGGTGGTGCGATGATCGTCGAGGAGATCGAGCTCGCCAACTGGAAGGTCTTTCGCGAGCCGCACCGGTTCTCGTTCGAGCCGGGCCTCAACCTGCTCGTCGGGCCGAACGAGAGCGGGAAGAGCACGCTCCTCCGTTCGCTCGAATATCTCTTCTTTGCCAAACACAAGTCGAAGGCCAGGGAGATCGACGACCTCCAGCCGTGGGAGACGACGCTCGCCCCGACCGGCAGCATCGTCTTCGACGCGGGCGGGCAGCGATACCGGCTCGAGAAGCGGTTCCTCTCGGCGGCGAAGACGATCCTCTCGCGCGCCCAGGGCGACGGCTTCGTGAGGATCGGCGAGGGGACCGACGCCGAGGCCACGCTCGCCTCGCTCCTCTCGGTCGCGTCGCCGTCCAAGGTCAAGGGCGAGCGGGAGCCGCTCTACCGCGCGCTCTGGTACCTCCAGATGGACGAGGCGATCCCCGACGACTGGGGCGAGAGCGTCCGGCGCGGGATGAGCTCTGTCGTGGACGCGGTCGTTGCGTCGCCGGCGGAGCTGCAGATACGAAAGCTCGTCGAGAGATGCTTCTCGGAGGTCTTCACCCCCGGCGGCGCCGGCGGTCCGGAGAAGGCCCGTCCGAAGGTGCAGTCGGAGCTTGTCGCCCTTGAGAGGGCAATGCTGGATACCCGGGAGAACCTGCGATCCGTCCGGGACGGCATCGCCTCGATCGCCTCGCTGCGTCAGGAGATCACAGCCCTCGAGGCCAACGTCGCAGCGGCTGCGGCGGCGGTCGAGACGACCGAACGGGAGACGGCAGCGCTGCAACCGGAGCTCGCGCTGATCCCGACCTGGACTACCGAGGTCGACGCATTGAAGGCCCTTGTCGATGAGGCCCGAGCAGAATCGGAGCCGATCGGAAGGGATCGCGACGCATACCGGTCCAACCTTGAGAGCATCAGGCCGTTACAGGAGGAGGTCGACAGGAAACGAGCGGAGATCGCGACGGCGAGTGCGGAGTGCACGGAGGCACAGGCGCGCGTGGAGGCGATCGACACTCAGATCCGGACCGCGATCGATCCGCGGCTCGACGAGCTCCAGTCCGGGATCGCCGGGGCACGGAGCCTGCTGGACTGTCGCCAGGCCGAGGAAGAGCTGGCGCGGGTCTCGCGCGAACAGGAGCGGCTCGGCCAGCTCACCGAAAACATCGCCGATCTCACCGGCACACTCGAGGCCCAGCCCGACCTCCCCGCCGACACCCTCACGATCGCCGAACGGCATCAGGCCGAGATCGGCACCATCGAGGCCCAACTTGCCGCGAACGCACCCCGGATTCGATTCGTCCCGGAGTCTCCGCAGTATACTCCCGCCTTCGATCCGGAGCCCCTGGTCGAGGGCGACGAGTACGTCCTGGTCGCCCCGACCCGGATCACCATCCCCGGTGTCGGGACCCTGCACATCGACGGCATCCCGTCGGACATCCAGGCACTGCCCGCGGCGTTAGCGGAGAAGAAGGGCGAACTCGGAACGCTCCTCCAGACATACTCTTGCGCCACCGTCCCCGAGCTCCGCACCTACGTTCAGAACCGCCAGCACATGGTGCGGGACCGGGATGCGGCGGTGGAGGAGCGAAAGACGCTGCTCGGCGGCCGGAGCGAGGAGGACCTGGCCTCGGCACATTCAAGTCTCACAGCGCGCCTCGAGAGAATCAACACCGAATTGACAGAGATCCCCAACGATCTGGCGGACCTCACGAAGGACGCGCTCACCGCGCGGCTCGAAGACCTGGTCGCCGCCCAGAAGAGGTGCGAGAGCACCAAGCGAGCGCTGGCCACCGATCGCGCTGCGTGGACGCAGAAAGCGGCGGCGAACGAGCAGAGCAAGAACGACCTGTCCCAAGCGGTCGCGTCGGTCGAGGGACAGGTCCTGGTTCTCCAGGGCCAGAACGCGACGCTGCTCGAGCCGTACGTCACCGCCAGCCGGCTTGAAGCGCTCGCCACGGAGAAGGCCGACCAGCTTGTCCAGGCACAGAGCGCGCACCGGACGAGGTCGGCGGAGGTCCTGCCCCGAATTACAGAGCTCCGGCAGATCGAGCAGGCCCTGGAGACCCGGCTCGGGACGCAGCGCGCGGCGAAGGCGACAATGGAGCAGACGCTCGAAGGCAGGAGGGGCGAGCTGCGAGGCCTCAGCCAGCGCGACCTCGAGAGCACGAAAGACGAGCTCGCGGCCGAGCTCGCGGACCTCGAGCAGCGGCACGAACGCGCCCGCGTCCAGGCCGAGGGCATACGACTGCTCTTCATGAAGATCAACGAGGCCGAGGCCGCACAGGCAGCCTCGCTCGGCGGGCCGCTCCTCGAGAACGTGAACCGCTGGCTGCCGGTAGTGACCGGGAACGCGTACTCGGCGTTGCGGATCGACGAGAGAACGATGAAGCCCCTGTATGTCGTCAGCCCGACGTACAGAAAACCGATCGACGTGGAGGACCTCTCGTACGGCGCCGGAGAGCAGATGCACGTCCTCCTCCGGCTCGCGCTCGGCACGGCCCTCGGCGAGAAGGAGCGGCAGCTCGTGGTCCTCGACGACCGGCTCGTCAACGCCGATCCCGACCGGCTCGAACGGCTTTGCTCGGTCCTCTGCGATGCCGCGACGGAGTCGTGCCAGGTCGTCCTCGCGACCTGCAACGAGGCGCCGTACCGATCGCTCGACGCGAACGTGGTCCGGGTCCCTGGGGACGGGCTCGTCACACCGTAACCAGCAAAGCCCGTCGAGAGGATCTCAGAATATTTTTTTACTCGGAGGCGAGCGCCTTGAAGACGGCCTGCATCGGCTCGGAGTAGAACTCGACCCGGATCTTCTCGAGCAGCTCGGGGGGGATCGCGCCGAAGTCGGAGGCGTTCACGGTCGGGATCAGGACCTTCGACGCGCCGGCGTCCATCGCGACCCGGAGCCGGTCGCTGAGGTACTCGACTCGGCCGAGAACACCGTGAATCGTCATCTCGCCGAGGACCACCATCCCGCCGGCGAGCGGCTTGTTCACGATGGCCGAGAGCATCGCGACGAAGAACGCGACCCCGAGGTCCGGCGAGTCCGAGCCGTGGCCGGGGCTCATCACCTGGACGTTCAGATCGTATGAGTCGACGTCGTGCTCAAGGCCGACGCGTTTGCTGTTGACCCGCAGGTAGTTGAAGGCCATCTGGGCCGACTCTTTGACGGCCTTTGGCGAGATCCCGACGACCTTGAGCCGGCCGCTGCCGTGCATGGCCGCGACCTGGATCCGGAAGAGCGCGACCCTCCCGAGCCCCTGATCCCAGCCGATGGTGAAGATGTCGCCCGGCGCGAGCGGCGTCTCGGGAATCAGCCGCGAGAACCCGAGCTCCCGGCACTCGGCGTAGCGCTCCTCGCCAGTCTCCTTGTCGATGTACGAGAGGTTCACCTTGGAGAACTCGAGCGGGTTGATCCGCTTCAGCTGCTCCTTGACCCGGCGGCGCATCTCGAGGGCGAACGCCACGTACTCGGCCATCTCCTCCTTAGTGCACCGGCCGTCGGGGTGGAGGAGCTTCATCAGGCCCGAGATCGTCTTGACCGTGGCCTTGTGGTCGCGCTTACCGAGCTGGAGCCCGAACGAGAAGTACTCCTCGTACTCGGTCGTGAAGTTGAGTGGCCGGAGGCCGTTGTGGAAGATCTCGGCGATGTAGTCGGCGACGAAGCCGAGGTGGTCCGTGAAGTGCTCGGGCGAGAGTTTCGGCACCTCCCACCCCGGCAGGTAGGCGTGCCAGCGGTCGTGGAACGCGGTGTCGTTCCGGACCGTCTCGGGGAGCGGCGTAAAGAGATGGCTGGTCCGGGCGATCGACTCGACGTCGCCGTCGATGTTCCCGTTGAAGATGATCCCGGCCTCGGCCGAGAGCGTGCCCTTGTCGTCGCCGCGGGAGAACGATCCCTGCTCCATGTAGCCCTTGTACATCTGCTTGTCGGACTCGTTCTTGAAGTGCGAGCCGGCGACCTCGTCGAAGGCGACCGCGTCGTACTTGACCACGAGCCCGGGCTTGTCTTTGCGGTTCTTCCAGCCGAAGAGGTCGGGGACCGAGCCCTGGCCGCCCGAGAGGAGGATGACGTACGGCGAGATCTCCCGGTAGACGAAGGACTTGCCGGTCTCGCGCGGGCCGAGCTCGATCAGGTTGAAGTTCCGCTCCACCATCGGGACGAGCCGGAGCAGGAGCAGGAGCTTGACCCGCCAGGTCAGGTCCGGGTGGTCCGGCTCGTAGCCCATGGACCGGAGCAGGACGTCGGCCCACTCCTCGCGCGTGAACTGCTTTCTGCCCTCGATCCACTCGTCCATACGTGCGGAGGCGATCTGGATCGGCTGCATCCGCTTGATCACAAACGGCCGGGTGACGCCGCCGTGCAGGATCGTGTCGTCGTAGATCAGCTCGACGTTCGACCAGACGCCGCCGGTCAGGACGCGCTCGTGCTCCTCGACCATCCGCTCGTCGATATGGACCTTGTCGAGGCCGGCCGTGGCGAGCTGGGCCCAGTACTTACCGCCCTGGTCCTTCTCGTCGAAGGTGACGGTGACGAGGTCGATCAGTTTCATCACGCCATGCTGCCGCAGGCGCGACTTGACGAGCTCGTTCTGGTCGGCCCGGACGACGCGCTCGGCGATCGCGCCCTTGACGAGGTCGAGCCCCTGTTTTATCTGGTCGTCCTCGGTCGTCGAGCAGTACTTGCCAAGGAGGTACTCGAGCACGTAGACCGGGATCGAGAAGCCCACCTTCAGTTTATGGACGAGGTCCTTGCGGACGACCCGGCCGGGGAAGGCCGCGATCAGCCGCTGGTCCAGCGCGTCCGTGAGTTCACCAGTCATCGATATCCTGTTTGAGTTCGACTTTCTCCTCGTCGAGCCGCTCCTCGGTCTCGGCGTCCTCGACGACGACAGTGAGAGACGCGCCGGAGAGGAGTGCGCAGCCAGGCACGAGCGCGAGGACGGCGGTGACCTGACCACCGCCGGATTCGACCGTGACCGGGTCCTTCAGTCTGAAGACGACGCGGCCGGCCTCGTCGCGGACCTTGACCATGACACGCCGTGCCGAGAGGTCCGGGTCCGGTCCCGCGAGGGTCTGCTGTCCACTGGCCACGGCCTCGACCTGGACCCGCGGCGTAAGGCTCGTGATCTGGCCGACATGTTTGAGCACCACCTTGACCTCGCGGGCCTTCCGGGGCCACTCGACCGAGAGGACAGGGATGACGAGCTCCTGGAGGGTCGCGCCGCCGTGAAAGAATCCGAGGCCGCCGTAGGCGCGGAAGGCGTTGGTGCTGTACGGGACGAGGACCGTGAGATCCGACCCGGAGGCAGGAAGCGAGAGCGCATTCCCGCCCGTGAGATCGCGGCCGACGATGGCGCGGCGGGAGCTGAGGAGCGCGCCGTTCACGCCGGAATCGACGATCTCACCCTGGTCCGGGCGCCAGTGGAAGAAGCCGTGGTCGGTGACGATCACGAACCGGCTCCACCCCTTCTCGCGCAGGCGGCGGACGGCCTGGGCGTACCGGCGGAGGAGGCGGTCCGCTCCGGTCAGCTTGAGTTCGCCGATGGACCCGGTCCTATCGAGTTCCCATCCCTCGACGACGAGCATCTGGCTCGATCTCGATGGGCGTTTGACGTTTCCGTTCAGCACGCCCTCGACCGTGCAGATCTGTTTGACGCCGTGCACCTGCCGGAACCATCCCCGCCACGCCTCGGCGATGGAGACGTCGCCGTCGTAGCCGTCGACGCGCGACGTGACGGTCCCGTCTCGAGCGTAATCGACATGGACCGATGCGGAGGAGACGGGGAGCGCAAACGGCTTTCCGACCGGCGTGATGCTCGGCAGCGGTGCCCGTGCCGCGAGAACCGTGGCACGCGGGCTCGCCTCGCCCTCGTTCAGGAGCGTCGCGAGGCGCTCGCCGAGATCGTAGCGGAGCGCGTCGAAGAAGACGAAGACGACGGGGCCCGTACCGGTCTCGAGGAGGTCCCGGGCACGCTCCCCGGCGGTTGGCCTGCCGGCGAGGCTTCCAGGATTGGCGGCGAGGAGCTCCGAGAACCGCGTGCCGATGCGGGAGAGGTTCTGGAGGTAGAGGTTCTGGAGACGCGCTCTGACGGTGCCGAGATCGTGGGGAAAGTCGTCCCGTTCCTCGAAGAGCGATTCCCCGGCGGCGTCGATACGCCACCCGGCCGCGGTGTACCATGCGAATGCTGCGTCGGCCGTCGGCCACTCCCCAGCTCCATCGCCTTCGAGAATCGCCGCAGCTGCGGCCGCGAGCGCGTCAAGGAATCGCCAGGATACGGCTTCGGAACCGACTGCGTTTCGGCCATAGAACCCGTCGGCGTGCTGGGCATACCACATCCGGCGGCCGGCGAGAGTCCGTGCGAGCTCGCGAACGTCTTCGATCTCCATCAGTCTCTGCGCCTCGCGATTGTAGAGCGAGATCTCGATAGTGCGAGACGAGGTCACCGGGGCGTCCTCGGGCAGGTCCGCGGCGAGGGCGCGCAGCGAGGTCAGAAGTTCCGCCTGCGGGACGGTCCGCTCGAAGGTCTCGGCGCAGGACGCGGAGTCGCGCCACCGTGCGAGGATCGAGCCGAGCGCACGGTCGCGGACGGCGCCGGAGGGGATGACGAGGTGGGGGTCGGGCGATGGGCGGTCGGGGAAGAGCACGGCCGCCTCGGTGACGAGCAGGGTTGCCATGACCTCCCTCCGCCAGATGTCTTCCTCCTTTCCCGTGGGATCGGGAAGGCCGAAACCGTTGACGACGCGCCGGGCGAAGATGGTGAACCGTTCCCCTTCGAGCTCGGCGAGGTGTCGGCCGGGCGCCGCGATGAGGTCGAGGATCTCTGTCTCACTGAAGATCGTATCGGGACCGAGCTCCTGCCATTTTATAGCCGGCTCGTTGAGCCACTTCTCCCCGTAGACCTTGAGCGTGCTGCCGAGCTCTCTCTCCTTCTGCCAGGAGATCTCGGCGCCGAAATCCCGGAGGGCTTCGGCGAGCCGGCGTTGTTCGGAAGCGTGCGCCCGCGGGACGAGCACGGCGATCCACGTGGCCGCGTCCCTCGCGACCGGCAGCCGCACGATCCGTAGCCCAGGCGCGGTCGCGAGCAGCTTCTGGCGGAGTTCGAGCTCGTTGAGGCGCGCGCCGTCCCAGTACCCCCAGCCCTCATCCGCGGCAACGCGAGAGAGGAGCTGGTCCCATTCGCCGTCGGGGTCGAACCAGAAGACGCAGCCGTCGGGCGCAGTCAGGTTCGGACGCAGGAGATCGACGAGCCAGGCGTGAAAGGTCTGCGGTAGAGCACTCTCCGCGGACATGTGAGCAGACACCGTGAGTTTAGATACGAACCCGTCGGTTAAAAGGACTACAGATCCGTCCGGAGCTGCGTGAGGGCCGCCTCGGCCTCGCCCCATGACGTGACGCCCGTGATGATGACCTTCCCGGTCGAGAAGAGGAGCGCCTTGCCTTTCGGCAGCGCGTAAACGAGACCGGGGAACTGCTCGGGCTCGTACTCCGCGCGGTCCCGCGCGGCAAGGCAGACGCGCTCGAGGTCGATCGGCCGGCCGAGGTCCTCGAGCAAGACCATGTTTCGGATCGCCGGGGCCTGCGCGCGGTTGGTGTCGATGTATGGCGCGAGGAGATCGAGGAACTCGGTCCAGGTCTCGTCCACGTGCTCCGGGTCCTTGAGGCCGCTGAAGATGTACTTGCCCGACCGGTAGACGGTCGCCTTGCACCGCGCAAGGAGGACGTAGCCACCATGGTACCTGGTCGTGTCGTATCGGTACCGGTCGCCGAGCTCGCGGAGTCGTTCGAGGTCGAGCGGCTGGCAGAGGTCACCCGAGGCGACGAGGTTGGTGAGGCGCATGGTCCGGTACCAGCTATCTCTCCTGTTCGGGCATCACGGTATCGTTCCAGAGAAGATCGAAACGTTCATCTATTGAAAATACTATTCCCATCCTCATGCCTCGCAAGGGAGAGTACCCGAAGGCAACAAGAAAGGGGGAGATCGGAGAAGCTTTCTTCGACGATCGATTGAACGCGAGATATATGGTCCATGAAGCGATGGGCTTAAATCCGGAGATTCGTGTTGTTCCGGCAAAGGAAGGAGGAAGAGATAGAGATTACTCGTACGATGACCCCAAAGACCGAAGAAAAAAGGGGTACTGGTGACTATGGGGAGAATAACAGAGCGCCATGAATATAAGACCGGACCCGGCGCAAAGCTCTCGAAAAACGAAAGGGAGTGTAAAGAACAATCCGAAGCACGTGGGGAGCTGTATAAGGTACATGACCTGCCTATTCCTCGAGGATTCGAGAGTCCTTTTTTTCCCGGCGGCTCAAAATCGAGAAAAAAGAGGGAATAAAAAAGATTCTTCACGGTCTTGGCAGGAGATCTAAAATATTCATTTACTGATATCCGATATTTTCCATTCTAGAGATATGGGGGCCTCCAGAGGACGTGGACCCGACATTTGAACGTCTAAGCGTCGTCGGGAGGGACATCGACCCAATTGCTGGTAGTGCTTCGACCGATCGTCGCATTCGAGATCGAGTAACTGAAAGAGATCCTTCCGAGGGCATCAGATTGGTGGGGCCAAGAAATCGTAACGATCGGTGCGTGAGGATGTTCGGCAAAATACATTATTCGCTCAACCGCTTGAGTCCCCGCCGGTAGCGAGCGATCGTCCTCTGTACAAGCCGGGCTTTCAAGGCAGTGAGTTCGCCAGGGCTGTGGTCATCCGATGGATTGGGATGGCGGACCGACCCGATCCGTTCGATCCTATCGTCGTTCATGACATGATCCCCTGCCGGCTCATTATCCGTGATCGAGGAATTCGGCGATCAGTTTTATCATTCGCATGCGGGATAAATCCGTTCGGTTCGGGTCATTTCTCCGGCGGATCCCTTCCAGTTATTGGCTTTCCTGTCCTTCGAACGTCGCCAGTGAAACCTGATCGCGTTGCAGCTGATCGAGGATCACCGTGTAGTTGAGGTAGAGCAGTTTGCTGTCGACGCTCTGGTAATGGGCACGACCGCGCGTCGTCGACCGGATCTCGTGGAACCCGAACTTCTTGTAGAACTCGACCGCATCCAGCTTCGCGTCGACCGTGATGACCCGACATCCGGAGTACCGGGACAGTCGGTTGTAGACGACGTAGATCATCGAGATCATATTCGTCCCGATACCCCGGCGTTCGTAGTCGGCATGGGTTGCGAGGCGGGCGATCTTCATGGCCGGGTAATGGTTGTACCTGAACCCGTGCTTGCGGTCCCGCTTCTGCATGACCTCGCGCTCGATGCAGTCGTTGATGAGCGTGAAGAACCCGACGAGCTCGCCCTGCCAGAAGACCAGGGTGGTGGCCGAGACCTTGTGATCCTGGTTGATGAGGGAGTCGTCGTGCAGAAAGGCCGTCAGCTCAGGATCCCGACAGCGGAATGACGAGAGATCGTGCGTTATGGAGAGGATCGCGAACTCCAGTTCGTCAAAAGGGATCGTTGGGGAGGGATCAGTAGAGCTGCCGGTACTTCTCGGCTCGGCGGGCGGACTCAAGGATCAGCTCCTTGCCCCGCTCGGTGCAGTCGGGGTTCGCCATGTACCGGTCGAACTCACGGGCCGCCTGTCCCCTGAGGCGGACGCCGAGAATGATTGGTTTTGCCATCGTACACCTCTCCCTGATCGGTATGCAGGACCAGGCACGCATATAATACTTGCCACCATGATCCGCACCCGGAGTTACTTTAGATAGTGATCATTGTGTGGCCGATCACAAAGTAGTTACTATTCGATCCGATGATCGAGGTCTTTCACTCTTTCAGCAGCGTTCCTTCGCTATTCAGGTTGTTGTGTCGAACCATGAGTGCAACACTCAATCGTCACGGGAACGGAATATCGCGAATCCCGGGCTGGAGCCGTTCGGCTCGGGCCATCAGTTCCGCAGCCTTTTCACCTCTCCCAAGCCCCTGAAGGGAGAGTGCCCAGAACTTGAACGTGTAGGCGTCTTCTGGGTTGAGTTCATACGCCCGGGCGAAGGCCGCCTCAGCTTCCCCGTATCGCTCGAGGGCAAGCAGATCGCAGCCGCGATTAAAAATGGAACGCACATCGTCGGGATTCAAGGCGAGGGCCCGATCGTACGCCTCGATGGCGCCGGCGTAGTCGTGGCGTTCGCTCAGGTCGGCCCCGCGGCCGAACCATAGTTCGGCCTCGCGCCCCGCCTCGCTCATGACGGGCCGTTCGACCCGGCCCTGGCCGAGTTTCTTTCCGAAGGCGACCATCTCGGGCAGTCGATCGATCCTCTCGGCTATTCGCTCCGGCGTGCATTCGTCGCAGACGAGCAGCGGGATCGCCGAGTCCCGCAGGATTGAATTATGCAGGTGCTCTCGCTTGATCATGACCGTGGTGTCATCGACGGCTTCCACCCATTCATTCAATTTCATCCACTCCCTCAAATCAGGCGAAAGATATCTGTCATGGGAGAAGTGCGGGGCATACCTGATCATATCGTCGATCTGAGAAACGAGGAATTTGTAGTGATGGTGCGAACATCCAAGATACGAACGGCATATTCCCTCACATTGAAGTTTTTCCGAGCAATCGAGGACGTCGATGATTGCGTGAGGATCATATTCCTTGCCGTTGATAGACAGGGTGAATCCTTTCCACTTCTTGCACCGTGATAGTAATTCCATCGCATCCTGGGTGAATTCCCGAAACGGCACGATGACACGTCCGTTTTCGATGCGCGCCCCGCATCCTTCGGCTATCTGGATTGCTTCCTGTTTCGAGGCGTTCCTCGGCTTTTCCTGAAACGACAGCAGTATCTCCATGACGTTTTCTCCAAGCTTCTTCGACACAACTACGAGACTGCGTGGGACCCGGCGTCTACACGTTCAGGAATCCGTCGATCCCTTGGGACTCCGATACAATTTCGAAAATTCCTTCGCGATCTCCCGAGCCAGGATGGGGGCCATTATTTCGGCAATCGCTGTGTACCGGGCGATATCATAGTGACTGAGGCCATCATCTTCATCATTCTCATCTTCAGGCTCGTCGTCGATGTGAAAGGACCTGCGGAAGATTCGGATGTTCGAAGGTTCGGACTCATCATTCAGGTTGAGATTTTCCGGAAGCGCTCGTATCCTCTTGGAGATCCTTTCCTCAGTGCATTTATCGCACATTGCCAACGGAATCCTCGAATCCTCGAGGATCGCCTTTAATAGCTTCTCCTTATCGACAACGAACGTGGACTCATCGATTTTTTGAACGAATTCGTCGAATTCGTCCCAACCGGTTCGATATCCGTACACTCGTCCGGAATTGTCAATGGCCCATTCTATCGACCGGACGATGCGGTCGTAGGGATACCTCTGATTCCGTTCATTGCACTCGCATATGCCTTCACATCGATGAGCGGCGTAGCAGTTGAAAAATCTCAGAACATCCGGGATATTGCATTCCATGTTATCGATATACAGTTCGGTGGCCTTCCACGGGCCGCAGATCGAAAGCAATTTCTTGAACTCGGGGGTAACGGCGTCAAAGGTGACCTGATACCGTTCGCGTTCCACGATGCCGCCGCATTCCTGGGCGATACGGATCGCCTGACCTCGCGATGGGCTTCTCGCGTACTCTGAAAAAGACAACTGGATTGCCATGCCACTCACCAGACCCTGCGGATTGAGTAATGGTTGATCCTCCGGTTATTGCATAGGCATTCCGGTTTGATGCGGCACTTATCCTCCTCCGGGTTCTGCTATCGATGAGTAAAATAGAAATATTGTAAAAAGTTTTGGGGGAAGTCACGGCGATTAATGAGCTTTCCGAATTCTCTCATCGAGACATTTGATCCCCAAAATTCTTTGGATTTTCTCGGTCGGATTCGCTTGCAGTGTGCTGCAATAATTCTCGATAAAGGCACTCCCCATCCGGGTTGTTCGGAGTCAGGGTTGGGGTATCGTACTTCTCGAGGAATTCATTGATCATCCGGTATGCTTCTGGTCTCCTTTCGGAAGAAAAACCGAAAACGAGACATCGTGCCATCATACACGCAAATTTTCTCGATATTTCTTTGTCACTTTTACAGAGATTAAAGCAAGTCCGTAGGTATAGGTGAGTATAATCCTTCTTTAATTTGAGTGGCATTTTTTCTGAAAGTATGATACATTGTATACATCGCGAAAAGGAAATGATGCTGCTCTTAATGATATTCCCGTTCTCATGATCGCACCGATAACTTCCGATGGATAGATCAATATTTTCCGGTTCGTCGTCTGCAATCCCAATCCAGTGGACTAAATTGTAAAGTATGTCTTCAATATATCTGACATCTGGGAATTCGTATCGTGTATAATGCTCATCTGGATCTATGGTTTGTTGAAACCTCTCACAAATTACATTAACAAAGTGATACATGGTGAACGGGCCCATATGCCACTGGATCTTCTGAAATAATGCTTCGCGGACAAAGATGTCGAAGAGATCGATTCCCGAAATTATCGGGTTCGGTTCAGTGTTATTTGCATTATCGACACCAACTGTCCCTTTCCGATTTGTTGTTCCCGAGAGTTGCCTCTTCAATAACTCAATGGTAGTATCAGCAAACGATCCCAAGATGCCGATATCCTTTGCTTTCACCAAATTCGAACAGATTTCAGAAATTATTCGATTCTCTGCGGGGATGACATATCTTCTACCAGATTCACCAGTAGAACTTCTACTGCCCTGAATCTCACAGTGGAGGATGCTCTCGGGCTGTAGCAGTAAATATCGAAAGAATGGGGATACCAATAACCGTCGTAAATCCCATTGGACAGTATCATCGAGTGAGATCTTAACCCCGAGGTTGGGTTCAAGCCTTGCCATGGTTTTTATAAAGAGTGGATCCTGAAATTTGCCTCGAATAAAAGAACGAACCTCGTCATTTGACTTAATTTCATCCTCTGTAGTTGATGAGGTTTGATGTGGCGCCCCGCGTCCCTCAGGTAAATTTGGACCGGTTATTCCAAGAGGTATGGGTTGGTGCCTCTTTTCCTCCGGAAACGGATCTGCAATTAAAAAATCATAATGAGATCCTACAAGTTTGAAAAAGAGGAAGAAGTCTCGTTGTTTATAAAGCTCATCGAGATCCTCGATGAACTTTGAAGTGTTTTTCACTATGCCTTTTCTCGAATACAGGATTACGCAGATAATAAAGAAGAGTATAGCCAATATTTGAGCAACGAAATTAAAAAAATACTCAGAAAAGATTTTTTCCGAAAGACTAAGCGAACTATCATTCCAAAAATCAAAAGGTTGTAAGGTTACGGAAACCGTCTGGTCGTTCCCGTTGATTGTCCCACTGAATGTTTCTGTATCGTCAAATACAGTACTCGCCGCCATTAGAAATATTATAAAAACTATGAATCCCACGAGGAGAATCTTCGTTCTTTTGCTCAGGGACGCCTGTAACTCGATAATGTCCGACCTAGGTAATATCTGAAGAATCGCAACAATCAGAGCGAGAACGGTAAAAAGAACGAAACTATCCGCCATTCAGTTCTCCATGGAGCACATCTGGGGCAACTGCTGTTGACAACGATTTCGTCGAAAAACGATCATCTCTCACCACCACCCGCACTTCGGCAGCTTCCCTTCACGACACCAGCGGCGCTCGTCCGCCCGCCACTCCGCCCGATCGCCGATGGCCTTTTCCACGTCCTTCTTCGCGATCACGTCGCCGGCGAGCAAACCCGCCTTCTGCAGCGGCGCGACGTTGACCCGGACGCCATCGTTGACGTCCGGAACGTAGGCACGCTCTTGCTGGAGGAACGCCTCGACCGTTGCCGGCGCCGGCCGAATGCCGTCCGGTGAACACCACTGGTCCAGCGGCTCCTTCTTCGCGATCTTCTCGAGCGCAGCGGACGCGAACCCCCGCTCGGCCACATCGGCGAGTTTCGCGTCGAAGGCCTTCAGCTCGGCGAGCCGGTCCGTGAGCTCGCGGGCGCGGCGGTCCTGCTCCTCGGTCCGCAGCGTCAGTCCCTCGATGTCCCTGAGTTCCGTCTCGCACCGCTTCCGCAGTTCGCCGACGTACCGGGTCCGGACCTTGTGGAGGACGTCGCCGTCGACCGCCTGGCAGTAGACGAGGCAGGCGAAGGCCGGCGTCTTCTTGCGCGTGAACGGCCCGGACTGGAGCTGCCAGGCGACCGGCCGTTTCTTGAACTGCTTGACGTGGTGCCTGAAGAATGCGGTCGAGAGCCAGTCGCCGAGCGGCATCCCCATGACCTCCTCGAAGTACCGGGCGGCCGCCGCCACCGTCTCGCCGTCGGCAACGAGCCGCTCGCGGACCAGCTCGAGCAGCGTCCTACCGCCGCCGTCTGCAACAAGCGGAATAATCCCATCCGTGTCCGCCCAGTCCGGCACCGGCTCGCCGGCCTCGACCTGCTTCGGCCACCGGTGGCCGAGGAGCCGAAGGACGATCACCGTGTACTGGTCGGCGAGCACCCGCCGCTCCTCAGGGTGGCAGCGCCAGCCCTCCCGCTCGATGCCGTCCCGGAGCAGGTGGTAGATCGTGATCGGGTGGAGCTCCATCTTCTGCGAGAGCTCCTCGAGGAAGGTCTCGGCCGGGATTGGGATACGAGCGCCGACGACCACAGCCTCTTCGTCCGTATCGCTCGCGGCAGGTTCCTCCGCACATTCGACCGTCGCGCCGGGGCCGGCCTCGTAGAGCTGGCGGAGGCGGGCGCGGATGCGGGTGAGCTCCTCGGGCGAGGGCGCGATCCGCTCGTGGCCTGCGAGGGAGTCGAGGACTTCTGGCGGCAGCGGCGGGAGGTCGTCTGGGTACGGGGGGAGGGCGTCGTAGCCGGCGATCAGGGCGAAGAAGCCGGCGGGGGTACCGGTTTCGGAAAGAATTACCTCAATCTCCCTATTTCCAAGACCATATAACTCGAATAAACTTCTTTCACAAATCCCTTCGATTGTTAATCTCAGCGAATCGTGAGGTACCAATGAATTGTAAAAAGATGATTGATCGTAGTAGTATGAATTTTCCATTAATGCGCTGCCGGAAATTTGTCCTTTCCGAATTCTTATACAAAGATTTTGACAGTCCAGGAAGAAGGGAGGAATCGTCGAAGGGAAAGGGACTCTGGATACGTAGCTTTCGGGCAACTGAATTTTTGCGCTTATCGAACGGACGATGAAACTCGCCATCCGGGAATTCATTATCATGCCAAACGGGATAGTCTCGTTGATCGGAAAAATCCCCGAAGCGTTTCCACTAGAGGTAATCTCATCACCATTCAGTACTCTTAGGCCTAATGCACCTCTCGCGAGCCAGCTATAGGACCATCCTGGATTGAAGTAAGTAGATTCATTTCTAACGTAGGGTTTGGGGGAAGATTTTATTCTAACACCATTATTTCCCCAATCCACAACCCAGTATTTATGACCGAACCATTTTCCATATCCTCCGCCCTTTTCAAAGATATACCACCTCCTTTCTTTACTATTTGAGAAGCCAGGATTTTCCCACCAAAACCGGACAAAGCGAGTATCGTCAGATGTCTGGAGGCCCACACAAAAAGATGCATAGTCTTTAGCAACGGATCCCGAAAGTAACCTAAAAACGGAGCTCTCTAACCAATAGCATACGGGGTATAAAGGCGTAAATAATAGATCCCTTTGAACAACGACCGATACAGTTTCTGGGCTCATTCCCCTAATACAGGATAAAATTAAACTCTCTTTCTCATTCGGACTGCTAGGCGCAATAATTCTAAACGCAGTTAGCCGGTGTTCATCGCTCGGCGCCATATTCCCGAACGTGAAGAGCACGACGTTGACCACTTCTCCATCAATCTCGGCGAAGGCGTGTGGTCCGAGGTGTGCGAGAGTTTCGATCCCAGTATCGCGGAGAAGTCCTTTGAATGCTCCTTTCGATACCTTCGCGATCTGTTTTTCTTCTAACGCCCGGAGATCGGCGTATGCTCTAAGGAACATCCACGATTGCTGTGTGACCATCGCAACCTTCCCGCCGGGCTTTGCGAGTTCGAGATCACGGAGGATAAAGGCGGCAAAGAGATTCCCCTTTCCACGGGGATAGTACTGTTCTAAGTATTTCTTTACGACCGATCCCATATTTCCGGATTTCATGTACGGCGGATTCGCAGCCACTACGTCGTACCGCCGGCTCAACAGATCGAAGAGCCGCAGCCCCTGCGCCGCCGATCTCGAGAAGAACGCCTCCGTCGGCGTCGCCCGCTCGGCCTCGGCCGCGAAGTGGTCCGCGAGCCGCTGGACCACGTTGCCCTGCCAGGCGTCCCACTCCTCGAGGGTCTTCGGCGGCGTGTACCATGTACCGCCGTCGCCGCCGTGCGCCGCGAAGGTCGTCTGCCGCTTGACCTTCAGCGCAGAAAATGCCTTCCGAACCGGCTCTTCGATCTGGACGAGGGACCCAAGCTCGTCCGCGTGCGCAAGTCCATCGAACACGGCCTTCAGGGCGTCCGCGAGCGGTGCGTCCTCGGGGTGGGCCGCGAGGAAGGCTTCGAGGTGGTCCTTCCCCGGCGGCAGGCGGAGGTTCGTCGCGACGAGGTTTTTCGGCGCAAAGCGGTAGCCCTGCACCTTATCCGCCGCCTTCATCCAGAGCGCAGCCCGGGCGATCTGGATTGCGCGCTCGTCGATGTCGATCCCGTAGAGGTTCTTCTCGAGGATCTTGCGGCAGACCTGCTCGGGCTCGGTGACCTTGCCCTCGGCAAGATACATCGTATAGAAGAGGTCGAAGGCCTCGAGCAGGAAGTGGCCTGAGCCGCAGGCCGGGTCGAGAAACGTCATCGACTCCACGTTCTTGGCCTTCACCGGCGCGCGGTCGGCATCGCGGACGTAGTACTCCCAGCCGTCCGCGAGGTCGGAGTCGGGGTGGAGCTGCTGCCAATACGCGCCGAGCGAGTTCTGGACCAGGAACTTGACCATGTACGGTTCGGTGTAGAGCTGGGTCGCCGGCACGATCTCCGCGCCCGTGATCTTCGCGCCCTTGACCGTCCGCACCCGCTCGAAGACCCGGTCCTTCTCCTCCGCGTTCCAATACTGGTACGCCCACCCCAGCGCGTCCGGCGCTGCGAAGACCGCGTCATCGGCCGTCTGTCTTCCGGTCACCGGCGCCGTGCCCGAGAGCAGGGCGATGCACCGCTGCAGCGCCGCCGTCGACGGCCGGAGCGCGACCCCCGGCGCCGCCGGGTCGAAGACCTCGGGCAGCCGCTTCGATTGCTCGGCGAAGGCCGCCGCGAGCGTCGGAAAGAGTCCGCCATCCTCACCGATGCAGAGCGCCGGCTGCTCCCGGCAGAGCCGCATCTGCGCAAGGGAGCGGCCGCCGTAGACCTCCTTTGCCACGACCACCTCGTCGATCAGTCCC
>Ga0255347_1001594_pt1 | contig 35246 bp, 30 predicted proteins | sample wastewater_treat_2_FD_192479 | JGI IMG/M metagenome (GOLD analysis project Ga0255347, IMG submission 192479) | Wastewater microbial communities from Lulu Island WWTP, Vancouver, Canada - plant24 | ecosystem: Engineered > WWTP > Wastewater > Unclassified | place: Canada: Vancouver, British... | reverse complement strand
CAATGCGGTATCTGATAGCACTTTCTCGGGTTAATAGTAATAAAAAACCCGTTATTTCTAACGGGTTTTTGTACCTTATTGGATTGTATTGGGTTGTCAAATGGTGGAGGCGGTGGGAATCGAACCCCATTTTGACATCACACCTAAAAACATTAGTAAATCTTACCCTTTTAGACTTTAGCCACTTCGGGTAGAACCCAAAATGTATCTTTAAGGTGTCCTAAAAAGTGTACCAAATTATAAATTTATTTGTAATATTTGTAAACTCTTAAAACAGTGCATTGGCTGCACATTTAAAATAAAAAGGGATCAATTTTTACAGATCTGAATCCGAAGATCATTTTTTTGGGGGGGGTCCCACTTAGGTTTTTATCGTGGGTATTTATTTGCGTTTTGAAAAAATCTAGATTAGCCGTCAGTCTCTTTGTGCGGCCAATATGGTTGTGACATCAAAGTCAAAATGATTAGCGAGATGAACGGTTGTTTCATTGTTTTCTTTGTTCAATAACTCAATCCACCGTAAGAAGCCAGAGCATCTTTTTCGTGAATAGCATCCCTCTAAATCAACAAGTTGGCCTTTTAAAATGTTCCTGTATATTGGAACAAGTTTTTTCTCAACTACTTTTAATATTTTATTAGGAAAATTAGGTTTTTTGCATTTTTGCCATATTCTGTCTCGTCCACTGCAAGAATATCCCATCTGTAAAGTTATATATGTTTCCTGATTTAATGACATTTTAAGATTATGTCTGCAGCAAAGCTTTTGTGTATTGGCCAATCAATCTTCTATCAACGCCAGCATTTTTTAGAATAGCCTTCAGTTCGTCTACTCTGAATTTATAAAGCTCGCGACAACAATCCTCAAGTGTGTCTGGCGACCTACCATCAACCAAGATGGCATCGCAACCATCTGCGAACTGCCATTTTATTTGTATGCTTTTGCTGAAGCTGCCTACCTCATAAGCTCTAGTGCGTATGACAATCCCAATCGATTCAAGTTCCATCAAATACTTAAGGTATGTCGATTTAGAGCTCCAGCTTATCAGCTTGCTACAATGCACAGATATCTCTCCCCGCTGACGGCGAGGATAAATGTATTTAATCAGATTGAATAAAAACCTCATACGGGGCAAAGAGCCTCTTGCAATTTGTATAATCATAGGGATGTCCTGAGGTGTTATGTATCCGTAATATTCATTCTGTATGTTGTCTGGATATATTCCTACTACATAGTAACTACCCCAAATACGTTTAATTTGGCGTTTGATGTGATCTATACAGATTTTGGGATTTTTATTAAAATCCTTACTTTTACCGTTGTTTTTCGCTTTTAACCAGGACACTGTCGTATTAAAAGCATCGTCGGGCGTAAAATTCTGGCGCCACAGCCACAGCAATATTACGAATTGGCAGTGTTCCCGTGTTCCTTGCTCCTGTATGCCGTTTTCCATGTAAAACATTGCCTCCGCTCTGGTATTCAGAGATGGTGCCTTCAATCCTTCATTGGCAGGATAATTAAGGTCGAGTCGTTTAGAATGTAAGCTTTTTCGCGGAGCATCGGCTAAATTGTACGGATCAAGCTTCAAAAACCAGTGCAGTTTCTGGCTATAATCGGAATTGTTCAGATATGCATATTCTCCTATAAAATTGCAATGAGGCGAAAACGGTACGCGGACTATCTTTTTTGTGGTGGGATACAATTCAACTCCTTGAATATAGCAGAATTCTTTCAATGAATCGCTAAGCAAGCTAGTTGTCGGGGGCGCTGCCCGGTATTCTGGAGCGAAAATAAGATGATAATGTCCTGGTCTTTCGCTGCCGTATAACATACTGTTACTGTCATCCATTCCGAGCTTGTCACGAATTTTTTCGAGTTCTTTAATAGGCTTATTGTCTATATCGATTAATCCCCATTTGGGATACCACGGTGCGATTGTTCCGATATAGCATTTGCCATCGATATGATCCATTATTGCGCTGTCATGCATCGGTTTATTTACCGTTCGCCAATCTCTGCCACCTATTTTCTTGAAGCCATAGCGAGGTACCCGCTGGATAAATGTTCTTGTGAAATTTTCAAATGCGCCGTCTTTTGCCATAGCTTCACCTCCAAAAAAGTATTACTTTAATAAGAGGCGGGCGATGGGAGAGGATCAGAGGATTTTAAAATTTCACATGGTGCAAGCGACAAGACTATCATAGTATTTAAACTTGCCGACAACGCACAATTAAGGAGTAATATCCAAAAGCGGGTTGAAATAATCGCAAAAGCCAGCAATGCCCAACAGGCATCAAAGTCATTATTCTTCACGGAATACGAGCAAGTGAAAGATAGGATACAGCTAAAGAACGTGGCCTATTTGGCAAATTAAACATAGTTTTAGTCGATGTGCGGGAATACAATAAGCCTTCAGCCTCAAAGGCATAAAAATGAGCTTAAGAATGTGTCGATTAATTTCATTTTATGTGTACATTTCAACAAACGTTGAAACATACAATTATAGTGAAATAATTTTCTTGACAAATATTTGTTTCAACAAATATAATGTTTTCAACAAACGTTGAAATGGTTTAATATGATGAAAGAGGCCGATATAATACAGCAAGCCGAAAAAGCCCTGAGAGGCTGTCTTGAAAGCCCTCTCTTTATACAGTCTGTGGAATTTGAAAGAGAATTCTCTACAGACGCCTCCCAGCCTGAACTTATTGCACGGATTACAACATCAGACGGAGAAAAAAATATCATAATCGAAGTCAAGAATAATGGGCAGCCCAGATATACGAGACAGGCCATAAATAAACTTACCCTTTACGCCCAAAGATCAAATGACAGCTACGGGGTTTTTATAGCCCCCTATATCTCGCCCGCTTCAGCCCAGATGCTTAAAGAGGCAGGCATTGGTTATGTAGATTTTGCCGGAAATTGTTTTCTCAACTTTGAAAAGATTTTTATAAGGATTGAAGGCAAACCAAATCCTTTCCCTCAGAATAAAGAACTCCGCACGTTGTTTTCTCCAAAGTCATCAAGAATACTCCGCGTGCTCTTAAACGATCCCTTCGTAGCCTGGAAGGTGGATGAGCTGAGCAAAAAAGCGGAGGTAAGTTTAGGATTAGTGGCAGAAGTAAAAAAGATACTGCTTGACAGAGAATGGATAACAGAAAAAACTGTCGGCTTTGCCTTGGCTAAACCAAAAGAATTGCTGCAGGAATGGGCATCAAAGTATGATTACAGAAAAAACAGGATATCCGATCTTTATTCTATGAAAGACGAGTCAACGGTTGAGGAAGAATTGAGAGCATACTGTTCGGCAAACAACATCCGTTTTGCCCTTACTTTATTTTCAGGTGCAGCAAAAGTGGCTCCATACGCCAGGTTCAAAAGAGTCTACGCATACATTGAGCATGGCTTACAGGAAGTGTTGCTGGAGAAGGCATTTGACCTCAAGCAAGTGGCGACGGGTCCCAATGTGACGCTCCTCGAACCTTATGATGAAGGCGTCTTCTATGGATTATCGAAATATAACGAAATGCCGGTTGTCTCGCCCATCCAGTTGTATCTGGACTTGAAGAGTTACAAAGGCAGGGGTGAAGATGCCGCACAATTTCTGTTTGAACAGGTGATAGAACCATCATGGTTACAAAAGCAGACTACGGAAAAAGAGAAATAGAAGCCAGCAGGTCGGTGCTTGTCGAGTTAATCCATCTGCTTGGTGAGTTTAAGGACTCTATTGTCCTTGTGGGCGGGTCCGTGCCCCCTCTGCTTTATCAAAACAATGCCAGAGATTACGTTGGTACCCTTGATGTTGATCTGGCAATAAACCATCTGACAATCGATGAAGAGACCTACCAGACAATGAGAAACACCCTTTTGAAAAGGGGTTATAAAGAGGGTAAACAACCATTCATATTTTTAAGAGAAGTTCCCGCAGGGGGCAGCAACCCAATAACCGTAGAAGTGGACTTCCTTTCCGGGGAATACGGCGGTACAGGAAAATCACATCGAACCCAAACGGTCCAGGATATTCGGGCAAGAAAAGCGCGCGGATGCGATCTTGCCTTTAAAAACTTTGTAAGCGTAGAGATGGAAGCTGACTTGCCGGGGGGAGGTAAGGATCGTGTTACTTGCAGAATTGCGGCAGCTGTTCCTTTTATTGTTATGAAGGGCATGGCCTTAGCTGATAGGATGAAAGAAAAAGATGCCTGGGATATATACTATTGTCTCACCCATCATCCGGGCGGAATTGAACAGCTGGTTGAGGAGTTTGGGATATATATTGATAACGGACTTGTCAGGGAAGGGCTCTCAAAAATATCAGAAAAGTTTGCCTCTCCCGGGCATGTTGGACCAAAACATGTGGCCGACTTCGAGGCTGTTACGGACAGAGAAGAACGCGAAGCGCTGCAGCGGGATGCATTTGAACGGGTAAATTATCTGCTAGAGAAACTGGGGATACGATGAATAAAAATGGCAGAAACCCAAAACTCTCTCTATAAGTCCTTGCAGCAAATCAACTCTTTCCCTATGAAAATATCACACAGCGATTAAATAATGCTTTAGCTAAACCTGCTGCGCTAAATTCAAAAACTCTTCAGTTAAAACGTTGTCTTTTTATAGCAGTTTATTTAAGCTTCAAGGTTGCTCAAATAAGAGGCAATAGATTTTTTTACACATGATAAAAAAATAAAGTAATATATCATTAAGAGAGTGATTTATTTAGCCGAAATCGGCGAACCACACTGCTGGTGGGAATCAATCCCATCGCAGAGCTCCAAATAGCACTGGCGGAGGTAGCTGTAGCTGACGTCGAGACGATGGTACTTTTTTAAAAAAACAGATACCTGTCTCCATGAAAGGTTTTCATTATCCCGCAGCTGCTTAATTACATAATAAAGATTCTCAATCTTCGCTTTATCTTTTGCGCGTTTTGTTTTTTTGACTCCTTTAACGCGCGAAACCCGAAGCTCTGAGAGTTTTTTAGTATCAGACAGGCTTATCCTCTTTTTCCGCTGCAGAACTGTTTCTGTCTGCTTCAGTTGGTGCAGCGCAAGGATAAGCATCGAATACATAAATTCCGACAAAAAATCCTTGCGGTACATACCGGTATTTCTGTGTACCCTGACAAGCTCTGTTTGCTTGCGGTGAACCTCGATGCACATTTGCTCCGGGAGTCTACCGTAGTACCTAATGAGATCTACTCTCCGGGCGGCAGGGATTTTGGTAAGTTCCTGAACATATGTTGAATCATAATCCATATAAGCACCTCCTGGTAAAAATTGATGCCCCCTTTAAGGGATCGTCAAAACAATATTACTTTTTTTATTTTGCATAAGTGTGCTTTATCGCTGTTAGATATCGCACAGCTAAGCCAGGCATAAATGCTTAAAATGAAAGGCGGAGCGAGTGAAAGTGTTCTGTAATATAAACTGGAATATTTTCACAAAACTCAGAAATAAAAGCACACAAACAGACTCCTTCAGATGTCAGCCTCAAGGAAGGCTGACGGTAGGGAAACAATGATAAGCTTTTTCCGGGTTTTTGCCTTTATAGCAATAAACCCCGGGTGCAGCGCGGGCACCTAAAAAAACGCGGGCGAATTTAACTTTCAATCCCAAGGGCACAGGGGCAAACAAATATGAGCCTATCTTCCGGTATGACCGGAAAATAAAATGTTAAGAGGAGGTTTTTATGCGCGGCGGCATCGGATATCAGATAACAGAGATTTTTAACAAAAGCGGTATATTTCAACCAGGAACATCAAAACATGTTGCCAAGGCACAGAGCAGGGCCAATGGCCGAACGAACTCTCACCAAGTTGGAAAGGACCTTTACATCTACTCATACGCGACAGCAATGACATACAAAGACGTTTGGCACAGATTCGGAAAATTTATTAAAGCTGCCTTAGACGTTTATGACATAGAAAAGGTTGCAGAGCTGCACGTTAGAGAATATCTTGAACATAGAATTAACTGTGGAATATCGCATGAAACTTATAAAGTGGAGACCGCGGCGCTCCATAAATTGGAAAAAGCGCTAAACTTGTATAGCGATAAGTTTGGTAAGGGCAATAAGTATGATTTTGAAGCCGCCATCGAAAGCACAAAAGATATTGCCCGCGAGGAACTTTTGTCGGTCGAATTGTCAAGGGCGTATGAAAATCCTGAAGAACTTTTGGAGAACATAGCCGAAGAGTACATGCTTGCTTCAAAAATACAGTTCCTTGGTGGGGCGAGAATCTCAGAGGCCACCCTTATCTTAATGTCCCAGTGCAAGGGGCTTGTTGTAGATCCGGTAACTCTCGAAGTCAAAGGGTCAATTGAGCTCACAAAAACAAAAGGCGGACGAAGAAGAAACATTATGGTGGACAGAGATACGTATAATCTCCTCTTAGAACACATGACAAAAAACAACGGAGTTTTTAGGGTAAGCAAGGCCGGCTATATAAATGAGGTAAAAAAGGCCTGCAGAAAGGCCGGGGAAGAATACCACGGCCCCCACGGCTTGCGCTGGAATTTTGCGGCGGACAGGATGGTTGCTAACCAGCAAAGCGGCCATACTTATGAGCAGGCGCTTGTCGAGACTGCCAACCAGATGGGCCATTCAAGGGGAGATATCACCGAACACTACCTAAAATAGTCCAAAGTGCACGCGCCCCGTCTATCAGGCGGGGCATTTTTTTATTTATGCCTATTCTAAGGTCTGAAAAAAAACGAATACATTTTAACTCAAAATTTGTTATCGTGCTTAGAATTAGCTTTCTGCATTTAACAATCGTTTGTCCAGATACAAGATATCGATAGAAGCATCCCTGCCTAAAAGGTTCTCGCCAAAACATCACTTATCAAGCTTCCTCTTCTTCATGAACTCAAGAAGGTTTGTCCTGCTCGTATTGAGAATCCTCGCTATAGCCGATTTGCTTACCTTTTTCCCCATAAGCATTAGTATCTCGTCCTCTTTGCCGTCGAGCTTGCTTTTCGATATGCTGCCCTTTGGCCTGCCGAGGGTCTTTCCGTTTATCCTTGCCGCATTTAGGGCGGCTTTTGTCCTCTCCGATATTAGGTCTCTTTCCAGTTCGGCAAGCAAGGAGAAAAGCGTAATGAGAATCTTCGACTGCATGTCGTGCCCTCCTCTTATGTCGAGCGACTGCTTAATAACGACAAGGCGGATGTTTCTTTTAACAAGCTCATTTACTATATTGATCACCTCCACGATGCTTCTGCCGAGCCTCGAAAGTTCGGCCGTTATAATTACATCTCCGGAATTTGCCTTTGACAGAAGCTCTGTTATTCTTCTTGTGTCTGTATCTTTTCTGCTGGAGGCCTCAACATCGATGAACTCATCTATCTTCAGATTGTTTCTGTTTGCATAGTTCAATATCTCAAGCTTCTGGTTGTTGATGTCCTGGGTATTTGTAGATACCCTCAAATATGCAATTACCTTCATCGTCTATATAAACCCCATTTTAGTTTTTAATTGAACAGTAATTCAAAAGGTTAATTGTGCCTTTCATAGTTAAAATCCGCCCTATTTAATCGGTCGTTTTCGTATGCCGGGGGAATTTCTCCCCCCGGCACTTCCAGCCTCACCCCAAAAGCCTTAAGATGTGCGTCTCAATAGACTGCCTTAGCTGCGCCGGCAGTAAATCATTCATTTTCATCTCGCCCTTAAGCTCTTTAAGCTTTATAGCCTTCACCGTGTTTAAATTGTCCACAGAGAGCACGGCATCCGGGTTGGTGAAAACAACAAGGCCGTTTATCCATGTCCTTATGTTGTATCTTGCCAGGTAGCCTTTAAGCCATTTGATGCTGTTTACAAGCTGTCCGGAGGGGTTTTTGATGCTTCCCGCATAGTAGCCGTTTCTTCCCTTTTTTACCTGCCTCCATGTGTTGTCCGCATAGGTTATCACCCCTTTGTGGTTTTTGGCCTCTATTGCGTATATACCGTCAGGCCCTATTATTATGCAGTCTATGTCCCCTTTTTCCACAGGCACGTTGTAAAGGACGGTGTGCTCATCCGTTAATATCTCCCTGAGATGACCCCTTAATGCATCTTCGCCTTTAAGCCCTATTTTGTATAAGCTTCTTTTCCTCATATATGTGCCTGCCATTAAGCTTGCCGCCATAACAGGCACGATGCCAGTTAAGGGGTTGGTAAGGATAACGCCCGCAGCGGCCAGTGCGGCTGCCCCTACCCCTATCATCCCTATCATCCTTTCATGCCTTGCTATGGTGTCCTTTAGGTGGTTTGACATATATATCTCTTTCATAATATCTCCTTTAATTGTCGTTGATGTGTAGTTAATTATCACTACGGGAGATATAGTATCCTTAACTGATATTGCTGTCAAACTTTACGCACATATCTTGATAATTATTTTCTTTAGGTGATATATTTACGAATATGCTCATATTTAACATCAAGGGCCTTATCGAGAGGAAAAGCGCAGTAGAGAGAAGAAAGATCACCTACAGGGTAATAGAGCAGGAGACCGGGATAAAGGTGCTTACCTTGTCCCGCATTGCAACCAACCACAACTACAACATATCGAGGAAGGACATAGAGAGGCTTCTTCTGTACTTCAACTGCAGGCCTGATGACCTTATGACGCTTATACCGGAGTAAAAAATAGCTACAGATGCTTGACGGGTATAAGGGGGGTGCTGTTCTGACTGTTGGGGGGAATGTGCAATAGGCATGTAGAAGTGTTGATGGAGGAGGGAACGGGGTGGAGTGCTTCCTGAAAGTGAGTATATAGCACTTTCTTTTACAGTACATTGTTTCAACCTAAATTCCCGTTTCATTGTAACGAGGCTGGTGGATTAACCCCCAGTTTGGTAAAGAGGTCCATTTGGTGTTTCGTTATTTCGCCAACCTGCAGTCTCTGGCCGGGGACTTCAAAACATTCGATCATATCGAGATCATCAAGAACTTCCTGCAAGGTATAGTCCTTAAACAGGTTGTTTTCCTGGATTTTCTTTGTGATGTGGGACAAATAGATGAGGGCGATGAACTGCACGAAAAGTTTGCCGTCCAGGCTTTGCTCCGAGGAAACGGCCAGCCGTCTCAGATTCAGCCGATCCTTCAGATTCTCAAAGGCCTTTTCTACCAGATCTTTGTTCCTGTAGATCGAAAGCGCCTCCACCGGGCACTTGATCTCGTTGCTCATCAGAGCAAAATAACCATAGGTGTGCTTTGCCTCCGCTATGGCGTCTTCTTTGGCGAAAACTTTCGTGCCGCGAACCGGCGTGCTCTTCACCTCGAAATATCTGGCATACTGCTTCTCATGCTCCGGATGGCGCTCACCGCTTTCCAGCTCTCTCTGGAGGTTGACCAACCGACTGTTGAAAGCCTTTTCATCTTCCAGAGCCCGGTCAGGGGAGTAATAGAGGTGAAGGTACATCCGGCGATCCGCCCTGAGGGTATCGCCTCGATAGGGGTGTTCCTGTACATAGTCCCAAGTAATCGGCAGGGTAAAGGCGTAGAGCTGGTAGCCCTGATGGTAATAGGTCCAGTTCCGCATTTTCTCCCGCACAGTATCCAGATTGGTTTGTACAATCTTCAGGGATAATCTGGCGGCAATCAGAAACTTCATATGATGGCGATACATGTCATTGACGTTGGCGGCACTGAAAAATCCCCTGTCCAGGACAACCTTGATCTTCTCATAGCCCAGGGTGTTCATATCCGCCAACAGCTTCCTCAACGTTTTTACATCGGGAATGTTTCCCGCCAGCTTCCGGTAATAAAAAGGCAGGCGCGATTGTTGCCCGAAAAGCAAGGCCAGGTCGATCTGCTCCAGCGGTTCATGCCCCTTGTTGTATCCGTAACGGACCTGCCGCAAGCTCTTTGAATAACTGGATATGGACGTGATATCGTAGGCCAGGTATTCCCGTTCTACCCGGCGCTTCCCCTGCAGCTGGAAAAATCGCTGCCTCGCTCCTTCGGGAATAGATGCAAAAAGTTCACTGCTGCGCTGGGAGGAGATGACCTCTCCATAAGGATGACGATGGATCGAAGCCCAACGGGGAAAGCGGCTCAAAGGATTTCTATCCTCCAAAATAAGGTAGTAGGCCAAAGACAGAATCTGTCGGTAACCCTCCGGGAAGCACGCCTTCAAATCCTCCGTCACGCCGGTATCCGTGCCAATTTGATCGAAGAGGTAGGTGGCGCCGTAAAAACTCCGGGATATCCTTGTGATCGGAACCGGTCCTCGTTTTGCTTTCTCTTTGACTGCTGATTCAGCTCTCTTCCTCGTCGGTGTTATCTCTTTCGTCTCAGGATCCACACGCCCTATACATTTGCGTATTGCCCGGGACTGTCGCTTCAGTTTGTCCCAGCGAGAAACCGACTCGTATGCATAGGTTACTCCCGTTTTCTTGTTGGTCTGATAAACAATCGCCGGCATATACGATTCCCTCCCTTCTCGTTACAATAACATATATTGTAACGATGAGAATTGCAAAAGAAATCGTGCTTATTCCTAAACTTCTCAGTACTTACCTCCTTCCATCGTTACAGAACTCCGGGAACTTAGGTTTCAAGCGGAAAGCAATAAAACATGATATTTTTACTTGAATTTTAAATGTGTTTGTTAGAAAATCTGCTCTATGGGTGGGGTTAAAAATCAAAATTCAATAAATCATGATGTTTACAATGGCTATAATTTGTTACCGTCTAAAATTGATCTGTGCAGCGCCAGTTTTAAAGATAAATCTAAATAAAAAAAGTTTACCTCTTTTTTTGGTCAATATTGCCTGTCAATGCAAAGTAAAAAAGAAAATAATTTTTTTTCAATATTTTTAAAGATAATTACAAAGTCTTATTTTGATGTGACAAATAGTGTGTTGATAAAAAAAGAATTAAACGATATTCGGAATTAATTGTTATCTCAGAAAACGAAATGACCAGAACAGTAAGAAGCAAACCATGCTTAACCGACAAAGAGGTAATTATCATCTTCGTTGATTATTTGGCCCGTAACGGGAATCCCGGGCTCGTGGTCGACGCTTGCCCGGACAAGGAAAACAGACAATCGTCCGATATAGACGCCATTGCAGGACCTTTTGCTATCGAGCACAGCAGCGTTGATACGGTGGCAAAACAGCGAAGGGATTCAGCTTGGTTCTTGGAAGTGGTGGGAGGGCTTGAGGATGAGTTGGGTCATAAACTATCGTATAGGCTGAATTTAACACTTCCTTATGAGGGGGTTCAATGCGGTCAGGACTGGTCTAAGATTAGGGGCGCCTTTCGAGAGTGGATACTGCATGAGAGCCCGAAGCTTGCCACTGGCTCCCATAACATAAGTAATGCATTAGGCATCCCTTTCGAGTTTCACGTCACGAAGAAAAAAAGTGATCGTCCCTGCTTGCTGTTTTACCGATTTGCCCCTGATATTAAGAAGCTTCCAAGTAGGCTAAGAGAACAGCTTGACCGAAAAGCAGTTAAACTCTCTCCGTACAAAAACGAAGGCAAGACAACTATACTTCTTGTAGAGTCAAATGATATCGCGTTAATGGATGATTCAAAAATGTGGGACAGTTTGAGACAAGCATATTCTGCTGGTTTGCCCGACGGGGTTGATCAAATATGGTTTGCAGATACCTCTATTTGTGAAGAGGTCATTTTTACAGATATGACCAAGGCAGTGGCCAGATAACCAGAGTATGAAGGCGAGGAAAAGTGCTCGCCTGCCGGTTATGCCCGCGTAAAATATATCTTGACAAGCATTGTATATATAACTATATTAGCCAATATAGATTAATTAGCCAAAGGGAGAAAATGATGCGTGGTGCAGCAGCAACAGAGGTAAAAAATAAATTTGGTCAGATTCTTGAAAGTGCAATGATCGAACCGATTGCAATAGAGAAGAACGGAAGAAAGGTCGTTGTCATGATGTCCATGTCTGAATATCAAAGACTTTTAGAGATTGAGGACAGGTATTGGGGGGAGTTGGCCTTAAAAGCTATTGACAATGGTTTCTTAACCGAACATGACACCAAGACCTGGATCGAAAGAAAACTTGATGTTAAAGCTATCGATTAGTAAACAGGCTCAAAAGTTTTTAGACGACCTTCCTCCAAAACAATTCCGGCAAATAGTAAAGAAAGTGTTTGCACTTTTGGAAAATCCCACACCCCATGACAGCACAGAACTCAAAGGATACCCCTTTTTAAGGAATGATGTCGGCGAATACAGGATTGTATATGACATCAACGAAGATGTTCTCAGGATCATTGTTGTCGGCAAGCGTAACGATAGCGAGGTATACAAAAAGATATGACAACGATGAATGATGTTTATTTGAGCCTACTAAAGTGCCTAAAAACCTGCGCGCAGAGCGGCACCTGTGCTCTTTCTGTATCCCAGCAAATATGCCAGGAGCGTTTTGATACACTTGACTTATTTGAAAACTGGCGTTACTAAAAAAGGGGGCGATGAAAAGCATAACAAAGCACTTGAGCCAATCGTCCAAAAAGCGACCTCTGGCACAATTTCTCGCTGGATGGACTTAGAACACGACAGCATAAATATTGATAGAATAGAAATGCACCCTCTTGTTTGTGGCGCGTTAAAAATGTCAGCATAGGAGATATTGTGGAAAAGACCAACGGCAATGGCGAAAAAGTAAAATCAATGGAATCGTGGATATGGGATGCAGCGTGCAGTATCAGGGGCGCTGCTGATGCGGCCAAATATAAAGATTTTATTCTCCCCTTAATATTTGTAAAAAGACTTTGCGATGTTTTTGATGATGAAATCGACCGCATTGCGGAAAAGGTCAAGACACGGACAAAGGCATTGCAGCTTGTTGAGCGGGATAAATCATTAGTGCGGTTTTACCTCCCGATTAAACCCAAAGACCCGGAAAAAGAATCGACATGGGACGTAATCAGGACTTTGAGCGATAAAATCGGCCAGCAGCTTACCGACATTCTGCGTTCTATTGCCAAAGAAAACCCAAGCTTGCAGGGAATCATCGACCGCATTGATTTCAACGCCACCACTCACGGCCAGCGGGATATAGACGACGACCGTTTGAGCAAGCTCATCGAGAAAATTGCGGAAAAACGGCTTGGTTTAAAGGATGTTGAACCGGATATAATAGGCCGAAGTTATGAATACCTTATACGCAAATTTGCCGAGGGAAGCGGCCAGAGCGCTGGAGAATTCTATACGCCTGCCGAAGTCGGCATTATTATGGCAAAAATTATGGATCCGGAACCTGGCATGGAAATTTACGACCCCTGCTGCGGCAGTGGCGGGTTATTGGTCAAGTGCGAGCTTGTCATGGAAGAAAAGATGAAGCTACGCAGCAAGGATAAATACGCGCCGCTGAAACTTTTCGGCCAAGAATTCACTCCTTCCACATGGGCCATGAGCAAGATGAACATGGTCATTCACGACATGGAAGGCGATATCGAGATTGGCGATACACTCAAAACCCCCAAGTTCCGCAAAGGAAACAAACTCACAACCTTTGACCGCGTTGTGGCAAATCCCATGTGGAATCAGGGCAAGGACAGCCTGTCCTACATCAGCGACGACTTTTTCATTGACGATGAGCTTGGCCGCTTCCCTGCCGGGCCCTGCGGCGGGAAAATTGACTGGGGATGGGTGCAGCATATTTACAGCAGTCTTAACGATACCGGCAAGGCCGCCATTGTGCTTGATACCGGCGCGGCAAGCCGCGGCAGCGGGAATCAGGGCAGCAACAAGGAAAAAGATTGCCGGAAATGGTTTGTGGAAAACGACCTTATCGAAGGGGTCATTTACCTTCCTGAAAACCTTTTCTACAACACCAGTGCGCCTGGCATTGTGATTTTCCTCAACAAAGCCAAGAAGCACAAGAACAAGATTTTCCTCCTGCACGCGGGCAAGGAGTTCGAAAAAGGGGACCCGAAGAACTACATAACGCCTGATGGCATTGAGAAAATCGCGGAGACGTTCAAGAAATTCAAGGATATTGATAAATTCTCGCGGCTGGTTAGCAAGGAAGAGATTGTCAAAAACGACTACAACATTTCGCCGAGCAGATACATACAGATTACAGATGCGGAAACATACAGGCCGATTGGCGAGATTGTGGAGGAGTTGAATACGCTGGAAGAAGAAGCGGCAGCTATTGACACCGAATTGAAAACCATTCTTAAGAAATTGGGGATATGATGGAATTGCCAGTTGATTTGATAAAACTTCCAAAGGAATGGGAAATACAACCTATTATTAAGGTTGCTGAACTAAATAGGGGCGTATCATGGAGAAAAGCAGATGAAACAAATGAAAATGGGACTTTGGTAGTCTCGATTCCTAACATCAAAGATGGTTATATCGATTTTAATTCCAAATTCAATCATTATTTATCTTTAGCAATACCAGAACCTAAAAGGTTAAGAATAGGTGATATACTTTGTGTCGGTTCAAGTGGTAGCATTCATAATGTTGGGAGAAATTCAAAAATTACGTATCTGCCATCTGATAAAATTGCTTTTGCTTCATTTACGTTTGTCTGTCGGTATATAGAGAAGAAAATTGACAACGATTTTCTTTATTTTTTGCTCAATTCTGATGTAGTTCCATTTGATAGATACACTAAGCGAGCCGCTGACGGTAAATTCAATTTTCAGTTGAGAGAATTTGAATCGGCTATGCGAGTTCCCGTTCCCCCCCTCCCCGAACAGCGCCGCATCGCCTACGTTCTCAGCACCGTCCAAAAAGCCATAGAGCAGCAGGACAAGCTCATCTGCGCCACCACGGAACTGAAAAAAGCCCTGATGCAGAAGCTGTTCACCGAAGGAACCAAAGGCGAAAAGCAGAAGATGACCGAAATAGGGCCGGTGCCGGAGAGCTGGGAGGTGCAGCCGTTTGAAAACACCGGCGAGGTCGTTTATGGTATACAGGCTGCTGTCGCTAGTAATTTGAAGCCTGTAGGGTATAAGATTCTAACCAATAAAAACATTACTCTCGATGGGAAAATCGATTTAGAAAAGATTAATTATTTTGAGCTTACCTCAAAAAGACACTTCGCCACGATTTTAAAGAAAGGCGATTTGCTTTTTAATTGGCGTAGCGGTAGTAAAGAGCACGTTGGAAAAACAGCCATTTTTAATCTGGAAGAAAACGAATACGTTCATTCTTCTTTTATACTGCGTATACGCGTTAATAATAACCACAACGCTCATTTTCTTTTCTACTACCTGAACTATTTACGTGAGGTTGGGTATTATCAGAAGGTACAGACATTTTCAGTCAACGCCAAGTTTAATAAGAGTGCCATAAATGCAATGCCAATTGCTTTGCCAAAGAAAAATGTGCAAGACGATATAGCCAAAATAATTTCACGAATTGACAATAAACTTGATAGCATAAGATCCAAACATTCGCTCTTAAACGACCTCTTCCGCACCCTTCTCCACGAGCTCATGACCGGCGCCCGGCGGGTGCATGATCTGGATTTTCAGAATTTGAACATTAATGATACAAAGGAGTTATCGGTATGATTATTCAACAATACTCGGTCAACCAACATCCTATTCAGACCCTGCTTACCTGGGTGCAGTCGGGAGAAATCGCCATCCCGGAAATTCAGCGTCCCTTTGTCTGGGATGCGACCCAGGTGCGCGACCTCCTGGACTCGCTCTATTTAGGCTATCCGATCGGCTATCTCATCGCTTGGCGCAATCCTAATGTCAAACTCAAAGACGGCACCACCTCCGCCGGTAAGCGCATTCTGATTGATGGACAGCAACGCGTCACCGCGCTCATGGCAGCGTTACTCGGCGTTCAGGTGATCAACAAGGATTATCGAAAAGGACGCATCACCATCGCCTTCCACCCACTTGAGCGCAGATTCGAAGTCTCCAACCCAGCTATTCAAAAAGACAAATCCTGGATCTCGGACATAGCCACGATTTTTGCGCCTGAGTTTAAGATATTGAAAGCCGTCGAAGACTATTGCAAGCAAAATGAAGCTGCCAACCGAGATGATATCCATGAAAGTCTGGAATCGCTGAAAGGGATCGTCAATAATCCTATTGGATTGATCGAGCTCAATTCCGATTTGGATATCGAAACGGTCACCGAGATCTTCATCCGCATCAATTCAGCAGGGTCCGTACTTAGCCAAGCCGATTTTGCCATGTCCAAGATCGCCGTCAATGAAACCTACGGCGGCAATACGCTACGCAAAGCCATTGACTACTTCTGCCACCTTGCTGTTGCCCCGGAATTTTACAGCCAATTGATGGGGACAGATAAAGAGTTCACCCAGACGGACTATTTTCAGAAGATGGCCTGGCTGCAGCAAGAAAACGATAATCTATACGACCCATCGTATACTGACATGCTGCGGGTGGCGTTCACCTCTGAATTCAAGCGCGGGCGGTTGCAAGATCTGGTTGCCTTGCTCTCCGGCCGGAATTTTGAAACCAGGGAGTACGAAGAAAGGATTGCAGAGGCTTCTTTCGGAGCGCTTCGCACCGGCATTTTGAATTTCATGAATGAAATGCATTTCAAGCGTCTGGTAATGATTTTGCGCTCCGCCGGTTTTGTGGACAGCTCTATGATCCGTTCCCAGAACGCGATCAATTTTGCCTACATCTTGTACCTGACATTGCGAAAACAAAAGATAAAGCCGGCAGTGATCGAATCTTTGGTAAGGAAATGGTTTGTCCTGTCCATCCTTACCAGTCGCTATTCTGCTTCACCGGAATCGCAGTTTGATCTCGATATTAGAAATATCCATGATTTGGGCGCCACAACATATATCCACAATGTCATCAATGCCGAACTATCGGATGCTTTTTGGAATTTTGGTCTACCCCAGCAGATGAACACCTCCGTCGCCAGCAGCCCTTCCTTCAATGTTTTTCTGGCAGCTCAAGTAAAGCTGCAGGACAAAGGCTTTTTGTCTCGGGACATTACCGTACATGACCTGATTATGCACAAAGGCGATGTCCACCATATTTTCCCTCGTGAATATCTGAAAAAATTCGGACTCCAACGTGGGCGCTATAATCAGATTGCCAATTATGCCATAACGCAAAGCGAAATCAATATCGCCATAGGAGCCAAATCACCTTCGCAATATTTCAAAGAATTGTTCGACCAATGCAACGGTGGCGGGTTAAAATACGGTGGAATTACAGATAAGGCAGAATTACTCGAAAATCTGAAGATGAATTGTATCCCTGAAGGCATTGAGAAAATGCAGGTTGATGATTATGATTCCTTTTTGACAGGGCGAAGGGAGCTGATGGCTCAAAAGATTAAAACCTATTTTCAATCATTATAAAGAAATGCCATGTCCAAACCCACTGAACATAAAAGCGTCCAATCCCGCATCCTGCAATACGCGCAGGACATTGGCTGGCGATTTGTCACGCAAGCCGAAGCCGAAACTCGTCGCGGTTTTGACCCTACCGGCGCCTCTCCGCGCGAAAAGGCCAAAAACGCAAGCCGCTATTTTACCGAAACGCTCTACGAAAAAGTAAAGGAACTAAATCCGAAATACGCAGATACCAAAGAAGAGCTTTTACGCCTGCTTGATTTGCCGCTCCCGACCATTGCCGGGAACCGCGATTTTCTGCAATATCTCAAGGGCGAAAAGACCTTTTTCTGCAAGGAAGAAAACAGGGAATTCAACCTGAATCTCATTGATTATGAGAATCCTGATAATAACGTCTTTGAGGTTACAGAGGAGTATTACATCTATAACGGCCAATATGCGAACCGGGAAGATGTCGTATTTCTAATAAACGGTATTCCTGTTCTTGTAATCGAGTGCAAGAACGCGACCAAAGACGAAGCAATTGCCATTGGCATAGACCAGATCCGCCGGTATCACCGAGAAACTCCTGAAGTCATGGTGCCTGAGCAGATTTTTACGGCAACAGAAAGCATCGGCTTTTCTTACGGCGTGACATGGAACACGATACGCCGGAATATCTTCAACTGGAAGCATGATGAAGTCGGCAATCTTGAGACAAAGACAAAGACCTTCTGCGATAGACAGCACATTCTCGACCTGCTTCAGAAATTCATCCTTTTTGCCGAGCAGAACGAGGAACTCAACAAGTATATCCTGCGTCAGCACCAGAAAACCGCCGTTGAAAAAGTTGTGGAACGAGCACTTGATTCAAAAAAGATGCGCGGACTTATCTGGCACACGCAGGGCAGCGGCAAGACCTATACCATGATAAAGGCCGCCGAGCTTCTTTTCAAGGCTCCGCAGACGGACAAGCCCACCATTCTGCTGCTTATTGACCGCAACGAACTCGAAGACCAGATGCACAAGAACCTTGCCTCGGTGGGCGTGAACAATGTCGCATCGGCGGACAGTATTGCTGAACTGCAGATGCTGCTTAAAAAAGATTATCGCGGCATTATCGTGAGCATGGTGCATAAATTCCGCGACATGCCTGCGGATGTGAACCTCAGGAAAAATATCTTTGTTCTTATAGACGAAGCCCATCGGACAACGGGCGGCGATCTGGGCAATTACCTCATGGCCGCAGTGCCAAATGCAACATTTATAGGTTTTACCGGAACACCAGTTGATAAAACAGTGTACGGACGGGGAACATTCAAGACTTTCGGCATTGATGACGAGCAGGGCTATCTTCACAAATACTCCATAAAAGACAGCATTGAAGATGGAACCACGCTCCCCCTTTTCTACGGCATGGCCCCGAACGAGTTATTGGTGCCAAAGGAAATACTTGAAAAGGAATTTCTTGGTCTGGCCGAAGCATATGGCGTGAACGACATTGAAGAACTGAACAAAATCCTCGAACGAGCTGTAAATACAAAGAACTTTCTAAAAGCTCAGAAGCGGGTTGAACAAGTCGCGGAATTTGTCGCAAAGCATTACAAGGGAAATGTTGAACCGCTGGGCTACAAGGCTTTTCTGGTAGCTGTTGACCGTCCTGCGTGTGCTCTATACAAGAAAGCACTCGACAAGTATCTTCCTGCAGAATATTCAGAGGTTGTTTATACGGGCAACAACAACGATACCGAAGACCTGAAAGCCTATCATCTTGACCCGAGAACCGAAAAGGACATTCGGAAACGGTTCACAAAAATAGATGAGTTCCCGAAAATCCTCATTGTAACGGAAAAGCTCCTTACCGGTTTTGACGCTCCGATACTGTATGCCATGTATCTGGACAAACCCATGCGCGACCATACGCTCCTGCAAGCTATTGCGCGGGTAAACCGGCCATATGAAAATGAAGAAAGAGAAATGGTTAAGCCGCATGGTTTTGTGTTGGATTTTGTGGGAATCTTCGAGAACCTTGAAAAAGCACTGGCCTTTGACAGCGATGAAATCAATGCAATCGTCAAGGATATTCAGCTTCTCAAGCATCTGTTTCAGTCGAAAATGGAAAAAGATGTCCCGCCATATTTGGCCCTCATTCAGTATAATTTTAACGACAAGGATACTGACAATCTGATCGAGCATTTCCGTGATAAATCGAAACGCAAGGAATTTTTCAAACTGTTTAAAGAAGTTGAAATGCTCTATGAGATTATCTCGCCGGACAAATTCCTGCGGCCTTGGCTTGAGAAATACGCGACGTTCTCCGCTATCTATCAGGTAGTTCAAAACGCTTACGCCAAAAGGATTCTTGTTGACCGGGAATTCCAACGGAAGACCAACGAGCTTATACAAAGCAAAATTACCGGCACAATGCCGGATTTCAATAATGAATTCTTTGAGATAAATGAAAAGACTATCAACATGATAAAAGACACCCAAGACAATGACAATACAAGGGTTATAAACCTTGTAAAAAGCATAGAAAGAATAGCCGAGCAGGAATCAGATGACCCCTTTCTAATTGGAATAAAGGAACGGGCCGAGGCAGTTGAAGAAAAATACGAAGACCGCCAGATAAGCACGCAAGAAGCGCTCGAAGAGATTAAGAAGATTTATCAGGCAGAAATCATACGAAAGAAAGAGCAGGCCGAAAAGGGTTTTGACGGTTTGGCCTTCTTTATCTACCGCACGCTGCTTGATAGGAACATAAAGAACACGGAGACGGTTACAAAACAGATAAAGGAAGAATTTTCTAATTATCCTAACTGGAAAACAAGTGACAAGGAACTTCGGGAACTACGAAAATCTGTTTACTTCGCGCTCTTAAGCGAAGAAGACGACATTGACAAAGCGGTCAACCTTATTGATGAACTATTCAACCATCTATTCATAGCATACGGAATTTGATATGGATAAATGGAAAGACAAAGCTGAATTCAAAGAATGCGTCCGCGAATATGCAGATAAAATGGGCATAAAAATAAAAGCACTGTATCTTCGGGAGATGGCCACTAAATGGGCATCATGTTCAACTGACGGAAACCTGAATTTTAATTCTGAATTGCTTAATATGGAAAAGGACATAGGAAAATATGTCATTGTTCATGAGTTATTGCATTTTAAGGTCCCAAACCACGGCAAACTTTGGAAAAGCCTAATGTCGGCATATTTAGAAAACTGGGAAAAAATAGATGAAAGATTGAAATCTATAGAAACCTGCTCAAGGCGTTCGTGTAACGCAGAAGAAAGCAAGATAGATTATTCAACTACCAGTTAAACCGAAAATTCGGCACGATGCAGGTTAACGAAATATCGGTCATTGGTAGAAAGAAGATGCTATAATAATAAATACATTCCGTTTTCCATTTTATAAATATTTTTGTACATAACCGATTATAATATTGCACTGGTTGCCAGTCAATTTTCTGTGTAAAGACCTTTGCATAATTTCAATTTCTCATATTTTTATGTCTTCGCATTCACTTTTTAAGCTTACGTCCACCCTTAAGGCAAAAGTATGGGTCTTTTTATCTGGCCTATTAACCCCTTATCTGCCTTTTTATGGGGTTCTTTGATGTTCTTCTACCTTTATTTTATCATCGCCGCCGCTTTCTTCAGATTGAATGCCATGGCATTTAAGAGGAATTCCATGTTTCCTTTCTCTATGCCTTTATATCGCATACGGAAGAACTGATAATTTCTTTTTAATATTCCTATGCTCTGCTCAACTTTATATCTCACAGAGCTTATGAGTTTATTGATAATCCGCTGTGAGGTTGTCAGGGGTGTGTTCCTTAAAGCCTTATGCATGATGCCGTCTATGAGCTTTTTATCTGCAAGGATGGTTCTATCTCTTTTCTCTTGCATATCCTTTATCTGCAAATACAATGGAACCTTCAGGAAGGATTAATTCGTTGACAATTCTTTTGAGTTCTGTTGTATCGGCAGTGCTGGCAGGGGTAATGTGCCCTCCTAAGATAAACCCGTCTTTTGCGTCAACGGATATATGGTTTTTGTATCCGTAGTAAGCATTTTTACCTTTCTTGATCCAGTTCGCATCGGTATCGTCGGAATAGGTTATAACCGAAGAAGCTGTGTTTTCCTCCATACGGTCTTTAGGCATTAACTCTGTTACCTTCCTTGGTCTTCTTGAGGACTCTATGATTGTTGCATCAACTATGGCACCTTCTTTTACCATCAGACCCTTAGATTCCAACTGGCTGTTGATCTCGCCCAGCAGCTTTTCGTAGATGTTGAGCTCAAGGAGATTATTTCTAAACCTGCATATGGTGGAGTGGTCGGGTGTTGGACTTGATATGGAGAATCCAGTAAAGAGGATAAACGAGATACGGTCTTTGAGGGCTACTTCTGTTTGCGGGTCGCTTAAGTTGTTCCATCTTTGCAGCAATAGAAGCTTAAACATAGGCAGTGCAGGATATGCTGGTCTTCCATCAGCGCTTTCAACCTCCTTGTACTTTTTATTTAAAATGTTTTCAATCTTTTTCCAGTCGATGAGAAGATCGACCTTTTCTAAAAACGTGTTTGCATATCCTCTCTGCTCTATAAAGAAATCGGCAAAGCCCTTTGAGGTGAATTTATCTGTCATCAGGTGATCTCCTTGGATTAGAATAATCACTATTATACCATATATATCAAGTAGTTACAAGACATTTGAGGGTAAATTACCCGTGCAAAGGTTTCGTGTATGAGGACTCAGGCTGCCTTCCTGAAATAGAGCATGGGGGTGATTTGTTTTGATGTGCAATGTTTCAAGCGGTAACCGATAAAATATGACGTTTTTTCACTTGAATATTAAATGTGTTTGTTAGAAAATCTGTTTTATGGGCGGGGTTCAAAATCAAAGTACAATAAAACATGATGGTTACAACGACTATAATTTATTACTGTTTAATATTGATCTGTGCGGCGCCGGCTTTAAAGATCAATCCATATATGAAAAGTGCATATCTTTTTTTGTTAATAATATCTTCAATTGCGAAGTAAGAAAGAAAATAATTAATTTTTTGCTAATTTTTTCAAAAATATTATAAAGTCGGTTTTGATATGACAAGTATTATGTTAAAAAAAGAACTTGAATAAAACGATATTCGGATATTGATTGTTAGCCCCAAGGGAAATATGACCGAAGAAGGAGGTTCATTTGAGCAACTCTCGATACATTGTCAGGATGCGTTTCCTGGAGGAATCGTATCCTGATCTCCTTGATATTAGTTCGCTCCTATATGATCTGGAGTTATCACACGATTATGGAGTGTTACTTTCTGAAAAGGAGCACCGTAATTATCAGTTCTCTCGGTTCTTTTGGTACCGCAAGGGACGTCCCATCGAGCCATACAATCGAGTTAAAGCCGCTAAGATTACAAAAGCATCTCCCCTTGAACTAACGTTGGTTATAGCTTCCGTTGGGGCGCTTTGGGTACTTCTACAGATAGTCGAGAGGGTCGCGAACTGGCCCCTCAACAGAAAGAAGCTCAAGCTTGAGACGGAGAAATTGGAACTTGAGGTGGCTGAAAAACGAGCCGCAAATGTTCATCATGCTATTACAGTTACCCAAGAGCAGCGCGAGTCTCGGGAAGGTGCCGCAATTGTGGAAAAACAACTGGTGCAACGCTTGGCCGAGTCCAAGCTGGCTTTGATAGACCTAGAAGTGGAGCCTTTTAGAGAACACCCGGAAGACCATGAAATTAAGAAGGGCTAACAACGGCATGAACCGGATCGCGGCCCTGTCGGGCCACTCCCGGTTATGCAGGCGTTGGAAATAGAAGAGGAGGAAAACAATGTCGGTAAACACTCACTTAACGAATTTGTCAAGCAGTCTCGTTCTATCCTATACCGAAAGTTCAAGCATTGCAACGTCTATCTCAACATTGTCATCTCGCCTCAATGCATATTTTGGAGACGGGATCAAAAATCATTTTCAATTCGGGTCAAGTACCAGAGGTACAATTCTTCCACGGAAGGCGGACAGCAATTCCGATATTGATTACATGATTGTTTTCAATACTTCAAAGGAGGGTCAAAAGAAACCCCAGACCTACCTTGATCGTCTAAAGCGTTTTGCGGAAACGAAGTATTCAACGTCGGAGGTCTTTCAATCAAGCCCCACGATAGTTCTTTCCTTAAATCACATCAATTTCGAACTTGTTCCTGCCATCTACAGCTATGGCTATCAGATCCCTTCCCCTGCATCTTCTTGGACAGACTGGATGGCAACCGATCCTACAGCGGCCAATCAAGCGCTTCAAGACAAGAACAAGCAAAACAATTATCAAATCAAGCCGTTGGTGCGCTTAGTGAAGTACTGGAACGCGACAAAGGGTCATCCTTTTGCGTCCTTTTTGCTTGAGCAGTATATCATTGGCATGTACTTCGGGTCTGGAAGCGCTTTGAGAAACTACTTCTACGATTTTTGGTCTGCCCTTAGCTGCACATATGACACAGCCCAGTACATAAAGGATATGGTCAACAGTGCGAAGGAACACGCTAGAAAAGCAAAGGAATTCGAAGACAAAGACATGCCCGTCTCGGCCGAGTCTGAGATTAAGAAGATAGTGCCAGAATTATGAACGGGTCTCGTCAGGAAAGGGTCGACGAGGTTAGCAAGCATTACGAACCTGTCAAGACGATTACAGCAATCGGCTCGTGCCTGTTTTGGGTCATCGCAGCCCTATCGCTGTGCATGTTTTATGTTGCCTCTTTGGGAAGACCAGGCATTCTTGCCGTCCTTCAAGCCTTTTACATAGTGTTTGTGCTCGTGGATTTCGGGCTATCCCAAATATCCAGACTCTATCTTTTCCCAAAGGCCGAAAACATGAGACGCAAGCAACTTCTCTCAGATGCGTTCGGCACTCCCTTGTCGCATAATCGTACAAATCTGTACTATAACAATCAATGTCCTCCTTCCGTTCAAAGGGTTGGAGCAAACACCATGGAAAATGCCCTATTCAGTAAGGAAATAGCTGGGGCGATGTTAATACGACGCCGAATCATAGTGGGCGGATACATTGTGGTGTGGCTACTAGCGTTTTCTTTGCGGCTTAATAATCTTACCGTAATTATGTGGATGACACAGCTAGTATTTTCCGGACACATTGTGGCTAAATGGCTGAATCTGGAAGTCCTTCATGCAAGGCATGAGCGGGTGTATGAGACTCTCCATCATTATTTCCTCCATCAGATCAGCCAGGATTCAGAAAGGGCCATCGCCAGCGTGTTAGATGCTTTCGTTTGGTATGAAGCGGCGAAGTCATCCGCTGGAGTAATGCTTTCAACTAAAATATTCCAGAAACTCAATCCGTCTCTGACACAAAAATGGAACAGAATCCGGGAGGAACTGAAGATCGATTTCCAACAAGACGTTCCACCGGATCGGCAATAAAGGCGTTTGCCTCCCGGTGAACTTTGCGTTCATTTTAGTTGGTAATCCACTATTAGCACCAAAACCCCCTATGCTTGCTTTGTAGGTGGCTTCAATAACAAGCAAATTCAATGTTTTCGATAATGGTTTATGTACATTTCAATGTGAAAGTCATTATGAAGATAAATTAATCATATACTCTAATTATCAAATACATCCCCTTTGTCTTCATGCCACATTCAGATATTAGTATCACCACGACTGTTACTTTCAATTAGTAAACAAGCAAACGTAAAAAGTAACTCACAAAAAAAAGTAATACTAATATGTGACATCAAAAAAAATTAGAGGAGGCTTCAAACATGAAAGAGAAAAAAACAATCGGTATCGACATTGGCCATTCAACCACAAAAGCATTTACAGAAAATCAAGGAATCGTTTTATCAAGTGCAGTTTCTAGGTTTCTCACAAAGAAAGCGGCAAATTACGAGGTTAACCCAATATGCATCAATGAAAAAAAATATATTGTAGGCGAAACTGCAAAAAAATACGGAGGAGTAATAAATCCGCTCTCATCATCCTTTATTGCATCTGAGCCATGGTTAGCCATATTCGCCTGCTGTTTGGCGGTTAATAACTATAATGATTCTGATGTTGTGGTAATGGGGATTCCGAACGGAGCATATATAAGAAAATATGTATCAAAGATTAAATATAATATCGAGAACGCTTTTAATTATAAACAGGTTCTTTGTAGAAATATACATATTATACCACAAGGGGCGGGAGCCTATTACGCGCATGTTAAAATTCATCCGGATGATGCCAATGAAAGTCTCGCATTTATTGATGTCGGTTATAAAAACATAAATTTTACGGTTTTTTCGGATGCTTGTTATATCGAAAATAAAGCAGAAACTATAGGGCTTGGTATATCGATACTAACCGATGCAATTAAAAAAGAATTTTACAGAGAATACATGTGCCACACCGATCATGTGGATATTTGGAATGCAATTTTGAAAGAAAAGAATGAGATCGTATGCGGTGACCAGTCATATCAATTTGATATCATAAACTACGTAGAATGGTATGCCGAACAACTATCATATAAAATTGAACATTTTCTTGAAATTACGCCACTTAGCAAGGCAATATTATTAGGAGGTGCAGCTGAATATATACATAAAAAGATTAACATAAGGCGCAATCTAAACATCATTGACCAGCCCATTATGGCAAATGCATTGGGTTACGTTCATTATTCAAATGTATGTTCTGAGTGATTTGTTCCCCGGCAAAGCTGGGTGCTTGAGATCGTGAACAAACTCAACAGGCGTTAAAAAAATCTTCAATTGCTTGAGGACGGCGTGTATTGTAATAAGTGGTTAAAAGGTTGACCATGTTTTTGTCCAATTTTTCCACATTAGGCATGCCCTTGATAATTTCATCATTTTGCCTGCTTTTTCATACACAACAACCCGCCGGTACCCTAAAGTTATGTTAGGCAATGTTTCTCTTATATTCTCATGCCAGGGTAATCCATATTGCATTTTAAGCTTTAGCTAATGTTATTGCTTGCGCCACTGTATACTGTGATAGAATCTTTTCAAACGTATAAACGTGACACTTTACGAAGCATATTTCTATTATGCTCCCCTTCCATCTGGCAAACTCCCTGTCGAATGGTGTTAACTGTTGCCGCATCTGCCTGTATAAGGTCTTATTATGTATTTCGGTTATAGCCATTCTTTGCAACCTTCCCCAATCGAAAAATTGAGCGGTTCACGTTTATGGAACTTTCCCTTTTATAACCCTGAACAAATAAAACTTCTAAGATTTCCGTAATAGCAGGGGATTAACATTAAATTATTCAATCACATCCATGGGGTAAAATAAGGACTTTTTTCGTTCGTTAAAAAACGATCTGTCATCATCCTGATCGTATCTTTAACGACCCCCTGTTTTGCAAATTTTATTTGCTTGACCACTTTCATAAAATCGACTATTAGATCAAGATCGTCTTTAATTTCAATTGATAGCTCAGAAAAGATTTTCAAGAACGGGTCTTCTACTTTGTGACTAACAATATCATCAATATAACTGAAATCTTTGTCTCTAAATCGGCGACGTGGTGCCTGCTGGATAGCGCCTCCTGTATAGTTATCAACGCTAGCAAATGATTCACTAATTGAATCATTAATTCCTGAAACTTTATGGTCAACTCTTGCAACGCCGAAAAGAGGTGATAGATCACCTTGAAATGTTTTATTGACAATTTGATATATAGTTTTAGAGCTGAAGTATGTTCCGGTAAAGTCTGTTTCATTGATCAGTCCGTTGGAGACAAGCTTTCTTTTCAATAAAATCGCATTATCGTCGCTTAGAGATGCAAATCTAGCAGTAATAACTGAACATACAACATTGCAGGTAGCTGCCTGATATTTTGCAGGCACCAACGATACCAAATCATTATCGTCAACAAAATTTTCATTTAAGTAAAAACACTTACAGATATGCAAAAGCTGATTCCTCGAGTAATAATTCGTTCTTCCATTCTCGATCGATGTTATTGAACTTTGGGAACATCTAGCAAAGCTAGCAAGCTCATCTTGCGAAAGTCGCCTCCTAACCCTCGAATAATACATTATATAGCCAATTGTTTTCGGGTTCATCGCCACCTCCTTTCCTAAAAACTTTAACATAAAAAAAAATTGAAGTAAAGAATTACTTTTTTATTGACTAAAGTAATAAATTACTTTATAAGTATAAAAATTAATTACATAAGGGGTGCAGAATGCATGAAAAATCAGTAGTAAGAACAGTAAGTGAACAGTGGATGGATTTCAGGACAATAGACAAATTGTCCATGATATCTGGAGTTAACGAACGTGATCTCGTTAAGCTTGCCGTAAAAGAACTTGTCGATAATGCACTGGACGAATGCGGATCATGTTTGCTTAGTAAGACAGAAAATGGATTCTATGTAGAAGACAATGGTGGAGGTATTCCGGGAACAGATGAGGATTTGGCCTATTACTTTTCGGTAAGAAGACCGTCATCTTCGACGAAGGGAGTCAGGTTGCCAACAAGGGGTGCACTGGGAAATGGATTAAGATTTGTTGCTGGTGTGGCGCTAGCACATGAAGGCACATCGATAATTGTGTCAACACAAGGCAGAACGCTAGAGCTAAAACCCCAATACAAAAACGGCGAGACAACATATACAAAGATTGATCGGTTCAAGGGCAACGGAACAAGAATAGAAATGACTTTCAGTAAAAGAGTTATTGAAAAACTATTGGGAGATTATACCAAGTGGGGAGATATGGCGATTTCGATGGCACGAGGCGAATACTACAAGGGCAAGAGTTCCCCAAAATGGTACGACTCCAGTTCCTTTTACGAGATGCTTCAGACCATAGAATACAGTGATAATTCTATTAAACGGATAATCAAAGAAATATTTGGCAAATACCCGCAGAAAGAACTATCGCAGGCAGCAATTCAATTGCTAAGAAGAAGAGCAACCTCTCTGAGTCTCGAAGAATCTAATATTCTTTTGCGATCATTACGACAAATTGTCAAGTATAAGGCAAACAAAATAAAACCGCATAGTCTGGGATGCGTTGGAAAGTTGAACGATTATCAATACTACGATAAATATTTGGGTTACTATAACCCAAATAATACTGCATCAGCCATAAAAGCCGAATTGCCGTTTGTTTTGGAAATGTGGGCCAAGCATTCAGACAACCCAAGAGTAGAATTCTGTGTAAATCGGAGCCCCGTTCCGGAAAATATCATGTGCAGTTTTTGGAATAAAACCATTCACATTTACGGATGCAAGCTATGGATTGAAGATATTAAAGCAGAATCAGCAATGGCCTATCGGTTTAATCTTATAACTCCTTTTGTCCCCAAAGAATCAGCCTCAAAAAAACCACAGCTTAACTTTTTTAATGATACATGTAAAAAACTTTTGCTTAAGGCATGCAGAAAGTTGGCTGCAGATTTGCGGAAAAGCAGAAACAAATCCAATTTCACTGTAAACAAACCTAATAATACAATGCCCGAGGAAGTAAAGGATATCATGGAAAAATCTAGTTACTACAGCATTAAGCAGATGGCCGAAAAAATGAATTGTAAAACTAAAGAACTGCTAGTTATGGCTGAAAAGAATGATCCATTTTACGCAGGCAGAGAGACATGCATTTATAAAGCATTTTGGTTTATGAAATGGTGGAAAATATTCGATTATCAAGGTGGCGTGCACATACGGCGTATGTTCTATCAAATCGTGAGTCAAACAAAACCTACAAAACATGATGGCGGTCCTTTTATAAATACTGATAAATGTTGGAATTATCTCTGCGAAGCATCAAAATATGCTCGAGAATTAGGGATGATTGATCCTGGTAAAATTATTGACAGAAGAAATCCTGAACCATATGAACGCGTCGTTACTAGAGAATTAAAAGAGCCGAGCATTGAAATAAATTGTGAAGAATGGAAGTTGCCATCAATCGATATGTCCTTACTTAATGGTATAGAGCTTAATCTACCCACATTCGAATTACATGGATACGAATACAACAATGGTCTTCAACCTTACCACATAGAAATATGGATAGAAAAATCGACAATGGATGACATACTTAAACCGTTATGCGATCAATATGGAATAAACCTCGTTATCGGAGTGGGCTATCTGAGTATCACAAGCATAAACAAATTGCTTGACCGGGCTGAAAGTATAAATAAACCCTGCAGGATATTTTATATTTCAGATTTCGATCCCGCCGGCGTCAACATGCCATTAGCTGTTTCAAGGCAGATTGAGTTCTGGTTTAGCAAGAGGCAATTAAAAAATAGTCGAATCCAACTGGAACATCTTGCTCTCACAAATGAACAAGTGGCTCATTACAAACTGCCACGAGTACCAATCAAGGATAGCGATAAAAGAGGACCTGGGTTTGAAGAAAAGCATGGCACCGGAGCTGTGGAGCTTGACGCTATTGAAGCTTTGCATCCGGGGGAACTGAACAAAATAGTCGAAAACAGCATTCTTAAATATTATGACGTTGAACTTGAGAATGAGGTAAAGAAAAAAGAGGAAGATTCAAAACAAGTTGTAGAAAATCTCCTCAAAGATAAAATTAGTCCATACAGAAAAGAAATTGACAATATAAAAGATTTTATCAACGCTATTGTTGAACATTACGAGGAGCAACTGCTGGCAATCAGTAATCAAATGGGCTCTGAATTGGCCCCATTTGTAGAAAAATTAAACATGTTAAGGCAATCTCTTATCTATTCGGCGAATGAAATAAAAAATGAATATGATTTACCTACGCTTACACATAATGAAGTTGAGATGAAAAATGATGGTTGTTTATTTGACATGCGAAGAAGCTATATGCAACAGCTGGCATTCTATAAAAAATACAAAAAAACTAAATAAAATGGTAATACCGGCAGACACAAATATGATATTTGTGTCTGCCGGTATGAATACTAACTGTCCTAGTCTATAATTGCCTTGACAACCGGCCTTCCGGTTAAGCTTTTTATACTACATCGCCATTATTTCTTTCACCTCTTCGTAGAAATATTTTTGATAAAGCGGCATGCCGTAGCGAATTTTAAAAACCGCGAAAAACATCGCAATAAATTGCTAACATAACGAAAATATTGACTATAAACACATTGGCTGGTATTCTGGAAAAACAATGCTATGCTGACAGTGGATATTAACCCAAAAACTGCATTAAAATCGACACAGCTATAGTATAAAGCCTAACAAGACTTTTCTTCAATTGCATCATAAAATATCACTATTAGTGCGGTTTTTTGACCCACCTCCTCTTTTTTTAGATTCAGGTTATTCCAACTGCACTGCAGTTAAAACTACCTCCTGGAATGTATTGACTAATGCGGGCAAACAGAAAGTAAAGCCTTGCCCATGTCTTTCTGCTATGTATAGATATCCGTAGGACGTAATCTCTTCCGTCGCTGCCAATCTGAGCAGGCAATGCAAAATACTTATATCGAAGGGTCTTCAAATGCTGCCTTTTTTCTTTTTCTCCCAGGAACTCATACTTGAAAAGCACAAAGAGGTTGTATACGAGAACCCTCAAGACCATTGCAGCTTCGACGGCATAGAACTTTTTCATTGAGTACCCGCCCAGCGCAAAATCTTCTTTGAGCTCTTTTATGGTATTTTCATCATTTGCTCTGGGTTTGCACAGGGTCCACACCTCATAGGGAGACTCATGTGAACTGGTGATCCATACGCTGTAGCGGTAATTCTGCATATCAACCTCGTTTGCAAAAAGGGGCAGCGCCTTGCCCATTGCCTTCTTTCTTCTGATGATGTTCTGACGAACTACAATGTATCGCCTTTCTCTTCCCCACCCGGGATGCATGAATGAAAATTCCGACACAGAGATTCCTTTTGCAACCTCCCTCCAGTCAGCAAGCGCATATATCTGCCGCTGTACAGGTCTTATAAGCCTCACAGCGATGATGTATGTGAGATGTTCTCGCTCGAGGGTTTCAATGAACTGCTTCAGATAAAATCCGCTGTCAGCGATGACACCGAGTACTTTGATGCGGGCTCGAATACGTTCATACGAAGCAGAAAAGAAGGCAATGATATTATTCCACGAAGCAACGTTGCCGGAGCGGTTCCACGTATGAATCACATATCTGCTCCTGTTCAGAAAGGCAAGAAGAGGGTTGTGGCTTGGCCTGCCATGCTTTGCAGGATTATAACCCTTCTTTGCCCCCTCCTGTTCACCGTAACGGGTAAGCACGCTGGAGTCAAAGGTAAGCCAGTCCTCCAGGATTGTCTTCCACGGGATAAGTTCGACAATATACGCCCATATGTTATGGGAGAGTACGTCTGCTGCCTTGACAGTCTTGATCTTGTTGAACATCCTGGTGAGGGTTGTTGCAGCGCCGGGCAATCTTTTTGTCCCGAATATCTTTGCGAGGATGTCTTTGTTGCCTAAGTAAACGAGGTGAGAAAATCTGTCAGCGCCAGCATACACCATAGCAATGGAGGCGATGATCTTTCCATATATTCCCGTACTGTTCGGGGATCGCTCAACAATCGGCATAGCCCTCTCGATCATCTGTGAAAATCCTATTTTTTCAAAGAAGGAAGCTATTAGAGAAAAACCTCCGTAAGCAGTCATCTTCTTTTTGGAAAAAGCAATTTTTACTTTGTTGACCCGGATTGTTGTGGTAGAATTTTTCTGCATATTTTTGTACCTCCTTTCGTGTAGTGTCCTTTGTCGGGAAACAATTGATTCTACAGCGAAAGGAGGCTTTTTGTTAAGTAATATGAAAGGGTAAATGCAGTTTTTGGGTTATCAAAACCCGTGAAGAAACGCTTATAGGTGCATATGAAAAGCATCCTGAACGGTTTAAGGGAAAGTTACCGAAACAGATGATTTTGCCAAAAGAGGTATTGATGATTAAGCGAGCATTTAATAGTGATAGGGAGATACACTAAATGTTTGAAAAAAGTGTCTCATTTTCATTGACATGTTCCGCTGATACTTTTTTCAAGCCTGAGGAACGTCATCACAGACCATGATATAGCAATGATGGTTATTAACGGTTTGCCCATAACATGGATGGTGCCCAATCTCGTAAGGCCTGTTCCTGTTCCTCATGGGAAAGGCGCTATGCCAAAGATCATGTCCATGATGTGCCTGTTCTGCTCGGTAATGCTGCTCATGATTCTTCTTTACTAAAGAAACTTGCAAGATTTAATTTTACAGGTATTTATAACAGATGCGGGGGCATTTATTTTTATGGCATTGTAGTCCTATTTGCAGAGAGGTTCAAGAAAGTATGAGAGGATACTTATTCCGCTTGCTCTTACACCAGAAATTACGATTACAATCTGAACGAGGTTCTTGTAGCCAACCACAGCTTGAGAAACATGCCATGAAATATTTGGCACAGAGAAGAAGACGATCAAAAGCTTGTAAACAAATTGTGTTCAAAATCGCCGGTGGATTTCTGTCCCTATACTCCCCCCGTTGTTATGACAAAAATAAACATTTTTAAGATAGTCACTTCTAATATTTTTATGAATCATTTTTTCTGTTTTTTTAGAGTTTATCTAAGAGTTTTGATACTTCAACTTCAGCTTTCTTTTTTCTAATCCGTTGGATGATTTCCCATTCCTTTTCTGTGAGTATTTTATTTTCATTTGTAGAGAAAAAAATCTTTATATCATCATTCTCTACAGACCATTTTTTAATTTTTTCATAAAGTTTTTCATCAATCTTGTGAATTCGGAACGAAATATGATGGTTATTCTTTTCAGCTATTGCTTTTGTTTCTATTTGGAGTTCGCGCTCACCGATAAGTGGATCACTTGATTTTCTTTTGAAAAGAAAATAATTGTCATCTTTATCTTTTATCGCTATTGCAAAAACAGGATTCTCAAGGGCAGTTCTTGACAATAATCTTTCATACACCATTAATGGTGCGACAAGAAATACGACGTCTAGTTCTTCATTTTTCTCAGATAAAAAATATATAATAGTATAATCAACACCCCCCAATAGCCTATCCGGCAGCTTCATCTTGATAAGCTTATCAGAACTGAAAGGATTTGGTGAATCGCCGCTCAAAAAGGCCTCATTAATATTGATAAACGAAGCCATTTTGCAAAGAGTCTGATGAGATAGCGAAGCTTTACCATTTTCGAATGGAACAATAGACTGCTGTTTTATTCCGACAAAATTTGCAAGCTCCGTCTGTTTAATCCCCTGTAACTCACGGGCAATCTTAAACAACTGGTAGACTTTCATATACCTATTTTACATCACAATTATCTGTTTAACAATAATAATGTATCTTTTTCTTGACAAAAAGCGGATTTAATAATAATGTATATAAGATGATTATTGTCATAATTACAGATTTAAATAATCTGCTGCGGCGGTAGCATAACAAATAAAAGGAAAGAATGATAAATAACGACAAAAAGATAACCAATAAACTACCCCGTCACAAGCATTGAGGTATCGATACATCTTCGAAGTGTGAATGCCTTTTGTCCCAAAGGGTGTGGGAATTTACCTGAAGAGATTAAATGGTGCTTAGAAGGCAAAATAAACGTTATTCATAATAAGATGTTGACATATCAAGAACATTTTCATAATATCCTTTCTCAGGACGATTTAAAGAGAGGAGGGATTATTATGACTGGGGTGATATTGTGTAGCAAATGCCGCCGGAAGATGGATGGTGTTTGCCAATGTGGAAATTATAAATGTCTAATCAGGATTAATTATAAAGGGAAATATTACGAATACAGGCGAGATAATGAAGGCGATGTGCTTACCTATCAGAAAGCACAAAACAAGCTAATAGAAATTAACCAAGCGATTAGAGAGAAACATTTTAATCCGGTTGACTTCACGGATGCAAAAATCAACGAAAGAAAGTTTGAGAATCAGATAGAGTTATGGTTAAAAGAAAAAATCAACAGAGAAGCACAGGGAGAGCTATCCCCCGGGACATTGAAGGATTATAAAGGTTATGTTGTTAACTATTTCAAATTTTACAATAGCATCGATGTTCGGGACATACGATTGAATGAATTAACAGCGTTTAAGGACACACTAACAAGCGTAAGCATTAAAACCAGAAAGAACATAATAAATGCACTTAGGAACTTCTTTAATTGGTTGTATGAAAGAGGTACTATTGAAAAAATACCGTCATTCCCGAAGGTAAAAGGCAATGACTCACATGAACGAAAAGCTATAGATGTTGAAACACAGGATATAGCATTAAAAAACATACCGGAAATACACAGGGACATCATAGAATTTCTCATGGAAACAGGGCTAAGACCGGGTGAGGCTTGCGCTTTACTTGCCGGACACATCGATATAAGGCACGGAACAGCACGGATCGAAAGAACATTTTCAGGTAATATATTAAGGCAAACGACAAAGCAGCATAGAACCAGAACCATTCCGTTGTCAGAAAGGGCATTACAGATTGTAATTAAACATACCGAAAACAAGCTACCTAATCAGTATCTTTTTGTTAATCCTACAACCAGAAAAAATTATCTGCCTGACACGTTATGGCGTATATGGCGTTACAATGCAGGAATTGAGGGCATAACGCTTTATGAAGGCACAAGGCACAGCTTTGGCAGTCAGCTTGTCTTAAAGAATGATGTAACAATCGTGAAAGAACTTATGGGGCATTCTACCATCAAAACGACATCAAATTATCTTCATTTCCGGATGAACCATCTTTCAGGTGCAATAAATTCGAGGCGTGATAATATAGCTGATTTTGTACTGAAAAAAGAACAGAAAAAGACGGGCTAAAAAACCCCAAAATAGAACTATTTTAGAACTATATTTTTGGAATTTAACTTCAATGATTTCTATAACTTAATGGTGCCGAAGGCGGGATTTGAACCCGCACAGGTCTCCCCGCCACCCCCTCAAGATGGTGTGTCTGCCAATTCCACCACTTCGGCACTTAACATTATTGAT
>Ga0255347_1001593_pt1 | contig 35248 bp, 31 predicted proteins | sample wastewater_treat_2_FD_192479 | JGI IMG/M metagenome (GOLD analysis project Ga0255347, IMG submission 192479) | Wastewater microbial communities from Lulu Island WWTP, Vancouver, Canada - plant24 | ecosystem: Engineered > WWTP > Wastewater > Unclassified | place: Canada: Vancouver, British... | reverse complement strand
GTTGTTCGTCCAGAATAAGGCGGAAGCCCGCTGCGAGGGGTGCGAGTTCAGCGACAACTCGTCCATCCGGGAGGGCGGCGGCGCAGGAAACTCCGGGGACTGCGCGTTCGTCAACTGCACCTTCTCCGACAACCGGTCAGGAAAGGGCGGAGCAGCGATCTTCAACAACGGCGGCACCGTCGCCGCTGTGAACTGCACCTTCGCGGGCAACTCGCCGCCGACGGGCGGCGCCGTTCTTCTGAACAGGAGCGGCAAGACCGTGGTTGTCAACAGCGTGTTCGACGATGCCTCGAACGACCCGCCGTGGGAGGCCTGGGCAGAGGGCGGCAGCGTGAGGATCGAGAGGAGCGCGGTCGCAGGCCGCCTGGGAGCGGCCTTCATGACCGAGGTGGACGTCCTGTACGGTGACCCTCTGCTCGGGGGGCTTCGGGACAATGGCGGCTTGACGATGACTCGCGCCCTGATGGAGGGAAGCCCCGCGATAGGCGCGGGCTACCCGGCGGGAGAGCTCGCCGCGGGCCTCGACGTGCCGATTCCCTCCGTGGACCAGCGCGGCCTGCGGAGGCCCGCGAAGGGCGGGGTGAGCATGGGGGCGTTCGAGTACCTGGTGGAGAGCGAGCCGACCCCGCCGAAGCCCGAGCCGAAGCCCGGCCCCGATCCGACGCCCGACCCCCCTACGCCGGAGCCCGGACCAGCGCCTTTCCCTCCGCCAGGACCGACTCCGCCGACACCGGAGCCCCTTCCCGGCCCCGAGCCTGCGCCGGAACCTGAACCAGCGCCGGAGCCGGAGCCTGTGCCTGCACCTGATCCAGAACCCGAGCCGGACCCCGCCCCGCACCCCGTCCATACCGCTGGAGGGTGAAATGTCCGGCCTTGACGAGCCCGTGGGGCTTCAGGATTCTCCGCATTTTTGACCGGTTGCGCAAAGTCCGCTACAATGGCCCCATTATGAGCAAATACGACTGGTTTCCCGACAACGAGTGGTTCCCGGGGGACGATCCCGCCCCCCAAAGACGTCCGGTCATCCGGCTTCCGAAGGTGAACAAGTGGCTCCTGGTCCTCGCGGGGGCGCTTCTGCTGGTCTCGTTCCTGCTGCCCGCCTTCGCCGAGTTCTACACAGACTGGCTGTGGTACGACTCCGAGGGGTACGGCGGAGTCTTCTGGACGCGCCTGTTCGCGAGGATACCTCTGTTCCTCGCGGGGCTGGCCGTCTTCGCCGCGGTCACCTGGGTCAACCTCGCCTTCGTCAGGCGAAACCTCGCTGCCATACGTCCCGAATTCACACCGCTCCTCTCGTCGAGGGCGGCCGGGATGGCGGTGGGGGCAGCCGCGCTGTTCTTCGGCGTCACGGAGGGGGCGTCCGCCTCCACCGAGTGGGCGATGGTGCTCCGCTTCTTCAACTCCACCCCGTTCGGCACGTCCGACCCTATCTTCGGCCACGACGTCGGCTTCTACATCTTCTCCCTGCCCTTCTGGTCGTTCGTGCACTCGCGCCTGATGGGGGCGCTCTTCCTGTGCGCCGCGATCGCCCTGGTCGGCTACGGACTGGTGCTCGCGCCGCGCGGGCGCGACTTCCTCGAGATCAGGGTTCCGAGGCCCGTCCGGTCGCACCTGACCGTGCTGGCATCCGCAGGCGCCCTCCTGTGGGGCCTGGGCTACGTGCTGGACAGGTACGCGATACTCTTCTCTCCGACGGGAGTGGTGTTCGGCGCCGGCTACACCGACGTCCACGCGGGCCTGCTGGCGCTGAACGTACTGGCGGCCGGGTCGCTGCTGGTCGCGGGCGCGCTGCTCGTCACCCTGTTCCGCGGGGGCTGGAAGCTGCCGGTCGGCCTGGTGGGCCTGCTGGTGGCGGCGAGCGTCCTGCTCAGGGGCGTCTACCCGGCGATAGTTCAGAAGTACATAGTGGAGCCGAACGAGTTCGACCGGGAGCGCAGCTACATCGAGCACAACATCGAGGCCACCCTGCGCGCCTACAACCTGCACACCGCCGAGCAGAGGATGATAGTGCCCGTCGAGGCCATATCCTGGAGCGACGTGGAGGAAAACCGCGACACCATCGACAACATACGCCTGTGGGACCACGCGCCGCTCCTCAGCAGCTACAAGCAGCTGCAGGAGATTCGCACCTACTACGACTTCTCGAACGTCGACATCGACCGCTACACCCTCCCCTCCCCCGACGGGAGCAGCCAGTACCGCCAGGTCATGCTGGCGGCGCGCGAGCTCGACATCCAGGGGCTGCAGAACCCCACCTGGATCAACACCCGCCTTGAGTTCACCCATGGCTACGGCATAGTGATGAACCCGGTGAACGAGGTGGCCGGGAGCGGCCTGCCGCGCCTGTGGGTGCGCGACCTTCCCCCGGTCAGCGAGATCCCGCTCAACATCGAACGCCCGCAGATCTACTACGGCGAGAAGCCCAGCTCGTACATCTTCGTCGGCACCACGGTGCAGGAGTTCGACTACCCCATGGGCGACTCCAACGCCCGCACGGCCTACGACGGGGCGGGCGGCGTCACGATGGGTACCTTCGCGAGGCGGCTGCTCTTCTCCCTCAAGTTCGCGGACATAAAGATCCTGTTCTCCGACGTGTTCACGCCGGAGAGCCGCGTGCTGTACCACCAGAACATCCGCGAGAGGCTGACCCGAGTCGCGCCATTCCTGCAGTTCGAGCAGGACCCCTACCTCGTGGTGTCCGGCGGCAGGCTGGTGTGGATGATGGACGGCTACACCACCGCCAACAGCTACCCCTACTCGCAGCCCGTCTACCTCGGGAGGGGGCGCCAGGTCAACTATATTAGGAACAGCGTGAAGGCCACGGTGGACGCCTACGACGGGACGATGCGCTTCTACGCCGTCGACCCGGACGACCCGGTGCTGCGCGCGTGGAGCGGGATCTTCCCGGGCGTGTTCAGCCCGTTCTCCGAAATGGATGGCAGTCTCAAGGAACACCTGCGCTACCCGCAGGACCTGTTCAACATCCAGAGCGAGGTCTACCGCACCTACCACATGACAGACGCGAACACCTTCTACAACAAGGAGGACGTCTGGGACAGGATGGGCACCGGCGAATCGCGCTCTTCAGCGCCGGAGGCCTACTACGTCAACATGCGCCTCGCCGACTCCGACAGGTCGGAGTTCGCTCTGATCTCCCCCTTCATGCCGGTGAGCAGGAACAACATGATCGCCTGGATGGCCGGGCGGTCCGACGGCGCGAACTACGGCCAGCTGCTGGTCTACCAGTTCCCCAAGCAGACCCTGATCTACGGCCCGGCCCAGGTGGAGGCCCTGACCAACCAGAACAGCGAGATCTCCGCCCAGCTGTCGCTGTGGAGCTCGCGCGGGACCGCCGTCATACGCGGCAACATGACCGTGGTGCCGGTGGGCAGGGGGCTGCTCTACGTCCAGCCGGTATATCTGCGGGCGCAGAACAGCGAGCTGCCGGAGTTGCGCCGCGTGATAACCTCCACCGGCGGCAGGGTTGTTTGGGGGGATACGCTCGAGGACTCCCTTGTGCGCCTGCTCTCCCCGTCGGCGGCAGACAGGGCGGGGGCTGCCGAGGAGCCGCCCGCGGGCGACGCCCCGAGGCCGCTGGACGAACCCGCCGCGACCGGGGGCGACAGGGCGCTGTCCGGCCTGGCCGCCGAGGCGATGAGACACTGGGACGCGTCGCAGGAGGCCCTGCGCAGGGGCGACTGGGAGGCCTACGGCAGGGAGATGGGAGGCCTCGAGAGGGTGTTGAGGGAGATGACCGAGTAGCGGGAGGGAGCGGCTTGAGCGACCTGACGGGAAGGGTGCGGCGCATGGTGATCGGCCTGCTGGCGTCCTCCTCCGCAGTCCTGCTGCTGACAGGCTGCGAGGGAGATCGCCTGCGCGACTTCATAATGTCGCGCGCGATCTTCGCCCCCCCTGCCGACGAGGGCCCCAAGCCGTGGACGGTCGGGCCGGAGATGATCGATCTGCTGCGAAGCGGCGGCGGGGGGATCTTCGCCCCGGCGGTCGAGATCGCGGGCGCGTTCTCCGAGGCCGGACGGGCCGCCGCGGACCTTCTCGTCGCCACCGCGGACAGGATACGCGACCTCGCCCTCTTCATAACCGGGCAGAACCCGGACATTCCGATGGAGACGGCGCTCGTGCAGGCCGCAGCTTTCTGGAAGTACTCCATCAAGTACAGCGCGCCCATCGACCTCGTGATCGCGGTGGCCCAGACCGAGAGCAGGTTCGACCCCGGGGCGCGCAGCCCCGCCGGAGCGGCCGGCGTCATGCAGGTGATGTGGAGGGTGCACTCCGGGCTGCTGCTGGCCAACGGCATCATGGACGAGGCCCAGCTGCACGACCCCGAGCTCGGGATAGCCGCGGGCAGCCTGCTGCTGTCGCGCTACCTGAGGGCCGAGGGCGATGTGAAGACCGCCCTCGGCCGGTACTTCGGCGGGTCTCCGACCGTCTACTGGAAGAGGGTGTCGCGGAACCTCGAGTGGCTGCACAGGGCCGACATCGTGCCGCGCCTCGCGCCCTAGGCTCAACCCCTGGCCGCGATCATCCAGATCCCGGCCAGTATCGCCGCCATCCCGGCCAGCCTCCACGCGTTCACCTGCTCGTGGAAGAGCAGGGTCGAGACAGCCAGTATCAGCAGGAAGACCATCCCCGACATCAGTGGGTAGGCCGTGGAGAGGTCCGTCCTGGTCAGAGCGGCGCTCAGGAAGACGAACGACACGCCGAAGCACCCCACCCCCGCGACCGCCCAGGGGTTCAGCACTATGCCGGCGACAGCCCGCAGCGCGCCGCCGTCCAGAAGGTCGTGCCTGTTCCCGAAAGCGTGCTTCATGAAGGTGTTCGCCAGGGCGTTGAATAACGCCGATCCGGTGAGAAGAAGCATTGAAAGCCTGTCCACGCCTGTCATCTCCCCCTGTCGTGCGGCGCGGCGCTTCGCGGTGCCGCCGCCGGTCCGCCCGTGACAGTATAAGCCCTGGCCTCCGGGGCGACAACCGCGCGAACTCCACTATTTTTTCCCCGGAATATGATATGTTTCTATATCTGCGGGCCGTGTATAATAGGCTTGCAGAGAAGGGGCCTGTGCGAATCGGAAGGGGTGAGAGCCGTGAACCCGAAGATCGCCCCCACGCGGGGCAACGCCGTGAAGATCGCGTCCTCCCTGAAGCTGGCCGAGAAGGGGCGCGGCCTGCTGGAGCAGAAAAGGACCATCCTGCTGATGGAGCTGACCGGGCGCATACGCGAGGCCAGAGAGCTCCAGGCGAGTTTGGAGAGGGTCTTCTCCGACGCGTACTTCAGCCTGCAGGCCGCGGGTCTCTCGATGGGGATAGACCACGTGGAGGAGCTGGCCTACGCCGCGCCCGAGTGCGACGACTTCAAGATACGCCTACGCTCGGTGATGGGGGTGGAGATCCCGATGGTCGACCCGGTGGACAAGCCGCCGACCCCGAGCTACTCCTTCCTCGGCACCTCAGGAGTGCTGGACGCCGCCTACAGCCGCGCGCGCGAGGTGCTTGCCCTGATCGCCAGGCTGGCGGAGGTGGAGACGTCGGTCTACAGGCTGGCCACCCAGATACGCCGCACCCTCAGGCGGGTCAACGCCCTGGAGAAGGTGGTCGTCCCCTCCCAGCGGGCGGCCCTGGCGTGGATAGCCGGCGTGCTGGAGGAGAACGACAGGGAGGACTTCATACGTATGAAGATAGCGCGGGAGAGCCCGTCTGAAGGGGGGGCAGGGCAATGAACCTCAGTACTGTTCTCGGCGAGCTGCTGGCGGCGTCGGACGACGCGACGGCAAGCGTCGAGGCGGCGCGCAGGAAGGCGTCCGAGATGCTGCGCGAGTCGCGCGAGAGACTGGCCGCGGACCGCGAGGTCAGGCTGACCGCGGCGCGGGCGCAGGCCAAGGCGATAGTTGAGTCGGCGCGCCAGTCGGCGGAGCTTGAGGCGGCGCACATCACGGACATGGGCGTCCGCGGCAGGCAGAAGATGAAGGAGCGGTTCGAGCTGGCGGCGCCGGAGATCGTCCGCACGATGGCGATCGAGGTCGCCGCGCGATTCGGGCCGCAGGCGCGCTGATGCTGCTCTCGGCGGGAGAGAGGGCCGCATCGGCGGCCAAGGCACGCGTCCTTCGCGGAAGGATGCTCAACCCGGACGACTTCGACCGCCTGCTCGAGTGCGAGACGGTCGGAGCGATCGCGACATACCTGTCCAGGACAGAGGCCTACGGCGGCTACTTCGCCGAGGGCGCAAGGCCGGAGACGATGCGCCGGTGGGAGCTCGAGGAGCTGATCGCGGTCGCGCCGGTGGTGGAGGAGATCCCCTTCTGCCACTACCTGGGCTCGGTCCGCGCCTCGATCCTGCGGGCGTGGGGCGGTCGTTTCGACGTGGAGATCGTGAAGCGGATGCTGCGGATCATCACCACCGGCGTGGGCGACAGGGACGCCGTGCGCAGGTGGGTCGGCTCCGCGCCCGTGACGACCGTCGACGGCGACAAGCTGATCGCTTCCCGCACCCTTCGGGACATCCTGGAGGCGATCCGGGGGAGGCCGCTCGAGAGAGCAATCGGGGAGCCGCTGAGGCGCGCCCTGTCGTCCGGCTCGCAGAAGGTGACCGAGGAGACGCTGTTCCACATCAAGACCGCGATGGACTCGTTCTTCGTCACCCACATATACTCCGAGGCCGGGAGACTGCCGGTGAACGAGAGGCGGCACGTCCGGGCCCTGTTCGGGGTCAGGGCCGACCTGATCAACCTCTACTGGATATACCGGGGCAGGAAGTTCTTCGGCATGTCCCCCGAGGAGGCCCTGGCCATGACCCTGCCGGTTCGCCACAGGCTGAACTTCGAGCTTCTGGGCTCGTTCGCCTTCGCCCCGGACGTGAAGGCCATGACCGCCCTGATGAGGGAGAGCCGCTACGGCCCCGCGTTCGAGGACGAGGAGCAGGCCTCGACGAGCTCCGACGCGGAGAGGACCTCGCTGGTGGAGATGGCGCTCGAGCACAACCTGTACCGCTTCCTGTGGGCGGCGGCGGTGAGGATCTTCGCCTCGGGCTCGTCCGGGGTGCACGTGCCCCTGGCCTACCTGACGCTCAGGGAGCTGGAGGTGAAGGACCTGTTCACCATAATAGAGGGAGTTAGGTATCACTTCGACACCAGGAGGCTGCGCGGCTTCCTGATTCATCCGGATGCGAGCGTCTCGGGAAGGGAGGGGAGGACCCGGTGGCTGTCGTAGAGATGATGGGGGTCTCGATGGTGGGCCCGAGGGAGGAGGTCGAGCCGGTGGCCGCGGAGCTGCTGTCCCTTGGCAACTTCGAGCCCATGCCTCTTCACTACGCGTTGGAGAAGAAGGGGGGCGTCCTCATAGGCTCCGGCCAGGGGGGCGCGCGCATAGCGTCCTTCAGGGGCAACCCCTACGACGAACTGCTGGACAGCCTCAACGCCGTCTTCAGGATGATACCGGGCGAGGATGCGCCCATTCCCGAGGCCGGCGAGGGCGCGCCGGTGATCCTGAAGAGGGAGGAGGGGTGCGACAGATCGCTGCCGTCCCTCTCCTACGAGGAGGCGTCCGAGCAGGTCAAGTCCCTGCAGAGGATGCTGGCCCAGTGGAACGAGCGGTCGGAGAGCATCGAGGAGAGGACGGAGAAGCTGACCGCCGCCGGGATCTTCCTCGACGAGCTGACCGCCGCCGGGCGCGGCGTGGAGCAGGCGCTCAAGCCCCGCTTCCTGTCGATAACGCTCGGGCGTCTGCCTGCCGACGGGTTCAAGCGCCTGGAGGAGATGGAGGACGTCACCCCCCTGCTGGCCTTCCCGGTGGTGGCGGAGAAGGGCTACGTGCTGGCGGTGATATTCTGCTCGCGCGACTACCACCCGGAGGCTCAGAAGCTGTTCCGCTCGCTTCACATGACCGAGTACGAGCTCGGCGAGGTGTTCGAGGGCGCCGGCGAGGCCCTGCGCGAGCGCCTGCGCGAGAGGCTCGACTCCCTGTCGCGGGAGGCGCGCGCTCTCAAGGAGGCCCCGCGCAACTACCTGGAGAGGCACAGATCCGACCTCGAGAGGCTGTACTGCTCGGTCTTCACGATGCAGAGGGTCTACTCCCTGTGCCGCGACCGCGGCGAGATCGGGGGGATATTCGTGCTTTCCGGCGTGATCCCCGTCCCCACCCTGCCCAAGGTGGAGGATGTCCTGGACCGCCTGGCGCCCAACACCCTGCTCCTGACCGAGACCGACGCGGAGCTCGAGAGCCGCGGCAGGCGGCTGCCCACCCTGCTGAAGAACAACTTCCTGGTGCGCACCTTCCAGGAGATCGTGGCGCTGTACAGCCTGCCCTCCTACGGCGAGACCGACCCGTCCCCGCTGGTGGCGCTGAGCTTCTGCCTGTTCTTCGGCTTCATGTTCGGGGACGTCGGCCACGGGCTGCTGCTCTCCGCCGGCGCATGGCTGCTGGCCAAAAAAGGCGTGCTGAAGCCCGCGTTCGCGTCCGTGATACGAATAGCGGGGGTCTCCGCCACCCTGTTCGGCTTCCTGTACGGCAGCGTGTTCGGCTCCGAGGAGCTGCTGCCGTCGCTTTGGACCTCCCCCATGCACGGGATAGACAACCTGATCCGCACCTCGCTGTTCACCGGCGTCGCCTTCATGAGCCTCGGGGTGCTGATAAACATCCTAGCCCTGTGGCGGAAGGGGCGGACAGGCAAGATGCTGTTCGACGGCGAGGGGGTGGCGGGGCTGCTGTTCTACTGGACCGCGGCCGCTGCCGGGCTCTTCGCCTTCACGTCGGGAAAGGTCCCGGCGATTCTGTACGTACTGCTGGCGGCGCTGTTCCTGGCCATACTGTTCGGCGGGGTGCTGGACAGGCTGATCTTCGGCCCGCAGGAGGAGGCGGAGGGGGCCGTGGTCCACACGTTCTCGGTCTTCCACTCGCTGCTGTCGTTCCTCAGCAACACCGCCTCCTTCGTCAGGCTCGCGGCGTTCGCGCTGAACCACGCGGGGCTGTCGGCGGCGGTGTTCATGCTGAGCGACATGGTCCACTCCCTGCCCGGCGGGGCGCTCTTCCGCGCCGCCGTGCTGCTGGCGGGCAACGCGGTTATAGTGGGCCTGGAGGGGCTGATAGTCTTCATCCAGACCCTGCGCCTCGAGTATTACGAGTTCTTCAGCAAGTTCTACCAGGGGGGCGGAGCGCCCTTCCGCCCGGTTACCTGGAGGGGCGAGTGACCTTTTTTTCTATACGGGGAGGTTGTTCTGAATGTACGGAGTGATTCTTTTGGCGGCGGGGGCCCTGGCTGCCTGCGCGGCGGGCAAACGCATCGGGGGCGGGACGGTCGGAAGGCCGAGGGTCGTGCTCGCCGGTTGCGTGCTCGGACTGATCCTGCTGCTGGCTGCGTCCGCGGCCCTGACCCTGGCGACGGCGGCATCCGCTGCGGAGGGAGCTGCGGCCGCCGCGGACGGGGCATCCTCAGGACTTGGATTCCTCGGGGCGAGCCTGGCCACGGGCCTGGCCTGCCTTGGCGCCGGCATAGCCGTGGCCGTGGTGGGAGCGGCGGCCCTGGGAGTCGTGGGAGAGAAGCCGTCGATGCTCGGCACGACGCTCATCTACCTCGGGCTGGCCGAGGGGATAGCCATCTACGGGGTCATAGTCTCCCTGCTGATACTGGGCAAGCTGTAGGCGAGGGATGAAGGGCTTCCTGGTCAGCGACAACCACGATTCGGTGGTTCTGCTGCGGCTCGCCGGAATCCCCGGCGTCATAGTCCACGGCGCTGACGAGATCGCCGCCGCGGTGGACGACGTGCTCGCGAAGCGACACGACGTGGGGGTGCTGGTGATGACCGAGAGGGCCGCCGCCCAGACGCCCGCCCTGGTGAAGTCCCTTCGCGAGCGGGAGGAACCCCCGCTGCTGGTGATCATCCCGGACAGGCACGGCGCGCTGCGGGAGGCTGATTTCCTTACGCGGTACATCCGCGAGGCGATTGGAGTGAAGATAAATTGACCGATATTTCGGCATCATCCCGGAAGGACTACGAGCTTCGCAACCCCGAGAAGCTTGCGTCGCTCAAGAGCCTGCTGCTCAAGCAGGGCGACGCGGAGTGCGACGCCATACTGGAGGCCGCCCGGCGCGAGTCCTCGTCGATGGCCGAGGAGCGCAACGCCGAGGTCGAACGGATGGTGGAGCAGATCCACACCGAGGCGGTCAGGCGCGCGGAGGAGATAGCCAAGAGGCAGATCGCCGGGGCCGAGGCCTCGCGCGCCAAGGACAGGCTCCGGCTGCAGAACAGCCTGCTCGACGAGGCCGTAATGATGCTGCAGAACGAACTCGCCGCGCTGCGGACCCGCCCGGACTACGTCGACATACTGGCCGGGCTGGCGGCCCACGCCGCGGCGGACATCCCCGAGGGAGGGGCCGTGATGATCTCCCTCGCGGGCGAGGACGTCCACCTGGGCGGAGAGGTGACCAGGCGCGCATCGGCCATCATGCGCGGGCTGAAGTTCGAGTTCTCCCCCGCCCCGGCCTCGATCACGGGCGGAGTGCATCTGGAGGCCCCGGACGGCTCCTGGCGCTCGTCCGCCGACTGGCACGACGTGGCGATGGAGCTCAGGGAGTCCCTCGCCGAACGCCTGCTGGCGGTACTGTGAGGCGGACGACATGAGGGCCGCGGGGAGGATAGTATCTGTAAACGGGCCGGTGTTGCGAGCGTCGGGGATGAGGGAGTTCTCGATGAGGGAGATGGTGCACGCCGGCAAGCTCTCCCTGCTGGGGGAGATAATACGCCTCGACGGGGACGAGGCCGTGATCCAGGTCTTCGAGGAGACCGCCGGCCTTCGGACGGGCGAGCCCGTCGTCGGTGCCGGTGCTCCTCTGTCGATGTCGCTCGGGCCGGGGCTGCTCGGCTCGATCTTCGACGGCATAGGCAGGCCGCTCAGGAAGCTGCTGGAGAAGGAGGGGTCGTTTGTGTCGAGGGGGGTCAACATCCCGCAGCTCGACCCGGACGCCTCGTGGGACGTCACCCCGCTCGGCAAGGTCGGGGACGTGGTGACGGGCGGGACCCCGATTGCCACGGTGCGCGAGACATCGCTGGTCGAGCATCGCATACTGACCCCGCCGGGAGTGGAGGGAGAGATTCTCTCCATCCTGCCGGCGGGATTCCACCGCGGTTCGGAGACCGTGGCGCGCCTGCGCGATGGCAGGGGGCGCGAGAGGGTCGTTCCGATGATCTCGAGCTGGCCCGTGCGCACCGCCCGCCCGGTGGCCGAGCGCCTGCTGCCAGACGAACCGCTGCTTACAGGGCAGAGGGTCATCGACGGCCTGTTCCCCCTGTCCAAGGGGGGCGTGTCCGCGATCCCCGGAGGCTTCGGCACCGGCAAGACCGTGACCCAGCACCAGCTGGCCAAGTGGAGCGACGCCCACATCGTGGTCTACATCGGCTGCGGCGAGAGGGGCAACGAGATGACCCAGGTGCTCGAGGAGTTCCCCGTCCTGGAGGACCCACGCTCCGGCAAGCCCCTGATGGAGCGCACCGTGCTGATAGCGAACACCTCAAACATGCCGGTGGCGGCGCGCGAGGCGTCGATCTACACCGGGATAACCATAGCGGAGTACTACCGCGACATGGGTTACGACGTGGCCCTGATGGCCGACTCCACATCGAGGTGGGCCGAGGCCCTGCGCGAGATCTCCGGCCGCCTGGGGGAGATCCCGGCCGAGGAGGGCTTCCCCGCCTACCTGCCGACGCGGATAGCCGAGTTCTACGAGCGCGCGGGCAAGGTCACCACCCTGGGCGGGACCAGGGGCAGCATCTCGATCATAGGGGCCGTGTCGCCCCCCGGCGGGGACTTCACCGAGCCGGTGACCAGGCACACCAAGCGCTTCATCAGGTGCTTCTGGGCACTCGACCAGCAGCTCGCCCGCTCGCGCCACTTCCCCGCGATAAGCTGGACCGACTCCTACAGCGAGTACGGAGACGAGGTGAAAACCTGGTACGAGGCCAACGTGGACGCCGCCTGGACCTCGCTGCGCGACAGGGCGCGGGCGCTGCTGGCGGAGGACGACTCGATCCAGCAGATAATCAGGCTGGTGGGCGAGGACGTGCTGCCGGACGACCAGAAGCTGACCGCCCTGACCGCCTCCCTGCTGAAGAACGGCTACCTGCAGCAGGGGGCCTTCGGCCCCGACTCCTACTGCCCCCCGCGCAAGGGGATAGCGATACTGGACATAATGATCGGCTTCCACGAGAGGGCAAAGGGCATGATCGCGCGCGGCTGCCCCCTCTCCCCCCTCAGGAAGATGGACGAGCTGGTCGAGCTGGCCCACCTGCGCGAGCTGCCGTGGGACAAGCCCGAGGCGTTCGACGACCTCAAGAGGCGGCTGGTGAAACGCATGATGGAGATTGACCGCGAGCGCCTTGCGACTCGCGCGACCGGGAGCGTGAGGCTCTGATGAGCACCGAGTACGTTGGAGTGAACAGCATTTCCGGGCCGTTCCTGATGCTCGGGGGGATTCCCCACGCAGGGTACGACGAGATAGTGGAGGTCCGCTCGCAGGACGGGACCTCCCGAACAGGTCGCGTGGTCCTGGTGAGCGAGAAGGCCACGCTTGTGCAGGTGTTCGCCGGGACGGAGGGGCTTTCGCCCGCGGGCACGTCGGTGCGATTCACCGGGCGCGAGCTGGAGATAGCCCTGTCCCCCGCCATGCTGGGCAGGACCTTCTCCGGGCTGGGGGAGCCGCTTGACGACTGCGGCCCGGTGCTGGGCGGGGTGCGGCGGCCGGTCGGCGGGGCCGCGATAAACCCGATGGGCAGGGAGTACCCGAGGGACTTCATCTCAACCGGAGTCTCATCGATCGACGTGCTGCTCACCCTGATACGCGGGCAGAAGCTGCCGATCTTCTCCGGCAACGGCCTCCCCCACAACGCGCTGGCCGTGCAGATAGCCACCCAGTCCAAGCTTGCGGGGGCGGAGAACTTCGCGGTGGTGTTCGCGGGCATAGGGATAAAGCACGACGACGCCGCGTACTTCCGCGACAGGCTGACCGCGGGCGGGCACGGCGGCAACCTCGTGCTCTTCCTGAACCTCGCCGACGACCCGCCGGTGGAGCGCATCGCCACCCCTCGCCTGGCCCTCACCACGGCCGAGTACCTGGCCTTCGACCTCGGCATGCACGTGCTGGTGATCATGACCGACATGACCAGCTACTGCGAGGCCCTGCGAGAGCTCTCGGTCGCGAAGGGGGAGGTCCCGAGCAGGAAGGGGTACCCCTCCTACCTGTACAGCGACCTCGCGTCCCTGTACGAGAGGGCCGGGGTGCTGCGCAACGGGCGGGGCAGCGTCACCCAGATACCGATACTGACCATGCCGAACGACGACATCACCCACCCGATCCCCGACCTGACCGGGTTCATCACGGAGGGGCAGATAGTGCTGTCCCGCGACCTCGAGGCCAGGCGGATATACCCGCCGGTGGAGATACTGCCGAGCCTGTCGCGCCTCATGAACGACGGCATCGGCAAGGGGTATACCAGGGACGACCACCCGAACCTGGCCGGGCAGCTGTTCGCCTCCTACAGCCGGGTGCACGAGGTGCGCGCGCTGGCGAGCGTGGTCGGGGCGGACGAGCTCGGCAAGGCCGACCAGGCCTCGCTGGCCTTCGGAGATGCGTTCGAGCGCGGATTTCTCAGCCAGGGGGCCGCGGAGAACCGGGAGATAGGCCAGTCGCTGGACATGGGGTGGGAGCTGCTGTCGAAGCTGCCGGTGCAAGAGCTGTCGCACCTGTCCATGGAGGACCTCGAGAGGTTCATCAAGAAGGAGAGCGGCGCGGACGATGCGGGTGCCCCGGCCAGGTCATAGCGGACGCGCCCCGCTCATCGGCCTGTCTTTTGTAAAAGTATAACAGCCTCTTGCCGCACCCTGTATTTGGTATAATACATGCGGAATTTGAACCTGGAGAAGAGGGGATAGCTTGAGAATCCGGAGGATAGTGATGACGGCGGCGGCGCTCGCCCTGCTGGTTGCCGCCGGCGCCGCCCTTCAAGACAGACGGTTCGAGGTCCCGGTCACCCTGTTCTACGACGAGCAGGACCTGTCCGGGGCGGTCGTGTCCAGGCTGGCACTGCAGTCCGTGGTGCTGGCCATGGAGTATTTCAACTCCCTCCCCTCGGGTCACATGTTCGTTCCTTCGCGCGAGTCCGACCTCAACGTCTACGACGCCATCGACCGGGCCGTCGAAAGAGGCTCCGCGGCGGTGGTAGGCGGGATCAACGCCCCCTTCTCCTCGCTCCTGGCGGATGCCGCGAGGCGGCGGGGGATCCCGTTCATATCGCTGGCCTCCGGGCCGCTGCTCCAGCGCGCGGACGACCTGGTCTTCCGTCCTCGCCCGGACAACGGCGCCAGGGTGCTCGGAAGGGCAGCGAAAGAGGCCGGGGTGACCTCCTACTCGGTCATAGCCACCGGCTTCTACGCCAACCACACCCAGAGCTTCGCTCACGGCTTCGGATCGGCGTTCGGGGCGTCCCCCGTCGGCACGACGCTGCTGGCCGGCGACCTCAAAAAGCACATGGACGAGTTCGACAAGATCTCCCTCAGGGCCGACGCCGCGCTCCTGATACTGCCCGACTGGCTTGCCGCCGTGACGGTGCGGGAGCTGCGCCTCAGGCGTCCCGACATGCCGATCTACGCGTCGGACTGGGCCGTGTCGCACAGGACTCCGCTACTCGCCGGGGAGCTGGGCGAAGAGATGCTGACCGCCTCCTGCACGGCGCCGGAGTGGGACGACCCGGACCTTGGCTTCCCCGCCTTCGTCCGGCGGACCTACACGGCCCACATCCCTAGGATGATACTGGCCATGGGGTACGACACCGTGGCGATGCTCGACGCGGCGGTGCGCCGCGCGGGGTCGGCCGCCCCGAAGGCCGTGGCCGCGGCCCTGAAGGAGCTCGACTCGGTGACCACCGTCGGAGGCCCCGTCCCGGTTGACGAGAACGGCGACATGAGGACGAAGCCCCGTCTGTTCTCCATGAAGTCCGGCAGGTGGGAGCGAATCGAGGCCGGCCCCGAAGAGGGCGCGGAGGGCGGACGATGACCAGGCGGACCTCCTTCTCCCTCGGGGCGCTCTTCTCGCTCGTGATAGTCTCGTTCCTGACCATCTTCCTGGTGCAGAGCGGGATCGGGATCTACCTGAGGCTGCGCTCGGAGCTCGCCGGAATCCAGCAGAAGGGCGAGTACTTCATGCAGACAGCGGACCTGCTGCTGAAGAAACAGATCGAGAGGCGCGAACACGGCCTGAAGGCCATAGTCGGCGGCGTTTCCGAGGCCTGCGACGACGAGAGGGACGTGCTGCTGGCCGCGATAATCGACGGCAACAGAATAACCCACGTGCTCAAGGGGTGGCTGCCCGTCGGCATGGTCCTGCCCGACCAGCTCCTGACCGACGACTGGGCCGTCGGGGACCTGGTGGACGTGTACGGGCGCAACCTGTTCACCTGCGTGCGCAGGGTCATGGGGCTGAAAGTCTTCGCCGCCATCCGCCTGGATCTGAACGAGCTCGACGCCTACGGGGATCACAGCCTGCTGCCGGTGATCTCAGACGGCCTCGGCAAGATACTGTGGATGGGGACCTCGCCGGTCTCCCCGGAGCTCTCGTCGCACCTGTCGGCGCGGGGATTCATCTACCAGAAGCGGGCCGGCGAAGAGGGGTGGCTGAACGTCCTCTCGCACCAGGGCACCAGGGTCATGCTCCGCCAGGAGCCCTTGAGATACGGCCTCACCTTCACCGCAGTCTACCCCCTATACCCGCTGCTCCTCTCGGCCGCCTCCTCGCTGGGCGTCGCCGGCGTCATGTTCGCCACCGCCCTGGCTATCATACTGCTTCTGTGGCTGGTGTGGCAGAAGGGCGTCCTCGGGAGCATCTCCCAGATCGCGGGGCTGGCGGACGAGATGAGCTCCCGCCTGTCCCAGATCGACGCCAGGGACCCCCTGCGCGGGGCGGAGGTGCTGTTCTCCGTCACGAGGCACTTCACCGAGCTGAAGACCACCTTCGTCAAGGAGACCAACCACCTGATCCGCGACCTGCGCGGGCTGTTCGAGGTGATGCTGCGCCAGCAGGAGGAGCTCACGGCCTTCAACCAAGAGACGGAGGCGATGAACCAGGAGCTTGAGCAGGTGAACAACAGGCTCCGCAACCGCGAGGGGCTGTGGGAGCGCACACTGGACTTCTCGCGCGCGTTCGCCCGCAGCCAGGACGTCAACACCGCCATCTCCTCCACCCTCGACACGATCATGGGGGACCTCAACGCCTTCGGCATACTGATCTCCTCGGTCGAGGCGGACAGGTTCCGCCTGGTCGCGTGGAGCGGCTACGCCGAGGGGCTCACCCAGTTCACCATCGAGAAGACCGGCATAGCCGCCACGGATGCGATATCCTCCCGCTCCCCGATCTGGATAGAGGACGTGAGGGCCCACCCCACGGCCTACCCGGTGCACCCGATGGTCAGGAGCGAGCTGCTCATCCCCCTGTTCCAGGCGGGCGAGGAGGAGGGAGTGCTTGAGATAGCCTTCGACAGGCCGATGAGGAAGGACCCCTTCCTGATCGAGACCCTGATCCCCGTGGCCTCCTTCCTGGGCGGGCTGGTGCACGGCGAGAAGATGCGCCGCGAGGTGAAGGCCTCCTACGCCTACCTGGCCGAGAAGCTCCAGTTCGTGACCGGCCTGTACCACGACGAGACCGAGGCTCACATCGCGCGCATAGGCAAGTACTGCTCCCTGCTCGCAAAGGAGATCGGCAGGGACAACATGGAGCAGGAGGACATCGAGCTGTTTGCCAGGCTTCACGATATCGGCAAGCTAAGGATCCCGTACGGCATCCTGATCAAGCCCGGCCCCCTCACGCCCGGGGAGTTCGAGCAGATCAAGCTGCATCCGCGGTGGGGCGCGGAGATACTCGGGGACGCGGGCTGGCTGAGGATGGCCAGGAACATCTGCATGACCCACCACGAGAAGTGGGACGGCAGCGGCTACCCTCTGGGCCTGCGCGGAGAGGAGATCCCGTGGGAGGGGAGGGTGGCGACCATCGCGGACATCTACGACGCCCTGCGGTCCTCCCGCTCGTACAAGCCCTCCCTGTCGCACCGGGAGGCGATGCACATCATGCTGGTCGGGGACGGCAGGGTGCAGCCCGAGCACTTCGACCCGTTCGTGCTGACCACCTTCGAGCGCATCTCGGACCAGTTCGCGGAGATCTTCGCCGCAAACAGCGACGAGAGGGACACGTTGGACTACGTCCCGCCCCCCATGTAGCCGGACATGCGCCGCGCCTCGTCGCTGATATTGCCGGCCGCGTGCCTTGCGGTTCACATCGCGGCGCGGGAGCTGGCACTGGCCTGCCTTCCGCCCCCGGGGCAGGCGGCGACGGGAGGCGCGCCGGCCCTCGCCCTCCACTTCAACCGCGGGGTGGCCTTCTCCCTGTTCAAGTCGCACCCCGCGGCGGCGTACCTGCTGGCCCTGGCCGGGGTCCTGCTGCTCGCCGCGCTGTACTTCAAAGCCCCGCCCCCGAGGCGGTCCCGCGCATGGGGCCTGCTGTTCGCGGGCGCGGCCGGGAACCTGCTGGACAGGTTTACCTACGGCCACGTGGTCGACTGGCTGCGGCTCGGCCCCGTTCACGTCAACGCCGCCGACATGTTGCTGTGCGCGGGCGGCGCCCTGCTGGCGATCGAGCTGCTGGCGAGGGACGAGTGACCAGGGCAGGGACGTAAAGTTCTGCTCATACGAAGGGGAGGACAGCGAAATGATGAACATGCGACAAGCAACCGTGCGCGCGCTCCTGCGCTGGGGACTGGCTGCGGCGCTGGCGGCGTGCATGGCCGCCGGGGCGTTCGCGGCCCCGGTGCGGGTGGCTTTTTCCAGGGAGAACTCGATCTACATCATGGACCTTGACGGAGGCGAACCTTTGCTCCTGGCCGAGGGGTACGACCCCGAGATATCGCCGGACGGCAGCATGGTGGCATTCACGGCGTACATAGGCGGGCCGGACGGCGGCGACAGGAGGATAGCGGTGGTCGACACCAATACGAAGAAAGTGACCGTCATCGACAACATACCGGGTGACAACAGCTACGGACCCCGCTGGTCGCCGGACGGAAGCCAGCTCCTGTTCAACCACTGGGACCCTGAGGGTGACGACTGGGTGCTGGCGACCGCGAGGCCAGACCGCACCGGGTTCCGGGTGCCGGTCCCCGGCCTGAAGGGGGTCTACTCGCCCTTCTGGTCCGCCGACGGCAAGTACGCTTACTGCCAGAACCTGGTGACGCTGTTCCGCATTGACGTCGCCGCGGGCACGGTGGTCGACGAGCGTCCGCTGGAGAACGTGACCGGGGAGGTCGCCCTGATGTCGAGCGCGGTGCGCTTCTCGGTCTCGCCCGACGGCGGCCTGTGGCTGTTCGACGCGGAGGTGGAGGACACGGCGGGCCTGATGAAGCAGGACGAGCCCCTGAGCTCGGCGGTCTTCCTGCACACGACGGCCGACGGCGAGACGATACGACTGACGCCGGAGGATGTCTGCGCCATGCAGCCGGAGTGGCTGCCGGGGGGCGAGTTCCTCTACACTGCCTACGAGCCGGGCAAACCGGGCGGGGGGAGGAACGAGGACTACCCGTTCTCGGTGTACCGAGCTCCCCTGGACGGAGGGACCCCGGTCCTGCTGGCGGAGGTGGCTGACAGGCCGTCGGCCTCGAGGTGAGGGTGGCGGTTCGAGGGTCGGGACGCCCGGCTCCAGGGCCCCGTTGTTTCGCGGGTTCATGTTGACTTAATACCCTGCTGCTACTAGAATCGTATTGGTCCGGCCGTGGCGGGCGCGGCTCGCCCCGGCCGGACGAATCAAAAACAACAGGAGGGATTTGTATGAAGAGGTTTCTGACAGTGCTGTGCGTTCTAGCCCTGACCCTGCCCGTGCTCGCGGGCGCGTCGGAGGCGGCCTCCGTGCTGCGGGTGATCACCTGGGCCGGCTACGCTCCCCAGGAGCTGGTCGACAAGTTCACCGCCGAGACCGGCATCGAGGTGGAGATCACCCTGAGCAACAACGAAGAGATGATCAGCAAGCTTCGCGCCACCCGCGGCGGCGGGTTCGACCTGGCCCAGCCCTCGCAGGACCGCATCTCCTCCGTGGTCGAGCAGTACAAGATCTACCAGCCGATAGACTACTCCAAGCTGGACACCGACCAGATAGACCCCTCCCTGCTCGAGGCCGTCAAGAAGAACACCCTCGTCGACGGACAGTCCTACGCCGTGCCGCACATCTACGGCACGGAGGGGCTCGTGCTAAACAGGAAGCTCGCCCCCGACATCAAGGACTTCAAGGACCTGCTCGACCCGAAGTACGAGGGCAGAGTCTCCTACAGGATGAAGAGGCCGACCCTGATCGGCATGGGCTTCTCGCTCGGCTACGACCCCTTCTCCCTGTACGATAAGCCCGAGGAGTACCAGAAGTTCCTCGACGAGATGGAGAAGGTCCTGATCGCCGGCAAGCCCGCGGTCAAGACCTACTGGGACAACGGCGACCAGCTGCTTCAGCTCCTTCGCTCCGGCGAGGTGTGGGCGGCGTCGGCGTGGGAGCAGGCGGGCTGGAAGCTGCACGCCGAGAACCCGGACATAGACTACCTCGCCCCCGAGAGCGGCGCGCTTGCGTGGGTGGACACCTTCGCGATACCGGCACGCTCCGAGAACGTCGAGGCGGCCTACAAGTACATCAACTTCATGCTTCGCCCCGAGAACGCGGCCTTCTTCACCAACCGCGAGACCTACGGCACCGCCTCCAAGGACGCGGTGAAGTTCCTCGACCCGGAGATCAAGGCCAACTTCGAGCGCGGCCTTCCCCCCGAGGTGCTGGCGAAGATAAACTGGTACCCGACGGTCCCCGCGGGCATCGAGGAGATGGAGGGCAAGACCCTCGACAAGATAAAGGCGGCAAGGTAAGCCAGACCGGCCGTCCATCATTCCGAAAGCGGGCGGCGGGCTCCTCCGGGGACCGCCGCCCGCCTCACATCCAGAGGTGACCGCCCTTATGCGCAACGCACTATCGGTACAGAACCTGGTCAAGCGCTTCGGCAGCTTTACCGCGGTGAATGACGTCTCGTTCGACGTGGAGGACGGCAAGTTCTTCTCGATACTCGGCCCGTCCGGGTGCGGCAAGACCACCCTGCTCAGGATGATAGCGGGGTTCTACAGGCAGGACAGCGGCAGAATCCTGCTGAACGGGCAGGACATGGACGGAGTCGCGCCCAACAGGCGGCCCGTGAACCTGGTGTTCCAGAACCTGGCGCTCTTCCCGATGATGAACGTGTTCGAGAACGTGGCTTTCGGCCTGCGCCGCCGGGGCGAGAAGGGCCCGGCGGTGGAGGCCAAGGTCAGGGACATGCTCGAGCGGGTCGGCCTGCCCGAGTCCGGGAAGAAAGAGATAGGCCAGCTCTCCGGCGGACAGAAGCAGAGGATAGCCATCGCCCGCTGCCTGGTGCTGGAGCCGGCCGTGCTGCTGCTGGACGAGCCGCTCGGCGCGCTGGACGCGAAGCTGCGCGAGCACATGAAGGTGGAGCTGAAGGCCCTGCAGTCCAAGGTCGGCACCACCTTCGTCTACATCACCCACGACCAGTCGGAGGCCATGGTGATGAGCGACAGGGTCGCCGTGATGAACAACGGAGTCTTCGAGCAGATCGGGTCGCCGCAGGAGCTCTACCACTCCCCGCGCTCGTCGTTCGTCGCCCAGTTCGTCGGGGCCAACAACAAGCTGCCCGTCACGCTTTCCGGCGGGGCGACGCCGATGGCCTCCTACGCCCGGTGGAGCGGCCTGAGGACGACAGCGCCCGCCGCCGGGTTCTCCGAGGGGGAGCCGCACGACCTGTTCATCCGCCCCGAGTCGATGGTAATAAACCCGCCGGAGGACAGCGGCTTCAACATCCTGCCGGTGACCGTGAAGGCCATCCTGTTCGACGGAGGCAACAGCAGGCTGCTCGTCTCTCCCAGCGGGACGGAGGACGAGCTGACCGTGGCCCTGCCGCAGACCAGGCAGTACGACCACATCCGCGCACGCGACGAGATCCGCGTCGGATGGGACCCGTCCGCCTCACTCTGCTTCCGCAGGAGCGAATGGAAGCTGTACGATGAAGAGTAGCAGAGCCGGATTCCTGTTCTTCTTCCTGCCCGTGGCTCTCTGGCTGGGGCTCCTGATCGTCCTCCCCCACCTGGAGCTGCTGCGCCTGTCCTTCACCTCGTCCCGCGACGGGGGGCTGACGCTTTCCAACTACTCCGCCTTCTTCAACGAGCCCATCTACTGGCTGACATTCGTCAGGACCGCGCTCTACTCCACCCTGGTGACCTTCATCGCGATGGCGCTGGCCCTGCCGGTAGCCTTCTACATAACCAAGGTGGCCAGGGTCCAGGCCGGGGGCTTCCTGATGCTGCTCGTGCTCGTCCCCTTCTGGGTCAGCGAGCTCATCAGAGTGTACGGCTGGATAATCCTGCTGCGAGAGAGCGGGGTGATCAACCAGCTCCTGATGGCCGCCGGGCTGCTCGACAGGCCGATAGAGATGCTGTACAACGACGTCACCATGGTCATGGGGCTGGTCTACACGAGCATGCTCTTCATGGTGGTGCCCGTCATAGGGGTGATGGACGCGCTCGACGACGCGCTCATCGAGGCCGCCTACGACCTCGGCGCGTCCAAGACCGCCATCTGGCGCACCATCATCATCCCCCACTGCACGCCGGGCCTCGTCTCCGGCGGGATAATCGTCTTCATGCTCGCGCTCGGGAGCTACCTGACGCCAAACCTGATGGGGGGCAAGAACTCCCTGTGGTTCACCGAGCAGATATACAACCAGATAATACTCTACTTCAACTGGAACCAGGGCGCAGCGTTCGGATTCCTGCTGCTGCTGCTCTCTTCCCTGATAATCTGGCTGGGGCTGCGCGTCACCGGCCAGAGCCTGAAGGACGTGGTCAAATGATCAGGACTCTGCCCACATCGAAGGGGTACGACTTCGGCTTCCGAGCCTTCATGACAATCTACTTCGTCATCCTGTTCGCGCCGCTGGTGGTGACCATGGTGCTGGCCTTCAACGACTCCATGTACCCGTCACTGCCGTGGGAAGGCTTCACCACCGACTGGTTCTTCGGCGCCGGTCCGAAGAAGTTCGGCATCTTCAACGACCCGACCAACCTGCGCAGCATCGCCACCTCGTTTCGAACGGCGCTCGCGGTGACCGTGGTCTCCACCTTCCTCGGCACCTGCGCGGCCTTCCTGTTCGAGCAGGAGAACTTCCGCTTCAAGGGCGCGCTCTACTTCCTCATGATCGCCCCGCTGGTCATCCCGGGGGTCATACTGGGCATCTCCATACTGATGTTCGCCAACACGGCCGGGATCATGATCGAGGACGCTCTCGGGATCTACATAAAGTGGCTCACGCCCGGATTCTGGCTGGTGGTCCTGGGGCAGTCGTCGTTCATATCGACCATAGTGGCGCTGGTGGTGTCCGCCAGGCTGAAGAAGTTCGACCGCTCGCTGGAGGAGGCCGCGTACAACCTCGGCGCCAACCGGGCCGAGGTCCTCTGGTACGTCACGCTCAAGTACCTCAGGCCGTCGATAATCGGCGGCGCGGCGGTGGCCTTCCTGATGTCGTTCGAGAACTTCAACACGACCGTGTTCACGGTGGGATCCCAGGCCACCCTGCCGATAAACATGTACATGCAGGTGCGAGACGGCTCCACCCCGGTGATCAACGCGATATCATTCCTGCTGATAGCAGGCACGTCCGTGTTCGCGGTGGCGAACCTGTGGGGAAGCAGGAGGAAAGAGGCGTAGAGGGGGGCTCTTCTCTTGTCGTCCCGAGGAGCTTGCGACGAGGGACCTCGCTCCGAGCTGCCGATTTCGCAGGATCCCTCGCATTCGCTCGGGATGACATAAGCAGGCGACCGGCGGAGCGTAGCGAGCCGTGTCGATCGCTTGGGCGGCACGCCTCTGGCCGCCTTCCTGTGCGGTCGGGATGACATAAGCAGGCAACCGAACGGGCACGCGCTCTGTCGTCCCGAACGAACGAAGCGAGGAGGGACCCTGCGTCGAAACGCCGCTGAATCGGAAAACGTCCCCGGACAGGATCCCTCGCATTCGCTCGGGATGACAGGGTCTGCGCGGTCGGGATGACGCAAGCAGGCGACCGAACGGGCGCGCTCTCTGTCGTCCCGAACGAGCGCAGCGAGGAGGGACCCTGCGTCGAAACGCCGCTGAATCGGAGAACGTCCCCGGATAGGATCCCTCGCTACGCTCGGGATGACAGGGTCTGCGCGCTCGGAATGACGTCGTAACAGCGCATGCAATGGCAGGCGTTGTGCCATGCCCATGCCTGCCACGTCCCGTCATTTCGACGCGGAGTTCCTGCCGGAGATCTGGACCGCCCTGCCGGTCCGGGCGGACTCGTAGGCTGCGGCGATGATCTCGACGCTCTTGCGCCCCTCCCGCCCGGTCAGCAGGGGCTCGGCCTCGCCTTCGAGCACTTCCAAGACGTGGCGGTAGTATGGGAGGTGCCCGAAGCCGTAGACGCTCGCGGGATTGGTGTTCGCGCCTTCTACCTCGCCGTCCATGGGGTCGGGCGCGTCGAATTGCCACTGCTCGATCCTGTTCAGCGCAACCCCGCCGATACGGACTGTCCCTCTCTCACCGAGGATCGTCAGGCTGCCCTCGAGGTTCTTCGGGTAGGTCAGGTTGGTGGCGTTTATGCTCCCCAGCGCGCCGCTTCGGAACTTCAGGTTGACCGCGATGGTGTCCTCCGCCTCGATCCTCCTCGCCAGCGTGGCGCTGAAGGCCTGGACGGACTCGACCGCGCCGCCCATCCACTGCACCATGTCGACGTAGTGGGAGGCCTGGTTGCTCAGGCAGCCGCCGTCGAACTCCCAGGTGCCGCGCCACCTGGCCTGTTCGTAGTAGTCCTGCGGGCGCGTCCAGTAGACGTTGGACGAGATTATATACAGGCGGCCGAAGCGCCCCGCCTCGAGCGCCCTTCGAAGGAGGGCGACGCTCCTGTTGAAGCGGTTCTGCTTGACGACGAAGTAGTGGACTCCGCGGGCGTCGCAGGCCTCGATGGCCCGGTCGACCGCGGCGAGGTCGGTCCCGGCGGGTTTTTCGGATAGGGCGTCGACCCCGCGCCTTGCGGCCGCCTCGACGTGGGCGGGGTGAAGGCCGGACGGGGTGCAGATTGAAAGCACGTCGCTTTGAACCTCGTCGAGCATGGACTCCAGCGACTGGAACGGGCGGCAGCCAGTCCTTTCGGCGATGGCCCTGGCCCGTGTCGGGATCGGGTCGCAACAGGCCACGAGCTTCGCGGCCCCTTCTTTCTCCAGTTCGAGCAGGGTGTCCACGTGGTTTTTGCTGATCCGGCCGCAGCCGGCAAGGGCGAACGTGCGCATTCAGATTACCTCCGGAAGAGAGTTGAAATAGGATTCCTCGTCGCCTGCGGCTCCTTCGGAATGACAGGGCAGCGGATGGCTCGTGACCTGCGGCTCCGCGGATCGACACACCGCAGGGTTCCTCGTCGCCTGCGGCTCCTTCGGAATGACAGGGTGTCGGATGGCTCGTGATGGCCAGCGCCTGCTGCGCGACGGGGCGGCGGGTTTAATTCAGCTACAGGAGCACCAGGTTCTCGCGTTTCTCCCCCGCGTAGACGTTCTTCGTGTCCAGGATCAGGCGGGCGTTTCGCGCCACCAGGTCGTAGTCCACCCCGCGCCTGTGGGCGGTGGTTACTACGACCGCGTCGTAGCCTCGCAGCATGGCCTCGTCCAGCGCAAGGGACGTCCTCCGCCCCCCGCTGCGCGGCGCGACCGGGCAGTAGGGGTCCGAGTAGTCGACTACCGTGCCCTTGCGCTCCAGTTCGTCCCAGACCTTCAGCGCCGGGGACTCGCGCAGGTCGTCGATATCCCCCTTGTAGGCCACGCCCAGCAGCAGCACCCTGCTCCCCCTCATCGGCTTGCACAGGTCGTTGAGCAAATCCTGCAGGCGGGAGACAACGTAGGCCGGCATCTCGTCGTTGATGTCGCCCGCGAGTTCGATCAGCCTGGTGTGGTAGTCGTGGGCGCGGGCCTTCCACGTCAGGAAGTACGGGTCTATGGGGATGCAGTGCCCACCCACTCCGGGGCCCGGGTAGAAGGGGACGAATCCGAACGGCTTCGTCGCCGCGGCGGCTATGACCTCCCAGACGTTGACGCCCATCCTGTGGCAGATGACCGCCATCTCGTTGGCCAGGGCGCAGTTGACGATGCGGAAGGTGTTCTCCAGGATCTTGGTCATCTCCGCCTCCTTCGGGCTCGAGACCGTGAACACCGGCGCCTCGAGCACCGCCTCGTACAGGGCGCGCGCGACCTCGGTGCAGGCTGGGGTGCAGCCTCCGACCACCTTCGGCGTGTTCTTCGTCTTGTAAAGCAGGTTGCCGGGGTCCACGCGCTCCGGCGAGAAGGCCAGGTTGAGGTCGCCCCCTATGGTGAAGCCCCTCGCCTCGAATATGGGTCTGAGCACCTCCTCCGTGGTCCCTGGCCAGGTGGTGGATTCGAGCACGACGAGCATCCCCGAGTGAGCATGCTCGGCCACCGTGCGGGCGGAGGACTCCACGTAGGTCATGTCCGGCTGCTTGTAGTGGTCGAGAGGCGTCGGGACGCAGATCGCCACCACGTCGCACTCCGCTATCCTGGAGAAGTCGTCCGTGGCCGACAGGTGCCCGCTCTCGACCAGGTGGGCCAGCTCCTCCGGGACCACGTCGCCGATGTAGTTCTCGCCGCGGTTCACCTTCGCGCACTTCTCGCCCTGGACGTCGAAGCCAAGGACGCGGAAGCCCGCGCGCGCCTTCTCCACCGCCAGCGGCAGTCCCACGTAGCCGAGCCCCACCACGCCCACCCGGGCGGTCTTGCCCGTTATCTTTTCAAGCAGAGTCATTCGCGCATCATCCCTTTATCCGTCGAAGAATACCTGGTTCTCTATCAGCTGATCGTTCGGGGCCGGGCGCAGGACCCGCCCCGGCACTCCGACCACGATCATGCGCGGCGGAACGTCCCTGGTCACGAGACAGCCGGCCGCCACCAGCGCGTCCTCGCCTATCACGACCCCGGGGAGCAGCGTCGCGTTAGCCCCGATCCGAGCCCCGCGCCTCAGGATCGGCCCGCCGAAGCGCTTTTTGCGCTCCTCCGTGCGGCCGAGGAAGTTGTCGTTGGTGAAGGCCGCGCACGGGGCCACGAAGCAGTAGTCCTCCATCGTGGTCATCGCGGTTATGTACGCCTCGGACTCGATCTTGCACTTGCGGCCGATCGTCGTCCTGTTCTCGACCGTCGCGCCCCTGCCGATTATCGTGAGCTCGCCGATGCGCACATCCTCGCGGATGGTGGCCAGGTCGCCGACGAAGACGCCGTCTCCCAGCTCCGCGCCGCGGTAGATCACGCAGTTTGCGCCTATCGTGACCCGGCGACCCACGACCAGCGGCGGCAGCTCTGTCGACCCGCCGGTAGTGGCGGAGAGCGACGCCCTGGCCGGGAGCTTGCCCAGCACGGCGCCATCCATGATCACCGCTCCCTCGCCGACGCGCACGCCGCTTCGTATGACCACGTTGTGCCCGATTATCGCGCCGGGGCCGACCTCCACGTCGCCCTCGACGACCACGTTCCGGCCGATTGTCGCCGTCTCGTGGATGAAAGTGTCATCTAGTCCGCTCATGGTCGCCTCTCTTCGGGGATGATGGATTCCGCGAGTAATAATATTGTTCAAGAGGAGTGATGTCAATCGCTTCGGGCGATAGATGCTGTAAGTCGTCCCGAACGGTAAGGAAGGCGGCCAGATACATGCCGCCTAAGCGAACGACATCGCGGTCGCCTGCTTATGTCGTCCCGAGCGAGCGAAGCGAGGAGGGACCTTACTGCGCGCCAACCTTGACCAGGGTCCCTCCTCCCGATGGTCGTTCGGGACGACGCAGAAATGTCGTCCCGAACGAGCGCAGCGAGGAGGGACCTTACTCAGTGCCAGCTCCCTTCCCAGATCCCTCCTCGCTTCGCTCGTTCGGGATGACGCTGTAATATCCCTCGTCGCAAGCTTCTCGGGGTAAGCGATCGACATCGCGGTCGCCTGCACCCTTCGGCGCTACGCTCCTCAGGGTAAGCGATCGTCACGAACGGAAATGCGTCCGTTCGGTCGCCTGCTTATCTCCCTGATTGACAACTCCGCCTCCGGGCAATAATATCGCTCGTAGCACAACATCGGGAAGCACTGAACAACGCCGTTTCATCCGCCGAGCATTTGCTGCCGGCCGGCCTTGCGCCAGGCGAAACGGACTTGATCAGACCTTCCAACAGGAGAAAACACCGTGAAAAAAGTAGTATCCCTCGCGGGCGCGCGCCCGCAGTTCGTCAAGGAGGCAGTCGTGGGCGCGGAGGCGCGTCGCCGCGGCGCGTGGGAGCACGTCCTCGTCCACTCCGGCCAGCACTACGACGCCAACATGTCCGACATCTTCTTCGCCGAACTGGAGATGAAGCAGCCCGACCACTTCCTCGGAGTCGGATCCGGAAGCCACGGGGCTCAGACCGCCGACGTGCTGGCGAAGTTCGAGGTCCTGCTGATGCGGGAGAAGCCCGACACCGTCCTCGTCTACGGAGACACCAACACCACCCTCGCCGGGGCGCTCGCCGCCGCCAAGCTAAAAATCCCGGTCGCCCACGTCGAGGCCGGAATCCGCCAGCACCCCAAGGACATGCCCGAGGAGATAAACCGCGTGCTCACCGACCGCATCTCCGCGCGCCTGTTCTGCTGCTCCGATCTGGCAGCGCGCAACCTCGCCGGCGAGGGCATGACCGCAGGCGTCACCGTGCCCGGCGACGTCATGTACGACCTCTACCTCAAGATGGCGCCGCGCCTCGCACCGGACGAGGCACGCGCCCGCCTTGCCCTCGACGAGGGCGGCTACATCGTCGCCACCATCCACCGCGACTTCAACACCGACGATCCGAAAGCCCTTGCCGGGATCCTCGACGGCCTGAACCGCGCGCACAGGGAGAGCGGCCTCGAAGTCCTGCTCCCGCTCCACCCGCGCACCCGCAAGCGCGTCGCCGAGTTCGGCCTGGAGGACAGCCTGCGGCATCTCCGCGCAGTCGAGCCCATCGGCTACCTCGACCTGATGTCGCTGACGCTGCACTGCGCAGCCGCGGTCACCGACAGCGGTGGATACCAGAAGGAGGCCTACTACGCGGGCAAACGCGCCGTCGTGCTGATGCCCGACACCGGGTGGCGCGAGCTGACCGACGCCGGGTGGAACCTGTTGTGCCCCCCGGACGCCGAACGCATCGCAAGCGCGGTCGCAGAGGCGCTCGCCCCGGCTCCGCGCCCGGAAAACATATACGGCGCAGGCGACGCGGGAGAACGCATAGTCGAGAGCTTGGCGGAGTGACCGGAGAGACCTCGCTCCTGTCATCACGAGGCAGGTTCATTGCCGAGGGATCAGCTTTCATGGAGGATGTGACCTTCTGCGGATTGTCAGCGACCCTCTTGAATGTTACAATTGTAGTAAAAGAGAGGGGGATTTTGCATGCCTGCTACAGCGAAAATAAAGAAAGAAAAAAAGATCTCGGGGAGAGATAAGAGCGAGCCGACGATTCCTGTCAGGGTAAGTCGCTCACTCTACGGGGATGCGCAAAGGACTGCGCGCGCCGAACACCGTACTATCGCCGGACAGGTGGAGTACTGGGCGCGGTTGGGGCGCGCCTCTCTTGACAACCCCGACCTTCCAGTCGAGTTTGTTCGCTCCATTCTAGCGGCGCAACTCAGACAGGAAATTGAACCGTTCGTCCCGGAAGGGTGAAAGATGGCCTCTGCGAAACCTCAAATCATCGTTCTTCAGGAGCGAGAGTTCAAAGTCGCGTACAAGAAGCTCCATCAGAACCAGAAGAAAGCGGTGAACACCGCGGTACTCGAAATCGTGGACAATCCTTTGGCAGGTGTCGAGAAAAAAGGCGATCTAAAGGGTGTATACGTATACAAATTCAAATGTCTCGACAGGACTTTTTTGCTGGCCTATCAATGGGATCCCCTGACGAGAACACTTCTGGCACTCGGCGTTCACGAAAACTTCTACCGAGATATGAAGCGAAACTTGTAGTAAACAATTAAGGAACCTCTGAACAAGGTCTTTCCATCAGCCGGAGCATTTGTCGCCGACCAGCCTTTAGCCAGTCGGAAGGGACTTGATCAGACCTCCCTAAAGAGTGCCTTTTCTGACCAAACTTTCCAGTTCAAGCTCTTCTTGGAAGCGAAGCAGAGCGCTGCGAACCATCATGCTTTTATCCTTGAATCCATAGGATCTATGATCATCCAGGAATTCCGCCAATGACTGGGTCAGGCTGATTTTTGTTTGCAGCATTTCATCACCCCCTGAAGAAGCTTTTCAGACACTCATTATAGGGTCCCGTTTTAGGGCTGTCAAAAGGGGTCGGGTCAATTCCGGATGTCGCTTGACAACCCCTGTCCTCCCAAACGCACGAAGCCATTCCTGTCGTCCAGAACAGCGCGAAGCGTCGGAGAGACCTCCCCCCGAGCCGGCGACCATCGCAGGATCCCTCGCTGCGCTCCGGATGACAGAGTCTGCTCGCTCGGGATGGCATCCCCTGTCGTTCCGAACGACGAGGATGGCGGCCAAGGGCGTGCCGTGCAAGCGATCGGCGCGAACGGAGAAAACATAACTGCAATTCGCGCATTAATCACGTGCGCCGAAATATTTTCGGAACCACTGGACATGCTTTGTTATCTTGGGCGAACCGAAAATTATAGCCAACTCCTCCAATAAGACGAAATCAAGGCCCGCCGCCTCATCCTCGTCAATTCTCAGGTCTTCGAAGAAGAAATCCTTCCAAAGGGAGTAGTTGGGCGGGGTGTATCTGGTCGTGTACAGCAGATCAAGAAGCGCCTTCTCCCTGACCGCTGTTATGTAGCCGGGAGGGTCGGTCACCCTGTACGTTCCCCTGAAGACAAGGTAGGCAGGAAGCCTCTGCCAATGGATGCTCCCGTATGGGGTGTCCAGACTGCTGCTCCTCCTCGAGCTTACAGCCGTCACAGAGACTACGGCGTCAGGAATCAACCCCGCCTCGAACAGCACAAGGCCGCCCGAAACCGCCGCCGGCCCGTTGATATTGCAGGCAAGATAGCGCAGCGAGGGTTCTCTCTTTCGCAGAAGGGGGGCAAGGCAGTACCAGTTCTTCTTCAGCCTTTCCATGTACCCGGCTGAGATCAGCCCCTCGATCTTCTGCCAGATATTTACATACCCGGCCTCCCTGAGCCTGTTTTGAAGCACCCATCCGGGAATCTCGGGCTCCAGGCCTGCGAGCAGCTCCAAATCCGTCATTCAATCGTCATCTTTCCCTAGGTTTCGATTTTTAAACGTATAACATCTAGTTTCTAGATTTTACACTACACTAAAAGAAAACGCCATGAGACCAAATGTCGGATTTCATGAGCGCTGTTTCTCCACCCCGTTTCTCGAAAGAATAAACCTGCGGGCGGCGTCAACGACCTTCTCCTGTTGGCGAAACCGGAGGACAAGCGACATATCCGGACGGGGTACTGAAATGGAAACGAGCCGTACAAAGTCTCGGTCTCCGGCGCAAGGGCGAATTGTGTTTGCTCGGCGTCAATCTTCACCCTCAAACTTTCCGACCTGCTGATCGGCAGGACAACGCTGCTTGTGGCAACATCTCCCGATTGACTCTTTGCAGTGAATTTTACCTGCCCAATTCCAATCTCCTCAAAAAAACGGGAAAGTGATTCTCTGTAGGGCAAAAGAGTGAAATCTGAAGCAGCCGAATCCACTGTGAAGTCAAGGTCTTCTGAAAACCTTGGCAGCCCGTGAAATATGCGCAACGATGTGCCTCCGAACAGAGCGGCATGCCTGAAAAAACCAGTCCGCAATGAGAGCCCCATCAGTATAAGATTCTGGAATTTTTCCAGCGCAAGGAATTTCTCACCTGCTGCCACGTGCTTTTTCAGCTCTTCAAAAATTGTATTCACCTGCCATTCGCAAAGCAAAGGACAGAAACGCGCATCGCGCCCGCCCGGAGCCGGTCGTTGGCTCAGCTTCGCTCGTCGCGGATGCGAAGCACCTCCTCCTCGGGAAGATCCACGCACTCAGCGACGACCTGCGGGTTTAATCCTCTGTCCAGCAACCTGGCGGCGGCCTCTCGCCTGGCCTCCTCCTTGCCGATGAGGATGCCTTCGCCCATGAACGCCTGGAGGTCCTTCATCTCCTTGTCGAGGAATTCGGCCTTGCGCCTCTTGTCGGCCAGCGCGGCAAGCTCGGGGAGGATGGACTCGAGCATCTCGTCGAAGTTGGTCTGCATTAGGGTCTTCCACATGGAGTCGCCGTCGGATCGGTCGTCGTCTTTCCTTGACGAGGCGGAGTCGCTGTTTGCGGAAGATCCAGAACCCGTCTCCGAAGAGCTTGTGCCACCCGTAACGCTCCCGCTGTCAGAGGTAGTCGGCGTCTTTTTTATTTGCGCTTCGTTCGGATCTACGGCTTCTTCCCTTGCTGCATCTGTCTTTTTTACGTACGATGGCCTCCAACTCTCCTCGTCTACCATGCCCTCCAAGTTGTCGAAACGTTTTATGAATATTATACGGCACTGCGGAGGTTTGTCCAATCCTCCGCCGGGTCGAGGGGAGGGACCTCGGTTTTTTACCGGCGCCAGACTCAAGATCCCTCACTGCGTTCGGGATGACAGTCAAACTGCGTTCATTCAGACCATCCCTAGAATGCGTTCTCCGTCAATTGACGGCAATCCTCTTCTTCGCAAAGTTCCGTATTTAAAGCGGCGGAGCGCGCCAACCTTTCCCAAATAGCCGAAGGCCAATTTACACACTAAAATGGACTTGACACCCTCGTGCGCGCCATGGTGTATTATATGAGACGCAAATTTGAGGATACTATCTTTCGCTGTACCCGGAGGACGGAATGGAAACGGATTTTCTGGATGCGCATGAACGCCATTGGGAGGATGGTGAGCTGTTGTTTGACAATACGAGGTGGGCCAATGCGGACCACCTCTACGGCATCGCGGCTGAATGCGGTCTGAAATCATTGATGGCGGTCTTTGGAATGCCGTTCGATGCAGCGAAGGGCAGGCCGGCCGATGTTGCCGACTGCAAGCATATTGACGCGATCCAGAGACGATATGAATCATACCGCTCCGGCTGCCCTTTCGGAGCGGGGTATGCATTGCCTGATTCCAGCGTTTTCGACGATTGGGACGTATCGCAGCGGTATTCTCACAGAAGTGTCTTTGACAGGGATCGAGTCGACAAGCATCGAGGTGGAACCGAAGCCATCCGGGGATTAGTGCAGCAGGCTCGAAGGGAGGGGCTGTTGAAGTGACTGCCTTCGACGAAACGCTACCCATAATTGCAGAAATTTTAAAGAGACACAAGGCAGACTTGTCCGATATGGACTGGCTTCTGGTAAACCGCGATCTCAAGGGGAAAATCCGGTTGATAGCCCCTGTGGAGGTGTCGGAAAGCAAGCTTGCCCCAACGCTCGAAGAAATAGCCAAAGAGCTGGAAAGCAGACTGGGCGACAGGGCCTACCCCGCAGAATATGCCATACTTTATGATGAAAACCGTGAGGATGCGTGCAAAGGCGCGTCCCTCTTTCCGCTGGAGGGTTTTGACAACATCGAGGTGGCGGACCGGCTACCTGTCTCCGGCAACTGGCTCTCTTTCGCCCGTGAGGATTCAGGAGCCCCCCTTGTCGTTTTCTTCTCGGTCAAAGGCGGCGTTGGTCGTTCCACAGCGATAGCGGCCTCGGCTCTATCGTTGGCGCAAAAAGGCAAAAAAGTCCTTGTACTCGATATGGACCTCGCATCTCCCGGGCTTTCATCCGCCTTGCTCCCGGAAAATCGTCGCCCGGAATACGGTATTGTGGACTGGCTTATTGAGGACCTGGTCGGAAACGGCAACTTCATCCTGGATAGGATGTATGCGAAGAGCGATATAATCCGCGACGAAGAGGTCTTCGTAGTCCCGGCGCATGGACGCGAGCCTGGCGAATACGTCTCGAAGCTTGGCAGGGCATGGATGCCCGTCGTGAGGGATGATGGAGCCACCGAGAGCTGGCCGCAAAGGTTGCGACGCATGGTCGACGAATTGAAGAAAGCTCTGGACCCTGAAATTGTGCTGATCGACTCGCGCTCGGGAATTGACGACCTGGCCTCGGCCTGCGTCACCGACCTTGGGGCTAGGCTTATACTTTTGTTCGCGTTTGACGACGAGCAGACCTGGACGGGATGCCAAATACTATTCCGTCACTGGCGGCATGCTTCAGTGGCGAGAAAAATACGGGAGCGATTACAGCTTGTGGCGGCGATGATGCCGGAGACCGATACGTTGGAGCGCCTTGAGGAAATGCGGGAGGCCGGCTACGAGTTGTTCGCAGCGGAAATGTACGATGCCATTCCTCCCGGTGAAATGATAGAGGAAAGATGGAATTTCGAAGAATCGGATGAATTTGCACCGCACTCCCCATGGTTGATTCGTCGACATCAGGGTTTCACCTCTCTGAAAACCCTCCGCGGTCGCCTTTCTAAAATCGAAGAGAGTACGGTGGCTCATGTATTCGGGCCGTTGATTCAAGGCCTTGGCGAACTTATCGAGGAGCGGGACTCCGATGGATAACGCTGCGGAACTCCGACAAGCCATGCTTGCCGCACCGCTCGAATCAAGCAGCTTTGGTGAAGAACCCCTTCCAGGAACGCTTTACATACCACCGTCGCATGTCAAAGCGCTGCGGCTTGATGTACACCTTGTCGTAGGAGGAAGAGGCGCGGGGAAGTCATTTTGGACCGCCGCGCTGCTTTCGGGCGATCTGCGTGCAATTATTGACGGCGCAGCTCCGGAACTGGAGAATGTCGACATCGTCACGGGCTTTTCCGGTCGCGGCGACACCGACGCGTATCCTAACGAGGACGTTTTTGCGAAACTGCTTGGCGAGGGATACGATCCGTATGACATATGGCGGACAGTGATGCTGCGCCATATCATAGACAGTCGCGTCGTCCCCGAAGGATACTGGCAGGATAAAATTGCCTGGTTCAAGACCAGTCCGGAGGAGGCCGAGCGGGAGCTTCGCTCTGCCGATAATTCGGTGAGCAGGGACGGGCGTCGAAAGCTTGTTTTGTTCGATGCGCTTGACCGCACCAGCAGTGATTGGGACAGCATGGACAGGATAGTTCGGGGACTTTTGCGCGCCGCGCTTTGGCTCAGGTCGTACACCTCATTCCACGCCAAGATTTTCCTGCGTACAGATCAGTTCGAGCGCACCGTCACGGATTTCCCCGACGCATCCAAACTGCTTGCGACACGCGCGGAACTGTCCTGGGCTCGCCACGACCTTCACGGTTTGCTATGGCAACGCCTGATCAATACACAGGGTAGCCACGGAGAGGTCCTGCGCGAGGCATACCGCTCGGTAGTCGGTGAAGCGCCAAAAAGAGTCGAAGAAATTTGGCTTCTTCATGAGGAGGCAAAGCGCGAGACACCCTTGCAGAAGCAGCTTTTTGAGAAACTCGCGGGACCTTGGATGGGCCGCGACCGGCGCAGAGGCGTCCCTTACACCTGGTCTGCGGGGCACCTTGCGGATGGCAACGGCCAGACCTCGCCCCGTTCCTTTCTTGCCGCTCTCCGGCAGGCTGCTTCAGACACTCAAGAGCGCTACCCCGATCACGAGCGCGCCTTGCACTACGAAAGCATCAAACGCGGTATCCGCGAAGCCTCCGAGATACGGGTAGACGAAATTTCAGAGGACTACCCGTGGGTGAAAGACGTATTGTCGTGCCTGGAAGGCCTGACAGTCCCGTGTGAGTACGATGCCGTCATTAAACGCTGGGAGGAAAAATTCCCCGATGGACCGGACAGCATTGCCACCAACCGCCTGCCGCCCCAGCATGCCAGAAGAGGATGGGACGGCCTTAGGGAAGACCTGTCGCGACTTGGCCTGATCGAGGTGAAAAGCGACGGCAGGATAGATATGCCCGACCTTTACCGAGTCGGCTTCGGCCTGGGTCGCAAGGGTGGAGTCAAACCGAAGGGATGAAGACCCGCCTCCCGTTGGTCCTCGGGATGACAGCAATTGTCATCCCGAGGAGTGGTTTTTACGACGAGGGATCTCGCCTTTGATCTTTTCCAACCTCTTGAAATCCCCATTTGACACAACGCATTTCGAGTAATAAAATTACACGCA
>Ga0255347_1001586_pt1 | contig 35424 bp, 42 predicted proteins | sample wastewater_treat_2_FD_192479 | JGI IMG/M metagenome (GOLD analysis project Ga0255347, IMG submission 192479) | Wastewater microbial communities from Lulu Island WWTP, Vancouver, Canada - plant24 | ecosystem: Engineered > WWTP > Wastewater > Unclassified | place: Canada: Vancouver, British... | reverse complement strand
ATAGTCGGGACAGTCTTTTTGCCAGCACCAAAACTTCGATAAATTAAGATTGGAATCCATCGCTACCCCAACTTAATGATTTAACGAGGTAGTATAAAAAACTATTCAGTTAAGTAAGTACACGACCGAATTTATTAGGTTGATTGAATTGATTGATTTTCCTGATACCTCTTCGATTTATGATATCTCATCTGCAGCATGCCTATCATGATGCCCGGGATGCAGCCCATCATTCAATAGGCAAAAAGAATAAATGGTAAAAGCCCAACTACGAGAATTGATGGGGCACATTCCCATTCATTAAGGAGGTTCATAAATGAAGTCGATTCTCACAGCCGTCGTTGCTATTGTTTTTTTATCAAGCATTATAGCTGCAGCCAGCGCTGCAGATGTTCTTGATCTGAGCACAATAAATAAGACATCAAAAGCAAGCGCTCTGACCCTTCCCCAGATATCTCCCACCATGCCTACCATCGCACCCACCGTCCTGGGAGGCAATGTAAAGAGCAATGTTATGGATCTCAGCACCCTTGGGAAGAAGATAGAGCCCGCTGTCCCTGCAACTGCTATCAAGGGGGCTTCACCAATCACAGTCACCCCCATGTTCGCCGTTAAGAATGCCGATGCAGGCCATCTTGGAGGAACGGTCTTCACTCTGCCTCAGGCGGTCTCCTCTGGTGCTTCGGTCATCACCCCGCCAATAGCCATATTCGGTGGAGCTTGAAGGATCAAAGAGGAATGCAATTGAGATGGCAGCGGAGCTGAAGATGGACGGCAAAGAGATCTCACTGCTGGAAGATAATCGGGATCAAGATATCTAATGATTGACTGAAAACCATCTCTCAATCCCGCTTGCCCTTTTTAAAGGCAGAGGTCAGATCTATAAAATAGGTCCCTTCTTTGACCGCCATGATCAGCTCATCCCTCTCGAACAGAGATGGCAGGTTCAGCTCATAGGTTCCTGGAGCTGTGATCTTCACGCTCTCCAGGGCTCTCTCCTCCCCCGGCCATAGCGTTTCATTCTGGCGGTCAGCGCCCTGATGGCCCGCCCCCGGGTGGTTGGGAGGGAGAGCTGCCCCTCTGGTCGATCTATCTGGGACCGGTCTGTTCATGGCTGATCTGTCCACGACCGATCTATCTGTAGCTGATCTATCTTGGTCTGATCCGTCGGGGTCTGATCCGCCTATGGATGATCCGTCTATGGATGATCCGCCTATGGATGATCCGTCTATGGATGATCCGTCTATGGATGATCCGTCTATGGATGACCTGCCGATGGACTGCTCTTTTCTTGGCGGCTGGATGCTTGAGGATACATGTCTCTCTGCTTTGGGAGGCTTTCTTACTCCCATAGCGCTGGTTATCAACTGATCCTCTCCTGCGGCGGGCATATCCCCGTCCTGTGGGAGCTTGCGCATGAACATGAACTTCTTCCAGCCACAGGATGGACAGCCTTTGAGGATATCCTCCCCTGACCTGAAAACGCTATTGCAGCGGGTGCAGATGTGAGGCATTCAATCCCCCACAGAGACCTTGGTGCTGATCTGAAACTCGTCCTTCTCAATGGTGTGAATCTGATTTGCCGGGCCGATTACCGTCATCCTGCCCTTGAAGCCCTTTCCAAATATCCGGTTTAAAAAAGATCCTCCCTTCTTGGATGGATAGCTCTCGATCTCAATTCCGGAGAACTCATCAACCCTGATCTCAGTCATGGTCATCTCGATGAGCCGCACCTCCTCATCCGGAGTCAGGCCGCTCTCCAGGACAACGATCCTTCCCGTTTTCACCTTGTCCAGTATGAGCCTGATCTTCTCCATAGATGTCATATTCTCCAGCTTCTCCTCGGAGATTAGGTCCATATGCACTTCTCTCATCAAGATCACCCGAAGTGAGTCGCGATTGCCTGATAAAGGTCATCCAAATTCGATCCCTCTAAAGCGGAGATCGGGACAATGGAATGCTGGGGAAAGGCAGCGCTGATTCTGGAGGGTGAGGCATTGGGCAGGTCCATCTTGTTGGCCACAATGAGGAGGGGCAGCTTTCTCGCTTCCATATTCCCTATCACTGTCACATTGACCTGTGTATAGGGGTCTTCAGTGGAGTCCATAACCAGAAGCACTCCATCCAGGTCATCCAGCCATTTTATGGCCTCTATGACCCCTTCTGTGGCCTCTTTGGCCCTCTTCTTGGATTCGGCCTCAGACAGCCCAAAGGCCATGAATTCCTTAAAATCAATCTTGGTCGCCATCCCCGGCGTGTCAACGATATCCAGCTCGATGCTCGATCCATTGGCATTGATTACCAGCCCTTCTCTCCTCATCGCCCTGCGGGTCTCATGAGGAATGGGAGAGACCGTTCCCATGGAGTCTCCTCCGCTCCAATCACTCAATATTCGATTGGCCAGAGTGGTCTTTCCGGCATTGGGAGGGCCATATAGCCCGATCTTAGCCCTCTTCTTCTTGAAGATCTTTTTTATCCAGGCTCCAAGGTTCTCTCTGAAGCTGCTCATGAAACCCATGTACTACCTCAGATGAGATTAGGACATATCTGTACTAATAATTTTCCATGTCTTTTATTCAGCCGTCATCCATCCGGCAGGGTAGAAATATTCACTATCTTATGAATATCATAATAAGCAACCATTTATATTCCAGAAATCAATTATTTTTGTCAGGGAAAGTTCCTACCGGATCTCAATCAGACGGATATGCTGAAAAGAATTGTTTAGTATTTTTATATATAAAACATGAAATCTCTTTTACATGGGATAAAAATTGAGGCCTGTTCGGAGATGAAATTGAAGGCCGGTTCTGGGAATATGGCTGAAGATTGAACCGGCATGGCCACGGAATATGGCCACTGAGCATGACCGCGGAATATGTCCACAGAATATATCTAAAAATTTGCGATATTCAATTGATGGCCTGACATCAGGCAGGCATGTTCTGCGCCGGGCAACAGGATACAAAGCCATCGAACTGGCCGCTGCTTCGCAGCCTTTTCCAGGCCTCTTTGAGCGATACCTCATGGATATCGGCATAGCTATCCCGCATATACGGACAGGCCCTGATTGTGCCATCAACGGCCACATGCATCCATCTCCTTCCCGCCATGCACCCCAGCATCTGCCCTTCGAAATAGGTATTGGCGAAGAGGCGGGGGCCGTCCGGGGTGGAATTGATCTTGCGGTAGAGGTTTATTATCTTCTCCCTCTCAATCTGGGTCAAGGCCTGCTCTGGATTCTTGGGCATGCCCTCCCAGATGGACAGCTCCTGAACCCCCATCTCGCTGGCAAGCTGGTGAAGCTCCACTATCCTGTCCACCTGGCCGGAGAGAATGTGGCAGGACATGGTGACCAGCAGGCCGGTGTCCAGAGCAATGCGGATCGCCTCCAGAGCCTTGGCTTGAGCGCCGGGAACGCCTCTCACCTGATCGTGCTCCTCGGGAACAGTGCTATAGACTCCGATTATCAGATTGTAGAGCCCCGCCTCTCTGAGCTTGACTGCTCTTTCCACAGTCATCTCCAGTCCGGGGGTGAACAGATTCACCACTGCCTTCTCCCGGTCTACATACCTTATCAGATCGAAGATGTCATCTCTCAGGAGAGGATCGCCCTCGGTGAAGGTTATGATGCAGGTGCCCATATCCAGGGCCTGATCGATGACTCCTTTTATCTCCTCAAAGCTCAGCTCGCCCTCCCCCTCCTTTATCAGACAGTGATCGCATTTAGCGCCACAGCTTCTGGTGACCTCTATGGAGACGGTCTGGGGAACAGGCCTTCCTATTGCCATCCGGGCCTCGTTTATAAGCAGCCTCTTGAACGGGCCGCTGGGAATGGGCGGAAGCCAGGTGCTGGCGACCAGATCCTTCAGCCTGACCTGGGCAGGCTTTTCCTCCTCCAGCCTCTGGTTTGCCATATTCAAAACCGGCTGGATCATTCGCGCCAGGGCGCCCTGGGCTTGTAGGGCCCGAGCATCCCTATCAAAGTCCACACAAAGAGCGGCCGTCTTGATAAGCTGGGTCATCAGAGATCCTTTTTTCAGTGCAGTTATAGAGTTATCGCCCAGGGGGAAGGAAGAGATAAGATTAAATCGATCCATCCTCCTGTACGGAAATGGTGTTGCCAAAGTGTCTGAAGTTGTACTGGCCTATTCCGGCGGCCTGGATACATCAGTCTGCATTCCTCTCCTCCGGGAGCGCTATGGATTTGATAAGATAGTTACCGTTCTGGTGGATGTCGGCCAGCCGAGGTCGGATATAGAGAGGGGGAACCTCAGAGCGAAATTGCTGGCAGATGAGCATTATACTGTAGACGCCAGGATGGAGTTCGTGGAGAGATTCCTCTTCCCCCTGATCAAGGCCAACGGCTCATATGAGGGATATGTCCTGGGAACGGCCATCGCTCGCCCCCTCATCGCCAGCAAATCGGCGGAGATCGCTGAAAGGCTGGGCATTAAGAACCTGGCCCATGGGTGCACTGGTCGCGGCAATGACCAGCTCCGCTTCGAGGCCATATTCAGGGCTACAGACTGCCGGGTTATAGCCCCCATGAGAGAGCTGGACCTCTCTCGCGAATGGGAGATAGACTATGCCCGCGAGCATGGCATCGATGTGCCTGTGACCAAGGATAAACCCTGGTCGATCGATGAGAACATATGGTCCCGCTCGATCGAGGGGGGCAAACTGGAGGACCCCTACTTCGAGCCGCCGGAGGAGATCTACGGCTGGACCAAGACCCCGAGCTCTGATAGATCCGCTCAGGTAGTTGAGATCGGATTCAAAGAGGGCGTGCCCGTTTCACTGGATGGAAAGGGGATGAACGGCCTGGAGCTGATCGAGATGCTCAACCAGATCGGCGGCGAGCACGGCGTGGGCAGGACGGACATGATCGAAGACCGGGTGATGGGGCTGAAGGCACGGGAGAATTATGAGCATCCTGCTGCCACCATCCTCCTGACGGCCCATAAGGATCTGGAACGGCTGGTCCTATCCCGCAATGAGCTTCGCTTCAAGGTCATGGTGGACGAATTCTGGTCTGAGCTGGCTTATATGGGCCTGGTGGAGGATCCCCTTTATGCAGACCTGAATGCCTTCATCGACCAGTCTCAAAAGAGGGTGAACGGCTCAGTCAGGATGAAGCTCTTCTGCGGCAGCGCTATCCCAGTAGGCCGCCAGTCCCCGGATGCCCTTTACTCCCAGGATATGGTCTCCTTCGACTCCCAGACCCTGAGCCAGAAGGATGCTGAGGGCTTCGCCAAGTATCATGGCTTCCAGGCCAGGCTGCTGAAGAGAAAAGAGAGGTGAAAGGAGAAGAAGAGAAAAAAGAGAAGAAAGGAAAAAGGAGAAGAAGGGAGATAAAGGAGAGCATTTATTTGATATCGCCTCCATATAACATCAATATGTCCAAACTGGTGATATCTGAAGAGGCCAGATCTGAGCAACTCGCAGATCTCGCAATTGCCATAAATGAGATCGTTCGCCTTCCCGTGACCATGAGGGGGGTGAAATACCCTGGTGTCCGGGTGGAGGATGGCAAGGTGGTGGATGGAGAATATACCGGTCCGGTCCTGGAGGAGGCCATAAGAACTGCAAAGCCCATCCGAACCATCCCCGAGAGCGGGACCTTTAAAGGCATTCCTGTATCCGTCGCCCCGGTATTGCAGCAGGGCAAGGCTGTTGCCGCCATCGGCATAGTGGATGTAATTGGAACCATCGATATCCCTGAGGTCTTTGGGGCCTATTCGAATGTAGTTGCGCAGGTTTCAGGGAAGGTCCAAGAGAAGAGATGAGAATTCGCAGAGCAGAGCCAAGGGATCTGCCGCAGATGCTGCAGATCGAATCGCTCTGCTTTCCGGAGGAGACGGCATTTCCTCCGGGGGTGTTTGCCTATCTGATCCGTTATGCTGTGGCAATAGTCGCCTGTGAGCCTGAGGATCAGATCCTGGGATTTATAATCGGATATACCAGCGGGAGTGCAGGCGCAGTCTATACCCTGGATGTCCATACTGGCTACCGGAGGAGGGGAATAGGAATCAAGCTACTGCTGGCCATGGAAAAGAGGCTCGCCCGGATGGGCGCCAATGCCGTCCGCCTGGAGGCCGCCCTGGAGAAGCCCGGTGCCCTGGAGCTGTACCGCAAGGCAGGGTACAGGGAAAGGGAGATCATCCGCAACTACTACGGCCAGGGATGCCATGCGGTGAGGATGTGGAAGAGCCTGCCCCCTCTTGAGCAGGGCTCTCAGAACTGATCTAAAAAAACTCATATACCTCTCGTGGATGGGCATACAGCCTGAACATGGATCGATCGTTCCATCAGGCCGTTCGCTCTCTCATAAATATATTGAAAAGGTTTTAAGGAGAGATGTGGATGACCACCCATCCTGATTTCCATCATCAAGAGTGGTGTCGAATGCTCTCTGGAAAAAATCTATGCCTCTGCCTCACCCATCAGTCTGTCCACCAGCCATTCGGGCTCGAACTTCACCAGATCGGGATATGTCTGTCCCACGCCCAAGAAGAGCACTGGCTTTCCGGTGACATAAGCGATGGATATGGCAGATCCTCCCTTGGCATCGGCATCCGTCTTGGTGAGGATCGATCCCCCGATGGGCACCGACTCATTGAAGAGGCGCGCCCTCTCCACGGCATCGTTTCCTGCTATTGCCTCATCCACGAATATCAGCAGATCAGGATTGGTGACCCGGACGATCTTTTTCATCTGGTCCATGAGATTGATGTTGGTGTGCAGCCTCCCAGCCGTATCCGCCAGAACGACATCCTTGTTATGAGCGCGGGAATACTCGATGGCATCGAAGATCACTGCCGCCGGATCCCCACCGGTCTTGTGCTTTATCACCTTCAGCCCCAGGTTGTTGCCATGAACCTCCAATTGTTCAATCGCCCCCGCCCGGAAGGTGTCGCCTGCCGCCAGGACCACAGAGTAGCCCTGGTCCAAGAGATACTTAGCCACCTTGGCAATGCTGGTGGTCTTGCCGGTGCCGTTCACCCCCACAAAGAGGATCTTGACCGGCTTTTCCTTCGTGCGGATGTACTCATCGAAGTCCAGATGGTTCCTGGAGAGAAGGGTTATCAGTGCACTTCTGAGAGAGTCCTCAGCCAACTGGCCGGTGTCCGCCCCGATCTTCCTCTTCTTTCCCACCAGATCGGACTTGACCTCTCGCACGATCTCCTCTGCTACTGGAAGGGCGACATCGCTCTCCATGAGAGCCATCTCCAGGGCCCACATGGGCTCCTCCAGATCCTTCTCCTCCAGGATTATCTCCTGCTCGAAGACCAGTGTTTTGGCCTTCTGCAGGAATGAGAATCTGCTCTTTTTATTATCGGCCACTCCATTGCCCGGAGCCTGCGCCTGGGGCTCCTTCCGGACAGAGGCAAGAGATGCAGCCTTTTCGGGCTCTTTTTGGCTCTCTTTTCGGGACTTTTTTCTGGGCCCTTCTCCAGATTCCTTCGATCTAGAATCCCTCTTGCTGCTCCCCCCTGCCTCCAAAGCCAGTCCCCCCTCGGCCTCGATCTCCTCTGGCCGCGGCACTTTATTTGCTCCAGAGGCAGAAACCTTCTCCGCGATCTTGGCTGAGAGGGCCTCCTTGTAGCTGGAGAGCTTCTCTTTGAACCGGTTAAACAACCCCTTCGCTCTCCTGTCCGCCGCCAAAGCGGCTTTCGTACTGCTGCATCATCCCTTGAATCTTCTGCATCTCCTGATCGATCTTGGCAAGGATCTCGCTGAGCTTTTTCGAGCCCTCAAGAACCTCGTTCTTGCGCAGCTTCAGGATCTCTTTGGCCTCGGCAGGGCTCTTCTCTATGCTCACCCCCCCGCCAACATTCAAGACCACATTCTCCTTGGAGGCGAGTTTGCCGTGAATGAACGATCCGGAGCCTATGGGAACCAGAATCTCCTGATCAACCTCCGCCTCCTCCAGAGCCTCAACTGCGCCAAGAGCCCTTTCCAGGCCCTGAGCTGCGATCTGAGCCAGGCCGAGCTGATGAGAGATTCCTTCTGCCTGGACCTGGTATTGCTCATATGCGGCCAGGAGCCTTCTGATCTCCTCCTCGCTTCCAGGAGAGCTACTCAATGATCTTCACCTCGTCTATCCTGATGAGGCCTCTTTTCAGGCCGTGTTTGCTGCCCATAAGAGAGTAGACCTTATTTACGGCATTAGTCTCATTCTGGCTCTCCACTACCTTGCTGAAAGGAAGCCAGGTCTTGCCGATAAGCCCGCCCTTATATCTTCCCTTGATCTCAAAATTGTTCATGAATTCTCACCTTTATTATGCCAGGAAACCCAATGCATCCTCAATGCGGCCCAGTTCCAAGCCGGTGCTCTCTTCTCCTGCCAGGTAGCCAAAACTATTCGCCAGCAGGCCTGAGCCCACTAGAGGCGAGCCGAGATTGACTGTGCCCACGTCCACAGGCAGTCCGAACAGCTCCTCCAGCACTGCTATCTCCTGCTCAGATACCCGGGGGTGGACAAGAAGGCCCTTGTTGGTGGCAACCCCGGCCATGCCCACCGTCCTCAGGCCGCCTATGGTGCCCTTCTGCACCCTCACCTCCATAGTCTCCTCGATCGTCCGGCAGGCTCTGGTGGAGAGGGCGGGATGAACTAAAGCCGCACTATCATTGGCCAGGATCACATTGCCCGCAGCATTGATCCTGGCAGGCAGCTTGGAGACATTACCGTGCAGGCGAAGTATTCTCAGGTCATCGGCATCAGCGTGACGGCTGACCACAAATCCGCTCCTGTTGGCAGATATGAGCGATCCGACCACCGAGCCGATGCCAGGCGGAATAGATACCGCCTTGACTTTGAGCTCTTCTTCTATTGCCGCCAGATCCTTTGCTCCAACATCTGCCGGCAGCAGCACCAGATCATCTGTACAGCGGGCGAAGACTCCCAGAAGACTGCTGCCTGCGATCTTTATCCTCTTATCTCTCACCGGCAAACTCCGCTTCCACTCCGCCGTCTTCGAATTTAACTGCCCGTACCCTGACCCGCCTTGGAGGTTTGGTATCCCCTCTCCTCCATATCACCTGGTTCAAGCCGGAATCGATCTTCACATCCTCGGCCGGGACCTTCATATGCCGGGCAAGGTAATTCCTTATCTCAGTCATAGCCCGGTTGGACCTTCTGTAAACGGGAACGCATTTCACAATACCCAGGGGTATGGTGTAGACTCTCTCTGTGTCCGCCATTGTCATCTCTCTAGGCTGCTTCTTCGCCAATATCTTCTCTTTGGATGAGCAACTACCTTCCTCATGGTCTTGACTATGACCCAGGAGGGGACCCTACGATTCTGATTGAATGCTTTGGCAAGCCTGATCTTCTTGCCCTTTAATTTCTTGGACAAATCTCTTCCTCCGAATTACTCTCGTGTGCGTATGATTGGAGGGGAAGATCCTGTCGACCTCCCCCTGGCCGTGCCTCTCTCGAAGCGCATATCTCAGGCCCACCTCGAAGTCCGAGGCAGGATACCTCTCGGAGAGAGCCTCCTCGAAGTCCAAATAGCGCGAGGCCATGGCCTTGATGGCTCTTTTGCCCAGGCCCGCCAGGGGTCTTAAGTATTGCACGTGCAATCGGTCTTCCAGGCTTTGGATGGCGCCGAAGTCCATCTTTGGGGCGCGATCATCCCTTCTTGTTCCGTCCGCCACAAATTCGCACTCTTTTGCCACTGTCTCCACTGCAATGGGATGAATATAATTGAGAGCATCATAGGGATAGCCGGTGGATTGCAGCATCTCCAGGGCTCTCTCCAGGACATCCGCACTGAAGATCACCCTTCTCAGGGGATATCCCAGCTCTCTTGCTGCATCTTCTGCTCTCATCCAGGAATCGTCGCGGCCGAAGCTGAAGTTCACCAGCTCTATCTCCTCGAAGAATGGCTCGAGGAGGAGGGCCGCAAGGCTGCTGTCTTTTCCGCCGGAGAAAAGGACTACAACCCTCATGACTGACTGGTTCCCAGATTCTCATCTTCTGGTTATATTGATATCTCTCTTCCTGGGCTGGGCCTGGGTGAGTATCGCCTTGAGCTGCTCGTCAGTGATCGGGCCTCTCAGCCTGCCGCTTTGTGCAAGCATGATGAGCTGGGCCTCGATCTGAGAGACGAACTCTGGTCGGGTCATGCGAATGGCATTCAGCCTCTCGCGAGCCTCAGGAGTGAGGATGGTCCTCATCACGGCTGCCTTCTTGGCCTCCATCTCCTGCTGGGCCTGCTCCTGCTGAGCAGCAGCTAATTGTGAATCCACCTGCTGCCTTTGGATCTGCTCCAGCCTCCTTCTTCTCAGTTCTGCAAGCTCATCATCAGCCATTCTTAGATTCCCCCTTATGCTGTTGATTCTGCGGCTGGTTCAGATGCAGCTTCAATTGAAACCTCTCTCTTGCTGGCCAGCTTATGGGCTATGCCATCCAGGAATGCCTGGCCCTCGGGGGTCATCTGCCGCCCCTTCTTCAACTTCTTGACCAGCCCGGCCTTCTCCAGCTGCTGCAGGGATTCTCTTACCACTGATCCGCTGCCCTTGGCAAAGGTCCCGGTGGCCACCCTCTTGTGCTTTTTTCCGCCATAGAAGGTTCTTAGCCGGGATACTCCCACCGGCCCATCGATATATATCCTGCGCAGAATGGATGCTGACCGCACAAACCACCAGTCTGGGTTGATGGGTGGCATCTCCCTATTTACCCCAGTCTTGGCAAACTCAGCCCAAGCCGGTGGCTGGACCTTGCCCGCCGCCTTCAGCTCTTCAGCCGCGGCGGCTATCAAGTCATGGGGAGGTACGTCGTAAACAGTTGTCAATTTTTCAATCCTCCGAGATGATAAGGAACAAACCAGAACCCTTACGCCGAAACAAGTATAAATGCTTTTTCAACCATCCAGCTGTTGACCGGTCTCGCTGACCGGCCCCGCTGGCCGATCTCTTCATGAAGCCTTTGTATAAGATAGCTCAGCTCGGACATCGGCAGATATTAATTGCCAATTGACCTTTGCATTTTTATTTATCGTACCCCTGAGAATTCTCTTTGCCCGGTCTCTTTGTGGTGAAGCCCAAGAGTCTCGATTCTGCATAAGGGCATAAAGTCAAGAAGGCCGGACAACGGCTTGCTTGAAGCTACATTATCATGGCAACGGTTATCATCAGCAGGGCGATAGGTATCGCATACTTTGTGAGGTTGCTGACAGCAGATAGCTGCCTTCTGGAAAGATGTGTCTCACCCGCCAGTACGTCATTGGATATGAACCAGCGAAAGGCTATGGCCACTAAGAGGGCAGAAAAGGAAAGCCCAACTGTCCCCACGCTCACATCCATCAGATCCAGTATCCTTGATCCATAAAATCTCAGATCAAGAGAGCTATAGCTCAGGGCGGAGGGGGCGCCTATTCCTGCCAGAAGGATCATCAGAAAGAGGCTTGCTCTTTTTCTGCTCGCTCCGCTCTGGCCCATGATGGCAGCCACGTTCACCTCCATCATGGATATTGCTGAGGTGAGGGCGGCAGAGAAGAGGAGGGCGAAGAAGAGAACGGAGAAAACCCGGCCGTAAGGCATCAATCCAAAGGCCCTGGGCAGGGTGGAGAAGGCGAGCTCAGCGCCTGCAGCAGGCTCCAGGCCGAAGGTGAAGACCAAAGAGAAGACGATCATCCCGGCCAGCATTGAGGCGAGAAGATCAAAGAACGTGATGATCAGAGCAGACTGGGGTATATCAGCATCGGCTTTTAGATAGGATCCGTAGGTGATGAGAACGCCCATGCCGACGGAGAGGGAGAAGAATGCCTGGCCGATAGCCGCTATCCATACCTCAGGCCGGCTGAGCATTGAATAATCCGGCCGGAGGAAGAAGTCCATGCCGGGGCGAAATCCGGGAAGGCTGATGGAGAATAGGGTCAAGGCCAACAGAATGAGGAATACAAACGGGATCATAAAAGATACGATCCTCTCAATTCCCATGTTCACCCCCAGGCTTGCAATCACCCCCGTCACCAGCACTGAGATCATAAAATAGATCACCGGCTGAAGTGATGAGCTGAAGGCGGAAAAGCTGACACTGCTGCCCAGGAGGGAGAAGACCAGATATGCCAGAGTCCAGCCCGTTATGACAAGGTAATAGCTCAGGATCAGGAGGACTATCAGGCAGACCAACCAGCCTACGACCTCAAGCTTTCTTCCCGCCAGGCCAAAGGAGGCGACCAGATTTGACCGCCAGTGCCTTCCCACTGCCATCTCCAGGATCATGAGGGGGACAGCAAGGCAGACTACAGCCAGAAAATAAGGAATTAGATAGGCTCCTCCTCCATTCTGCCCCACAATCATCGGAAAACGCCAGATATTGCCTATGCCCACTGCTGAGCCTATAGCTGCCAGGATGAAAACCAGGCGAGAAGACCATCTCTCCAACTTCTTACACTCCTCTCTCCACTTAAAAGCTCATCTATCCAACTAAAAGCTTCTTTATCTACCTAAAAAGCTCATTTATCCGCCCGAAAACTCCTCTCTCCACTAACCGCTCCTCTGTCCACCCAAAATGGCCGGAAAGAGATCGACCCAGAGGGAAGCAGAGTGGAGATCGGCTCTCTGTAAAAGGGGTGATTGCAGAAAATTGGGATCAGGCCTTCCTTCCCACCCTCACAATCAGAACAGGTCGGTTGGCCATCCTTGCGGTCTCATAGGTCGTGCTGCCGACCACCATCTGCTCCAGCCACCCGGCACCATGGGAGCTCATGGCGATCAATGATGCATTCTCCTTATCCGCCAGGGAGCTTATCTCCTGTGCTGCATCTCCCACCTGGACATGAGCCTTGAGCTTCAGGCCAGGCCTCTCAATCTCTTTGATGATGTCGTTGAGCTTGCTGCCCGCATTCCGGATGGCAGCATCTATCTGCTCATCGGTCTCCCCGCTGGAGACGACATATACCAGTCCGATCTCGCCCACTGCCTTCACCTCTTTTATGGCGAGTATTGCATCCTTTGAGAGATGGGAGAAGTCTGTGGGGCAGATGACTCTGGCAAAGAGGCTCCTGCAGAACCGGCCCAGGTTATCCCCCTTCAAGACCTTGTACCTCATTATCAGGAGATTGGTTCGCCCATAGCGCAGAACATCACGGGAGACGCTCCCCAGAAGCAGGCCGCTGATCCTCCCCGTGCCCCGTGCCCCCATCATAACCAGTGTGGCATTCTCCTCATCTGCCACCTTCTGGATGGTCCTTGCGATATTGCCTTCCATTATGCTCTCCACCCTGGTCTTTACAGCAATCCGCAAGGCTTCAAGATAGTGCTTCTGCTCCTCGATCCTCTCCTGAGCCTCTGTGACCTCAGCAGCCGGATCCCATGCCCGCTCCACTGTCTTTCTCTGGATCACATGCAAGAGCACCACGCTCTTCTCGCCGGGAAGCTCAGCTATGCACTCCAGCAAGTTCTGCGAATACCTGGAAAAGTCTGTTGGAATAAGAATCTTCTGAAACATAATGCTCTTTCAGCTCAATAGTTTATCAATGTAGTGGTGTCGGGTGCAAGGCTTACCGGGTTCAAGGCTTACCGGGTGCAAGGCTTATTATCTCAGAAATTGAAGTGTTCGAGCATGTTCATGAAGAGGCATGTTCTCAGCATGCGAGAGTTTTCTAAAGAGGAGATCGATTCCGTCCTGGATCTTGCTCAATCTCTGGAACCCATGGCTCGGGGGAGGAAGAGCGATATGCTCGCGGGCAAGATCTTGGCTCTTCTCTTCTTCGAGCCCTCCACCAGGACTCGAATGTCCTTTGAGACGGCGATGAAGCGACTCGGTGGGAGCGTTATAAGCCTCGGCCCGGCAGAGGGCAGCTCCATATCCAAGGGGGAATCGCTGGCGGATACAGTCCGGGTGATAGGGGGTTACGCCGATGCCCTGGTCATCCGCCATCCCAAGGAGGGTTCAGCCCGTCTGGCCTCCCAGTTCTCCCCTGTACCGGTGCTCAATGGCGGAGATGGAGCAGGCCACCATCCCACCCAGACCCTGCTGGATCTCTATACCATCAGAAAGGAGAGCCACCTGGAGAACTTGCATATCGCCCTGGTTGGCGATCTGAAGTACGGGCGCACTGTCCATTCCCTGGCTTATGCCCTATCCCTTTATGGAGCAGATATAACCCTGATCTCCCCCCTCACCTTAAGGATGCCCGATTCCATCAAGGCCGACCTCTCCAGCAAGGGCACCATTGTGCGCGAGACATCTGACCTGGGCGAGGTGATAGACAATGTGGATGTGCTCTATATGACCCGTATCCAGAGAGAGAGATTCCCAGACCCGGTGGAGTACCAGAAGGTGGCGAGCAGCTACCGCATCACCCCTGAGTTCCTGGCCCGCGCGCCGAAGGATCTGATCATCATGCATCCCCTCCCCCGGGTGGATGAGATATCCCCAACTGTTGATGATACCATCCATGCCCGCTACTTTCAACAATCCTTCTATGGAGTACCGGTGAGAATGGCCCTACTGAAGATGCTAATTGGAGGCGGCTAGGATGGCGGAATTCCCGGCAGCATCGAGAGAGGATGAGAGGATGGATAGATCGAAGGATGAGCCCGGCGGGCTTCGAGTCAAGCCCATCAATAACGGAACGGTGATAGACCATATTGCCGGGGGCCAGGCCCTAAACGTCCTGAAGATATTGGGAATATCTGGCACCACCGGCGCCACAGTCTCAGTGGTGATGAATGTGGAGAGCAAGAAGCTGGGCAGGAAGGATATAGTCAAGGTCGAGGACCGGGAGCTGCGAGAGGAGGAGCTGGACCGGATCGCCCTGATCGCCCCGGCAGCCTCCATCAATATCATCCGCAACTGCAAGGTGACTGAGAAGCGGCCAGTGGACCTGCCTGACGAGATCGTGGGGGTGGTACGCTGCCAGAATCCCAACTGCATATCCAATACCCAAGAGCCGATAAAGTCCCGCATGCTGGTCAAAGGAAAGAATCCGGTATTGCTCCGCTGCCTCTACTGCGAGCAGCCCCTCACTGAGGGGATAGCAGAATACCTGATCTGAGCGGCCAAACATCCCGCACGAGCTGGATGCGCCTCCAGAACCCCCCCAGCCAGAGGAGCCGCCCAGAGCATAGGGATGCGAAGGTATAGATAGGATCGAGAAAATTGACGGCGCAGGTTGAGGATAGGCCCTTCAGCAACATCAGGATGGAGTATGAGATGACAGTAAAAAAAGGCGATTTCATCAGAATCGATTATACAGAGTTCGTTGACGACCAGGCGATTGCCACCACCGAGGAGGCTCTGGCTGAGGAGAAGGGGATTTACAGCGAGGATATCCAGTACGGCCCCCACCTGATAGTGATGGGAGCAGGCCAGCTGGTGAAAGGCTTCGAGGATGATCTGGTGGGCAAGGAGATAGGCTACTCTGGCCGGGTGGAGTTGGGGCCAGAGGATGCCTTCGGCCTGCACGACCCAAAGAAGATTGAGACGGTGCCATTGAACCGGTTCAAGGAGGAGCGGCCGGTACCAGGAATGCAGGTGAGCATTGATGATCGAGCAGGAACCGTCAGCAGGGTGATCGGCAGAAAGGTGAGCATAGACTTCAACCATCCTTTAGCAGGAAAGACGGTGGTCTATGAGTACAGCATAAGGGAGGCGGTGGAGGACCAGACCGAGAGGCTTAAAGCTCTCATCAGGACCTTTGGCCGGGTGAATCTTGAAGCTGAGATAAAGGACGAGATAGCAGTGATCACCGTTCCCTGGGAGCTGAACTATTATAAGGAATGGATTATGATCCGGCGCGGTCTGGCAGATCTGATAATCCAGCATCTGGGCATGAAAGAGGTGCACTACATAGAGAAGCACAAGGGAGAGAAGGTCCGGGCGGAGCTGATCTCACCCCCGGGAAAGGAGAGCGAGGCCGGGGGAGCACAGGAGCTGCCCCAGGGCATGGAGCCCAAGACGATAGGGGAGGGGCCAGCCCCAGAGGAGAATCCCGCCTCAGAGGAGGGTTCTGCCTCAGTGGAAAGCTCAGTCTCAGAGGAGAGTTCGGTCTCAGAGGAGAGTTCGGTCTCAGAGGAGAGTTCGGTCTCAGAGGAGAGTTCGGTCTCAGAGGAGAGTTCGGTCTAAGGAGAGAAGATTGCCTTCTGAGAGAAGGGTGAAGTCTCTTCACTGAATTGTGGTGGCATTGTCCACCGGTTTTTTTTTGTGACTTGTTGCTTTTTTATGAGATATCGCATCATGTCGAGGTGAGCGGGCCGGCTGCCCGACCACAGCCAGCTCTCATCCCTCATGCCCGCCTTGATGTATCTCGCTTCTTTTATATATCTTGCTTCTTTTATATATCTCGCTTCTTTATGCTACCTGCCCATCTAGCGGAAGTAAAATCCACCGCCATATGACGACCAGGACCAGCTGCTGGTGTAGTAGTATGTGGTAGCGCCCAATCCATAGACATTCACTGCCCACCAGGGGTCATACACCACCGGGGTGGTCACCACTGGAGCAGTGTAGACGGGTGTGTAGGTCTGGTAGTAGTAGGCAGGATAGTAATAGGCCGGGTAGTAATAGGCCGGGTAGGTGTAGGTATAGGTCGGATAGTAGCTATAGGAATAATAATAGTAAGCCCCCGGGCTGAGCCAGTCGTGGAAGCCTCCGAAGTCATGATGACCATGTGATGGCTTTCCGTGAGATGATCCGTCGTGGCCCTCAAAGGCTGCCCCTACGGCAACTAAGAGCCCCAGTGCGAGCACTGCCAATATCAACTTGATTGCTTTTATTTCTGATTCCTCCATCCACCATGTATTCCAGCCCAATATTAAAAGGTGATTTTTATGTAGATATCACCTAGCGTCTATATGAATCCTCCATGAACCTCTTGCTGCTGAATTTACCTATTTCAGTGGCAGGAGATGAGCGTTTGAAATAAAGAAATATAATATTTGCCTCAAAAAACTTTCAGGCATATAAACGATATCGTGTAAGCATGGCGCATATCGCGTAGGCATGGCGCATATCGTGTAGGCATGGCGCATATCATGTGGCATTATTCTCATCAGCATACTGGAAGGACTCGATAAGGGCTGCTTATTTCATTCAGGCTGATTTCAGGCTATTGGTGCAGGTTTTTCTGTGCCTGGCGATCTGGTGGCCTCTTCGCGGTGGTTGATAAAAGATTTGATAGGTCTAGATGCGGCCGTTTTTGTGCGCGCCGGTCATCTCTCAGGCACCTGTACATGCAGGGTATTCAGCATATCCCTGATGACATCCCAGGGGAAGGTGGATATGACCCGGCAGTCGGTGTACCCCCTGTAGATCCCATCCTCATCCTCTCTGCCATCGGGAGAGTAGCTGGCCGCGACGATCAGATCGCCCTCCTCATACCTTCCCCCTCCCAGATCCTGCCTCTCGAACCGGAAGCGGCCCAGCACCCCTGGCTTTCCGTCGATTAGAGGCTGATAGATGACAGGCTTGCTCGCCCCCGCATTCATCAGAGCGTCCCAGACAACATAAGCATTGGCAGTTACATTGGCGAGCATGGGCTCGTCGTATCTGGTGAGAACGAGGAAGATGAAGTGATCACTGCCATCCACAGTAAGGTTATGCCGGGTGAAATTGATCCCCGCAGAGGTTCTTCCCTGGGTGGGGGCCTCGACCACGACTGTATAATTCTCTGTGGTATTCATATCAAAAGAGACATTATAGGGCCCAAGCGGTCCGAATTCATGGCCTGCATGGGCTGGAGCCACCATTACGGGCACCAGGAGAAGGGCAATATAAAATATCCTTCGTTCCCTCTGCACTTCTCTTTTTGCCATCATCATCAGGGCTCATCTCCTGGAGAGCATTTCATCCTTTTGGTGGCAGAGGAACTCTCCAGAAGGCCATTGGATGTGTAGCCAGAGGCACTCTCCAGGAGGCCATTGGATGTACGTTAGAGGCGCTCTCCAGATGGGCAATCCGATTTGGATCACAGTTCGTTCAGCCATAGGAGGGCAGGTCGATCAGCCTGGGATCGATCAGCGCCCGGCCCACAGTGAAGTGATACAGGTCCTGATGCCCCAGGCCCGAGAGGCCGAGCATGCTGTGCACCATATCATCAAAAAAGCAGCCAATTCCGCAGCCGCGAAAGCCCTCTGCCTCGCTTGAAAGGTAAAGCGCCTGCCCGATCAGGCCGCATTCCCAATACAGGCGGGAATAAAACCAGGGACCATACTCAGCCATGGGCTCCTCAAACCGGGATATCATGGCGGCGGCAAAGCATCCGTCCGCAGCTATATCCTGCCGGCAGGAGGATTCCCGGGCCGCCAGACGGCCATCGCCCGCTGCGAGCTGGTGGAGCTGCAGGCCAGCGGGAGTGCGCGACGGTCTCTCCCAGAGAAAATCCGGGTCCATCGCCTCCTTCAGCTCCTGTTTTGAGCGGCTATCCCGCAAGAGGATGTACAACCCCCGCTCCATCCCCTCCACCCGGTGGACGAAGAGGACTAAATTGACCTGCGGCCTCCAGGGCAGAGCGGGATTTGCCCTTTCGGGCAGTGTTGCCTTCAAGATAGAATGAAAGCTCTCCAGAGGCATCATGGCCCTGGCGTCCATGGCCTGGGCGCTGCGCCGGTGACGGAGAAGGTGGCAGTAATGCGATGGCGAGTCTGCTTCTCTGGATGGGTCCGATCCTTCTCCAGGCTCATCCTGCAGCATCTTCTCGGCCATTGGATGGGATCGATGATAGATATCAGAGGTGGCCGGCTTTCTCGCTGCCCGGCTCACCATATCGATCTCCTGCCAGGGGATGATGCTGGGGCTCAGGATATTGGGGCGAAGGGGAAGACTTCTGCTCCTGAGCTCGGCAATGGAGGCGAGGCCCTCTACAACTCTATGAGCCCTGCCATCGCTGAATAAGGCGAGCATCAGATCAGGCCTCTCCGCCCCGGAGCGGTGATCGGCATCCAATCCCTCCGGCCCATTCCATAAGATCCTGGACAGATCCTCCGTGCCCATGTCATCCAGCAATGCCATCTCCCAGCCCAGGCATCGGGCCGACTCGCCAGCCGCAGCCAGAGCATGCCCCAAATCGAGCATGCAGTAGCGAAAGGCCCTCGCCCCATACTTCCAGGACTCGCGCCAGTGGATGGAGGTGAGGATGAGAAGAAGAGCGCCCGGAGGTAGATGGATGGGCTGCCAGCCCTCATCATCCAATCCCGCCAGGAGCTCCAAGGAATGATCCTTTGGCTGGTAGTGATATACCCCTGAAGAGAGGTCCAGCCTCTCGCCTCCTCCCGCCAATAGATAGCATTCTGTGGGATGGAGGTTGCCGCTGGAGGGATTGACCCTCAGGCTCCATTCCGAGCCCGCAACAGCCTTCCTGGCGGAGAGGGCCAGGCTCTCGAAGAAGAACCGGGAGAGGTTTTCTCTGTTCAGAGAAAGGGGCCTGGGCTGGCCAGATATGCCCTCGAATCCCAAGCGATCCAGGGCGATTCTCTCTGCCCCCTCATAGCTGCGGTAGGGATGGGGCTGATTTGCCCAATCCATCCTCCCCGGGCCGCGAGCCATTCTATTGGGATGATGCTTTGTCTCCCGATGATAAGCGATGATCCTATCCAGTTGTCCGGACAATGCGACCTCTCTATGCTATCCTCTGAGCTGCAGTTATTTTATCGCACTATCCTCTTATCTTTTTATCTTTTTATCTTTTTCAGCCGTTGCGGGATAGGATCCCAGGACCTTGACCATTCCCGCCTTGGCCCTTATCCTCTCCAGGGCATCCCTAACCTCGCTGTTATCCTGATGCCCCTCCAGGTCGATATAGAAGTAATAGTCCCCCAGGCGCAGGCGGCTGGGCCGGGACTCTATCCGGGTCAGGTTTATGTTGCGTTCGGCAAACTCCTTTAATATAGCATAAAGGGCCCCCGGCCTGTCCTGATCCAGGTGGATGATGAGCGATGTCTTGTCCCTGCCCGAGGGGGGAGGGCTCTGCCGCCCTGCCACTATAAACCTGGTGACATTCTCCCTCACATCCTGTACATCCCTGGCCAGTATGCGCAGGCCGTACCTCTCTGCTGCTCCGGCGTCTGCAATCGCCGCCATCTCCCCAAACTCCTGCGCCAGGCGGGCGGCATGGCTGGTCGATCCCGTGGTTCTGGTCTCCGCTCCTGGATAGTGCTCTCTAATGAACTGGCGGCACTGAGCCAATGCCTGAGGATGGGATAGAATGACCCTGATCTCTCCCTCCCCCCGGCCCACCAGGCAGTGCCTCACCGGGACATTGACCTCCCCCACTATCACCACACTCATACGCAGGAGAAGATCATTGACCACGGTCACTGCTCCCTCCAGGCTGTTTTCCAGAGGGACGATCCCGTAGTCCAGCTCGCCCTCTTCCACCGCCCGCAGGACGCCATCAAAGTCCCCGTAATAGACCAGGCTCGCTGTGGGCATGCCCTCCGACCAGATCAAAGCCGCCTTCTCAGAGTAGGTCCCCTCTGGGCCGAGCACTCCTATCCTGGTCTTCAAACTTCCTCCGGCCCCTTCTCCTCCAGCTCCCGCAATAGCTCAGCGGCGCGGTCCACATTGATCCTCCTCTCTGCCGCCATGCGGGCAGCCACCAGCTCGATGAGGTCGCACTTCGCCCCCGCCTGGACGGCCACATTGCGGGCATGCAAGGACATATGCCCCCTTTGAATTCCCTCTGAGGCCAGGGCACGCAGGGCGGCGAAGTTCTGACAGAGGCCCACGGCAGCGATAATGCGGGAGAGGTGGTCGGCGCTCTTAACCCCCAGGATCTTCACAGCAGTCCTGGCCACCGGATGGACCCGCGTCGCTCCTCCCACCAGTCCTACAGCCACGGGAAGCTCAATCGTTCCCACTAAATCGCCATTCCTGTTCCTCTCATATCTGGTCAAAGAGGTATAACGGCCAGTCTGAGAGGCATAGGAATGGGCTCCCGCCTCCACTGCCCGGGTATCATTTCCTGTTGCCAGAACCACTGCCGTCACACCATTCATGATCCCTTTGTTATGGGTGGCTGCCCGATAGGGATCGACCACTGCCAGCTCTGCTGCCAGGATGATGCCATCAACCACCTCCGGGCCGCCGATATCCTCCGCCCTGAAAACCGCTCTGGCCCTGGCCAGACGGAGGTCAGCCAGATTGGAGATGATCCGCAGATAGACCCTGCCCCCGGTTATCTGCTCTATACGGGGAGCGAGAGACTCGGCCATGGTATTGACAGCATTTGCCCCCATGGCATCCCGGCAGTCGACGATGAGATGGGTGACGAGCATGGGCCCCAGCCGGGAGTCTATGACATGAACCTCGATATCCTTGACCCCGCCCCCATACTTGACGAGCATGGGATCGAGCTCATTGGCCATCGCCATCAGCTCATCCTTGCGCAGGAGGATGGCCTGGCGGGCGGCGAAGGGATCATCGATCCCTGTGGCCTGGATCTGGGCGCGCATCACCGGCCCGGTGCTGGAGGTGAGAAAGCCTCCCCCTCCGCGGGCCATGCGGGCGCCATTGCTCGCCGCAGCTATCACTGAGGGCTCCTCAGTGGCCATAGGTATGAGGACCTCCTGGCCATCGATCATGAAGTTGGTGGCGATGCCCAGGGGCACCTGGAACATTCCGATCACATTCTCCACCATCTTCTCCGCCTGATCGAGGAGCAGGCCCCTCTCAACCTGAGAGATATCCTCTGATCCAATTGCTGCCTGCTCTGCCACTGTCTTGAGCCTCTCCCCGGGGGGAAGCTTATAGAACCCTGGTATTCTGGAGATCATCGTTATCAAGATATGGAAGTCGCTGCAAAGGGAAAAACTTTATTCCCATAACCAGGAGTGATTTCGATGAGCGATATTAAAAGAGTGCTGGAAAAGCTGAGCAATGCACATGGCATATCCGGATGGGAGGGCTCAGTGCAGAGGATTGTACAGGATGAGATCTCTCCTTATGTGGACGAGGTGAGAGTGGACAAGCTTGGCAACCTCATAGCCACGAAAAAGGGGGAGAGCCCATCGATCATGATCGACGCCCATGCAGATGAGATCGGCCTGATGGTAAAGCAGATAGATGAGAAAGGGTTCATCCGCTTCATTCGTATCGGCGGCTGGTTTGACCAGACCCTCCTCAACCAGAGGGTCATCATTCATACCAGCTCCGGGGCTGTGGTGGGGGTGATCGGCTCCAAGCCGCCTCATGTGATGAAGGATGAGGATAGGAAGAAGGTGGTGGAGGCAAAGGATATGTTCATCGATATCGGCTGCTCCAGCCAGGAGGAGGCAGAGAGGCTGGGAATCCTGCCCGGCACCCCCATCTCCATAGATCGAGAGTTTGCCCCCCTTCAAGGAGATATTGTGACCGGCAAGGCCTTTGACAACCGCGCCGGCCTGGTGGTGATGATCGAGGCCCTGAAGAGGACAAAGACGAAGTCCACCATCTATGCTGTGGCTGCAGTACAGGAGGAGGTGGGTTTAAAAGGGGCGAAGACCGCCGCCTTTGGCCTGGACCCGGATATCGCCATTGCCGCCGATGTGACCATACCCGGCGACCACCCGGGGATCGAGAAGAAGGATGCGCCTATAGAGATGGGCAAAGGCCCGGTTCTGGTCCTGGCCGACGGCTCGGGAAGGGGATTGATAGCCTCCCCTCAGGTGATTGAGTGGTTGGTGGGCACAGCCAAGGAGTTTGAGATTCCAGTTCAGCTCGAGGCCTCTGACGGGGGGACCACAGATGCCACTGCCATTCACCTCACCCGATCCGGGATTCCCACCGGGGTGATAAGCGTCGCCACCCGCTACATCCACTCCCCGGTAGAGGTGCTGAATTTAAAGGATATTGACAGGGCAGCTGATCTGATGGCCAGGAGCCTGGAGACAGCATCCAGATACTTCAGAGATGGGGCTTGACATCATATCAGTTCAACTTTTTTTTCGCCCGGCTGTTTGTCTTCAATTTTTTTTTAAAAAACATTTTTTGCGAAGAATAAAAAAAAAGATGTATGTAATAAAAAATGTATGTAATAAAAAATGTATGTAATAAAAAATGTATGTAATAAAAAATGTATGTAATAAGAAATGTATGTAATAAGAAATGTATGTAATAAGAAATGTATGTAATAAGAAATGTATGTAATAAGAAATGTATGTAATAAGAAATGTATGTAATAAGAAATGTATGTAATAAAAAATGTATGTAATAAAAAGCTATCACCGGGGTTAACCGGTGCCCTTATCGGCTAAGGGTCTCAGCTTGAGCCGATAAGGCTGATCACAAGATAACCCAAGGCTACTCCTACTACGAATACTATAGCAAACGAGAAGTAGAGAAAGGGCGTTCCCAATACCAGAGATTCCATTCAGATCATCTCACTACCAGGACAGGAATTGTGGCCCAATAAAGAACCTTCTGTGCAACGCTTCCGATCAGCAGCTTGGTGGCACCTGACTCGCCGTGGCTTCCCACCACTATCAGGTCGGCCTTCTCTGCCCCTGCAGTATCTATGATTGCAGTTGCGGGGGCGCCGATCCTCACTACGGTATCAACATTCACCCCGGCGGAGGCACCCATGGATTTGAGCTCTCCCACTGCTTTCTCCCCTGCAGCCTTCAGCCTGTCCTCGACATCTTTCCTTTCCGATCCGAGCTGGCGGACGGCGCTTGCAATAACAACCTCATTGACCACATTGAGTGCTATGACCTCTGCTCCCAATGCCTTTGCCAGCTCCATGCCCTCCTTAGCGGCTGCTTTAGATTTCTCTGAACCATCTGTGGCGATCAATATCCGCTTGTACATCCTATCCCACCTTTGAGCCGTTATCTCACTGACATTGTATAAATAGCTATCTTCCAGATTTCAGAATTCTAATAGCCAGTAACGCTGCATTCTCACCATTATCTATGCCTACACATGCCACAGGAACGCCGGGGGGCATCTGAACGATGGAAAGCAGTGCATCCAGGCCGCCCAGCTTCGCGCTAACTGGAACCCCTATCACTGGGCGGAGGGTCCGGGAGGCGATGACTCCGGGCAGGGCAGCTGAGAGGCCGGCGATGGCGATGAAGACCCGGGCGTCAGTCCCGGTTATATACTCCTCCAGCTCCTGAGGATTCCTGTGGGCAGAGAGAACCCGATGCTCAAAGGAAGCGCCCTCCTTATTCAACCTGTCTAAGACCCTGTCCACAATCATATGATCCGATCCGGACCCCGAGATAACTGCAATATCAACCATGGCTGCTCCATGAGATAGATCTCAATAAAATCAACATCAAGCCCTTTCAGAAGCTCAGCTTTGGTTCTCGCCCTGCAGCTCTTGCTGCTTTTGGGTGCTCATCCGAATCAGGATCTCATAGATGCCTTTTATGGCGCCTGCATCCAGATTCTTCTCTGTGGCCAGGTCCATCGCCCGGCTCAATACCCTGCCCTCCTGCTCAGGGTCGCGGATCGGCCTTCCCTCTCTCCTCTTGACCTCGAAGATCATTTTAGTGATTCCGATTCGTTTATCGATGAGCTCCACGATCCTTCGGTCGATCTCCTCGATATCCCTCCTGTATCTGTCCAGATCCGTCAAAATCCTCGCCCCCTGGATGCAGGCCTGTTATTTGCCTTCGTTCTTATCACTCTTCCGCCCAGCGCCCTCCAGGACTCTTCCAGGCCATCCATCCTGCTCTCATCGATCAGAGCGGCATAAGAGGGCCCCGTTCCAGAGAGGCTGGCCCCCCACGCCCCCTCCTCCAGCGCCAGGATCAGGGGCTCAGAGGAGAGGCCCAGAGCAGCGCAATAGGCCAGACCATTCAGGGTCATGGCCCGGCCGTACTCGCCCTTCATGGCCAGATCGAAGGCCAGATCTGCCATAGGGGCAATAACCCTGGATCGAGAGATATCAGTATCCCGTGAGAAGATCCTCCGATCGGGAACCAGGAGCATAACACTACAGTGGAGCTCATCCCTGCGAAGAAGGGACATCCTGTGGTTATCGGTCACCACCACCCCGCCGAGCATCGAGGCCAGAGCATCATCCAGAGCGCCAGTTATGGTAACTCCTACCTCCCTTGCTGCCTCCACCCCGATCCTGGCTGCTCTCACCAGATCCATATCCATATCGAGGGCATCGAGAGCTGCCAGGATAACGGCATTGGCAGCGGCGCTGCTGCTCTTCAGACCGCTGGCCACGGGGATCTCACTGAAGGTCCTCACCCGGCCACCATGCTCAAGCCCCAGATGCTCCAAGAGCTTCTCCACACAGCGCTCAATCAGGCTGGTATCCACCCCCGGAACATCTCCTCTGATGGCAGGGGAGCTGTCCAGTTCCACCTCTGCTCGGGTTTCAAGCTCGATGGCAAAGGCCGAGCCCTTCCAGGTTGCCACAGCATTGAGAACCGAGGCTGCGCCATTCGACCGCCCATATCCTCTCATATTCAATCATCCGCCATTCAGGACTGTTCCATCTCAAGCACCTTCCTGAGCTTTTCCAGATCCAGCACAAACTGCACCTCGCCCGCCCGGCTGTACCTGGCGATCATCTTATCGAGGTACTCCAGCTCGCTGATGGAGGATATGAACTCCGGCTGGTAGCTTCCCAGGTCCACCAGAGGGATGACCTCGACTCCTCCTTTGCTGGCCGCCTCCTCCAGATCCTTTACCACCACCACAAAGCTGAAGCTCTTGAAGCCCAGGCCGCGGGCGATGTTCTTGGCCAGGCTGTTCATCTGCTGCACCCTTCGGGAGGAGAGGTCTTTGTAGGCGGCAGGCGAATCCTTGTACTCGATGAACATGATGGAGTCATCCGACCATAAGATGGCATCATACTCCACCACGGCGATTGAGTTTTTCATCGCCACTACATTGAAAAGGACCCCACGACACCAGTTTATGTTGAGATGAACTCTGAAGTCCGCCTCAGTCAGAGGAGTGATCCTGGTCTTCAGAACATAGGGGTCGCTGGACAGCTCGATCATACAGAGTCCATGACTCTCTTGCTAAATGGACTTTTCCAGACGGAGATCATCCCCGCATGAGATTTGCCAGCAGGTCATAGAGAGTGCGGGGGCGTATCATTGATACCTTCGTCCCGGCATAGACTGCTTTTTTTAGAAAGGAGCCTTTAGATAGCAGTTCCCTTCCCGTGAGGCCCGAGATCAGCCTCTCTATCTCCTCATCCCTCATCTGGCCGAGGGTGAGAAGGGATGATCTGCCCATGCGGTACTGCCAGTAGAACTCCCGCCTCCACCGACGCACATACTCGGAGAGGGAGCGAGAGGATACATCATCTCTCTGTATGGCTTCTGCTGCCACTGTGCCACAGATGCTGCCGGCACGCATACTATAAGCCAGGCCGCTCTGGCCGGCTGCCCCGCCGGTGACCATCAGGGAGTCGGCCACCATCTCCCCGGGCATGGCGCAAATGGGATCGCCTCCCCTCCTGATGGATAGTATCTTCATCCGGTCGATGTCTCTGTATTGAGAGGCCTTATAGGCCTGGAATAGCTTGCTGAATCGATCGAAGAACGGCCTCACATCCCGACCATGACCGCGTACGAACACCCCTATTGTGGCCAGATCACCTCCCGCGGGAGAGAATGTGGCCTTCCAGCCCGGCGCCATGCTGCCCAGCCAGTACTGGAAGAACATCTCCTCGCCCAGATAGGGGTATTCGATATCTGCTTCCATAGCCCAGGCGATGTCCTCCGGGTGGCGCATGGGTCTCAGCCCCTCCTTCTCCGATAGCCCGGATGCAATCCCAGAGGCATCTATCACCACTCGCGCATGAATCTCTGCACCTTGCAGGCTGACCCTCCTCTCTTTGCCGCTTAGCCGAATGCTCTTGACCTCACCAGAGAGAGGGGCGACCCCTGCCTTTTCTGCCAGGCGGAGATAATGGCGGTCGAATGCCTCCCGGTCGATGAAGTAGCCTTTGGCAGGGATGGTGACCCCCCGGCCGGAGGGGCTGAGAATGCGCATGCCATCCAGCTCCTTTCTCAGCAGACAGTCGTTGATCCTAACTCCGGAGAGGGCGGCCATTCCCTCGAAGAGGGTATTGGCATCATGCTGCAGGCGGCCGAGGTTTCTGTCCAGCAGCATAACACTGGCCCCTCCCTCGGCGGCAGATGTGGCTGCCATCATTCCAGCGGAGGAGGCGCCCACTACCAGTACATCGCATTTCACAATAAGGGGGTGGATGCTCAGATGAGATGAACCTTTCCCGGCAGACCTCGGGAGGAGCACCGGATCCTGAGGCCGGGGAATGAGGAAATAGGAAAAAACGAAGCCAGACAGAAGATCTGACTATGCTTAATCGGATGGTGATCTTGGTCCGGGCATTTTTTTTCAGATCAGGCAGTTCCCTGGTACGGGCTATATACTTGACCAGGCAGTTCCCTGGTACGGGCTATATACTTGACCAGGCAGTTCCCTGGTACGGGCTATATACTTGATCAGGCAGTTCCCTGGTACGGGCTATATACTTGATCAGGCTGTGGCCTTGATCCGGGCTATATACTTGATCAGCTCCGGTCCGAGCCTTGCCTTCTTCTGAATCTGGCTTGCCACCTCGTCCATGCTGGCACCACTGGCAGCAAGAGAGCGGATCTCCTCGATAGTGGAATCATCCACAGTGAAGTACTCATCCAGATCCTTTCTATGTCCCCAGACATCCCCTTCCAGCAGCTCTATGCCCTGCATATCCAGGAACACCTGGATGGCATTGGACATGGTCTTCCGGTAGGAGGGGGGTACCTGAATCATTCTCAGCCTCGGACATCTCTGCATCAAGTTGAGAAAATCTACATTGCTGGCCCTGAATGCTAGATGGACTGTCTTCTCATTTGGATTGAGGTTTGGTATCTCATTTCTGGCGCTGACAACTCTGAGTCTCATCTCTTATCACTCCAATCTTAAAAACGCATCAGTATTATTAATAGACACTTTCGCTGTACACTTCTGTACAAATCGAGTTCAAGAGACCATAATAGCGGCAAAAAATTAGTTCACCTGTTCTTTCGGACAAGCTGCGGGCAGGATCGGATCATGGCATTACTAATGGCGAATTCGATGAAGAGGGGATCAAGGCTCACAATAAATCATAAAAAGAGTATTTCTGATTCTCTTTTCCAGAAGTTCTAGCTGCATAACTCCTGACTCCCGTAAACCAATTCAAAAAAAAAGATTCGATACAACAACCTTTAAAAAAAATTAACCGATTGTGTATAGAAGAGCAGAGTTTTGGAGTTCAATGAGATCTTTAGAGACTTAAAGCTGAAAAAATCGAGCATCGCGATCACTGGGAAGCAGCCTTCCAAAGCGAAGGGATTTTAAAGAGGGACAGATTAAGAGATGATCTTTATGGGCAGGGTAATGCTTACAGAAACGGTTTTTAGAGATGCACATCAGTCTCTGCTGGCCACCAGAATGAGGACCAGGGATATGCTACCCATAGCAGAGCAGATGGACCAGGTCGGCTTCTTCTCCCTGGAGGTTTGGGGGGGGGCTACCTTCGATAGCTGTATCCGCTATCTCAATGAAGATCCCTGGGAGAGGCTGAGGTCTCTTAAAAGGGCCATGCCTAACACCCCCATACAGATGCTCCTTCGCGGACAGAACCTGGTGGGCTACAGGCATTATGCAGACGATGTCGTGGATAAATTTGTGGAACAGGCAGCCAAGAATGGAGTCGATATCTTCAGGATCTTTGATGCTGTCAATGATATAAGAAATATGGAGCGTTCGATCAAGGCTGTCAAAAAGATGGAAAAGCACGTCCAGGCAGGGATCAGCTACACCATCAGCCCGGTGCACAGCAATGAGCAGTTTGCTCAATTCGCCGTCCAGTTGGCAGAGCTTGGCTGCGACTCCATCTGCATTAAGGATATGGCCGGGCTCATAAGCCCCAAGAATGCATATGACCTCATCCGGGCGATCAAAAAGGAGGTCAGCCTCCCTGTAAACCTGCACACTCACTGCACCAGTGGCATGGCCCAGATGAGCTACTTTCACGGCTGTCAGGCAGGGGCGGATATCCTGGATGTGGCCATGTCCCCCCTCTCCGGCGGCAGCTCTCAGCCGGCCACAGAGAGCCTGGTGGCGGCTCTTCAGGGAACGCCCTATGACACCGGCCTAGATCTCGGGCTCTTGACTGAGATCAAGAGATACTTCGAGAAGATCATGGAGATATATGCCCCGGTATTCAACGCCATCGCCTCCCGTGTGGATACCAATGTCCTGGCCTATCAGGTCCCAGGAGGAATGCTCTCCAACCTGGTCAGTCAGCTTACTGAACAGAAGGCCATGGACAAATACGAGGAGGTTTTGGCTGAGATCCCCAGGGTTCGCAAGGATCTGGGATACCCACCCCTGGTCACCCCGACCAGCCAGATCGTCGGCACCCAGGCAGTCTTGAATGTGGTCACCGGAGACCGCTACAAGATGGTTCCCAAAGAGGTCAAGGATTATGTCAAGGGGCTTTATGGAAAGCCGCCCGCTATGATCGATCCCAAGGTGAGGCTCAAGGTGCTGTGCGATGAGGATGCGATCACTGTACGGCCTGCAGATCTGCTGCCACCTGAATATGGGGAGGCAAAGAAGGCAGTTGACGCCCTGGGCCTGGCCAAGAAGGAGGAGGATTATCTCACCTATGCCCTCTATCCCCAGGTGGCTTTGAAGTTCCTCCAGGGAGCAGCCACAGAGGAGCCCCTGGTCAAGAAGGAGAAGACGCTGGATCTGGGCCCTCCCTTAAAGGCCAAGCCCATGGCCCTCAATGTCGAAATCGATGGCGAAGCCTATCTGGTCAAGGTGGCCCCGGCGGGCATGACCATCCAGGAGGCCCAGCCCAAGGCACCCACCGATGGAGTGACCGTTCCCATGCAGGGTGTGGTCATCCGCTATCAGGTCAAGAAGGGCGACCAGGTGGTCAGGGGAGATCCGGTGGCCGTCCTGGAGGCCATGAAGATGGAGCAGAATATCCTGGCCAATAGGGATGGCAAGATAAGAGAGATCTATGTCAAGGAAGGGACCACCGTCGCCCCCGGCGATGTCTTGATATCCATTGAGTAGATCAAACCCGGATGAAAGAGGTAATGCGATTTGACAATAAAGAGAGAACAGGTGCTCATTGAGGCTCTGCCTTACATTCGGGAGTTCTACGATTCCATCATGGTCTTCAAGATCGGCGGCTCGATCATGTCCGATACTGAAGTGCTCGAGGACTTCATCCAGGATGTAGTCCTCCTGCGTTACATCGGCATCCATCCCATCATTGTTCATGGGGGAGGGCCGGAGATCTCCCAGGCCATGGAGAGGTTCGGCAAGAAGGCGGAGTTCGTGGGGGGGCTGCGGGTGACCGACCGGGAGACCCTGGCCATCGCCCGCATGGTCCTGCTGGGCAATATCAATGCCGAACTGGTCAATCTCATCGGCAAGTATGGAGGCAAGGGCATAGGCCTGTCCGGCCAGGATGGCATGTTCCTGAAGGCTAAGAAGAAGGCTGTGCAGAGGGCGGAGGGAGAGGATCCTGTGGATCTGGGATTTGTGGGCGATGTGGAGAAGGTGGATCCAGAGATTCTGATGATCATGGCAGGAAAGGGCTACATCCCGGTTATATCCCCCATAGCCACCGATGACCAGGGGAACAACTTCAATGTTAATGCTGATACCGTGGCAGGAGCAGTAGCCATAGCCATGAGGGCGAAGAAGTTCTTCTCGATCACCGATGTGGAGGGAGTGCGCATGAACCCGGATGACCCGGCCAGTGTGATCTCCGAGTTCCCTGCCTCGGACTTCAGCCGGCTGGTGGCCGAGGGGATAATCAAGGGCGGGATGATCCCCAAGGTGGAGGCCTGTGTATCTGTGGTGCAGGGCGGGGTGGAGAAAGCCCATATTATCGATGGCAGAAAGCACCATGCCATCCTCTTGGAGCTGCTCACCACAGAGGGCATTGGGACGATGATCAGCAGAAGTTGAACTTGGCTGCATAGGCCAATTGAGCTTATTCAGGATGGCAAGTTGATGCCCTTGGGGCTCCTGCCCGCTCCTTTCGTGGCCTTACCCAGGGCATCTTCCCGGCTGCTCCACCCTAAATTGCGCGGATATGTTACTCTAGAGAGGTCTTATTTCTCCCTATATCACTCCCCTTCTTGCTCCTCCTCCTGGGCCCCTTCCTCTGCTGCAGCCTCCTTTGGGCTGATCTTTCCGGTCTTCACCCAATAGTCCTTGATGGCTGCATGCAGGGCATCGGCTCCCAGGTTTGAGCAGTGCAGCTTCTGGGGGGGCAGCCCTCCCAGCTCACCGGCCACATCATCGCGGGTGATCTTCACTGCCTCATCCAGGCTCTTTCCCTTTGCCATCTCTGTGACCATGCTGGAGACGGCTATGGCTGAACCGCAGCCGAAGGTTCTGAACTTGATATCAGAGATCCGTTCGTCCTTGACATTGATGAATATCTCCATCAGGTCGCCACAGACGGGATTTCCCACCTTTCCATATCCGTCCGGGTTCTCTATCACCCCCACATTTCTGGGATTCATGAAGTGATCCATAACGGTTTCATTATAGCCTATCTGTGCCATTCATCTATCACCTTTTGCCATTCTGGACGTGGTGAGCTTCTATTGAGATATAAGCTACATAAATTGTCTCATTGACCGGAGTAGATCGGCAGGTGATATAATCCTGAAAGGATGCGAGGGGCTTTATAGGATCAAAGACAATTACAGATATGATAGATGAGGGAAATAGGGAGGATCAGATGGAAGAGTTTTCAGTTCTCATCGGCGGCATCGCCGGTGACGGCATAAACGAGGCCGGTCAGACAGCCGCCCGGCTCATGACCCGCCAGGGCTATCGCATCTTCATGTACTATGACTATCCCTCGCTGATCAGGGGCGGACATAACTTCTCAATAGTCCGGGCCTCGTCAGAGAGGATTGGGGCCTGCAGGGATGAGGTGGACCTGCTCATTGCCCTCAATCAGGATACCCTGGATAGACACGCCAGCCGCCTCAAGGAGGATTCGATCATCATTTACGATGCCGATAAGGTCAAGGATAAGGTTCCGGGAGAGAGGAGTTGCGCCATTCCTGTGACAGAGATCCTGAAGGAGGAGCAAGCCCTTCCGGTGATGAAGAATAGCTGCATTCTGGGGGCCTTCTGCCGGTCCACAGGCATAGGCTGGCCGGTAATGGAAGAGGTCTTGAGAAAGCATATCCCAAAGAGGACGGAGCTGAACCTGAAGGTCGCCCGGAGGGGATATGATGCTGCCAGCGAGTTCTGCAGGATCGATAAGCTGGCGGGCAGTCCGGAGCCCATCGCCTCCGGCAATCAGGCCATCAGCCTGGGCCTGATCCGGGCGGGCCTTGAGGCCTATGTGGCCTATCCCATGACCCCCTCCTCATCCATTTTAGACAGCATGGCCCACTGGGCAGAGGAGTTCGGCCTGAAGGTGCTTCATCCGGAGAGCGAGATCGCTGTGATCCTCATGGCAGAGGGGTTCGCCTATGCCGGGCGGCGATCAGCAGTGGGAACCTCGGGAGGAGGATTCTGTCTCATGACCGAGGCCCTCAGCCTGGCAGGGATGGCTGAGATCCCCCTGGTCATCGTCATGGTCCAGCGGACTGGCCCCTCCACCGGCCTTCCCACCTATACTGCTCAGGGCGACCTGAATTTCGTTATCAATGCCGGTCAGGGGGAGTTTCCCAGGCTGGTGGTGGCTCCCGGCGATGCCGAGGACGCCTACCTCTGGTCTGCCGCCGCCCTGAACCTGGCCTGGAGGTATCAGGTTCCCGCCTTCATCCTCTCAGACAAGATCGTCAGCGAGAGCCAGTATAGCCTCCCCTCAGACCTTGCCGCAAAGGCTGAGCCTCCTGCAGCGCCACTGCTCTGGGATGGGCAGGGGATCTACCATCGCTACCGCCACTCCGGTAATGGGGTCTCCCCCCTGGCCTATCCCCCTCAGAGGGGGCAGGTGATAAAGGTGGACAGCTACGGCCATGATGCTGCAGGCATCACCACTGAGGAGGCGCAGATAACCAGAGAGATGAGCGAGAAGAGAAGGCTTAAGGCCCTCTCTTTGGCAGCGGAGCTGCAGGGGTACGAGACGGTAGCGCTCTTCGGGAAGGAGGAGGGGAAGACATGCCTATTGTTCTGGGGCTCGAACAAGGGGGTATGCAAAGAGGTGGCAGAGAGAAGGGGACTGAGGGCAGTTCAGATGCTGGTTCTCTGGCCGTTCCCTGAGAAGAGAATGAGAGAGGTCCTTCAGGGCGTGGAGAGGCTGATTGCTGTGGAGTGCAACTGCACCGGCCAGATGGCGGCTTTATGCCGCCAGCATGGCATCAATGCAGACGATCTTATCCTGAAGTATGATGGCCGCCCCTTCTCCCCGAAGGATCTTGAGCTCGAGCTGGAGAGGAGGGGAGCATGAAGCCCCAGGATCTATCCACTGCCGCCCGCAATACCTGGTGTCCGGGCTGTGGGAACTTCTCCATTCTGAATGCCATAAAGGCAGTTCTGGCCGGCATGGATGAGGAGGGCTATCCCATAGAGAATACAGTGCTGGTATCGGGCATCGGCTGCCACGGCAAGATCGTGGACTATCTGAATGTGAACAGCTTCTACTCCATTCACGGCCGGACCATTCCCGTGGCCACGGGCATAAAGCTTGCCAATCCCGATCTGAATGTGATCTGCTTCTCTGGAGATGGAGATAGCCTGGCAGAGGGCATAGGCCATCTGATCTTTGCTGCCAAGAGGAACATCGATATAACCCTGATCCTGCATGACAACCGGGTCTACGGCCTGACCACCGGCCAGTATGCCCCCACCTCACCGCCTGGATTCAAGGGCAAGTCCACTCCAGCCGGATCTATCGAGCAGCCCGTTAACCCCCTGGATCTGATGCTCTCTGCCGGGGCCACCTTCGTCGCCCGGGGCTACTCCCACGGGATCGATCAGCTCCAAAGCCTCTTCAAAGAGGCAATAATGCATAAGGGCTTCTCCCTTGTGGATGTCTTGCAGGTCTGCGTCTCTTACTTCAATATGTATGAGAGCTACAATAAAAGAACCTACACTGTGGAGGGAAACGATATCACCAGCCTGGTGGAGGCCAAAAAGATCGCAAGAAGTTGGAACTACAATGATCTCAACTCTCCGATACCCCTGGGCAAGTTCTATCAGGTTGATGCACCCCGGTTCGATCAGGCCTTCAGCGGGACGGGGCCGCTCATGGCAAGAGAGGATAAGATCAGCTCCAAGCTGGAAAGTTTCATCTAGCTAGAGGCGGAAAAGAGAGGGATGGTGAGGAAGATATGGATAAATACGTATGCACTGTCTGCGGATATATCTACGACCCGGAGAAGGGAGACCCGACCTCTGGCATAGCTCCAGGCACCTCATTTGAGGATCTGCCCGATGACTGGACCTGCCCGGAATGCGGCGTTGGGAAGGAAATGTTCAATAAGGTGGAGTGAGGGCGGGAGAGTGAGACTGCAGCTTGGGCTGCTTTGAGCTTGGAGGATCAAATTATGCTCAGCGAGAGGATGAATGAGGCCCTGAATGTGCAGGCAAACCGAGAGCTGTACTCCTCGTATCTGTACCTTTCCATGTCCTATTACTTCCGCTCCACCGGATTTGGGGGTTTTGCCGGCTGGATGAGGGTTCAGGCGGGAGAGGAGCTGGTTCACACCATGAAGCTCCTCGACTACATTGCCGCCTCGGGGGGCAGGGCAAAGATGCTGGCGGTGGAGGCACCTCAGCAGAGCTGGGAGTCGCCCCAGCAGGCATTTCAGCATGTCTGGGATCATGAGCGAGCGGTTACCAGGATGATTCATGAGCTGGTTGCAGTGGCAGAGAGCGAATCGGATGCTGCGACCAGAGGCTTCCTGCAGTGGTATGTGGACGAGCAGGTGGAGGAGGAGGAGTCTTCAGATGATGTCCTGAAGAGGGTGCTGGCCGCCGGGAGCGATCCCGGAGCCCTCAAGGCGGCTGATGAAGAGCTGGGCAAGAGGGGCTTCAGGTTTCCCCGCGGCTTTCAGATGTTTCCCTGATACAGAGATGATATGAGGCATCTTTTCAGCCTCAAATCAACATCTGGATCTTGATTCTTTTTTCCCGATTTCTAGATCAGCTCGGGCTGATCGGCTGGAACGACCACATGCCACCGATCGTCTTCCAGGCCGTTGCCCCGGACATCGCCGGGCGAGCTGTCTTTGGAATAAAAGTAGAGCGGCCAGTTTTTAAAGGTGGTCTGCTTTGAGCCATCGGCCCGCTCGATGACAGAGAAGTGGTATGGATTGAGGCTCTCAGGCAGGCTCAGGTTCTCGACATAGAAGGGCGGCCACATCTTCGCACACTCACCATCACAGGCGCTAATAAGGCACTATTTCCTCTGCCATACTTACCGCTTCCGTCGACATAAAATTTACCCTCCTTTCTCGACGATCTTCCCTTCCATCTCTTCGATCAAATCCAGATACTCATTAACTAAAGCAAGACTG
>Ga0255347_1001584_pt1 | contig 35465 bp, 25 predicted proteins | sample wastewater_treat_2_FD_192479 | JGI IMG/M metagenome (GOLD analysis project Ga0255347, IMG submission 192479) | Wastewater microbial communities from Lulu Island WWTP, Vancouver, Canada - plant24 | ecosystem: Engineered > WWTP > Wastewater > Unclassified | place: Canada: Vancouver, British... | reverse complement strand
AATCGAAAACCCGTTCCTTTATGAAAACGCTCATTAAAAGACCGGCGCAGGTTCGCAATTACTTCAAGCATCCGAAAGTTGCCTATGCCGCCTGATATTAACATCTTTAATTGCCGGAGTAATAATAAGGTCCCGGACTGCGCCGCGGGGGATTCTCGTAGATACCCGCCCATCGAGATTAAAAAATCCCGGCGGGACTTCGGAATCAAGAATTTTGAAGATGGGATTGATACGATACAATGACTTATCAAAGACATTAAGCACTGCCCGGTCACCGACCACCGTATTTAAAAACCAATCCAGGTAGGTTCTGTACATGCCGGAGGCCTGACACAGTAAAAGGCGCACTTCAGGACGATAGGGAAAATCGGGGTCGGATTCGGCAAGTCTCCAGCGGGCCATCGTGTTTTCGAGCCTGTGGAAAGTCAGTATCATGCGAAACTGCATCAGGCGGGCATCGGTCAGCTCTGAATCGGAAAAGAAATTCTTCCCGCCGGCTTTTTGCATGCGCTCCATGGCTGTATCAACTAAATGAAGCAAACGAATATTATCAAAACGCAGCTCGTCGTCCATACGGGAAATTTTTTCGTAATCGCGTTTCAATGTTTCCAGCAGATCCTGCGGGGACTCATTTGTGTACCAGACAATCGAGCGGCTTCTTTTAAAATGATCAGCCAGTTTTTCCAGAATTTGTTCATCTGTAACTACGGACGGCCCGTTTTGGTCTTGCGCGGAGGCCTTAAGAACAATTTCGATGCCGATTTTATCACTATTGAAACGTACAGCGGGCGCTTTGTCATACGAATCAGATGCCGCAAAACGAATACGGACATCAAAGAAATCAAAAGAAGCTCTGCGGTATGCTTCCAGAACTTCCTCGAGTTGCCTCAATAACAGACGTTCTTCTCCGGCGCGCACCCCCGGTGTTATCAATTCAACGCTACCGGCAGTGGAAAATGATGTGGAAATTTCAAGTGGCACATGCCAGTGGGAGCGGACAAAAAAGCGCAGTCGTTCGACTCCCCGTGTTGTTGCAGTTGATGATTCCAGGCTGACGGTGGGGGGATTCGATATTTTGTTTTGACATGATCTTAATGCGTTGTCCCGTGACGTGATGGTGCAGAAGGTGTTATCAGACATTCGGGCGAACGCATCGAGAAGTTCGGGTGAGTCATAAGGGTTGTTTGATAAATTAACGGATCGCAGCGCCTTAAATTGCGACAATGGAGACAGATTCGGCGCTATGATCAAGTTTCGCGAAATATCAAATGCTTCCAGAGAGCTTTTTTCCGGGGCGACGAAGGCTGGAATTTGAACAAAGCGGTTTCCCGACAGATCCAGGATTCGCAGATAATTATTATTTTGGAAAACCCTGTCCGGAAGGTGATCCAGTAGGTTGTTCCCCAGAAAAACAGATTCCAATTCCAGATTATCCCCGAACGCATCGGGGCTTATTTCGGATAACTCACAACCGGAACAATCAAAACGTTTTAAATGAGGGAGTGCACGAAGTTCATTTTTGAGAGTTTTCAGGGGATTTCGTGCCACAACGAGATTCTCTAAATTAGTCAAACCCTTAAGCGTGGACCAATCCAGAGATTCAAGCCTGTTACCCTCAAGATTGAGCATCTTTAGCCCTTCGAGCCCTTCGAAGTCCCCCGGCTTCAATGACGTAATATCTTTTTCAATAATTTGAAGATATTCAATATTCTTCAGCTCATAATCCTTGATTGTGTCACAGCGAACCGCTCCTGCCGCACCTGACCTGAAGCGCTGGATGTCAACCTCCTTTTGAATTGCAACCCTGACCTGCTCCGTGCGGCCGCAGACGGAGACGAAATTATGTGTGACATTTTCGCCGGATGCCGAAACAGGCAGTGCCAACAAAAACAATGTAAGGGCGACAAACATAGCCGAAGCGTTACGAATCATTTTCATCCTCTCGATCATCTCGTTGATAATATACGCTGCACCTGCATGGTCAGTATGATGCTCAAGGGCCTTCATTTTCCCCTTCACGCTGAAATGCTTTTATATTATTTTTTATTGATTTGAATTTGCAAAAGCATTTAGCGCAAAGCATGTACGGTGTCAATTAATATAAAGTCATTGCGCTGGAAGAAGGCATTTTCCGGCGACGGATGCCTGAATTGAGAAGACGATTGTAATACAAAGCAAGCAATATTCGCTGCCGGATAGCCACTTGATGTCCCGAAAAATCATAAAAATGAGGTCTATACCGGTTGAGTCATTGCTCACGGGCGGCTTCGCGCTGCTGTTCGCGCATCATTTCATTTAGCTCATCGACTGCTTCTTCGGGACTGAGATGCTGGAAACGTTTCCGGGCTCCATCAGCGTCTTGAGAGGTTTTTTCCAGTGCGTCTTCCAGGCCTCTGGTAATCGCCTCCTGCCTCCGGAATGCGTCTGCCTGAGCGCCGAACATTTGATTCTGCAAGTCACGGATCAGGCTGTCTTTCATTTCCTGATTCATTCGTGAATTACGGATGTCTTTTTCACGGGCGTAGTATTCATCAAGAACCTGCGCCTGGTAGGCCGCATGGCGCCTGGTATCGTCGAGGCGCTGCAGCTCTTCGGGCGTGAACGTCTCCCGGCGGATTTTTTCCAGTATGGCCTCTTTTTCGGACCCCGACCGGGCTTCGGACAGATCCCTGCCGTAGAGATTGAGCTTTTCCTGATAGCGGGCGTACGATGTCAGGTTGTCTTCATAGGGCATGGTTTCGCTCCCCCACATCATTTCGTTCAAAATGGCGAGCCGCCGCTCTTTTTCAAAGCCGAACATCGAATTGTCCGCGAGGATCATCCGGCGGCGGATGTCGTATTCGTCCGCTTTTTCACTGGCCCCGAAGATCAGATCGGCATTTTCCTCTCCGAAGACGGACCTGCGGTACTCCCGGATGCGCGCCAGATTATCCAGCGCCTCACGGGTAGATCCGGTGATGCTCCAATCCTCCATGTTTTCTTGCATATATATCTGATAATCTACATACGTTTTATACAGCTCCAGCATCTGCCGCGCCTGGGCGGGGGGCAGAACCGACGAGAGATAGAGCTCGGCTTTTTCAAAAGCGTCGTCCAGATCTTCAGCGTCCCCGAACAAACGGTCCATAAACCGGAAAAATTGCAGCGTGTCACGATTGACCACGGATCCGGTGAACTGCTCTTTGACGTTTTGTTCGCTGAAATCCCGGTCTGCCGCCCAAAACCGCTTCACATCCTCATTGGTGATATTTTTCCATCCGCTGTTTATTTCACTCATTTGCAGCTGTTCGCGGTAGTTCTGATCGGATGCGGTTGTTTCCTCCCCTCTGTTTCGCAGTATCTGATTTGCGGCGAAAACTATGATGGCGAGGACAACTGCCACTGCAACAGCGATGGTTATTTTATGATTCCCCATTTTCTCGGTTCTCCCTCCCTGCGTAACCACGATACTGGCCGAATGTGTGCTAGTGTTTCTCAAGACCTTTTCTGACGGCTTCCGTCCGGCGGAAAGCCTCTGCGGCCTCGCTGAAGCACTCATCCTGCAGGGCGTTTATTTTCTGTTGGCGCAGTGCCTGCGGAATGTCGCGGTCTTCGAGAATCTTCTTTTCAGCGTCGCGGTAGCGTTTGAGTGTTTCCTGCTCGGCCGCCATGCGTTCATCCACAACGCGCAGTTTTACGATTTGTTCATCTGTAAAAAATTCTTTGCGAAATTCGTGAATTTTCAGTTTGCGCTCTTCGTCGCCAAGCTCGGCGAGGTCTTTTGCATATAACTGTATTTTTAGCTGATAGCGATTGTAGGGGGTGTTGTCCTCGCCCGGGGGCATTTTCTCGTCTCCCCACATGTCGCTTTTGAGTTTGTCAAGGCGGTTTTCTTTGTCCCCGCCGTAAAGGGCGGGATCGGCGATGATCATTTCCCGTCGCAAAAAATATTCTTTTTCCTTAACCTCCTCGCCGAAAAGAGCGTCCGCCGTTTCTTTGCCCATCGCCTCCCGCCGAAAGACCTGCACACGGTACAGCAATGCCAGCATACCTTTCAGATCCTCATTTTTTATCTCGAAGCGTCTGTCACTAAGAAGTGTGATCCGGCAGGGAAGGTACTTCCGATAAACATCAAAAAGTGTTTCGGCTTCCTTCCCGGAAAAGTGCGATCTGAAATGGTTATGAACCGCGTCGTAATGGCCGTCGAGGTCACGTGCGGATTGAAGAGGATATTTTTGCTCCATGAGGTAAAACAGATCCAGCGTGCGCGGAGTGATTCGCCCCTCATTCAGGAAGGGGTTATCGGAGCCCTCTGTCACTTTCTGTCCGGCCGGCAGAGTCTTGTCGAAAATATAGTTAGTTTCCAAATATGAATTTCGGGTGTCATTTTTGAAAAAATGGACGGCTTTAAAAATAATGAGCGCCACAATGGCGGCCGGAATCACAGCTATGAGAATTTTTGTCTTTTTTTTCATATGATGCAGGTGTACATTTGCGTCGTTCTACCATCAATTTGTTGAAAACAAAAAGGGGATAAAACTTCTATCCCCTTTTTTCGTTTGAAGTGAAATTTCAGCGGTTAATGGTTTAGTAGCCTTTTGCCTTCAACTTCTTGGCGAGATTGACCCAGTATGCTTTGGCATCCCATACCTGACCGCGAAGCTGCATATTGACTGCATCAAGATGATTCACTCCATTGCTGAAGATGGGGCCGCGTTCGCAGCCCAGATAGGTGCCCCATTTCGCGGAGGATTCCTGCACCAGGCCGTCGCCGATGCCGCCGCCCATGTAGTACGACATCGTTGCCGTATCTTTCATCATGTCATATAACGCCAGAGCAGCTTCATCCACTGTGGGCTCTTTTTGGTTGCCCAGGAGTATTTTTGTAAACATAGCCAGTTGATCGGCTGTGGTGCGGATAATATCATATTTGCGGTAAGCCACGGCAAAGCTCTGATAATACACACCCTTCATATTCGGAGTGTTGGGATTGAAAACTTTTGTCATATAATCGACGGTCAGTTCCCGTTCATTTGCTTCGGCATAGGTCTGATCGCCGGGAAACATTGCGAAGTTGGCCATCAGCGGTTTCAGGGTGGGGAATACGTCGGTGATGGTCAGTAAAACCGAGTCGATGAATGATCCGCGATGGGGAGAGGCGGCGGTTGTGAGACTGGCAACGTATGGCGCGAGTCCCAGGTTGGAGATGGCATAGCGGGTATACAAACCGCCCTGTGAATGACCCATGATGTTGAATTTGGCCGAGCCGTCTGTCGCCCTGATGGCTTCGAACTGTTTTTTGAAAGCCGCGGACTTCACCGCATTGGTATGAAGCGCGGGCACCGTTGTATAATAAACAGTGGCTCCGCAGGCCCTCAAGGCTTCAACAATGCCGGGAAAACTATGAGGCATAGTCGCCGTCGGAGTAAAGCCCATCCCGTGGGCCAATATAATCGGATACTTTGTTTTACATGACGTATCCCGGGCTAGAACGGATGACGCCATAACGATGGAAACCACGAAAACCAGCACTGCACACACACTCAATTTAAACGCCGTATCTTTCATAAATCCTCCTTTTAAAGTCGATTCCCCCTGCGAAAAGCCGCAAGGTTCTCATCCGCTTCAATATAATTTTCGTTATAGCTCTCCGGCGTCGTGGCCGTGACGCTTTACCGGGTGCAACATTTTTTTAATTTGGCGTTTTTTATCGTCGCCGGAAGAATACAGCCATACCGGCAACATATTTCCCTGCAGACTTTATAAAGATGATCCTCCATGGATACACAGGATTGATCATTTGATATGACCGGGCGCATTTTTGCATAAGATGTGCCACTATGAACTAATTCTATAATTATGTGATATAATTGACGTTATTTTAAAAGCACCCTGAGAGCGACATTGTTTTTTAATTAACGGTCTCAATTATGTTTCATTGCTACGATATTAACGAGACTCAAGTGATACTGATTTGATACTTTTTTACCAAAGTCGCAAAATTTGAAGAGTAGTGCCTGGAAAACGCCCGATTAGACAGGGATTCTTCAAGGAATTCAGCCTCCGAAACCGTCACGACGAGAACAAGATGCGGATTATTGCCACGGCGCGCAGGTGTGTCGAAAATCCGATGTATATCGCCGGAGGCGGGAGATAGCAATTTTAAACATGAAGGATAGGCAGCATACAATCACAAAAGAGATTTTGGCGGAGCTTACACAAGGTTGAGATTGAAGTGTAATATTTGAGACGGATGAATCACTATAGAGACGGCTGTCATGATTTGGGTAATATAGCGGCCACATCTTGTGCGGCCATCGGTTTGTAGAAGTAGTAGCCCTGGATTTCCGTGCATGCATTCTCCTTCAGGAAGGCCAGTTGCTGCGCGGTCTCCACGCCTTCAGCCACGACTTTGAGGCCGAGGGTTCGCCCCAGCTCCAAAATGACTTTGATGATTCCCTCATCCTTTAGGTTTTGCCCGATGCCGCGGACAAATTGCATGTCGATTTTAATCCGGTCAACGGGCAGGTTCTTCAAGCGGCCGAGCGACGAATAATCAGTTCCGAAATCATCAATTGAAAGTGATACCCCCAGAGATTTAAGCCTGTTCATGGTGGCAAACACATAATCCGCATCCTGGCTTCCCACGCTTTCGGTCACTTCCAGTTCCAGGCATTTTGGTTCCACCCCCGTCCTGGCGAGCACCCCGCTTATGATATCGATGATATGGGGGTTGTAGAACTGCTGCACAGATAGATTTACGGATATTTTTACCGGTTTGAGGCCCTGATTCTGCCACAGAATATTCTGGCGACATGCCGCAAGCAGCACCCACTCACCGATGGAATGAATAAGGCTGGTTTTTTCCGCAAGGGTGATGAACCTCATCGGCGGGATGATACCATGCACAGGATGACGCCAGCGCAGCAGGGCTTCCAGACCGATGATCTGCATTGTTTCGGGATTTATCTGGGGCTGATACTCCAGAAACAATTCATTTTTTCAATTGCCCGGTACAGGCTGTTGGTGAGTTCCATATTTTCCAGAACTTCCTTTTTCATCTCTGCCGTGCAGAAAGCGAACCTGTTTTTCCCCTTGCTTTTGGCCTCGTACATGGCCATGTCGGCATTCTTGATGAGCTCGTCAGGGTTGTCGCCGTCAAACGGGAAAACCGCGATTCCCGTGCTTGCCGATGTGAAAAACTCCTGCCCTTTTATGGCTATCGGCCGGTCGAAAAGGCTCATGATTTTGTGTGCGGACGCCTCGATGTCGTTTACCGAGTTGAGCAGCGGCATTATGACAAGAAACTCGTCCCCGCCGAAGCGCGCCACTGTATCATATTCACGCACTGAGGCAGTGAGTCTTTTTGCTATCTGTATGAGCATCTCATCCCCTCCGTCGTGGCCCATTGTGTCGTTGACCGCTTTGAAGGAGTCGATATCGATGAAGAGCACGCTGATGAGCTTTTCTGTACGTGCCGCCAAGCTGATGGCCTGCCTTAGCCGGTCAGTGAGCAGCAAGCGATTGGGCAGGCCGGTCAGGGCATCGTAATAGGCCAGATAGTTGATCTCTTTTTCTGATTTCACCTGTCGCATGGCGTCTGACAGTAGCTTGCCGAGCACCTGAATGATCTCCCTGTGATCCCGATCCCATTTGCGCGATGTTTGCACTGCCTCAAAAGACAGATATCCGGTTGCATCGTCGATACCGGCAAGCTTCATGATGATCACAGAGGTGATGTTTTTATCCCTCAGGTACCCGTCAAGGGCCATCGACACCGCCGGAGGATATTGGCTGCCGGATATGTGCAGCCAGCCGTTTTCGTCAATGTGCTGCCTGACTCCGGGTTGCTCCAGAATATCGAGGAGGCTTTTGCATTCAGACACGGGTGCGATGCCGGGGGAGCACCACTCGTATGCATAATCCGGATGCCGGTTGTCGCTGAAACGCATATGGAGAGTGGCGCGGTCCGCCTGGAAATGATTGCCGCACTGTTCGAGCATGTCATTTATGAGCGTATCGATATTTTCCCGGTCGGCATCGACAAATGAGCGGAAACGTCGGCCAGTAACTTCTGGTGCTTTACCTGCTGTTCATTTTTTTCCAGACGATTAAAATAAATGCGGTTGATCTGAAAGGCTATCCAGATGAAGATGACGAAAATACCTATGCGAAAGAGATGGTTTGCGGCACCGATATTTACGCTTTGTTGAGGTCTTGCTATCCAGATCCACAAAAGAGTGAAAAAGGATGCGGCGCTGACCATATAGAGCAATCTTTTTTTACGAAACAGGATGGACACCAGCACGAAAACAATTGGCAGAGCCCAGAAAACAGGATGGCTTTCGATGAAACTCAAAACAATGAATGGAATCGACAAGGTGATGAGAAAGTTGAGCAGGCTTTCCCTATTGTCGGGGTCGATCCTTAATTTCTGGATGATCAATAGCGCCGCTCCCAGCAGGATGAGCAAAAGTGTGTGCGGCAGCGAAGCCACAAAACAGGTTTTGCTGATAAAGTATTGTATGCGAAGTACAAAAATGCGCCCAGAATATAAGCCAGCGTCAAATACAGATAAAGCCGGGACTGATCGGCCTCGCTCAAGATCTAGCCCTCATGCGGCACGACGTTTTTCTTGTCGGGAGACATCAAACCGTATTTGATGATGCAGTAATACATCGTGGTCAGAGGGATCAGTATGATCAGGGGGGCCAGCTGCGGGAACTTGAAGGGGAAATAATAGTTGATTATAAATTCCGTGAGTGTGCCCACGGCAATGGCCGAAACGTACGAGGCCACGATGAGGTAGGCCTGCTTCTTGACGTTACGCTCTTTTGACGACCAGCCCCAGTGGAAAAAAAGCCCGACGACCGTCAGCGAAAAGACAATGTAATAGACGTTGAACATCACATCCCAGCCGGAAGCCGGCCGGACATTCACCCAGCCGGCATATGTAAGTTCCAGCACATATCTGTTCAGGGCCAGTTTGCCCCAGAGGCTGAAAACAAACACATTCACGGCGGCGGGAAGATAGATGAGTAGATATACCCATCTTTTTCTGAAAATATTTTGCCTTCCGGTGAGGCAAAGTGTGTAGTGAAGAAGAAAACTGTACAGAGTTCCCCATCCGAGGGCGGCCACACGCCTCCAGGCGACACTATGTTCATAAGAAGCTGCCGAGTTGGCCATGGAAAAGGAAAAAGACCAAACGCACATGATCAGGCACAGGCACAAAAAAAGTCTGTGTATGATTGAGGCGGGATTCAGCCTGATCACATAGAAGCCGAGCATGAAATACATGACAACGGCAAGAAAAAAAAGCAGGGATATTAAGTCGGGCAATGACATGGATTATGGAGTTCTCCGGGCGATTGTCACACCACAAAATTGCGATCCGGCAGGCAAGGGCAGGCATCCTCCGTTGCCTGCCGCTGCACATTCAGCCCGTTGTTTATAGGGAAAACGGTATTGTATGTCAAGGATTTACGCCGCGGACGTCCTTTACTTAATATGTCGACGCTGCTTTGGCAGATGACTTGATATATCCGCCTGAGAGAAAGGCTTTTGGGTGTTGCATGCCTGGCAGGGCAGATTCGGCTTTCTTTTTCTATATAGCGGATATAGAATTAAAAAGTCCGTATTCACCGCGGTGATAAAAGGTCACGGCTGTATAAAAGAGTGGTTTTTGCACATTCCCGCCGATTGCCTGAGTAAATATGTTTTGTCCCGAAGGCGAGTTCAAAAGTGACGATCATAAGGGAGGCTTGTTGTTCGTATGGCGAAATCAAATCAGGATAAATTTCATGGCTGGCATTCCCTGATCGGCGCAATGCTCACCTATGGGGGCATCTCCGGAACACTGACATACGCTTACGGCGTTTTTTTGCCGGTGATGAGCCAAGAGTTCGGCTGGAGCCGCTCTTTTCTTTCCGGCCCATATACACTGCTTATGATGATGGGTGGTTTTCTGGGGCCTCTCGCCGGACTTGCCATCGGCCGGTTCGGCGTGCGAAAGATTGTCGTGTTTTTCAACATCATTGTGGTGCTGGGACTTCTGGGGCTTTCCAGAATGACTGAGCCGTGGCAGCTGTATCTGTTTTTCGGCCTCATGGGAGGCCTGGGCATGGGCTTTGCGGAATATCTTTCCGTGACGACAATCATCAACAACTGGTTTGTCCGCCACCGCTCACTGGCCATGGGTCTTTTATTTGCCTCCGGGGGAATCGCGGGGTTTCTTTTCCCGCCGATGATCAGTTGTTTTATTTCAGGGGCGGGCTGGCGCATGAGCTGGGTGTTTCTCGCCGCGATTCATTTAATTTTGGCGGTAATCCTTGCCGGTATTATGATCAGGAATACCCCCGAAGAACTCGGCCAGGTCCCTGATGGCGCGAAAAAAAGCCTGTGGCCCGACAGGGTGGGGTTTTTGTCAACGGGGACGACTTATTCCACACCGGTGGATTGGACATTGGGCGAGGCTCTGCGCTCACCCGTTTTGTGGTTGTTGATCGGCATTGTCTCAATCGTGTTTTTCGTCTCGACTCTGCTTTCGGCACATCAGGTTGCGTATCTGCTGGATTTAAAATATTCACCGATGGTGTCTGCATCCGCCTTCGGCTTGATGCTCGGGACGAGCATCGTCGGCCGGGTTCTGTCGGGAGTATTGGGAATGAGATTCAGCGGCCGTTATCTGGCGATGTTTTTTCTGACACTTTTGTGCCTGGGCGTTGTTTTTCTGATCGCCGCCCGGGAAATTATTTTCGTCTATCTTTATGCGATTTTTGTAGGGATCGGAATGGGTGGAATGATCGTGCTGGCGCCGAGCCTGATCGGTGCCTACTTCGGCCGCACCAATTATCCGCGTATTTCGGGATGGACAATGCCCGTGGCGACAGTGGCTTTTGCCAGCGCTCCGGTTGCGGCAGGCTACCTCTACGACATTACGGGAACCTATTTACTTCCTTTCGGCATCACTGCCGGGCTGCTTTTCATATGCGTTATCCTGGCGTTTTTCGCCCGTCCCCCGCAAAAAAAAGAATTGGAAAACAAACGCGTATGAGTGCCTTGTCTTTAAATCATCAGGCGGTTTAGTGCACGACAGAGTATCCCGGGATGGTCGATACTCACACGATTTGAACTTCCGGGACGGGATAAAAATAAAAATCCATTACACCTCGCATTATTTTCAGCATGGTGAAATCAGGGAGAAAAAAATGAGCAAAAAGAAACCTCAGGCGGCCTGTGCATCCTGCGAGGTGCCGGCACACGGCAAAGTATGTATTTTTGAAAACGGCAAGGGTGCCAGGGGATGCCCCACGCTGCTGCGTGAAGATATTCTCAAAGAATCACTGAAGGAATATGAACGGCCGGAAATATATGAATTTGCCAGAAACGCATCGATCCAGGAAGGAGAGTGTTACGCCAACAAGGTCGATAACCCCTTCGTTCTCGAGCCGACGAAAACCAGAATCGAGGAGATCTGTGAATTTGCCCATAAGCTGGGATACCGGAAACTGGGACTCGCCTTCTGTATCGGATTGGCGGCCGAGGCCGCTTGTGTGGAAAAGATATTCATAAGCCGCGGCTTCACCGTGGTGTCCGTGGTCTGCAAGGCGGGCAGGGCGCTCAAGGAGATACTCGACATCAGTCCGGAGGACTTTGTCATGCCTCCGCTCAAGGAGCCCATGTGCAATCCCGTTTATCAGGCAAAGCTGCTCAATGCGGAAAAGACCGAGCTGAATGTGCTTTTGGGGCTTTGCGTGGGACACGATTCGCTGTTTTTTAAATATGCCGACGCCTTCACCACTGTTTTGGCGGTGAAGGACAGAGTGACAGGGCATAACCCGCTCGCTCCGGTTTATCTTTCAGGCTCGTATTACGGAAAACTACTGAAATAACAAAACCGGTTTCAGACGGGTTCGGCAAACGATATTGTAAACTCGCCTTCTTTGAAACCCAGAAATACTTCGCCGGGCATCGCCTCTTGGCACAGGCTTGAGAGAATTTCCTGCGACAGTTTGGGCAGGATGCTTCCCCTCAAAATGTGGTCGATGTTTCTGGCGCCTGTTTCCACTTCCGTGCAGCGTTCGGCAATCTGGCTTACCACCTCCGGTGAATACACCAGCTTTATTTTGTTGGTCTGCACCATGCGTTGGGCGAGATTGTCGAGTTTGAGACGGACGATTTCCTCCATGCATGAAGGGGAGATGGTAAGGTAGGGCACGATCGTCATGCGCGCCAGGAGCGCCGGTTTGAAATGCTTCGACAGCACCGGGCGGACGGCGGAGGTTAGTTTTTCCGCTGAAGGTTTATCCTGAGTCTGGCAAAGCCCGGTTACGATATCCGCGGCAAGGTTGCTTGTCAGAAACAAAATCGTGTTTTTGAAATCGATGTTGCGCCCCTCTCCGTCGGCCAGCGTGCCTTTGTCAAAAACCTGATAAAAAAGATTAATGACATCGGCGTGCGCTTTTTCCACCTCGTCAATCAGCACAACGCAATAGGGGCGCTGGCGGACCGCTTCGGTCAGTATTCCGCCTTCGCCGAAGCCGACATATCCCGGCGGCGAGCCGATCAGGCGGCTCACCGTGTGGCCTTCCTGAAACTCGCTCATGTTCACGGTGGTTACGAAACGCTCACCTCCGAAAAGCAGGTCGGCAACGGCCAGGCCGGTTTCGGTTTTCCCGACGCCGCTGGGCCCGGCAAGTAAAAAAATGCCTATCGGCTGCCGCGGGTCGCCCAGTCCGGCCTTTGCTGCTTTTATATTGCGGCTGATGATGCCGATGGCCTCATCCTGTCCGACAATGCGCCGGCACAGCTGGTCTTCCAGTGCGATGATGTCCTGGGCCTGATCGCGCATGACTTTGCCCAGCGGAATGCCGGTCCAGTCCGAAACGACCTTGGCCACCATATCAGGATCGACATCCACGCGCAAAAGCGGCTCATCGCCCTGTGCGGCCTCGAGCTCCGCCATGAGCCCGTCCGCCGTCTTCTTGAGGTTGTTTCTCTTCTCTTCATCTGCGCCTTCACGAACGGCGCTGTAGAGTTCCTGCCGGGCCTCGAGCAGACGACGGGCTATTTGGGATTGCTCCTGCCAGCGTTCAGTAAGATCTTTGAGCTCTTCGTTGAGGGCGTCTAGCTCTTCATCTATCATGGCGGGCCTGGCCTCATCTATATCAAGGCCGTAGAGCCGGTCGCGCTCCAGTGCTTTTTTCTCCCTCTCCAGCGCCCGGACGGAGCGTTCGCGATCCTCGACAACATCAGGTTTGGCGCTCAGCAGTATTTTCACCCGCGCCGCGCTGGTGTCGAGAAGATCCACCGCTTTGTCCGGAAGCTGTCTGCCGGATATGTATCTGCCCGACAGTTCCGCGGCTGCGACGATGGCTTCGTCGCGAACGGTCACACCGTGCGCCGCCTCATATTTATCCTTCAGCCCGCGCAGAATAAGGACGGTTGTTTCCACATCCGGCTCATCGAGCGCCACGAGCTGGAATCGCCGCGCCAGCGCCGCGTCTTTTTCAAAATATTTTTTGTACTCCGACCAGGTCGTGGCGGCGATGGTGCGCAGCTCACCGCGGGCCAGCGCCGGTTTGAGCAGATTGGCGGCATCGCCCGATCCGGCCTGATTGCCCGCACCGATGAGCATATGCGCCTCATCGATAAAAAGGATGATCGGCACAGGCGAAGCCTTTATTTCGCTGATGACGGACTTCAGTCTGTTTTCAAATTCCCCTTTAACGCCCGCTCCCGCCTGCAAAAGGCCCATGTCCAGGCCCAGCAGCGTCACACCTTTGAGCATTTCCGGCACATCCTCTTCGACAATGCGCAGGGCGAGGCCTTCAACGACGGCCGTTTTCCCCACGCCCGCGTCACCGACGACGATGGGATTGTTCTTGCGCCTCCGCGCCAGAATATCGATCATCTGGGCAATTTCCCGGTCGCGTCCGAAGACAGGGTCTATCTCGCCGTCACGGGCTTTGGCGGTGAAGTTGACACAGAAGCGGCCGATGGCGGTGGCGCCTGCGGGTGTTTCCGCCTGGCGCGCGTCTGTCTCACCGCTCTCGCTTTGCTCGATGGACGCGGGGAAAACCTGTCCGGTGTGCGCCTGCAGAGTGTCACGTCCCACGTTTTTGAGGATGTTGATATAGTCCCCCTGTGCAAGCCGGTAGAGTCTTCCGACAAGGGCGTGCAAAAGTGCGCCGGAGCGGATAACATTATCACCGAAATTTATCGACGCAATCAGCCATGCCTCCTGCAGCCACTCCAGAAGAAGGGGAGAGAAAACCGGTTTGCCGTTGTTGCCTGCCGGGAGTTGTTCGAGATCCTGCTCCAATATCCGGTTCAGATTGCCGATGTCGATATCGAGCTGGCGCAAAAGCAGCGGCGCATCCGCCCGGCCGTCTTCCAGAAGTTTCAGCAGATAGTGCTCCACTGTAACTTCGTAATGTGTACGGGACACACACAGTCCCGCCGCACCCTCGAGCGCGCCTGTACAGTAGGAGTTCATTTTGTTCAGCAGTGATTTGATCTCGAGATTCATCATCTTTATAGTTTGCACCTTTCATTTAGTGGCGGCTGTTCACCTGATTCATCACAGGGGCGCTCAATGCGCCGCCGGTTCATTGCATGGGAAAAATAACGCTGACCTCACCGAGTCCCTCGCCTGAAAACACCCAGCTGTCCAGTCCGAGCCTGGCGGGCCGGGCACCGCCTGCGCGGGCGGCAGGCGCCTCACCGGCCCTCAGGGTGAGCTCCATGTCAAAATCAAGCGGGTCCTGCAGATATAATCCAGTCACACAAGCCATCCCGGAGTGCTTTTCGCCTCCGGGGAGCAGCTCGTAGAACTGTGTCAGGCTGACCGGCCCGACGCTTAAACGGAATTTACCCGAGCGATCCTCCACCTGCGAACCGATAACAGTATCTACGCCCAGCGTGCTGTTTTGCCTTCCCAGACGTACCTGTTGGGAGGCGGAGATGGAGATGTTGCGGCTCACGCAGGGGATTACTTTTATTGGAGAGCCGGAAAACATATCGGCAAGTATCGTTTCCAGACCCCATGCACTGCGGGGATATTGGCTTAAAATGCCCACATAGCGCAGAAGCGCATAAGCGTCCGGCACGGCGTCACGCTGCGCCGGTTCGTACAGACCTATCAGGCTGAACAGCTTATCCAGCGCGGCAGGAGAGTTCTGTTCGCATACCTGAAAGAAGAGTCGATACTTCATCGAGCAGTGAAAAAACAGGGAAAAGAGACGATGATTGAAAATGTCGAGAAAGTCCCGGCCGGCGTTGGCGTCAGCAGCTTCTTCCTGAAGCAGATCCTCCGTGTAAAAAGTGGGCAGAGGGGAGGCGGGCCCGTATAGCCCCAGAAACGCCGCTTCGATTTGATACACAGGGTCATCCCCGGTCAGTTCATTCATGCCGAGGACATCGGATGCGGGGAAGGCCAGATTATTGGCCGGCCTGATTCTTACGCTGCCGGCGGCAGGCAATGCGCCGGGCGGAATATCGTCCATCTCCGGCAGGCAGCCGGCGTGCCTCATCAGCCTCATCACCTGTACGAATGAATAGCGATTTGCCGATTTAAGAAGTTTTCCGATCACAGTATCGGCTGACTGCCCAGTCTTGCCGGCCATGAAAACTGCTCTCCTTTCAAGACTTCCAAAACGATGAGTGCCGTATATGAGTTGACTGATGCGTATCCGCCCAGAAAATGATCCATGACGCAGCCGAACAGGAACATGTCGCCCGCCGAGGCGTAGTGATCACGCCTTAGCCCCATCGTAATCTCACGGCCGCGGACGGGCGAGCCGTGAAACAGACGGTCGGACGGCCTGTCGGAAATCCTGTCAATACCGTCGATGCGTTTTTTATTGGCCATGACGGCAGACTGGTTTTGCGAATCGGGAAAAACATACAAATCCAGCAGTGCCTGCAAATTATCCCTGTTCGCCAGCGACAGATAATTGAGAGACAGATGGGAGATCAGACGCCACAGAAAGTTGGTTTCCAGAGGCGGGACGATGGCCTGCGTAAGAGGCTTGATGTTTGAAAAGGTCACGAATTCCGGGCAGTCACTTGTTGTGACATTGATATCGCCGATTCTCAGGCGTGACGGCAATGTGCCGTTGGTGCAGGTGAGCGCCACCGAGAGGGTTTCTTTTTCCACAAGAGGCACACCCTGTGGATAGGCACAGGCCAGATACAGATCTATGGCGGAGTTAAGCAATGACATCTGACGCCGCGTGTAATACACGGGAGTGGATTTGAGATCCGGGTTGAACTGATCGAATGGCTGATAGAGTCTTTCCCGCGTGTGCCCGTGTGAATAGCCCGTGACACGGTCGATGGAGAAAATCTGATAGTGATCCGGGTTGGAGCCCGCGGGCCGGACATAGTGCCAGTCCCTGGTATGGTCGATGGAAATGGGGTCTGCGTCGTGGGGGAAAATATTGATCACCGGCGTGGCAAAGAGACGGAAATGTGCTGCCGACGTGCGCGGCGGCTGCAGGGGTAGAGCATCGAACTCGAAGAAAATTTCAAAGGCCGAACCGTTGCCCCTGTTTTTCCATTGGTCCCATCCGGTAAGCTCAACGTATAAAAACTTGTCGGGTGCGTAAAAATACTCCTGCAGAAGGCGATATCCGGGGAAGGAGTGAGGCGGGTAGGGGAAAAGCGATGCCTGGGTCCCGAAACCAGCATCTTTCAGGCATGAGGCCGGCAGCGCGAAGAGCTCGCCCGTATCGGAGGGTTTGAGCAGGATTCTCCTGAGATGGCGCATCAGCAGATAATACAAGTCGGAGGCATGGCCGTAATCTCCCGACAGAAAGAACTTGAGCGTCCCGGGGCGCCAGTCCGAAAGCCTGAGTGCGTCAAGCCGCATCGTTAATTTTATATGCGGCGGCTGGCCGGAGGGTTGTTCAAAGACCGCATCCTGTATGGTCAGGGGGTGAATCTCAACATCATAGCAGGTTTTGAAATTGCAGGAAGTGCCGTCAAGCGGGAGAGAGGAAAGCGCTGTTCCCGCCGGAACAACGGCGGATTGCGTGATTGCCGCGCGGGGACGGAAGGCGACCGTCGAGACCGAAGGTATCGGCCGCAGATAGTGAGGCCACAAAATGCGGATCAGATCCTGAACGATTTCCGGAAATTCGTCATCGAGTTTCCGGCGCAAAAGCGCGATCTGGAACGACACCCCTTCGAGCAGCCTCTCCACGTCCGGGTCCGCCACCGGCCCGCTGAGCATCGGCGCCACGGCCGGGTGCGCCCGCGCAAAGGTCGCACCCAGCTCACGAAACCGACTCATTTCCTGTTTAAAATACCTGTCCAGCATCAAATGTCCGTTTTAAAGTAATCCGGTTTTTCTTTAATTTCCGGCATCCGGGTGATTTAAACCACCGGCTCAAACGGCCGGGATGACAATGATTTTATTTTCTTCTTTTCCCGTAACCCGCTGTCTGTCCGACGTCAGCCGGTCAAATTTATTTTGCCGTCCGAATCGACGATCGTTTCGATGAGGATGCTTCGTTCCGTCCCGGCGCTGAGCCTTGCCTGTATTTGAAAACGCAGGCACAAGAGGTCCTCGTCCTGCGGCACGAAAACAACCTGCACATCCGAAAGCCGGGGCTCATAGCACGCTATCGCCTCGCGGATCGTCTTTTCGATTCCCGTCACGGATTCAGGGTAGGAAGTCATGAATTCCAGCAGGTCGGGAATGCCGTATGTGCCTGAAATAGGGACGTTTCCCTGGCGGGTGTTCAAAATGCGCTGCAGGTGCGCAAGGACGGATTTCACCTGTCTGCGGAAATCGTTGCTGCTTCGCCTGCGTGGCTCATTTTCCCACGTCCTTATGCGTTCGAGTAACCTTTCTTCCCTCATAAGACCTTTCGCGCCTTGGCTGATCTCAGTGAAGCTGCCTTTTTCAGTAATATTTTACCAGCGGGATGGTGGTTTATAAACAAGACGGGTTATGGTGTCAATATATATTTGTCCCGCGTTATTTAATGTTGACTCGTGATTTCCTTTTGTATATACAACCATCAACCAGGTAAAATTTTCAATATAGTATTGCATAAAAGCTTTTTATGCTGTTAGGAACCGGCATAAAAATCGTATCTCTGAGCAGGTGACTTTGTGGCCCGGTGCGGCCGGCCCGTTTGCGGACGGGACAGTCCGCCGGTTTTGTGCGGAATTTCGGGATGCCGTGGCGCGCTTTGAAGGTGCGGCAGCAAAAACGGGCAGACCGAACGTCCCAAGGTTGTTAACAAATCGTAATTAAACGTTAAGAGGTGTTGTGTATGAAAAAGTATTTCAACCGGACTGTGTCGTTAGTGGCCGCCGTTTTTTTTATAGCGGCGCTTGCCTCCTGCGGCCTGTTTAAATCCTCACGCCGCCCGGCGGACGCTCCGTATATCAAAGGCGGGATCAATTTTCATCTGCGCGGCGATCAAAACCTCAACCTCTATCAGAAATCGCCTCATGCCCTTGTGCTTTGCGCCTATCAGCTGCGGGGGGTCAGCGCCTTCAATCAGATGGCGGAAGAGAAGGACGGTCTGAACAAGCTTCTGGAATGCGGCCGCTTCGACCCGAGTGTCACGTATGCCAAAAAGCTGATTGTTCAGCCGGGGCAGGATATATACGAAGCGATGGAAAAAGCGGATGACTCGAAATACGTAGCCCTGATCGCCGGTTTCTATAATTTTCAAAAACGCCAGGCGATCAAAGTCATCACTCTTCCCATGAAGGGAATCCCGCTGTTTCGCCGCCCCGGCGGGATGGATATAAAACTTTACCTGTCGGCGCAGACCATCGAGGATTTTCCAAGAGAATAGCCATGGACATGCTCAAACCCCTTTTCTGGCAGCAGGGCCTTTTCCTCCAGCCGCAGCACTTTCAATTGATGGACCAGTCCTTCCGCGGCCTTCTGGCGCCTCTCGAACAGCACATTGTCCCCCATTTCTGGGGCGTGCTCGAGTTGCAGGTTAATGCGGCGCGCCTGGGCGCCGGAATTCTGGAGCTGCAAAAAGGTGAATTCATTTTCCAGGACGGCACCCATGTTGTTTTTCCGGGCAATGCCGTGATGAGCGTCCGCGTGCTTGATGAGTCTCGCAACGGGCCCCTGAAAGTCTTCCTGGGCGTCAGGGCATGGAACGGCGCAGGCGAAAATGTCACCGTCGTGGAAAGCCTGGAAAAAATATCGGGTGTTGTTACGCGTTTCGTCACGACAGTGGATTCCGAAGAAGTGGCTGATCTCCATCAGGGAGGCCCCTCCGGACGTGTGCAGAAAATGCACTATGTCCTCAAGCTGTTGTGGGAGAACGAAATCGAACACTCCGGCAGCTATCTTTTGATTCCGATCGGGCGCATCGAGACCGTCAGCGGTGAAACCCGCTGGTCTCCCGACTACATTCCCCCCTGTCCGGTTGTGGCCGGTTCTTCATCACTTTCGGGACTGCTCGGAGAAATCAGAGACCAGCTCACGGTGCGCGGCCATCAGCTGGAGGCGTTCAAAAAGAAAAGGGGTGTTCATTCCGCTCAGTTCGGGTCCCGCGACATGGTTTTCATCCTGGCGCTGCGCTCTGTCAACCGCTTCATCCCGCTGCTTCACCACTACATGGAAACGCCCCGCATTCATCCCTGGGTCGTTTACGGGGCTCTTCGCCAACTGGCGGGCGAGCTTTCCTCATTTTCAGAAAGATTCAACGCGCTGGGAGCGCCGGCGGACGGCGAGACGGAAATCCCGCCTTACAATCACAGCGATTTGTGGGGCTGTTTTTCGGCCGTGCAAAACATGATTTCTCATCTTCTCGACGAAATCACGGCGGGCCCCGAATATGTTGTGCGCCTCGTTCCCGAAGGTGCATATTATGCAGCAGACCTCAAGCCGGCCATTTTCGAGGGGAGAAACAGATTTTATCTGTCCGTGCGCACCGATGAAAACGCAGCTGTAATTACTCAATCTCTCAATGCCCTTGCCAAGCTCGGTTCCCGCGAGGATCTGCAAAACATCGTCTCGCGGGCACTGCCGGGAATAAGCCTGGAGCATCAGGCCGTTCCCCCGCAGGAACTGCCCCGGCGGTCACACACACATTATTTTCTGATCGACTCCAAAAGCCACTACTGGGATTCGGTCATCAAAAACCGCAATATCGCTTTTCACTGGAACAACGCTCCTCATGACCTGGAGCTTGAACTGATGGTGGTAGGGAGATCAACCTGATGTATTTAAGCGACTATTTCATAGAACTCATTGCGCTGGTGACTCATTTTTTACGCGCAGATGATTCCCGCAGGCGCACCTGTGATGAGCTGCGTGCAGATATCGACCGCCTGTTGTCCGAAAAGCAGGCCGAGGCGGTGCGTGACCAGGTCACTCCGGGCGACTTCGATCTGGCCCGCTTTGCCATATGCGCCTGGATCGATGAAATGATCCTGAGTTCATCGTGGTCGGAAAAGGACAAGTGGATGAACCTGCAGCTGCAGAAGCACTACTACAAGACCACCGACGCGGGAGAGCTGTTTTTCGAGCGCCTGAACGCCCTGGGGCCGCATCAGCTTGAAGTCCGTGAGGTTTACTATCTTTGTCTGGTGCTGGGGCTCACCGGCCGCTATTTCAGGGATGAGTACGGCCTGGAACAGATAAAGACCGCCAATCTGAAGCTCCTGATGGGCAGTTCGCTGGGGCTGCCTTCGCTGGAAAGAGTGGAACTCTTTCCGGAAGCCTATCCCGGAGGAGACGCGGATGTTTCCCTGCCGGGGAAAAAACGGGGTCGCCTGTGGCTGATGGCTGTTGCAGGGGCCGTGCCCGTCGTGCTTTTTGCCGTTCTGTTTATAATTTATTTCTTTATTCTCGACAACGTCGGTGAAAATTATTTGCGGATGCTTCTGAAATGAAAAATACACTCCTGAAAGCCCTCAAAATATTTCTGATTGCCGCCCTCCTGCTGGTGCTTTTGTTGATTGTCATCGGCATTGCCATTGCCCTGCAATGGCCCTGGTGGGTCACCCTTTTTGTCCTTCTTTTCATTACCGGCCTGATCGTCGGCAGTGTCTTTGTGCGTAAACTTCTGACCAGGGGACGGGACGGCAAACTGTTCAACGCGATGCTCCAGCAGGATGAAGCCCAGATAAACGATCTTTCGGGCAAGGATAAGGCCGAGAAAAAACAGATGCAGGCCAAATGGAAAGAAGCCATTGATATCCTGCGTAAATCCCATCTGAAAAAAATGGGCAATCCCTTATATGTACTGCCCTGGTATATGGTGATCGGCGAGAGCGGTTCGGGGAAAACCACCTCCTTGAACAGCGCCAGGCTGGCCACTCCGTTTCCGGAGTTCGGCAAGACCGCGGGCATATCCGGCACCCGCAACTGCGACTGGTGGTTTCTGGAGCAGTCGATCATCATAGACACGGCCGGCCGTTACGCGATCCCCGTCAATGGCGAGCCCGACTGGATGGAGTGGCGCAAATTTCTTTCCCTCCTGGCCAAATACCGCCGCAAAGAGCCGCTGAACGGCCTGATTCTGTTCGTTGCAGCCGACAAGCTTATCAATGCCGGGGAAGCCGCGCTCGAAGAAGAGGCACGCACCATGAGGCGTCGCATCGACGAATTGATGAGTATTCTCGGCGTGAGGTTTCCCGTCTATGTGCTGGTCACAAAATGCGACCTGATCCGGGGGATAAATCACTTTTGTGAGCGGCTGCCCGATGAGAGCCTGCGTCAGCCGATGGGAATGATCAACCAGAATCTCTCCACGGACATCGGCTCGTTTCTGGACAATGCCCTGGAAACCGTGGGACGGCGTCTCAGAAACATGCGGATGCTGATTTTGAATCAGCAGGATCCCAGGACAGTCGATTTCCCGCTTTTGTTTTTCCCCGAAGAGTTTGACGAGCTTCGCGGCGGTCTGTCGGTTTATGTGAAGACCCTTTTCGGCTCGAACCCGTATCAGGAAACCCCGATGCTGCGCGGCCTCTTCTTCAGCAGCGGCCGACAGAAGGGGAGTCCCACTTCCCATTTTGAAAAAACCCTGGGGCTAGCCGCCGCCGGTGAAGAGCTCCCGGACACCAGCCGAGGCCTTTTCCTGCATGACTTCTTCGCCCGCGTCCTCCCCAAGGACAGACGCCTTCTGTTTCCGACCCGCCGGGCCATCGAATGGAGCTCCGTCACCAACAACCTGGGACTGGTCTCCTGGATTATATTATGCGTCGCCCTGTGCGGCCTTTTGAGCTTTTCATTCGTCAGAAACCTGGCGGCCATCAGCGGCATTTCTGAAGAATTCCAGGCCCTGCCGGTGTTACACGGCGAGGATACGGCTGATTACAAAACCATGGAGGCTTTCCGCAACACTCTGCTTGCAGTGGAGGAACAAAATGCCGATTGGTGGTTTCCCCGTTTCGGCCTGCGTAAAAGCCTGCATGTCGAAAGGGAATTGAAAGACAGATACTGCATGCTCTACCAGGACCGTTTCATGGCGCCGTATGACCGGTTGCTCATACAGAAAGTCCTCTCATTTGACGCGGGTATGGGCGATGATCTTTACGCCCGCTACATGGCGCACCTGGTACGGCGGATCAACATCCTGCGGAGCGCTCCCTTTATTTTCGAGCCGAAGCGCTTCAATAAAATGCCTCTTCCCGGCTACTTCCTGCCGGGCGTGAGCGACCCTCCTGATAGCCCGGAGACCCCTGATTTCCGGGAAGGGCTGTTTGCCGCCTATCTTGCATGGCGCGAAGACACGGAGCGGATGAGAAAAGAAATCCTCGAGCTGGAGACGGCGCTTAAATCACTCTACTCGCTGCGCGAAGACAATCTCAACTGGCTGGTCGAGTTGATGGCCCTGCACGGTGAGGTTCCGCCTGTCACCATCGGCTCTTTCTGGAACGAGAAAGCGGCCCGGAAAATGACGCCCGCCGACATACCCGCCGCCTATACACGTGCAGGCAAGGCGGTGATGGACGGCTTTTTAGGCGAGCTGGCCGCGGCATATCCGGCAGCCCCTTCGGTCCGTGCCAACCGTCAGGCGTTTGATGAGAGCTACCGTTCGACCTCGTTTCAGCGATGGCACGATTTCATGGCCGGTTTTACGAACGGCTCCGCACTGCTGGAAACGCAGGATGAATGGGACGACATGGCGGCTGCCGTGATTCACGGTGGCGGCCCCTATATGATGCTTATGGATAAAATATCCGATGAGCTCACCCCTTTGCGTAAAGACGGACATGACCCGGCTTGGCTGACTGAATTTGACCGCTTAAGCGGGTTTCGCAAACAGGCGGTGGCATATAAAATCGGCATTTTCAAAATCATCGGGCAGAAAATCGGGTCGCTCACCGGTTCATCCGGCAGGGCGGCCCGCCAGGCGGTGGAAAAATCGGATCTCCGTCTTAAAATGACGGCCGGCACGGGATACAGAGACTACCGTGACGCGCTTATGCAGATAATGCCCGCGGTGGAATCCAAACAGATCGCCTTTCAGATGACGGAGCAGACATTCAGGGAAGATCCGGCCACCAGCCGGACTCCGTTTTACCTCGCCCATAAGGCACTCGGGGTGCTCATCGCCGGCGTGGGTTCGGGAAATGATCCCGACCCGGCGATTGCCCATTTTGTTTCCGGACCGTTTGATTTTCTGTGGCTGTACGCCAGGCGCCTGAGCACCGTGCAGATGGAGGGGCTCTGGAATGAACAGGTGCTGGCCCCGACGGCCGGCCTGTCGCAGCGTCAGGCCATGCCGATGCTCGTCGGCCCGGACGGCCTGGTCTGGAAATTTGTCAGCGGCAGCGCTTCCCCGTTTATAAATCGGAACGATCAACAGGGATATTATCCCAGGGAAGTTCTGGGCGGCGCCCTCCTTTTCGGACAGCAGTTTTACGACTTTCTCAATAAAGGGGCCAAGGCCTTTGCAACCGCACAGCTCAGGCAGAGAAATTATAACGTCGGCATATCCGGCCTGCCGACCAGAGCTAATAAAGATGCTGCCGTGCAGCCGCATACAGTGCGTCTGGAGCTGCAATGCGGCGGCACATCTCAAATGCTGGTCAACCAGAACTACCCCGTCGGCAAAACATTCTACTGGTCTTCTGAATCTTGCGGTGACGTCGTTTTGACAATCGAGGTTGGTGACGCTGTTTTATCCCGGCGATATCTTGGGCCGCAGGCATTCCCGGATTTTTTAAGAGAATTCCGCGGCGGCACCCGTACTTTCAACGCGTCGGAATTTCCCGGAGAAAAAGACGCCCTGAGACGTCTGAAAATCCGCTTTGTGCAGGTAGCCTTCCGGTTTGTCGGGAATGCGCCTGTTTTACAGACGGTTGAGAGCATGCCGGCACAATTACCCAGGAGCATTGGAAGCTTATGAACACAACGGATGAGAACTGGAGCTATGCCCTCATCGGGAAGCATCCCGTAGCGCGTGACTACATTGAACTCGGTAAGAAATTTCCCGTACTGGAGGAACTGTCCGGGGTTCTGGACGCGGCCTATGCGCGCGTATCGTCCGGACCGGAGGCGAAGCCGGAATTCAGCTCATGGCGTTTCTGGTTTGCCGGGCCGGCCAAAGATACGCTCGTTTGCGGCATCATGCGTGAAAGCTCCGATGCAATGGGGCGTCCCTATCCGCTGGTCATCGCCGGGAGCGGCCCCCTTAAAGACTGGGAACTTCATTGGGATCTTTTGCCCATGGCCTGTGACAGCATCTGGGGGCGCTTTGAATATCTGGCTACACATAAATACGACAACATAAAGAAAATGAAAGCGGACCTGGCGGGCTTAAGGGCCCCTTCACCCGACTGGGAAGCCCACAGGGTGTCCCGCCATAACCTGAACCCCATCGGTTCCGCACTTGACCCCTATGCGTCGTTTCTTGATTTTCAGCAACTCAAGAAGCAGGCGGAAAGTCTGTCGGAGAGGCGGGAATGCTTTGTCAGCCTCGACCGCGGTCCCTGTAAGGACAAAATCCTTCAGGTGAGCCTCTGGCACCACCTGTTCAAAACCTCCTTCAAGGCGCAGCCCCGGTCATTGTTTCTGGGCGGTAACCTTGAAAAAGCTTTTCTGGCCGCTTTCCATCGCAGTCTGAAAACAGAGGACCTCGTGCAACTGTGGTCCGTTTCGTCAACCTCACTGTGGAAGAGCACCATAGGGCCGGAATACTCCATGGATATATCTTCGCTGGGCAAAGAGCCCATCTGTGCCGAGCGTCCCGCCGGAGCGGACGTACGCTATGACGCGGCATTTGCGGAGTTGCAGGAAGAAGTGGATAAACTCTCCCTGCCTTCCGCGGCGGGCGGCGTCAACTGGGAGAAAGTCACCCGTTTTGCGGCGGAGATACTCGCCCATAAATCAAAGGATCTGCTCGTGGCGACCTATCTGGCCGTCGCCCTCATATATACGCGCCGCCAGGACGGTTTTTCCTGCGGCGTCAAACTCATCATGGACCTGCTTGTCAGATTCTGGGAGGAGCTGTACCCTCCGAAGGCCAGAGCCAGAGGCAGGTTGCGTTCACTGGAATGGTGGATTGAAAAAAGTGAAAACGCCCTCGGGCAGCTTCCCGCCCGTTCCATTCCCGAAGAGCAGGCGCGTTTGATCCTCGCCAATCTCGAACAGATCGAACAGCTGCTGCGTCAACATCTCACCGATGCGCCCTCTGTACGAAGACTGGCTGAACTGACGGAAGAACTGACCGCTGAAAAGACGCCCGAAGCGACCCGGCCGGAGAGGCAGCCTCCGCCCGCCGAAGAAGTGCGTACCGTGGTCCCGCCACCGCCGGAGCCGCAGACAGCGCCGGGAGAAGAAATCCAATCGCCGCAGATCGCAAAAAGAAGCCTCGACCAGCATTTTCTCAAAATTCGGGAGATTGCCGGATATTATCTCAGGCAGGACACAGCGGCCGCCGCAGCCTACAGATTGAGCCGGCAGGCCGTCTGGTGCGTTATCGAGGACATGCCGCCTGCCACCGCCGGAAAAACAAGAATTCCTCCTCCCGACAAACAGGTGGTGAAAATGCTTTTCGAGCTTCGTGACACCGGCGATGCCGAAGCCTTGCTCAAGGCGGCTGAAGGACGCCTGCCGCAGTATATTTTCTGGCTTGATCTCAACCGTTTTACCGCCGAGGCACTCACCCGCCTCGGCCAGAGATATACAAGGGCGCTCCAGGCTGTCTGCCAGGAGACCGCTTTTTTACTGCACCGCCTGCCCGGCCTTGAGGAGCTGTCCTTTGCCGACGGTACACCGTTTGCCAACCCGGATACAAAGCAATGGCTTGTCGGCATTGCCATGGATTCCGGCCGCACGGGAGGCCTTGACGAAGCTCTGGCGCCGGCGGCTGCCCGCAGCGATGACGGCATGGGCGCGGACATCGCGGAGGCGCATGCCATGATCAGAGGCGGCAAAATGCTCGAAGCGATCGAGAAGCTGCAGCGCAAACTTAACGGGGCTGCGTCAAGCAGGGAAAGAATCCTCTGGCGTCTGGCGATCGCGAGGCTGATGCTCGATGTCCGGCAGGTTAAACTGGCGCTCCCGCAGATGGAGCAGATTGTCCGCGAGATCGATCATTTCCGCCTCGAGGATTACGATCCCGCCCTTGCGCTTAAGGGGCTGAAACTGGTGTGGGCCGGGCTTGAGCTGCAGAACGACCCGTCAGCGAAAATTAAAACATCGGATATAGTGGACCGTATTGCCCGTATCGATATGGCGGAAGTTATAAAATTGACCAAGAACTGACCTTGAAGAAATAACCAACGACAGGAGGAAAATATGGCAAAAGATCCGTCCGTAGCACCCAAAGAAAGGGTCAACATTGTATATCGCACAACCATCGGCGATGTGAAAGAGGATGTTGAACTTCCCCTGAAGACGCTGATCCTGGGGGATTTTACCGGCAAAGTCGATGAGCGCCCCCTTGAAGAGCGCGAACCGATCAACATCGACAAGGACAACTTCAATGAAGTGATGAAAGCGCAGGGCATCACGCTGGACTTTGCCGTGCCGAACAAGCTGTCGGACAATCCCGAAGATGAACTCGACATCAATTTGAAGATCGAATCGATAAACGATCTGGGGCCGGAAGCGATTGCGCGACAGATTACGGAACTGCAGCAGCTTCTTGAGCTTCGTGACGCACTGCGCGCGCTCAAGGGGCCGCTGGCCAACGTGCCGGAATTCCGCAAAAAAATACAACAACTTATCAAAGACGAAACCGCCCGGGAGAAACTCTTGGCGGAAATCGGTATCGAGAAATAGGGAGGGGCAAATGAGCGCAAATAAAAAACAACGCACAGCCGCGACGGCCCAGGTTGAACAGGCGCCTTCGCTTCTGGAGGAAATCGTTCAGGCAACCAGACTCGGCCCTGCCGACGAAGCCTATTCATTGACCAAAAAAGGTGTGGAGGCACTCGTCTCACAGCTTCTGGCTCCGGGGGCGGCCGAAGCCAGAGTTTCCAAAGCAGTCGTCGACGACATGATTGCGGCCATCGACCGCAAGCTCAGCGCGCAACTCGACGCGGTGCTGCACAATGAAAAATTTCAGAAAATGGAATCGACCTGGCGCTCGCTCAAATTTATCGTAGAGCGCACTGATTTCCGTGAAAACGTACGCATCGAGATCATGAACGCCACAAAAGAAGACCTGCTGACGGATTTTGAAGACGCACCGGAAATCCCGAAATCAGGCCTGTATAAAACAGTCTATACCAGCGAATACGGACAATTCGGCGGCAAGCCGTACGGCGTTCTGGTCGGCAACTATGAATTTGATGCGGGGCCGCAGGACATCAAGCTCCTTCAGTATGTTTCTGCCGTAGCCGGCATGGCGCACGCGCCGTTCTTCGCGGCGGTCAGCCCGAAATTTTTCAACCTTGACGACTACAATGAACTTCCGAACCTGAAGGACATCAAATCCATACTCGAAGGCCCGCAATACGCCAAGTGGCAGGGATTCCGCGAATCCGAAGATTCGCGCTACGTCGGCCTTACCATGCCCCGCTTCCTGCTGCGCCTGCCCTACGGCGCCTCTACCGTACCGGTGAAGAGCTTCAACTATGAAGAAGACGTAAGCGGCGGGCACAATGACTACCTGTGGGGCAACACCGCCTTCATTCTGGCTGAACGTATCCACGACAGCTTTGCGCAATACCGCTGGGCCGCCAACATCATCGGCCCCCAGGGGGGCGGCGCCGTTTACGACCTGCCGTTGCACCACTTTGAAGCGATGGGGGCCATCCAGACAAAAATACCCACGGAAGTGCTCGTGTCCGAACGCAGGGAATTTGAACTTGCCGAGGAGGGATTTATCGCACTGACCATGCGGAAAGGAAGCGACAATGCGGCTTTCTTTTCCGCCAACTCCTGCCAGAAACCTAAATACTTCGGCAACACGAAAGAAGGCAAAGAATCAGAACTCAACTACAAACTCGGCCTGCAGCTTCCATACATGTTCATCATCAGCCGCATGGCTCACTATTTGAAAGTCATTCAGCGCGAGAACATCGGCACCTGGAAGGAAAGAGCCGATCTTGAGTCTGAACTGAACAACTGGATCCGCCAGTATGTAGCGGACATGGACAGCCCCCTGCCCGGTGTTCGCAGCCGCAGACCCCTGCGCCAGGCCCAGGTAACCGTGGAAGAAGTCGAAGGCGAGCCGGGCTGGTATCGCGTCGGGCTGAAAGTCCGCCCGCACTTCAAATACATGGGCGCGTATTTTACACTGTCGCTGGTGGGGAAACTGGAGAAGGAATAACGACCACAGAGAAGAGGACATACAGCGCGAAGCGCACCCACAAATGTCCCCCGCTGGCGGGGGAGGCCTGCTTTGGCAGGCCGGGGGTGGAGGATTAGAGGATTAGAAGTTTAGAGGGTTAGAGGATTAGCAAATAGCTCGTGGCTCGTAGTTCATAGTTCACGGCAAAAGGCAAAAGGCAAAAGGATAAAGGATGGTTCGACAGGCTCACCACGAACGGCCAGTAAAAGCTCAGCATGAACGGTCAATAAAGCGCGCAGCGCAACCACTGATGTCCCCCGTTCACCCTGAGCTTGTCGAAGCCTGTCCTGAGCCCGTCGAAGGGGGCAGGCCGTGGGGGAGGATTAGAGGATTAGAAGTTTAGAGGGTTAGAAGATTAGAAGATTAGAAGATTTGAGGGTTAGAGGATTAGCTCACAGCTCGAGTTCCGGAGAAGGTTTTTCTCTTTTGTAAAAGGATGTATTACAAATAAAAAGAAAGGAGGGATGGCGGAAGCACAGCAATATTAAACCGGGCTGAAAACTGAACTTCACGACAAAGGGAGCTTCCGGCAATGATGCGGATACCGTAAAATCCGTTTCGTATCTCCATATATTCACCGTGCCGGCACCCGGATATTGAAAAGGGGCAATATCAAGCACGGCCGAAGTGAATTGTTTAATCCCGGTGTGGTTTTTTTGATTTATTGTATTGAAAACTCAATATCCAAGTGATATTGAGATACGCAATTCACACGTTTCACACAGAATATACACATTTACATTGTCGGTAAAGAGTTTAGGCGATGGTCCGGTTTTTACGTTCCGTTGCTTGAGCGAATATAAAAAACCAATTTTAGAAGAGGAGGAAATTGAAATGCCACTACCAGCACATTTGACGTTGACAGGAGAGAAACAAGGCAAGATTGACGGTTCCTGCGAACTGCAGGGCAGAGAGGGAACCATCATGGTTTATTCCATGGATCACAACATCCACATTCCGCGCGACCCGCAGTCCGGTTTAGGCAGCGGTAAGAGGATTCACGGTCCGCTGACCGTCATGAAAGAATACGACAAGAGCTCTCCCAAACTGTATCAGGCACTGTGCACGGGCGAGCACATGAAAAATGTGGAGATCAAATGGTATCGCATCAACAAGAACGGCTCTGAAGAACATTACTTCACGCACGTATTGGAAGACGCCATAGTCGTTTCCATCAAGCCCAACATGGTGCTGGCGTTCCTGCCGGAGAACGAGCCATACCGTCACATGGAAGAAGTTTCGTTCACCTACAAGAAGATCAAATGGACCTGGGAAGCCGACGGCATCGAAGCCGAAGATTCCTGGACCGTGCCGAGGTGAAAAATGAATCGTATCACTGCAAGGTATCATGGCCTTGCAGTGATACGCTCTTATGCAAGTTTTCCTGGTGAAAGAATCAGGCGTATGGAAAATATACCGGGTTCGCAGTATCACAGATAATTATGAGCAGCGTATTTTTAATCACTCCGGGTCAATTCCCCGAAGCTTGCTTCGTTCCTTGGGGTTTGGATACCCCGTAGCTTGCTGCGGGGTAGTTCATTAAAGCATTAAAAGATTTGCGGGAATATAAATAAATTACTTGTAACATTGTAGCTTACCGCCACATGGAATCCATTTCGTTTACGTACAAAAAGATTAAATGGACCTGGGAGCCCGACGGCATCGAAGCCGAAGATTTCTGGAACGTGCCGAGGTAACACGGATTTAGACGATGCAATGCAATGACGTTCATTACATGTCTCGTCAGCTTGCTGCGAGGTGTTTGAGCCCGGTTTTTGCTGCTGTTAACGACTTAAGGCGCCGTGTGTTGTGAAAGAATGTATATATTATGAGCAATTCGTTTAAGGATCGGAAAGAAGAACTCAAAAAGTCGCTGTCCATGCTGGAAGCGGAAGGATTAAATTTTTCCGTACGCTTCATTAATGATTCCGGTGTGCGAAAACAGTACCTGAGAAACATTAAAGCGGTGTCTGAAGAATACATATGGCGCGTCAATGCGGGATCACTTTCAGCAAAGACGGCTGCCCAAGAGGTCAATTTAATTCGCAATCAGATAATGGAAGCCAGCCGGTTAAAATTAAGCGATGTTAGCTTAGCATACTCTATCAGCAAAAAAGAAACAGGGAAAACCTTGGCTGAACTTCTTGAAATATATGCGAGCGAAAAATTCAAATTGCCTTTCGATCAATTAAATATATCGCAACAAAATAATGTATATTTGGAAATTGTGCAAAGTGGAGGCCGCGCAAGAGCGAAGGTTAATGTTCTAGCCCGTAACTTATCTCGCCTGGGGCGCGGCTTAATATTCGTAACAATGGCCATTTCCGTTTATAATATTGCTGACTCCGAGGACAAGCTAAGAACTACAGCCAAAGAAGGCGCAATATTAGGCGGCGGTATTCTCGGTGGCGCCGCTGGCGGCGCCGCCGCAGGTTTGGTCTGTGGACCGGGAGCGCCGGTTTGTGTGACCATCGGCGTATTTGTCGGCGGTGCGCTGGGTGCATTTGGGGCAGATTTAACTTTTGATTGGCTGTTTTAGAGGTATTCTCCTTTATGCATGTCATTGACGAATTTTCGATAAAAAAAATCCGTAAAGCAAGACAGGAAGTTGAGATTAAATCTCGATTATATCATCAAGGTAGAGAAACGGATTTTATTAGGAATTTCCTTGGAAGCGCAATTTAAATTTAATAATAAATATCTGTTATTTTTAACGGAAGATTATCATTTTGAAGAATACTTGTCTATTTATCTCCTTGATCAATCCTTTAACGTATTAGATAGGGCGGGCATGTTTATTCAATTTACACCGGGCATGCTTGGTAATTTAAAAATTGAACATGGTCATGAAATCAGTTTTACATTTTTTTCCAATGACGAGAAGTGGACGTTGACAATACTGCCGACACCGAAAAGAGTACTAACCTTTGGGCTTAAAGTTCCTGTCAGGAGGCCTTTTTCTTTTTTTGGAAAAAGACATTTCGAATTGTGTTGCGAAATAAAAAATGTACAGCCGACAGAAAAATTATGAAGCGGCAAGGTTGAGCTTAAGGTTCTGATATGCAGTCAATTAATGATTTCACTATTGAGAATATTCATGGAAAAAACAAAGACTATGATTACACATCAACTTTGTATTATCAGGGGCGTGATACAGGGTTGACTTTAGCAGGTCTTTATTTACACGCTCAGTTTAAATCAGACAATAAATATATACTGTTTCTAACAGAAAAATGTTCATTTGAAGAAGGTTTGTATATTTATTTCATCGAACCGTATTTTAAAATATTAGACAGAGCGGAAATCGGTATGCCGTACATACCTGCAATACTGGATAATTTAAAAATTGAAAATGATCATGAAATTAGTTTTACATTTTATTCCAATGACGAGAAGTGGACGTTGACAATACTTTCGGAGCCTAAAAGGGTGTTTACCTTGGGAATAAAGGTGCCGGTCAAAAGACCAATATCCTTTTTCGGCAAAAGATATTTTGAGTTGCGAAGCGAATAATTTATCCACAAAGCAGAGGTTAACAATTGCATCACCAAACAAAAGTCATTCAAGTGAGGAAAAATTATGGACATGGGATCAAAAGCGAGTTTTCTGTTTGAAATCAAAGGTAACTCATCCGCCGTAACCGTAGTGAATTTTAATATTTGGGAGAGAATGTCGTCGCCCTATATGTTGAATCTATCTCTGGCCTGCCCTAAGCCGATTAAATTTGACGGCGCCCTCCAGAAAGAGGCCTTGTTGACTATCAAGGGGCAGGGCACGGATAGATATGTCCACGGCATCGTGTCACGATTTGAACACACCGGGCAGACCGGTTCCAAGCCACAGGATATCAAATATCTTTATGATGCCCAAGTTATTCCTTTTACGCAATTACTGTCTCTGGAACAGGATTGTAGAATATTTCAGGACAAGCAGGTTCAGGAGATCGTTGAAGACATTTTCAAAGACAGCAAAATCCCCTCCGACCGCTATGAATTCCGTCTGTTCAACAAAGAACACAAGCGGCGTTTTTGTGTTCAGTATCGGGAGACGGATCTTGATTTTATAAACCGCATTTTGCAGGAAGAAGGCATCTACTACTTCTACGAGCACAGTAAGGACAAACACATCATGGTCTTTGCCGACGACCCGGTGTGCCATAAACCTATTTCCGGCAATACGTCTCTTGAGTTTAAACCTGCCAGCGGATTGAATCCGGAAAGCGAAGTTATCAGTCTGATACAGTTTTCCCGGCGGCTGCGTCCCGGCACATACGTTCAGACCAACTACAACTTCAAGAAGCCCTCCCTGCCATTGAAAACACTGGAGACACACAAAGACGAGAATATACAAAAATATGAAATTTATGATTACCCCGGCCAGTATGGAGATCAGGATAAGGGGAAAAGACTCACCAAAATCGGGATGGAAGAAAAGACCGCCCTTGCGGAACAGGCCAAAGGCGAAAGCAACTGCCTTCGCCTGATTCCCGGTTATACCTTTAAAGTGGAAGGCAATGAACTCGTAGAATTTAATAAAGAATATCTTCTGATCGAGTTAACCACCGTTGGTGGACAGCCTCAGACCCTGGAAGAACATGCGGGCGGTACAGCGACGAAATTCGGCAACGATTTTGTCGCTATTCCTTCATCTGTATGCTATCGGCCCAAAAAGACGATTGACAAGCCCGTCATCCACGGCCTGCAGTCCGCCACCGTCGTCGGGCCGGAAAACGAAGAGATCTATGTCGATGAATACGGCCGAGTGAAAGTCCAGTTTCACTGGGACCGGATAGGAAAGAAAAACGAACAGAGCTCCTGCTGGTTAAGATGCGCCCAGGCGTGGGGCGGGGGCGGCTGGGGTTCCATGTTCATTCCGCGCATCGGCGACGAAGTTCTGGTGAGCTTCATGGAAGGCGACCCGGACTGGCCGATCATCACCGGCAGCGTCTATAACGGCTCCAACATGCCGCTTTATGGCTTACCTGCGGGAAAGACCTGTAGTGTAATCAGAACCAGAAGCACGCCCCAGGGAAGTTATGACAACTACAACGAATTGCGTTTTGAGGACAAATCTGGAAACGAAGAAATCTACCTACAGGGCGAGAAAGACTGGAACATCCTCATCAAGAACGACAAGGGCCAGACCATCGGCCATGACGAGACCTTAAGCGTCGCCAACAACCGCACCAAAAGCGTCGGGGTGAACCAGAGCGAGAGCATCGGCATGAACAAGACCATCACCGTTGGTGCGAACCATAGCGAATCCATCGGATCCAACATGACGCTGACCGTGGGCGCCAACAAGTTCGATACCACCGCCATCAACGTAGCCGAGACAGTTGGCGCGGCCAAGGAGCTGACCATCGGCGGCCTGTACCAGATATCCGTCGGCGGCGCGATGAACGAAACCGTTGCCGGGGCGAAAGCCGAAGAGGTCGGAGGCTACAAAGCTCTGGTCGTGGCCAACAACATGACCGAATACGTGAAGGCCGACCGTAAATCCACCGTGGACGGGAACCTCGATGAAAAAGTCGAGAAGAAACACTCCTCGCAGGCCAAAGAATTTATTATAGAAGCAAAAGAGAAAATCACAATCAAGGTAGGCAGCTCGACCATTGTCATGGATGCAAACAGCATTACCATTGAGGCAAGCAAAATATTCCAGAATTAACAATCAGAGCCCAAGCCTCTTTTTTGTAAGACGCTATTGCGCCGTTCCTGTTTTTAAAAAGGGTGGTGGAAAAAACGGAGGCGGCCTGCAGCGCATCCCTTAAATCGGAGAGATGATGTGAAAAAAACAGCGGCGGTAAAAAACGTCGATACCAAGTGGAGAAACGACACCACGATGCTCGTGGGCAGGATCGTCCGTCTTGACGACAACAGACAGATCCTCGTTGATTACCCCGGCAACACCCGAGGGCCTCTTGCCGCCAGACTCACGGTATCGGCCAAAAGGGAAATACTGACCGGCAACAATCCGGCTGGTCGCGAGGTATTGCTGGCATTTATCGATAACGACCCGCAGCGACCGCTGATCGTCGATGCCGTGTATTCGCTGCTTGACGATATTACGGATGTTGAGGGAGACCGCGTCTCTGAACAGGCGGCAAGGCCCCGGGATGCTCTCATTGACGGTAAACGAGTGGTTTTCCGGGCCGATGAAGAAGTTGTCCTGGAATGCGGCAAGTCACGAATCACGCTCACCAGGGCAGGCAAAGTGCTCATTGAAGGCGAATATATCTCAAGTAATTCACGGGGCGCAAACAAAATCAAAGGCGGCTCCATTCAATTGAATTAGTATTATTCCGGAGGTCATAGACGGCATGTTTCACCTGAGGAACGATACACCTTTTCCTGCACAGATATACACCTGTCCGAACCTGCGCGGGATGGACACACTGTATATCGTGGTGAAGCAGACCTACGACCTGATGCCGTCGCATGCGATAGCGGAAAACCAGCAGCCGATCATTGAAGTTGATCAATACTGGGATGAGCCCGGCCGCTCCAGCCTGAAATATGCCGGAGAAATCCATTTGGAAAAACCGGGGACCGACGTTGTGCTCATCGGGGAGGCCTGTTCCCCAAACGGCAGGCCGGTCACGGAAATGAATGTCGGCATATCCGTTGCGGGACGTGAATATATTTTGAAGATTTTTGGAGACCGCCAATGGAAAAAGGGATTCTTGCGTTTCGGGATGGATCCCCCCCGACCGTTTACACGTATGCCGTTGCGTTA
>Ga0255347_1001577_pt1 | contig 35588 bp, 48 predicted proteins | sample wastewater_treat_2_FD_192479 | JGI IMG/M metagenome (GOLD analysis project Ga0255347, IMG submission 192479) | Wastewater microbial communities from Lulu Island WWTP, Vancouver, Canada - plant24 | ecosystem: Engineered > WWTP > Wastewater > Unclassified | place: Canada: Vancouver, British... | reverse complement strand
TCTTCAGTCAAAGCTTTTTCGCATCTATCAAACTTAGTGCATTCCTTATCTGTGCAGAAAGTTCTGCCTTTAAAGCAAATCATATAATGATATCACCTCCATCTTTATCTATATACATTATAACTTGATCTGAACGAGACCTACGAACCACACCCTCTTTAACATCATACGTTAAACTATAATTATACTCTGATATATTGCACTTGATAAACTTCCTTTGTGGAAGACCACACCCATATGGGTCAGAGCTAACCTCCCATAAGATATTTACACACCATTTAAGCTTTCTTCCCTCATTATCATATGTGTTATAATAATATTTAGGCAACATTGCTTCTAATGAACGCTTAAATCGTTCTATTTCTTTATGAGAAGCGCCACAAAGTGATTCCATAATACTGTTATAATTATGCTTAAGATTCCTTAACCCCTCTAAACCCTTGCCCAATTTCATTTAGACCCCCTCTTTAAATAATTGATATAATCATCTAAGCTAAATTCAATATTGTTAAGATTTGCAATAATACCATCACATACATCATAGGTGCTACATGTTTTTAAGGCTGTCGCATATACACCTATAATTTCAGATGGAGTTGCCCGTGCATTAAACATAGACTTTATATACACATACTGAAATTTTATATGCCATCTATATTTTTTCGGACAACACTCCAAAGATAGATATTTTTGTGGATAAATAGTAAGCAATGTTTTAAGGTTTTTATAAATTTTCGCTTACCCCACCACGACATCCTATTTAGCTCTTTAATAAGATCTTCATAATTTTCAGCGTAGTACTTGAGTTTTAGAACTTTCTCTTCTGTTGTCATTTTTTTCATTTTGGTTCTCCTTTATCTGTGTATTTCCACACATCCCACAACGTCATACCTAGCAGTGTAGCAGCCTCACTGTACTGCCAGAATTTCCTAAAGGAACCTACCACCCTCCATACCAGATCTCTATCTGTAGTAGTCTCAATCCTACCACTACGGACATTATATGTTACTAAGCCCCCGAAGCATGGCACATGAATATCTTCTATATGTTTAGTGAATGGTTGTTTACCATTAAAAATATCAGAATTTAACTTACACCTAAAATCAACCCACCACGCACTCCAATCATAAATTCTGCGTTCAAAATAGGCTTCTACTGTATAGCAGTCGGCTAGTTTAGGCAAACAATATACAAGTTCTTTTCTAAACTTCCATCTCTGCCACCATGACATTTTAGATAATTGCTGTAAAAGTTCATCATAATGGGTGCTATAATATTTTAAGCGTTCAATTTTCTTATCCGGAGTTTCTAATCCTTGCATGCACCCTCCTCACGCTTAGTATTATTGTTCTGGTTTTTCCTATTGTACATCTTTTTACTCTTAATGACTTTAGGACTTGGAACCTTTAACCTTCCTACTTTAGGAACCTTCTTCTTATCTTCCATATTTTTTAATCCTCCTACCCACTTTATTGTTTCGGGTGTGATTATACAGATTCTTCTTCATCTAAAAACACACGCTTAGGTGGCGCAGGAATATATGGAAATTCTATAATAACATCGCTATCTCTGTTACACCACCATGTTTTACCCTGATCGTTTGAAAAGACTTTACCATTAATAGTGTAAGGCTTACCCCCCATACCGATTGGTATCCTTAAACACACCCGAACATCTTATATTTTGGAAACATCCTGGTGAAACTTCACACCATTCTGAATCATCACCGGTTAGTGGTGTGATAGGCTCTTGTTTTAGCAATCTGTGTATGATAGGTATGCAGTAACCTGCAGAAAACCCTGAATGCCCCTGGTCAGCAAAAGTTTTTATCATTTCTAAAATATCCGCTTCGATAAGACGCTGCATCTCGTCCTCAGTTGTACTGTCGCCCTTAGAAATTTTAGCTCCCTCTTTGCATGCTCAATCATGTTAGAATCCGTATCTATTATTTCCAATTGATTACTCTTTACTTGTTCAGTCATAGTGTTATCCCCACTTATTTTATTATTTATATTGTAAAGAATTTTGTAACTCTTTTACAAAATCAATTATCTGCTTTATATCCTTTTTACGAACAACAAATTCATGTGTAATGATCGGTTGCTTAAAAAAGATGTAATTAAAAGAATCTCTAACTCTTTCAAAAAAAGAAAAATCCATATCGTAGTCTTTAGCTACATTAATACAACCCATACCGGCTTCATATTCTACTGTCATAACTAATCTATGCTTTGGAGTACCACAAGCACATTCTAATATGAAGGTTTTCTTTACGTCCTTATGCTTAAAAGCTTTGACCTTTTTAGGCTTTCTTATCTTCATAAGAAGGAACTTTTTAAAGTTATTCAGTTTAGTTATTATCAGTTCTTTCATTATTTGCACCTTCCTTTTTACTCATATATTGTGCAGCTTCTTTTACAATATCTAAATCCTTAAGTTTATTGAAAGCACCTACAAATCCCCCATAACTTTTCCAATGCAAATTTTTACGATGTTTATCCCAAGTATCTTTAAAAGATATAAATTCGTTTTCTTTATAATAATCCGCTAAGTATCTTAAACTTCTTTTAAACGCTGTGTCATATCCTCCACCAGAATATCCGGCTCTATCAGATTTTTGAGAATCATATAACAATTTTTCTATGCTTAACTTTTTCTTTTCTAAATCTGGTTTCTTAGGATATCGAATATATGTTCCAGTGTACCCAGCAACCCTACTCATTATATTTTCTTCTATAGCAAGTGCTTGCTTTATCCTACGCTCTAATTCCTCATCAGATACCTCTAATAAAGTTAAGACACCTAAATTATGCAACTCAATGTATGAGTCTTTTACATCGTCAATAATTACACGTCCTCGAACTAGTTCAGGGATAACTGCTATGTTTATAGTATCAAATGCTCTACATATAGCTGCTTGTTCTAAAACCTTATTTGACAATGCCATTTTTAAATGCCATGTATAATATTGATGAGTTTTAGGATCTTTAGATACTATATCAATACGGGATTTAAGAGCTTCAACTTCGCACCAGCATTCATGATTCAAAGCTTTTAGTATTTTTAAAAAATAGGAAGCTAAAGCTTCTTCAGATTCGAAAGTCTTTTTATGTTTAGTCATAGTCTTAATCCTTAAAGGTACACTGGTCCATAATTGTCTTATACGTATTTTTTAGCGCTTCTCTTTCTTCATCGCTAACCTTTTCAGGATTATCCATCATCTCCTGAAATTTCTTTGCATACTTCCCGGTCAATATAGGTGTTTCACCTATTGGTAACGCCATAAACCCTCTCTTCTTTTACAACAAATCCCAAAAATTATTATTAACTATATCTACAATCTCAGCATCTACATCTTGAGACTGTACTGCTTCTGATATGCGATCATGCTGCTCTTTAAACCTTTTGTTTAATGTACCATCTTCATTATATATTCCAGAATCCATAAGCAACTTGTTCGCATAATCTTTATTATTTCTACACTTTTCAGTTTCCTCAAGTAGGACCTGTTTAATAGCCTCTGTGTTATCATCACTCATAGCTATTTCTTCTTAACTTCTTTAGGCATAGATGCTTTAATGATTAAGGATTTCGCATCTAAGTATTCTTGCATATGCGCAGGGTCGCCCTGCTCTATAACAGACACTTTACACTTACTTATTCCCCACAAGATTATTCCGATAACAACCACTACACCACCAGCAATCAACAATATCATAAATCACCTCACAATATTAGTAATGACGTTTACAAATACTATCTACCTTTTTAAGCCAAAAATATGCTACGCTTAAGGCACAAGCAACTTTCAGCAAATTTAAACCTAATTTATTCCGACCTCTTTTACAGTCAGCCAATCCATCTTCTTTAATATTAGTTGAAAGATATTTAATAAAAGATAGAAGTGCATCATACCGAAGATCAGACACTTGTTTTGCCAAATCCTTAAGCGATAAATGCTGCTCCACATCTGTATAATGCACTTTATCCATATATACCCTTTGTTACTTAGATTTAGGATCTTCATCAACCAAAAAACCCTGGGTAGTTAACAAATCTATCATAGCTTCATTAACCTTTTTTAGGTTTTCAACTTTTTCCTGAGTAATCTTTAGCTCATGCTCAATTGATTCGATCTTAGTAGTGTCTCTTACTACAGTGAATACTAAACCGGCTATAAACACAGCCTCGATCAATGCCATGATTATAGGATACTTATCTTTAAAGAATTTAGATTTTCCTTTAACCATATCGTAACTTCTTAATACAGTACTTTTTTCACCCATAAACGTATATCTCCTTAGTTTTTAAAAGTGCTCACTTTATCACAAATATCGTAGATTGTATTCCAATCTCCTGTTCTGATAATATCACAACCTACCGCTCCAAATTCTGTTAGATACTTAAGATACTCTTTTCGGTTCCACTCATAAGGAATAAGTATTTTACGAGTATAGCGGGCATTAACTAAATTATGCCACCCATCATCTATAATAACATCGCCAAAAGTAATATCTTTGTTACCTATAAATGCGATGTTCTTTAAATTCATAAACGGTAAATATCGTTCCATCCACTCGATCTTATCTTTAACAATACTTGATTTACCGTAACCAGCAGTGAGAATAGTGATTGTATGCCCGGCATTATGAAGTGCGTGCAATGTATTGATAGCACTTTCATTAGGCAACACTTCCTGATAGTTAGCATCACCTTCATATATACGAGTCATCATATCTGATACTTCTTTAGTGAAACACTTAGATATATTCCATGTATAGATATCTGTTACTTCTATTGATGTACCTAGTTCCTTATTGACACGATTCACAGCGTAGGTTTGAAAATAGCTTATAGTATCATCAAAATCTACTGCGATTTGTAAAGGTTTTCCCATTTTATATTACACCCCATCTTCAGAATCATGTTCAATCGCTTTAATAGAGGGTTCAAAAAACTGTGTTTCCGGAAGACCCTGTTCTACAAATGTAACACGTTGAGTTAAGCGCTTAAATTCCTGATCCTGCATAGCGTCTTTACGTGCAGTGCTCTCAAAAAAGGCTCTAATATCCATCATAATTAATTTTACACTTTTTATCTGATGTGCAGCGTCTTCTGCCATTCTTGTCATACTTGTAATCTTATTATTTAAAGACATTATTTGACTATCTTTATCTCTAAGCTCTACTATGCGCTTACGCTCAAGTAATTCCATTTCTTTTTCATAATAATCTTGTTTTGCATCTATAGATGCTTTGTAATCGTCTTTAGCTTGAAGAAGATTCTCTTTATGCTCGTTATTTAGTTGCTTAATCTTACGCTCATACTCTCTTCTTACATGATTAGCCTCTGCTTGTCGAGCTTTAGATATTCGTTCAGATATTTGAGATTTCCGTATCAAGCCGAAGGCAGTTAATGCGATGTCCCATAAAAATACTGCTGGACGTGTTAAAATAAACAGTATCCTTTTTACTTTCTTCATAACTTTATCCGCTCCAATTAATTTTTTTTAAACCTAATTAGCCTCTATAGACCTTACAAACTCAGCAACTTCGGGGTCTACCATTATATTATTTAATCCAATAGGTTTCTTTAAAAACAAACCATCTAAGGTTCTGATTCTTGATAATGCTACATAAAGCTGCCCAAATTCGAATGCCCCTGCACCTATATTAACTTCAGCTTTGTCAAAAGATAAGCTCTGTGTTTTGTGCGTTGTAACTGCCCATGCAAGTTTAAGAGGAATCTGTGTATGAGACCCTACAATATTCTTACTAACCTTACCCTCATTGTTTAAGTTATAAGCATATTTTTCCCAAGAAACAGGGGATACACTAAAACTCTTACATCCATCTAATGTTGTAAGGCTTACTGTATCCTCTTCTTTATTAATAGATTTAACAGTGCACAGTGTACCATTATAGACTCCTTCTTCTTTCATGTTTCGCAAAAGCATCACCTGTGCTCCAACTTTTAAGATTAAAGTATCAGGAGCTACTTTAAATGAGTCATGAATACTCCCTTTAGTAATTGCATGAAATACTTCAGGTTTAGCTGTAAGCTTAGCTAGTTCGGTCCCATTTATTAATTCTTGCTGTTTATTTGTCATTGTTATACGAATAACATCTTTAGGTATCTCCGGAACTACTCTAGAATTAAGCTGATTCATACCTAAACGACCGATAGAATTGGTGCGAATAGCTGAAAGGAGTGCTTTATACTCTTCATCTTTTTGTCTAAACACTTCTGTAAACATAATTAGCTTAAAATAAGTTATAAGATCATGCTTGAAAAACCATCTAGAACCGTACAAAGAATATATTAAAGAACTATCTTCTTGAGTTACAACTGGAGGTAATTGATATATATCCCCTATTATAACAACCTGCATTCCACCAAAATAAGTATCTTTTTTACCTCTAGCGATTTTACATAACGTATCTATACCTAAAAGAACATCTATACGTACCATTGAAATTTCATCAATAATTAAAACATCTGTCTTCCTTAAAGTCTCTAAAACTGTGGAATTTACCTGAATGGTGTCTCTATGTATAATTGATGGTGGGAATCTAAAAAAGGAGTGTATCGTTTGACCTTTAACATTCATAGCTGCAATACCCGTAGGAGCTACAACCACAATACTTTTAGAGCTATGTTTGCAAAGCTCTTTAATGAAAACCGATTTACCACTTCCGGCTTGCCCGAATATAAACAGCGATTGATTACTAAATTCTACTGTTCTAAACGCATCCTCTAATGCTTGATTAATTGTAACATCATCTTCACGTATGTTATCAAGAAATTCCTCTGGAGTGCTGTAATCAGGAGTATCACATTCTTCTTCAGCATCAACATAATTACCCTTATTATGAACTGCAAGAAGGTTAAAATCAAACTTTGCTACCATTTAACTAAACTCACTTTTACTCTAAATTAATATTATGTCAATAATAACATTGATAAAATTTTGTCAAGCATATAATTAAAAAACTTAATAAAATGAACATTTTTTCTATATTCTACATAGAATATGTAAATGAGGTAATATGCATGACTAAATCTAGAATAAAAAAATATGCAATCAATGTGCTTATAGGTATCGCATTATGCGTACCCCTTGTATTTCTTATAATCTATTTAAAAACGCAGGGTAAGACTTTAAAACTTAGACCTAAATTTCAAATCATAGATGCTACTAAACCTACAGATACAGAACTTCGAAACATGCAAGATGCAGTACAATCTATGGAACAAGTTGTTAAAAATATAAAATAAAAAAGAGAGAGCGGTGTATGAAGAAAATTATTACAGCTATTTTAGTGCTCTTATTACTTACAGAAATTAGTTATAGCCAAAACCTAAAATATACAAATGGCAACACCATTTACATCTACCAGGACTCTACCCTTATAGGTAAAATGCCTGTAGAGCATTTTATGCAGAATTTCAAAAATTCTAAATATTATGTAGAAATGATGGATGCTCAAAAAAATAACAGATTGGTAGTCACAGCACCAACACCTGTAGTTATTCAGACAGTAACTAAAGAAGTGACTTACTCTACAACATTTAAAATCTATTGGCAAAACGAAAAATCTGAAAATATAAACTTCGTAGAAGTTTCTGCAAATATAGAAATTTTAAATCCGGAATCATCTTTACCTCAGTGGCGTATTACCTACCGGAACATTGCGGAATTTGCTGTAATTCCATCAATATTACTAAATGTAATATTGGTGCTACTTCTAATATTATAAAGGAGGTTGTATGAAAAAGTTTTTTAAAAAGATTAAGGCTGCTATTATAGCAGCAGGTAAGTTCTGTTTAAATACACCTAACAAAAAAGAGAACATTATACAGTATATATTCAGACACTTTATACTTACCGACAGTTCCGGAACACCCTCTTATACAGTAACTATTCTTATATATGTTATGGCTATATTTGGGTATGTAACTTATATAGAAATGAAAATTGCCGTTTCTGAGGTTAAAACGATAAATACTCAGACCAATGAGATTATTACCCATTTAAAAGGGATTAGTCCAGAATTTTTATTTATTTTAGCCCCTTTAGTAGGGTTAGTTGTTTTCTTCTTTAAATTACGTGCAAACACTAACACACCTAAAAACCTAGATAATACTGAAGCAACTAACAATCCTGAGTCTGCACCTAATCCAGAAAATAGCACCCCTGCAGAACAGCCTCAGTCCAGTACGATATCAACTATAGCCGAACGAGCTAAAGATATATTATCTAAAATAGTTTAATTCATAGTAAAGGAGCATTACGTGAGCGCAACGCCTACCCCATCTATAGAACCCAACATATTTAATAATATTGGAGTTGGTATTGGTATTATATTAGGTATAATTGCCGGTATAATAGGGATATATGACCTCATATCTAAAAAGATTAAGAAGAGGTCTATATCCAAAGAATGCACCATGTCTATCAATGATCTTCAGTTCATATTAACTAAACATGAATTATATAGGGAAGGTGTTAACAGGATCGAATTTGTAAATATTTTAGGAGAACAGATGAATTCGTTCATGCGTAAAGTGGAACGTATAAAAACAGACTGTGATTTCTTCTACAGAAATGCTCTTAAAAAAACTTATAGTGTTAACAATGAAGATATTGATATATCTATTATGATGAACTCTTTTAATATTCATATATCTGCTGTTGTAAATGATCTAATAGATGATTTTAGAAAATTATGCCGCCAAAATCATTTTACACGGCATACAGATCAATCATTCAAAGATTATGTACAGTTTAACTCCCGTACATATTCCAGAAAATTTATCACAACTCTACAATCTAATTTCACTGAAATTGAACAACTTCCAGAAGAAATTCAAGAACAGGTTATGTCTTCTATCTTAGAAACTGTTCAAGCTGCACTCGAAGATAGTTTATTTAGTGCGAGAACAATTTCTATTAAACAGAATAAAGCTATCCAAGACTTAACCAACCAGTTTAATAAAGATATTTTAGCCAAGTATAAAATCGATTTAACTAATTCTAAAGAATGTTCTGATCCTAAAGAATGTTTTGATCCTAAAGAATAAGAGTCCTCAATAATTCTTGCCCAACAAATGTTAAAATTTGCTATATTGTTGGGCAAGATCTTAAAGCACTTGCAACCATGCTAGGTAAAGAATGGTAAGGTGCCCATCCCAAATCTCTTTTAATTTTAGAAATATCCGCTACTATGCATGCCTGATCTCCCTCTCTAGGAGGTAGCATCTTATACGGTATATTTACACCGCTAAGAGATTCAAACAAGGCTATAAGCTCCTTTGTGGAAACACCTAGACCTAAACCTACATTATACACGTTACACCCTACAGCTTCTCTACTCAACACCTCTACATTCAAGCGTGCTATATCCTCTACATGGACATAATCACGGATACATGTACCATCTATAGTAGGTGTAGGTGCCTTGTATACTGATAACGAATTCCCTGGAAGAATAATAGCCTTTACAATGTTTGGAACTAAATTATGTGGTGACATATCAAATAGTAAGCCACTACAATGGCTCCCTATAACATTAAAATACCTAAAAATTGTTACAGATGCACCAGATACACAAGTTGCAACGGATTGCAACGATCTTTCGCTAAGTATTTTAGTTTTCCCATATATACTTAGGTGAGTATTCTCCTCATCAATAACAACATCCTCTATACAAGATTCTGACGACAAAGGATAGACTGCAGCAGAAGAGCTAAAAACTATTTTAGGAACTTTAAAGTAAATAGCTAATTGTGCTATATCTTGAGTAGCCCTAACATTATTATTGAAGTACTTATCCGGATACAACATTGATTGTTCAACTGATTTACAAGCTGCTAAATGTATCACAGCGTCTAGGTTCTCTTTACTAAAAATACCTCGGAGTAATAAATAATCATTAGAGATATCACATGTAACAAATGTTACATTTCGCCCATCTATAAGACTATTAATACGATTATGGGCATCCGGAATATTCGAACTACCATTATCTACTACAATAACTTGGTGCCCAGCTTCTGCTAAAGCCACTACTGTGTGGCTTCCAATATAACCTAAGCCCCCTGTTACTAACACTTTCATGTCTTATTTACCTTTTTTACATCTAGTAGGTTCCGCATTGCATGAAGCAGCATCCCAACCTAAAGCTTTCTTTAGAAAGTTTCCTGCTTTAGCTGCCGAAATTGGTATTTTCTTATTGTCCATACTTAGTCCTCCGATTCTGTAGAAGCTATTGCTAATTTTACATAATTAACATTATCTTCATGCTCTAAAGGTTTTAGTACAACCCAATTATCATAAAGACCCTTAGCTTTAAGAAGATTAGTTGCAGCTTTTACCGCTTCCTGATAAGGTACAGCCGGATTAGACTCAGAGATTTGATCTGCAAGCTCTACAGCAGCATTACATGACATACAACGGTTTGCAATATAAGTCAATCTAGCTCCTTCCTTTAATTTCACATAAGCTTGCCATCTCGATATATTTTCTTTAGTCAATAACCTATTACAATGAATACACGTTTTATTCCTTAGTCTAGGGTAAGTTTCTATAACCTTGTTAAAAATTATAAAAGTTTTACATATAATAGCATCTACAATTAAATACACAATAAGCAAAGAGATAAAAACTTTGACCTTTTAAACTCTACTAAATTTGCTGCTTAATGTGTACGAGAAATGCACAAAAGAAGCGGAGCTAAAATTTTCACTATTGTAGAGGATGCGGTAATAGCTTATACAAAAGCAAAAGATCCTGAAGTTTTGAAGATTGTGAGAAAGTGCAAATAGTGAATATCCTTTTACTCATAGCGCTTTACCTCAAAAATACTTATTCTATATTTGTAGAGCAACTTTGCAATGAGTATAAGTTTTGTCTAGTAAAAAAATTTTTAAACCATGATTTTACAAAATTAACAATACTCCATCCTGACATTTTATAAATGCTCAACCAACTTCCACATGCCTTTATTACAGAAAAATGAAGCATAATAGGAAGAACGCTATAAGTATGGATTATTGCCCATCGGGATCTCACAATAAATAATGAAAGCATCGCCGCAATGGTCCCTGAAATACCTTTACCGTATCCTCGAACCCTCATATTATGAAATCCTTGTGATTTATATAAAGAAACTACTTTATATTGAAGTAACATAAATTCCTTATACAATCTGGAGCTGCACTTTATAGAATCGCTACCCTCTAACAAAATACTCTCTCTACCAGAAAGCAACCCCTTAATTACATCAAGCTTAGACCACTGATCTATTACATAAATATACATACTTCTCATAGGATTAATTAATATACAACATTTAACCTTGTAACCCCTAATAATTCTTAAAGAGTACCCTCTAGGGATATACTTTAATAAAATTGGTTCTTCACAATTATCGTAGGGTATATGCTTGATACTATCTATAGTATTGTGAAAATCTGAATCCATATACATTGTCTTCATAGTAATTACCTTTTCTTATTTGATAAAGCTCTATCAAGATTAAAAGCATTCTTACGCCCTTTATGTCCTCCGGGAAGATTGCATCTAACATAGGTTCCATTAGACCCAGAATCCCCAAAAATCTTATACTGATTATACAAATTATTGAAATTACCTTTACCTGCATTCATCTGGTGCTCTTCTTCAGCTTTTAGCATAGCATAAATATCTTTAACGTTAGGCATATGCACAAGCCTACCTATTCGAGCATCCGGATTAGGTAAAATACTTTCTAGATAATCTCCATAACACGCATACACTACACGGCAAATAGCATCGGCAGCATCCTTTGAACCCCCTGCAGGTTTTTGAACCGATGCACCTCTAACTAAGTTGAGCTGACGCAATTCTGTTATCAAAGCCGAATCATTAGGAAGTGCCACTTTACCTTCATAAACTAAGCGCTTAAACTCATCGTACATCTTTTTATTTATTTCTAATTTGGTAGAATTAATTCCGGAATTAAATAATCTTTGTAACGATTCTACTGACTGCCATTGGTCATAAGTTACTTTAATAATATTATATCTCTGAGCTAACACTTTTATAACTTCTTCAACATTAGGAAATGAAACTGTTATCTGTTTAGTACTGTCTGGAATCCAGCTCTCTATGAAATCTATAACGATTCTATAATCAATTATGTCTGGATTTAAAGGATCCTTTAAATACTCTTCTATATGCCCCATACAAACTACAAACTTACAGTGCTTTTCACCCTGGTCACAACAAACAAAATATCTTTTACTTTTATCCCCTGAATCTAAATAAATGTCTTTAGCAACATAAGAACGTACTTCTGTTTTACCATCAACTAACACTACATCGTCAACGATCTTATCTACAAACTTAATTGTGTTTTGAAGTGGTACTATACAATAATCTATACGCTCTGGATGTTCAAAATAAGGATTTTCTGAACCTGGTGGTATCGCTCTAAAGTTTCTATTAAACTCTACCATATTAGCTTTATAAGATTCTAGATCTTCTTCAGCTACGCCTGTTTCAATACCATGTTTATTTATACGTTTAGGATTAAACTCCACAGTTTCGAAATGATAACCTACCATACGATCTACATGTTTACCAGAAATAGGTGGATATTTTCGTCTAAGTGCTCTTGTTAACTCCGCATTTTTACCTACTCTAACTTCTTTAGCTCTGTATAATAATTGCATACCATAGTCAAGTTCGTATAATGGAGATGTTACAGTAAATATCCTACTAAATGGTATTAATGACAGTGTAGAGTTTGAAGATGTGCTATATACTGCTTGTGCACATGATGTTTCACTCTCTGTAGGAATCGCATTTTCGGAAACTTTAAATCGGCTCATCTCATCAAATGCAACAAAATAAGATGTCATTCCGGCAAGGGAGGCTGAGTTAGAATGCAATGATTTTATTATAACATTCTTTTCTCTAAAGAAGATATGACGCTCTGCCCATCTATATAGCTTTTCACGCCCTTCATTTATTTCACGATCTTGCAAATACCCAATATACGCTTTCCACCATTTATTACTTAATATAGATGCGTTAAAGGCAGCGTAAGCTGTCTGCTTAGACTGCATCTCTGAAGTTGCAACGAACTGAGCAGTCAACTGATAACCAGCCATCTGCCCTAACTGTGCTGCAGGATCATCCATTGCTAATAGTAATTGAGTCTGGAATGCACAAGCTAAAGATGCCACAACACTCTTACCTGAACGCATCCCACATAAAACAACACATTCTGTAAACTTAGGCTTCTTCCGCTCATCGTCTAGAAAAGTATTGTACATGTCTTCTATAATAGTTACCTGAACTGGTGTAAGCTCCCCGTCCATAAACTCAGAACCTGTTAAAAACTCAAAAGGATCTGTTGTGAATTTAACGGGGCATTTAACTATTTTACCGGAATAGTAGGGCATTTCTACCCCCGAAGAATTTTTATTACCTTCGGGGGTTATAATGGTGGGGGTATACCCTGTATCTAAAAGTTTATCACCTAAAGCCAATTTTTATTTCCAGTATAAGTTGCAATCATCACTTATACCTTTCAACTCCTTCTCATATGTATTATACAATATGTCTAACATCTCCTTGTATTTAAGTAACTTTACCCGTTTTCGATTACCTTTCAGAATCAGCTCAGTTTTTTCTAAAGTTAGAGCTTTAATTTTATTCTGCAAATCCTTAATAGTGTTTAGATTCTGTGCAATAGCATTGTCTATATCCACTACATTAAAGTTTAAGTTATGCTGCTCTTCTTGGATCTCATAATCAGCATCAGATATCTGGGTTTTATAAAATCTATTTAGTACCCCCAGCATATAATATACAGAATTGTTAATATCTGATTTTGTAACATTTAAAGATTCAGCTACAGTAATTATAGATTTATATAATTCTGTTACATTTTTTGATGGATTTTTTTCATAAATTTTAAAGATGTCTATGCAATCAAAAGGTATCTGCTTATGATCCTGTAAGAGCTGATTAACTTTAGTATCTAGCACTAATTGGGTCATCTGTTCCAGCTTTTCAATATTAGGTAAGCTTTTAAGCTGAATCAATTTATACACATGGGCATATCGAATCTTATAGAAAAATCGATAACTTAATAGTTTAATTATTCTTATTACTTTCATTACACGCAGCATCAAAATCCTCCTTTGCATCTTCTGGTAATCCTACCAAAGCGTCTAAATTATGTGTATCTATAAACTCTAAAATTAGGGAGTTTATCACCTTATGCATACTTATGTTATAAAATCGGCATTTATTCTTTAATTTTCCATGCACCTCCTCATGAAAAATTACATTCATGGATTTTATCATACATCGCTCTCTTCGATATCATACAAACTTGCGTCCTCCTCACATGCTTTTAGATAATCCTCTAAAGGTACATAATCTAAATCCACAAACTCTAAAATAGATTTAGCTTGTTCGCAGAACCTTATGATATTATAGAAGCTTTCACTTGCATCCGGAAATTTATGTAATAAATGCCCATATCTATCTTTAATAGTCTGAATAAAATCTTCTGCATCAAACCCATTCACAATTAAAAAACCTGTATGGGCATTATACATACTTTCCTTATTGAGGATTGTAAAAAGAACAGGGTGCTCAACAACTTTGCGCTTACCTAACTTGATAGCATCAGCGATATTAAAAAATTCGAATATTAAGTAATTCTTCCTAAAAAGATAGTACTGTTGAAGACTTTCCAATATAATGGTATCTTCCTCTTCTGGCGATGATACCTTATCAGGTTTCGAAGTATTCTTCTTAAGCACGTTAATCTTCTTCTCTATATCTTGACATGCTTCACGCATTTCTTTTGCCATGCATCTTATCCTCTTTTAAAATAATTTTACCCGATGGTGAAAAATAAAAATCAAACATATCTGAATGCTTTAAATGATAATTTAACTCTTTTTTAATTTTAGAGATGCAATCATACACTGCATGATACCTAATTCCTAAACTTGCAGCAATGTCTTTACATTTTTCATCACTTAAAAAGTAACGATAACATACTGTTCTTAAAGTATTAGTTTTAGACCGCTTATTAGCATAATTTTTAATAAACTCTTCATACTCTTTATTATACATTGTACGCAATAACTGAGTCATAGCACTGTTTGCGTCATCACTTTCAGCAATTTCAACATCATCTATATTTACATAGTTTCCAAATCTTTTATAATGTTTACGACAAGACTTAACCTGGGATTTAATACAGTAAGTCATCATTGTTTTAATGTAGTTTGGAAACCTAGATAATTCAGGATTATAATTATGCACTAAACTAACAAACTGCAGATAACAGTCTTGCATAAAATCATCAAATTCGCAAATACTAGCAACTTCAGGATAATGTTCCTTAACTAAAGAAAATATCTTAGGTTTAAAGAGCATCAGTAACTGATTCATAGCATCTCGTGCTATTTTGTCATCTTCCCCCTTTGCTTCCCCAACTAATAAAGATATATAATCAAATAAAGCAGTAGACTCATCACAAGTTCTGTTTTTATGATTCCTGCTTATACTCATTGCGCTGTTAATATCCACTAAATTGCCTCCTTTGCGTAATCCGATAAAACTTCATTGTAAAAGGCTTGTCTCTTTTTCCAAGAATACCTATAAATATATACATCTTTCTCATTACCTTGAGCATCAAAGCTAGAGCATGTTACATAGGAGTCTACAAAGTCTATGACCAAAGGTTTTAGATGTTTATTCGCAGACTTTCTACGGATTCTTCCTATATACTGTTTTAAACGTGGCATGTTTGATGATGGCAGTGTCAGAAGTAAACAAGATAGTTCTGGAATATCCATACCTTCCCCGGCACTAACTTTATTAGCTACAATAAAAGAGTACTCAGTGTCCTTCTTAACCTTATTAGCATCGAATTTTTTACTTGTTTCCCCTATAATAAGATATCCTTTATATTGCTTAGATAATTCATTAAATAGATGGTGAGCATGCTCTGTACGATAAGTTAGTACTAAAACTTTGTGCCCTTTCTTTATTGCTTCTATGGCTTTGGCAACAATTAAATTGTTACGCCCTATATCATTAATTAGTGCATCGGTACCTGCAGTAATATCTGCGTTTAGATATGACCCGCTTTTTTTGTACCTAATAAAACATTTACGAGGAGGAATTTTAATAGTTGAGGCTGTCTCAACTTTCTCTACATCAAAATCAAGAATACGGTCTTTAACCTCATGTTCTTCTATCTCTACGAGCACCTTCCCAAAAGAATCATAAACAAAACATTCAAGTTGATCCTTTCTTTTAACGGTTCCAGTTACGCCTATACGATACAAGGATGGTGAGTTATCTACTATAGTTTTAAACATTAAACTTGAAGCATTATGAACTTCATCTACAACTAAAGCTCCAAATTGTTCCAGGTATGAATAATCTGGTTTTATGCTAGTGTTCTCTAATTTACATTTTTTACGCACACTGTTAATAACAGCTACAACTATATCAGCATCGGTATCTTTAGTTGTTTTACCACCTAGAGTACCTACAGTAAATTCACCTTTAAGATAAAGTTTTATTTCTTCTACCCACTGTTTCTGCAAAACAGTTGTTGTTACAATAATGAGGGTCTTACGTTTTATAGCTGCTATTGTACTTAAACAGGCTACTGTTTTTCCGGACCCACACCCGGCTAAAATAAGTCCACCGGAATTACGTATAAGCGTCTCTCTAATTCTTACTTGGGCTTCAGATAATTTAAAATTGGGTATGTCGGGATTAAATGATATATTAGGTATGGACCCGCCACAAGTTGAATAGTTAATAAGTCTTCGATCCAAATTATGCTTTTTCAAAACATTCTTTATATCCTGGACCCGTCCTCTAGGAAATACAATATAATGATTTGGGTTTTCAATAGCATGGGTATAGTTGAGAAGTGTTTTCGATATTCCTCTAACTGAATATCCATTTTTAATACTTTCAAAATACTTAGGATTATGATATGTAAATAGGTCGATCAAGTCCTTTAAAGCTGGCTGAATTAACTTATAATCTAAGTAAACTTTGTCCTTTATAAACATCATACAATATTATATTCACATTTCCTTTTTATATCTCCTTTGTCCTCCCCTGAACTTAGAGTATTAGTTAATAATTGTAACGATTTCTCTATAATCTCTGCTTGTGTCGGGTATTCCCCATAAGTGTTATACCAAGCAACCAATGCGCTATGCTTTAGATTATTAAATTTATCTGTATCTTTTACATATATAGTAGTCTTACCACCCTTTTTCAAAAAATAACCTCTTACAAAATTAGTGGGTCTTTATCATGTAAAGACCCACTAATGAACTTAATCCAATGAGAAATTAGAGCTTATCACACTATCGTCATAATCAAGAATAGTAGGATCCGCTTTACCCTTTTTATCTAAGTATCTTTGTGCATCACGTTTAAGGTTATTAACTCGTGACATAAGGACTTTAGGTAATTTAAGACCCGCATTGATAATAATAACCTCAACAGTATCTTTAAGAGTGCTATCTGTAAAAGTACCAGCTCTTGAAACAGCACTTCCTGCCATTTTCTGAGTGATAGTTAGTACACGATTTGCGAAATCGTTATAGTTCCCTTTATCCGGAGTATTTACACACACCATATAAGCTAAACTATTAGAATACTCGTACTTCTCTACAAGACCTGGAGCAAAAATAGCTGCTTTAAGTTCCTTATCAGAGAGCTTCTTTATCTCATCTTTAGTAAACATTACCGATCTAATATCGATAAGACCATTTCCATACTGCAACACCCTGTTAATCTCACCTTTATCGATAGAGCCAAACCCAGATGAAGAGGACTTACTATTGCTAATGATTGTAAAAGGCAGCATGATCGTATTAACGATGTATTTGTTTACGTTATTCCACCAAAGTTCTGAAATACCAACTTTATTAACTAGGTATTCATTATCTGCCATTACAAAGTAATCTAGCTCTATGTTTTTAAGCGCCTTGAGTGTTTTTATAGAATTCTCCCATGCAAGGATATTTAAAGACTTAAGTGGGAGTGTAAGCAAGCATCCAGTTTTATACCCCATTTCTTTAAGAGCACGAACTGTAGGTGTTACAATACCCCCACCAGTTCCTCCACCTGCACCGGCAATAACTAAATTAATCTGGTGCTCAGAAGCATTTGCTTTTACGAACTCAAGGAACTTCTTTTTGTTAGCTTCGATCATAGCCTGTCCTTTGCTAGGATCACCACCTGTTCCACTTGTCTCTACCTGAAGAACGTTGCTACTTTTTAGACCTTTTACATCTTCAGCATCAGAGTTAATATAGCATGCATCCATGCCGAAATATTCAAACTCCTGTGCTAGTTTAGTTCCGCACTGACCTAAACCAAATATTTTAAAAGGTTTAGATGATTCTTTTTTGTTTTTCATATATCCTCTATGTCATTTAGATTCATTTAGTAGCAAAATAATAAATTATTTAGTTTTTGTCAATTCATTTTTTAATGGAAGCTTCTTATTTTTTTGACTAATTAATTCTAAGAACCTAAAATATCTTGGAGATACTATAAATTCACGAATAGGGATTGCATTTGCATAAGCATCTTGCAATTCTTGTATGGAACAAAGCGCTGCATCTTTTTTATGTTTAGGCAATGTAGCAATTCGTATATCACATTTAGCCATAAGAGGTATGATTGTTTTAACTAAAAACAGTCCGTTCTCTGTAGCATCATTGTCCGGAAATATATACACAGTTTTAAATTTAGATATAAACTCTTCATGATCTTTTAATATCTTATTTGATAATGTAGCTACAGCTTGAGGGACTACACGCCCTACATAAATAGAATCAATAATACCTTCGGATAAAGCTAACGGGGAATTATAGTCTGTACAATTGTCTTGATTATATAATATATCACTTCGCTCGTACCCAATGTTTACAAGCTCATCACTACCATTAGGTGTACCTTTATAGTAACCATATATCTTTCCACTCCCCCCTGGAGCAGTCTCCCTCATAAAATAAGTTCTAAGGATCCTATCTTTATAGATAGGAATGTAAATCCATTTATTATACATTCTATAAATCCAAGATGTATCTGATACAACTTGGATTTGATGTTTTTTAATTTCTTCTGCGGTAATTCCCCTATTAGAGCAATAAGCTATTCGAGTAGGTGATATGGTTTGAGGACTTACAACCCCACCATCAGGTAAATCTGCTTTACTATGAACTTTTCTAGAGGAGAGATTACTAAAATCTGATCGTGATACTTTACCTTTATACCCTGAAGATGAATTTCTTTTAGTTTTAGTATAAAGGTACGTTACTGCACCGGCATAATCTACACCTTTCATTAAACCAACAAATTTAACAAAGGACATAGCTGCATCACATGAAAAACAGTGGCACACCCCATTATTACCATCGATAAAGAATGAGGGTGTACGCTCTTCATGATATATGCAGGGTACTACATAACTTTTACCTTTTATATCATAAGGAATTCCTAAATCGTTAAGAACATTCTCGATAGTTTCATTAGCCACAGTATATTAATATCCTTCTTCAATTAAAGGTGCCGCCGTAACAATAAGCTGCTTTATATCATCTGTTATCTCTCTATACGCTGTGGTGTTTAAATCAAATAACATGTAATCAAATATGTTAGCCGGACCCCCTAACCTATTCTTTAAAATATGTATTTCGGCTAAGAAGTCAAATATAGTATCTACGGTCATCTCTTTACGATAATGTTGCTGAATATCGTAAGGATCATCCTCTTCTTGGGCTGCTTGAGCTAAAGCTGTTGTCATAATCTGCTGTAGATCATTATTCTTTATAGCTCTTGCTCTTGCTTTCTCCGGATTATAATTTAATCTATAAGGTGAAATTATTACGTCAGCACATTCTTCATACGCCCCTGCATTTTTAATATCGGTCATTGTAGGACGAGTATCTTTACGCTTCATAGTTTCACGATTAAGCTGCGCAACTAAAATTAAAGGGGTATTAAGCTCTTTTGCCATAGATTGCACAACTTTCATGTGTTTACCTATATCTTCTGCTAAGTTGCCCTTAGTCTTTTGGAAATCTGTTACATGTTCGAAAAGGTCAAATGCTATAGGAATGTATTCCTGATCTAATTTATCCTGCAAACGACATATTTCTGATTTACACTCTTCTAAAGATTTAGGCTTATCTTGAATATATAAATTACTAAATGAGTTCATACGTTCAAACTCAAATCTAACCTGCTTTTCTGCTATTTCATCCATTTTACTAAATGGTTTTAAAACTGTAGTTAATGGTATGTTACTATTATACGATAGTAGTTTTTGAACATTCGCTGCAGATGTCATTTCGAAAGAGAATAAACCAGTAGGTATTCTCATATGTGATAATCTTTGAAGTATACTTAACAATAACGATGATTTACCCATACTACTACGAGCAACAATTAACGTTAATGTCCCAGGTTGTAAAGGATTTCCTATTAAAGTATTTAAACAATCAAACCCTGTAGTATACATTTTAGCTATATTGTCTTTATGCTTTACTATTTCAGGTACAATATCACTGATAGCAGTAAAACTAAACTTTGTTTTAGATTCTGCTTTATCTAACGTTTCTATAATGTTATTTAAACCTTTACGGACATCCACTAGTGGAACTGAGATATCTATTAAGTCTTTTAACACATTGTTAAGAACAACCTTTACACCTTCTGTACGTGCGGCATCTTCATGCAATCTGTTTAAATGAATTTCTTCAAATTCTTTAATACCTATATCCGGGAAGTTAGTCACCATGTTGTTTATATCATCAAATGATGGTGTAGGTTTTACCGGGGATTCTTGCACCTTTGTATAAAGGGAGTCGGGAGTGGGATCATAACCACCTTTGCACAACTCTATTAATGCCCATGCTAATGCTTGAGTTTGCTCCATACGAAATTCAGTAAATGCAACTAAATTATTAAATTTATCACGATGCATAGGATTTCGAATAGCGTTAGCTAAAATAAGCATTTCATTATCTTTATTTACTGGTAAATCTTGTACAAATGTATTGGAAGCCTTGCCCTGACTCATAAAATATCCCCTTTTTTAGTATCTTGATTAGTTTCTTTTAAACACAGCACTTTTGATAGATCCCGGTAGATGTAAAGACTCTAAGTTGGGGTGTACCACTGAAACAATATGTGCAAGCTCATCACATAAGCCAAATAATTCCGATTTAGATGTTATGATTAATGTTTTATTTCTACGCATAGCTGCCTCTATAAAAGCAACCAGCGACTGCTTCACATATTCTTGACCTATATCAGTTTTACCATGCTTATCAAATAATTGATCCAATATAAGTACATCATCTCTACCTAATAAATCTTCATGAGCATCGAAGTCATCTTTAAAGTTTGTAAACTTGCTGCGTAAATCAAAAGCACTATAATACTTAACTCTAATATTCAATAAGGCTAATGCTTTTCCCATAAGGCATGCTGCAGTAGTGTGCCCGGCAACATTATCCGCACCCCAAATCCAGTAAACTTTAGCTTCACCTATCTTACATACGCTAAGAGGAGATCTCACAAATTTTTCAATAAACTCTATAGACGTGTCTCGAATTCTTAAGTCACTGTTAGATAATGGTTTAGGTGGTTGCAAAGCTCCCAATGCACTAGCTCCACCTGATTGACAGGCTTTTAGATTTGCAAAAGAATCAATCGCAATATTCCAATAAGTTTTTGGAATATTACTACGTTTCTGAAAACCGTCATAAATACGATCCTCCACTTGCTGCTTCTTACAATTGCATATGCCCATACGACCTATACTATCTGTGTACAATCCTGTATCATTGCATGTAGGACAAGCCATACTTAACTCTCCAAACCTAAAATATATTTATAATTGTCTTTAAAGTACTTATACTCACATATCATATATGTGTTTTTTTTGTCAACTAAAACTAAACGTAGGTGTGTAAAATTATTTAGTTCTAATTCTGAGTTTAGATAGTCTTTAGTTAACCTAAATGAAGGGGTATTTACAATAAGGGTTGTTTTACATGAACTTTCAAGATCATCCCATGCATAAACATAATGAAAATGAATTATTATATACTCTGTACCCTCTATTCTATCATGTTCATCTAAATACCCTATCCTAAATATAGGTATTCGATGTTTAAAGGAAGCTTGTTTTCTTATTTTTTCTAAAGTTTGAAGCTTCAAGTTATAAAAGCCTGACTTTGTAAACTTATCCTCAAACAACATATCTTTAGTAATCGCATCTCCTGGGAGCATCGCTAAACCTCCTGACATAGCTACTCTCCCACCTCCAAAATACGATCCTAAAACCTCTTCACGTTTTTTCGACACTTCTCTATTTGTTTTAGCCATTTACCGCTCCTAAAAAAGATACCGGCATTTGCATGCCGGTATTAAAGTTAAATATAAAGGTTATAAATATTATGATATCCCCTTTAAATCATCTAAAACCCTTTTGCAAAGTTCAGGGTCCTGTCTAAATGCATTCATTAAGTTATCATTGCCTCGGACCTTTAGTTCCCCATAGGTGTAATTCCCACCACCGGCAACGCTTATAATACCAAGTTCACAAGCTTGCTGAACAAGCTCACTTTGATAATCAATAAATCCTGTAGGAAATACATCGGAGGATTTAAAATAGTAATTAAAGCTAGTTTTAGCTAGAGGTACGCCAATCTTATTCTTTTCTACTGTTACCCCAATTACCTGACCATGATTAATCTCTTTGGCTCTGTTCTCTTTAGTAATCTTCTCACCGTTACCATTAAGGTACTCAATTCTTTGAAAACGAACTGCTGTAGATATAATATGTTCTACAGATTTACCACCTGAATAATTGTCTTTAGCGTGTAGAAATCCAAGATTAGCACGCACCTGAGCTGTCAAAAATACAGGCGGTAAATAAGCCTCTCTCTCATCTGTAATATCACTTGGAGCATATGAGGATATAATTTGACGCATAAGCAATCCATTCTGCTTAGCTTCAGTACCCATAGTAGCGTCTTCTGCCGATCTATCCGCAACGTATTTAGGCATAGCTGCCTGCAAAGAATCCCAAATAATACCATCAACTTCTTTAGACTGTATTACATTACGCATAATATCAATACCATCTTCCAGATAAGGCGGTGCAAAAACAAGTAGCCTATCGTCAAGAACACCGCAAGCTCTTAAATAATCTTTTTCACCCATCTGCTCCTGAACAATAAAAGATGTTTCAATATCAGCGAACCACTCCTCTAGAGTTGCGAGCTGAATCTTTTCATCACCTACCAGTTTTTTCTTTTCCTTTAACTCATCAAAAATAACCTGTTGTTCAAGAAAAGTAGTTCCATCAACAACTTCACCTGATGACTTTAAGACATGATTAGGAACCTTAATAACTCTAGGTTCATTATCCATCGAAAGGGTTTTTTCGTAGTCAATAAACAGGAAGATACGTCCAGCATTCTCATCTCTATGTTCACAGTTACAGCGAGGCTTACCTAAAACATATCTTAGAATTTGAGCATGACGGTCATCATGATCATAAAATTTATCAAGAACATTACCACAAAAACGGCAAAGTCTTTGATTATAAGCCATCATCTGATTTAATGTAGCATTTTTACCGGCAGATTTCTCACCAAAATAAAGTTGTACACGTTTGAAGGCTACACCCCCACCTAATGCTCTATCCAGATTTAATGATCCGGAAAAAGCTCTTTTTAGGTGAAGTGCTTTAGCATCTGAAAGGAAGGCAATTTTTGTTGTTCCCGCAGCTTTGTTTAGTTTTTCAACTACACTAGGTAATCCCATATTCTATAACACCTCTATTGTTAATATGTTGATATGTTGATATTAGCAACAAAGGTAAAAAGGCTAAGTCTACATAACACCTGCGACTATAGATGAATTTATTTCCGGTTTATCTGTTTGAATATTAAATCCAATACCCTTTATTGGGGTGATACCGATAACTTCATCTTTAAAAGCGTAGAGATAATCATTAAACTTAACTAAACTATCTAAAAAAGAAGGATTTATATCCCGTAAAACCATCTTTTCTGAACTAATCTCATACATTAAATCTATGAGTTCATCCTGGTCTCTAAACATCTCTAAACAAGGAACTCTCTGATTCATGTCTAATTTAGATAAAATTCCAAATCTTGTAAACAATAAAAACTGAAATTTTTGCAAAAAATCTACTGTCTTACCACAAAGCTTAGTTTCTACCATATTTCCAACAATATAAGGAAGCATAAACACCGTAATATCTAGCTTACTTATTTTTCGAAGATAAAACGGTAAGTTACTCTTCTCTTTAAATACCATCAAAGAAGCTAAAAGTTTTATCAACTCCTCCGAATTCGCTTTCAACAAAATATGATCCCCGCTTTGCATACATGTAAGCTGCTCAATAGTGAAAGCTCTTAATAATTCTGGCACTGTAGCATCAACCGGGACCCTCTTAGCATATGGATCTTTTAAATTTGAATGGATTTGACCATAAGCATAAAAAATACCCATAACATGAGCATACTCCTCTGTTAAAGCTAATGGGATATTACTCCCTGCTTTAATGCCTATCGAAAACATCTTTGTACTATCCGGAAGATTCCCTGATAATAGAATAGAATCTCCTATATTTAACTGAGATACTGGAGAATATTTACCAAGATCCTGCTGTATAATGTAATCATTAGGAAGTTCAAAAACAAAACCTGCCTTAGTCTCTATATAGGCACCTACCTGCTCTCCTATTTTTGTAACTTCTAAAGGGGTATATTCTGTATAAGTAGAATCCATTAACTGAACATACTGGTCATCCCTTTTTACATTTTTTACAGATACAGATTCTCTCGCCTCATCTAGAAGATCCGAAGCTGCTACAAGATCGTTAAGTGTAATAACCCCGTTTATGTTTGTAGCCAATGGTGCAGATGCAAATACATTCATACTTCATTTCTCCTAGATGAGAGTTAACCTCAAATTTTTAATTTTGTCAACTATATTTTAAGACAAATCCTATTATTTTTGCCACATATCGTATACATGAGTATCCGCTACAAAAGGCACTGTAACATAAGGAATATCTTTGGTTAAAACCTCTGTAAGAACTCCCCGGACTTCATCTATTTCTTCTGGATGTGTTTCCATAACAATTTCATCATGGATAATAAGTATAGCACCACTTCGCATTTTATATTTGTCTAAGTGTTTATTCATCTTATTTAAGCCTAAAAGTGCTATCTCATTCGCACCACCCTGAACAGGCGTATTAATCGCTTTACGCAGATCCGCTTCAGCAACTCCTTTATCATAGCTTCTAACATTAGGAAGGTATCTAATTCTACCAAACAATGTTTTTACATATCCATTATCATATGCGAACTTTTTAGTTCTCTCAATCCAATCTGCTACACCCTGATAGGTAGAAAGCCACTGATTTATAAATCTCTGTGCATCTTCAACACTGATCTCTTCAGGTGGTTCAACACTTATTCCTTTTTCTAAAGATTCTATATAAGAGTTATAAAGAGATGTATTTACCTGATCTGTTAAAGCAAATGCTGTAACCCCATACACAATACCAAAGTTAATTGTCTTTGCAATTGTACGTGCTTTAGAATGAGCTTTATTACTACCATCGTACTGCGAAATATCAATATTAAGGAGCATCTTACACGCAGTAAATTTATGCAAGTCAAATCCCGAAGCAAATGCATCTAACATAACTTTGTCATCTGCTAACATAGCTACAAATCTAAGTTCTGCCTGTGATAAATCCGAAGAAACTAGTTTCCACCCTGGAGGAGGTATTATCGCATTTCTGTATAAATCGCTACGTGGTATTGTTTGAACCGCTGGGCGCACAAAAGAAAGTCTACCTGTTGCAGCAGATGTCTGTAGTCCAGAAGCGTGTATTCTATGAGTAATAGGATCGATATATTTCAGGAAACCATCTATATATGCTGAGTTGGCTTTAAGAAAAGTTCTGTAGTTTAATATATGCTTCAAAACTTTATTCTCTTTAGCATAGAATCCTATAGCTTCTGCATTTGTACTAAACCCTGTTTTGGTCTTATATTTAGGATTTGGTTTAATCCCTAAATCCTTAAACAAGGCTTTTTGAAGTTGAGGTACCGATGCTAGATTAAATTTATATCCAACAGCATCAAAAAACTTTTGACGTTCTTCATACGCTTTTCTAAAATTATATTCTTTAACTCTAAGCATATGAGGAACATCAAACCTAACACCTCTTGCTCGCATCTTTGCTAAAGACGAAACAAGAGGAGATCTTGAATTGTAAAATACAAAACTAAAGTCTTTATCTATTAAAGGGCGAAGTCGCTGTGAAATTCTAAGTGTTACATCGGAATCCATAGCACTATAATATTCACCTTCAGAAAGATTAAGTTCCTTTACCCTTTCCATTTTCTTTTCTTTAACTATATTGGCACTAGCCTCTAGTTTTTCACTCCATACACGAGCCTTCTCAGCTTCTTCCGGTGTCATAGGTGGTGTAGCAGCTTCATCTTTTGTAACCTTTTTAGATTTACGTTTTTTTACAGGAGGTGCATCAGCATCCTCTATATGTAAGACAGCATCGGTACTCTCTATAAGTTTTTGCTTTAGTTTCTGATATCCAGATATACCTCCAAAGTCTTCAAGAACATCGTTATATCCTCCAGTTGTAGTGAGGAACCAGCTCATAGTCTTTAATCGATACAAGCCCTTAGCTTTACCACCTTCATACGTAGCGGTCAATGTGTGATAAGCATTCTCAGTATCAAAATCCACATTATTAACAGTTACACCAATGCACATAAGAAACTCAATATCATAGACTCCATGCTGCACTACCTTTTTAACATCACTCGCCATGACCTGCTTAAACAGTTCAAAATTTTCTAAAATATATTCCCACGATACATGAACTCCTTGCCCAACTTTAGCACAAAAAGATATATCCGTTATAGAATCTTTACGAGGATTATGAGACTCATCCCCTTTCTTAGCTTTTGCCTTTGCCTTATCCCTAAATTCTCTATAGTCTTGTTCAGACTCAGTATCTATACCCTCAGACTCTTCACTCTCATCCTCTTCAGAACTTTCTTCATCCTCACCATCAGTGGACTTATGATCTAAATCTACATACTTAGAGTATTCGGCAACATAATCCTTATCCTCATCTACCTCTAACCCCTGCTCCTTTAATTGCTTTTTTATAACCTTATTTAAGTCTAAAGGTATTGGATCGGTAACAGCAGTTTCTATGTCAAAGGCAAAAACATTTACAGTAAGTAGATACTCCAAATATTCTTTTACATCTTTCGAATTAGAAAGTGTTTTAGGAGTACTAACTATTTTTCGTATAGGAGGTTTTTTATACTCATTATACGCAAATTTTAAATCCTCTAAAAACCAAGAAGTTGTAAGATCAGAGTTATTTCCCCAATATGTCTTAGGATTAAAAGTACATATAATCGTTGTATCAAGTTCTGGGTGGTAAAAAGCTTTTTGACGTGCAGTTTCTTCACTTAAAGCTACTTTAGTTAAATGAGCTAAAACTGGAGCACCTAGAGCTATAATTATCTTAGGTTGCATTGCCTGGATAATTTCCATAGTTAATGGGTAGCAACAAGCATTTGCTGTAGTAAGCTTCTTACCATTAGGAAAACATTTAACCATGTAAGCCAACATATAATTTTCAAATCCGGCATTTTTAAGATCTCTTTCTATACTGGATCCGAAACTCGCTGAAAACGGTACCCCCAACAGACTATCATTAGTTGTTGGAGCATCACAAATAACTAATACTTTCGAATTAATATCACCTCTACCGTAAAGTAGAGGATATTCTGTGCCCTGATGCAACTTGCATTTAGAACAGAATGGATTTGAAAAACTAAAATCTTTAAATAATTCCATAATTTATAACCTTCCCTGTAAGTGTTAAATTCATTTCTATCTTAGAACAACTCCTTGATTGTCTTTACGTTTAGACTTTAATAAAGCAGCTATTACTTCTTTTTGATACGGTAAAATTGTTTCACCTACATTATCAAAATTATAAAAATCATGTGCTATTCGACTAAGCACATAAGAATCTGCGATATTATTGTCTCTAATCTCTTCTCCAAACTTCTTATATACATCTAAAATTACAAGTTCTTTTTTAGACCCACCATCTTTTCCTGTAAGTGCTTTACCTAAAACATATTTCTTTAGTTGCTGAGGCGTTGCAATAATATAAGGAATATTATTCTTACTAATTAAGTATTTATAGCACCCTGTCACTTCACCTATTTCAAAAAGATTTCCTACATTACTATTATAAGAAGGTCCTTCGATACATGTTAATTTTATTAACGAGGGATCAACATTCTCTATAATAAACCGCTCAAGATTATCATGTAATATTCTAAGACGATCTGCCCCAAACATTCCTGCACCTTCTATTTTATCTTTAGCTATGTAATGATAATCACCATCAATTATAGACACACCTGTAGAACTTAATGATATATCTAAACCTAAAAAATATTGAACCATCGTAACACCCTCCCATATAAATAGCAAAACCCCTATCAAGAGATAGAGGTTCTACCTATTTTAAAAATTAACTAATTCACTATCAGTACACATGACCGCAATGTGGACATTTATCAAGCCACTGACTAAAACTTACACCACACGCATCACAAGGGCTTAAGTTAGGTGTTCCACAGTCACAGAATTCAACATCAGCATTAATAGTTTTCTTACACTTACCACAAACAACAGTTGTAGCTGATGCAGTTGCACTTGCTGCTGCCTTTTTAGCAAGTCTTCCCTGTACCGGAGCTTCTGGAATTGCACTATCATCCGAGAATGCATTCTGAGGAGCTGCTTCTGGAGCAGGAGCAGCCGGTTTAAATGATGCTGCCTGAGCTTTAACACCGCTTGATGCAGCTACCCTACTTGAAACACCTGCCTGTGTATCTTTAAGTTTTGCTACATAATCAGTACCCAAACATACATCAATATGTTCTAACTTACCGCCTATGATATTAAGAATCTCATCTACAGTTGTTACTTTATAGATGGAATCAAAATCAGGTGATGCGTACCCAAGTTCTGCAGGAGTTAACTTACCTATTTTGATAATACGCTGAAAATTAGGATTAGTTGCTGGGTCAGGTTTTGTTACAACATATCTAGTACCTTTATACCCTGGAATCCCACTTACGCCAGTCTGCTGCGTAATACTTATATCGTAGTCATCACAATTACCATTAGTTTTACGCAATGCATCTATGCCATTGAAAATACCCTGTGTTGCTTCAAGAATTCTAAGAGTATTGTTAGTCTCACAATAATCATATACTTCAGATGTTTCTGTATCGACATGCTTAGATCTAGATATAGCTTTAAAAACAAATTTAACACTTGCAGCCCATCCACGCTCATCATTGTTAGTTGGTTCTTCATTCTTACAAACCATGTTATAGATTTCAGCGTTCTGCAACTGAAGCTGAATAAGCTTTTTACCGTCAGGTCCTTTAACCGATTCTAAAAGACCACCAGAATAATAATTTCTAGGATCTCCTATAATATTCTTAAATGGTGACCATTCTACAACAGCCACATTTTTTATAGGGTCGTATCTCTCAACACCTACTACAATTTCGTGTTTTTTACCGTCATCTCCTTTTACCCATGAACGAAAAACCTTCAAATAATTATCTGAGTCTACTAGACGACAGACATGAGCTTTATTCGCTTCGAATTTGATGTAAAGAGGATTAGACCCCTTTTTCCCATCACTTACAACGTCATTATCCCATCTGGACATGTAAATCACCTCTACCTTTTTATTATTTTTATATACATAAACCTATTACGATAGTTTTTTAAGAGCTGTTTCTAAACCACGCTGAATAGCATCAAGTTTATAGCTAAAATTCTCTAAACTCGTAACTGTTCGCTTAATTAAGCCTAGCTTATATCTCTCTTCTCTTAATCTATTGTAATAGGATTTGTATTCATCTTCGTGCTCAACTTTCAAGAACGCTGTTTTAGCTGTCTCAGACTTAAAGCGTTTATCTATAAGGAGAGGCTGCATTTTAGCAGCTTCCCACATATTAAACTCATCTTCTAACATCTGCACAGTATGTGATTGGTTCTCAAACATGGCACCATAAACAAAAAGTAAACGTGACACACAAGCTTGTTCTTGCAAAATCTTGTTTAGGTCTGTTAAATCAGGTAAAGCTAAATTAGAAGTATTAAAAAATATTTTTTGAGTTTCTAAAGTGTCAAATGTCTTATTTTCTTCAAATTTTTTAATAAAGATTTCAAAGTTTCCAAAAATGTTTTCAAGTTCTGTAAATTGACGAGTTATCATATTTTTAAGCCTAAATAATTATTTAAAAAGTTACATTGTCTATGGTGAAGTAATCTAAATTGATCTAAATTGTCAAGAAAAAAACTTTCCAATTTAGTATTTTTTAGATATATTAAAGTTATACTAAAACTAAACTAAACTTGGAAGGTATTCGTGGATAAAGTATTAAATGAATCTATACAGATCAACCTGCATTCTCTTTATAAACTAAATCCAGCATTAAAAAGGTATGTTAAAAATGAACTTACTCGACTTCACAGAAGTAATGAAACCCCTCAAACTATTAAATCTTTAGAAAAAGATTTTATTGAACACCTAAAAAACACTGTTCAAGCCGCTAGTAATATATTAGTTAAAAGCCCTGGAATCTCTAGAGACTCTTTCAGAACATTATTTAGGGAACTTTACCATCCTTTTGTAACTTTATGGGACACCTTTGATGGATTTAAACGAAATATGATGCAAGCATTCGGTTTATGTACTACCCGTGCAGATATGGACATAATTAAGGATTTAAACGGGCATGGTCCTAAGAAATACCTTATTACATCTGTAATAGCTGGATTTGAACTAAATCAAAACTGCCTAAATTCCATTAAAGCGTGGTGTGAGTCTGAAAATGGGGAGTTTATACTTCTTTGTATGAGGGGTAGCAGCATTTACGATTACTTTACATTTGACTTTATAAAAGAATACACTAACAATATAGCTACAGAGGTTTCCTTTAATAAAAATCTGAAAGCCTATGACTTCAATACACTTCCTCAAAGTAAGTTACCTTTAACAGGGTTACATAGATTTGGACAAAAAAAGACAAGCATCATTATAGCATCCCCTAAGCAGTTCATGGCTTCTGTTTGTAGAGGTGAGCATAAATACCCTCATATCCTTTACACTACAGGTACCATATCCAATCCTAACTACAGAAACAACACTCAAGGAAGGATAGCACATCAGGATCACACTTTCGGAGGCTTAATTGTCGAAGTAAAAGATGATGAAACTTTTTTTGTTCGTAACATTGAAATGACTTCTAAAGGTGAATTTAAAGACATTGATAAAACATACACACCTACAGGCGAAGTTAACAATGCAGGGTCCACGGCTTATGTTTTGGGAGACATCCATTATGGCATGGAAGACCCTGAAGCCATCAAATGTGCTAAAGAGGTTATAACACGGACTAAACCTAAATATATTATATTTCATGACCTTTGTGATTTACAACCTATTAATCATCACACAATGCATCAAATTACTACACGGCACACATATTCATATCCTCAAAATACATTATTTAATGTTCTTGAGCATACAGGTAAAGCTATTGAAGGTTGGAGTGAAGAATTTCCCGATAGCACTTTAGTTGTGATACCATCTAACCATGATGTATTTATAGAAACGTGGTTGAATTCCGGAGAATTTCTTAGAGATAGGGAAAATATTAAAATAGGGACAGAACTTCTCCTAGCTATTCTAAATAAGCACAATCCATTAGAATATTATATTAATACTTATCATAGCAGTGTTAAAAACATTCTGTTCTTAAAAAGAGGGGATGACTTCGAACATAACGATTGTGTATTGGGTCATCATGGGGATAGAGGAGGCAATGGTGGTAAAGCTTCTGCAGCCACTATGGAATTAAGCTATGGTAAATGTATTCATGGTAACTTACACACACCATACAAATATAGAGATGTTATTTGTGTAGGAGTTAATAGTACATTACATCCTCAATATACATCCGGATATAGCAGTGGGTGGTTACACATGGACGCTATACTGCATTCAAATGGACAGAGGCAAACAATTCTTAAAATAAATGGTGAATATACCATATCGGAAAATCTATAAAAATGGTTCGAAAATTTTGCATAACTCCGTTCACATCCTTTTGTGTAGAGAAAATGTCTACACATCCATGTGTTTGTGGAACGTGGCTAAAGCCAAATGTAGGATCACATTTTGATTCTAATTCGTTACATGAAACTTTAAAATCATGGCATTCAAGTATTTTTGATAGTTTTAGGGAATCTGTAAGGTCCGGAACTTATCAATTTTGTGATAAACATCTATGCCCTATGTGCATCGAAGTCGAGATAGATGAAATTAAAGAAGGTATTTCCGACCTCACAGAGGATAATGCTAATAAAGTAAAAAATTACTTATATGGTAAAGATATACTATTTAAAGGAACTCCAAGTATTTTAAAATTAGATTATGATTTAACATGTAATCTTGCTTGCCCTACATGCCGTAAGAGTACATTCACTGATAAAGGTGTTATGCAGGTTTGGAATAATAATGTAAAACCATATCTTAAAACTATAAGCCGACTAATCGTATCAGGTAGAGGTGAAGTATTTGCAAGCAAAGCATATATGTCAAAATTATCTGAACCATTAGAAGTGGGTCCTAATTTTAAAGGCATTACAATTATGACTAATGCTCAATTACTAAGAGATTCTTGGGAATTGATACCATCAAATAATTTAATAGATAAAATATTTATATCCATTGATGCTACAACAAAAGATATTTATGAGCAAATACGCAAAGGTGGAATATGGGAAAAACTTCTTGAAAGTTTAGAATTTGTTTCAAATCTAAGAAGAAATAGCTATATAAAGAAACTGCAATTTACTTTTGTTATTCAAAAGAAGAATTTACATCAAGCAGTTGAATTTATTGATTTTGCAAAAAGGTATTCCGTAGATAAAATATGTTATAATAACACATGGTGTTTTTATAATGGTCAACCTGTGAGAAGTCAAGCTGTAAATTTACCAACAGCACCAGAATATAGAACATATTTAGAAATTGAAAAAATATTAAAATCTTATAATACTAAAGAATTAGAAGTTGAAGTTAATTCTGTTAGTCGCCCGTTAAGTTGAATAACATTTTGGATGTATTTCAAATACGACTTCCATCTTATATTTTTTTAGGTTATTTATAATTTAACAGTGTTCTTGATATTGTGGATGTGTTTCATGGTAGCATTGTTTTTCTGCAATTGATTCATTATACCACGGATATACATATACTATATTAAATTTATCAAAACCTAAATTATTGCATTCCTCTATAGATTCTGGTAACATTTTAAAATTTGAAGTTTGATAAATAAAATTGCCTTCAAGATGCTTAATTTTATTATCAGCTCTAAGTTTAGAAGCGTATAGCATACCTTCTTTAACTGCTTTACCGGAACCGTGCGCTCGATGAAATGAATCATTATAAATTCCAGGAATTGTCATTTTAATAGTATGTAATAAATCTCTATTGTAAATCGAGGAGTATATTTTTTCATTTAATAAAGAACCGTTTGTAAAAATGGATAATGTTTTTAAGTTAGGGAAATACTTTGTTAAATCACTTCGCAATAAAGATAGAGAATGCTTATCAAATAATGGTTCCCCACCGTTAAACCACAAGTCTAAAATATCGTTTCCGTATAAAGAAACTATTTCTAAGAACCTTCCGTTTTTTTTTTGAATAGGGTGTTCAGTTTTAAAAAATGATTTATCCTTACGGCATGTAGGACATAACATATTACAATCTTTTGCATAATTAAGATTAAGTCGCATAGGAGAATAAAGATATTCGTCATTGTTTTGAAAATAGTTTACGATAGCATCACAGCGTTCTTTACCTAATTCATTTTGTATTATTTGCGAAGATAACGATTCTATAGTTTCCATACGTGAAAAATTACATTTAGAAGGATCACAAAATTGCTTGGAATTATTTCTTACAGATTGTCTTAATGCCTCGTTTGTTCCAAATTTCCACATTTTTTGTTTGTGAATATTTGGTAGAGTATAAGCATCACACATACAAGGTATGATACTATTTTGAAGTATGTTAGCATCAAGAAATGACGAAATACAATATTGTTGCATTATATGAACTCTTCTTTGTATTTCATAAGATAACTTAAGAATAATATTTTTTCTTGCTTAGTAGCTGGACTCGGAACATGTATGCAAAAATCACCACGTTTATACATAGCGAAACCTTCTAAAAACATATGAGGTCGAGGTTTTATAAAATACTTAAATTCACAATTACCTGTGTATTTATATCTATTACCCTTAATTAAAGGTGTTGGTAAAAAAGATGTAAATAATCTTAAGTCGTTAAAACTGATATAGTCTTTATACATACCATGTTGATAATAATGAGTTAATGCAGCTTCTTCATTTGAAAAATGTTTTTTAAAACCGGTATAATTCGTTCCAGTGTATATTTCATTAAAAATGTGTCGTGATATATCACAAGATTTTATGAGAAAACATCCTGTATGAACTAAAGGGTCTCGTAAGAATCTTGGAATAATAATAGCAGCATTTTCATCTGGGATCAATTTAGTAATATCATAAGTATCATTCATTATTACAATATCATCGTCTTGCCATAATATATACCCATCATAATTTTCCATAGCTTTTATTATCGCAGCAATCTTAACCCACGGCATTCCATAACTTCTATCAGGATTATCAAACAAAATTTCAGAATATTCATAACCCATATTATTACAATACGCAATCTTGTTAGATTGCGTATGTAGATGAAGATCTTCAATTTCCTTAGTATAAGCAGAAAGAAATTTTATATGAGTTTCCATTTATCTGAGACCTTCGGCAATTTACCCATGAATATAAGTATTTTAAAAATCGCTTCATAGATAGAACTTGTTTCTAAATATTCTTCAAACATTTCAAAATACAACTTATCAGGATTATTAATCATTGGAATATCTGATAGTAATAATCCATCCCATGTTGACAAATCTTCCATATCAAAATTTTTAGGTTTTGGTATAGGTTTAGATTCTTCATTCCAATTTGGATCAATTATAAACTCAGTTTCGTTAAATACAGTATAATGCTCATGTTTAATATCTATAATCCCATTTGAGTTCGGAATAAGATGTATTAACTGTGCATCTAATACTTTATTCGGTGTATTTATAGTATATGTATGGATTTCATATTGTTCATAAATACCTTTGAATTCATCAGATACTCTTACTAATCTTTTAATCATTTAATGACCTCCCAATCTTCTGCAAGCATAACTGTTTTCATCAGG